>Ga0209316_100320_pt1 | contig 16576 bp, 20 predicted proteins | sample 3C3metaG_FD_184150 | JGI IMG/M metagenome (GOLD analysis project Ga0209316, IMG submission 184150) | Freshwater bacterial and archeal communities from Indian Creek, Illinois, USA - 3C3 metaG (SPAdes) (version 3) | ecosystem: Environmental > Aquatic > Freshwater > Unclassified | place: USA: Indian... | reverse complement strand
ACCACTTTCTTTCTGTTGGAGTACTTCGAGTACTATGAGTACGCACCACGAGTTTTTTATGTACTCCAACAAAGAATTACATCTGTTGGAGTACTATGAGTACTATGTTTTTATATCACGAGTTATCCCGGTATACAAATCTACTTCAATCGTTCTGTTATAGACTGGGTGAGCGTTGTTTTCCACGATTGTTACACGTGAACCGTTTACGCGAAAGCCAATCCTGCCATTGCGCCTTGTCAATCCCGCCGAAAGCCCGTCGATAATCTGCAGCAGCCGAAGCATGGGCAAAAGATGACCGGGGAAATCTGCCGGCAGTTGCTCTTCGCTATGATGGTGATAACGAATCAGCGTTACCACATCCTGTGGTTTTTGATAATAATTTTCTGCAATATCCGCGTTGCGCATTGCATGCATCATACCAGGCTCAAATACTTTTCTGGGGTCGGCGACCTGACCCACATTAAGCACCGGCTGTGACTTTCCTAGGTCATGAAAGATCAAAGCCTGCACTAAAATATCCTTATCGATGCCAAGTAGCCCCATCAACCCTTTTTCGTTTAAATCGGCAGTTACCTTTAAGGCATTAACGACATGCTGATACCCTCCGTCTTCAATCACTTCCGTTACTTCAATCAGCCCGTTGGCAACATTAAATACATCCCTGTATTCCGGCGTGCTTTTTAGTTTATATTCTACCCTCGAATTGGGCAGAGTCAGCGCGAACGCTTTATCGAGTTCCTCTTTAGTATTCAACAACTGCTGCTGCAAACGCTTCAGATCGGTGATTTCAGAAAATGTTTGCAAGACACCAACAATCTCGCCGTCCACAATAATAGGGACATTATTCGTCAAAAACACCTGCTCCCGGGAGTTTTTCACTTCTAAATTCAGCAGCGGCTTACCGGTCTCCATCACCCGTCTTACCCGAGAATGATCTTCCAGATACAGCCTAGACTGCCGCCCCAGAACCTGCTTCGCCGCCAAGCCACTATATTCCACGGCTGCGGGATTAAACTCACGCACCCGGTAGTCCCGGTCCACCACCGCCAAGCCTTCCCGCATCGCTTCTACCAATAAAGCAGCCTGCCGAAACTGTTCAAGTTGATTTCTACTCTTTGTTGCGAGCTGCGAAGTATGTTCCAGCACGTTATTCAGATGCAAATAACCTACCGGCACATCATTTAAGACCACCGGCAGCTGGGAAATTTTTCTGCCCGTCAAGATTTCAGCCGCTTCCTCAAGCGGCGTATCAGGATAAGCAACCAGCAGTTTTTGCCTGGGCGTCATGATTTGCTCTGCACAAAAATCCAACTTTTCCTCGGCCAACGCCTTACGTAAATCCATCCCGGAAACCAGTCCCACCAATTTGCTGTCTGTGCCGACAACAAGCACATGGGAAGCATTTTTAGCCACCATAACTTGTGCAAGCTGGGCCAAACTAGTGCTTGTCGTCACAAGCGGGAGGTCTGTAATCATCATATCTTTTGCCTGCATACTGCTGCCTCCTGCGTTACCAAAAAAATATTGGCAAACTTACGCTTCCTTAGCCAACGGTTGGAATTCGACGCCAAAAGACAATAAACCTGCCATTCTTATCAGCCTGACAAAGATTTTCTCTTTACCTTTAAGCTAAGGCGGCGTTTCACTAATTCTCACCCTGCCCGTCACCGGTGTAACGATAATAAAACGCCGTCTGCCATTTCCATCGCGCAAAATCAGATGACCGCCCCTGTTTGGCGCCCCGGTATAACGGAAATATACTGTGGGGCGGTTGTCAAACAACGGGAAATTTATGCCGCCAAAAACTACTTCCGCCGGCAGATTGATCCATTCTCTGCCTGTAGGCAGTTCCAGACGATAACGGCCGCTAAACTCGAAAAACACCACATAGCAAACCTTGCCGCTAGCCATCGCCGTTTGACGCGCTTCTCTAATCCGCGCCGCCATCTCCTGCGAGGCAGCCAGTAGCGGCCACTGACTAAGCGAACGCATGGCGGGGACGGCTATTGCAGTTAAAACACCCAAAAGCAGCAAAACCATCACTAGTTCCGTCAAAACAACTCCTTGCCGCCGTCTCTCCATAACTTTCACCTTCTTATCCTTGTTTCCAACCATTCCAGCGCAAAGGTTGGCTTAAAAACCAGCAGTTCCGCCGGCACTAACTCAAGCCAGGGAAGCGCGGCACGGTGGCAGTACAGCAATGAAGCGCCCCGAAGTTCTACTTCCGGCGCCAGCAAAACACCGCGGAGCAATAAACAATCTCCTGAGACAGTAATCCGCTCTCGGCTAAAAAGCACCAAACTCTGATTCTCACATAAATTACCGCCTCCGCATGCTTGCACCGTAATTTCTCCCTGGGCAAAGAGAACCACCCGACCCGCCGGCAAGCTGCTCACCGTCACATCCCCGGCGGCCACCACGAGCAGATAACTGCCCAGCCAGCCGGTTAAGAGCAAATCTCCCGGTACATACCAAGTCCCAGTCGCCGTATCTGCAAGCCCATAACTCCCGTTCACGCCGAGCGGCACTGACCATCCTTCAGCGTTTGCCTTTGCTATCAGACAAGTAAGGTCAGGCCAGTTTAATTCTGGTCCTTCCCTCTGCCATTCCCGTCCCTGACAAAGATAACTTCCTCCCCCAAACAGAAGCTCTTTAACCGCCAGATCTCCGCTAATCACTGTCTCTCCCTCACCGACAATAAAATAGTCTGCATAAACACTGCCTTGCACCGTTGCGCCCTCCGTCAGAAAGCTGTTGGCAAACACCGCGCTGCCGCCAAAGGGGAAGTAACGCGCCTCCGCTGCAACTTCGCGCCGTTTATCACCAACCTGACCTATGGCAGTCAGCATAAATGCGTACTCTTCCCCCGCCAGCGGAGTAACCGATCCGGTAAAGCGGGGGCTGTCCTGCCCCTCTGCCTGCAACCGATACCCCTGTAGCTCTCTGAAGCGCCGCGGCAAGCTTGATTTTAGCAGCGCAATTCCAGCCTCGGCGTAATAAAAGGCACGATCAACCTCGGTCAAATGGTGACTGACCCGCAATTCGGACAAAGCGATCAGATATAACGTACTGCCGAGCAAAAATATGAGTAAAGTAGCAAATACCAGCAGTAACAGCGCATAACCATTCTGTTTGCTCACCATTCTATCCCCACATTTCTGGGCGAAACGGCCTTCTGTAATTCTAGGCGCTGCTCGCCTTGAGCCACAATCACCCCAAAGCGCAGCAGCTCTCTTGCCCCTAATTCCCCTGCCGGTTCCGCCCAGAAATCTTCAATCAAGCCTGCCAAAGGCACTGCCGTTCCCGTAGGCAAATCGAGCAGAAGCTGCCGCCCCAGTAAATATATTCTGTAACGTCTTAGCACCCCGTTGACACGCTTGTAATATGTAAGCACTCGCCTCTGTTGCTCAAAATTGATGCGATAAGCATATTGCAATTCATGACTTAATTCTTCCATGGCGATGCGCCCATGCTGTTGCGACTCTGCCAAGGAGGCGTTTCGCTCCCAAAATAGACCGCCAAGCGGCAAATAAAGCTGCACCGCCACCAGCACCGCCAAAATTAGCGCCGAAAATACCAGCAACTCCATTAGCGTAAGCCCCTTCTTCCCATTGTTTCACCTCCCGCCAAATATGTGACCAACTCTACTTGCTGCCAATTTTTTCGCTCCTGCCAAGATACTCTCACCACAACCTTCTTCAAGCCGGTAACTCTTGGCGCTACCTCAGACACGTCCACCGTTCGCAGAAACTCACCTCCCCTAGTCAGCGGCTCCGCGGCCACACTTTCGGCGCGGTAATACCCTCGGCTTCGCACCGTCTCCATCGTCTCCCGGGCTAAAAAAGCTGCCGCCGTATGGCGCCTCGCCCGTCCTTGCGCCTCTGCTGCCATGCCAAGTAAGCCAAGCATAGGGACAACCACAACCAGCAGCACGGCCAAAGCCACCACCAACTCCAGCAGCAAAAATCCGCATTCCCTCTTTACTGCCATTCTTTACCTCCATAATTCGACATGACAAAAACAAAAGAGACACCAGCGTTTCTGGTGCCTCTCATCAACTGCTCTTCCTGCAACTAAATGCCGCTTAACCGCAAATACCAACCTAAAATACTTTCGCCCCATACGGTGACAACAAATGCTGCCAACACCAGAAACGGACCAAAAGGAATCCCATCTTTACGTTTTTTTAAGCCCAGAGCCAAAAGCAGCCCGCCAAGCAGCCCACCTGCTAAAAAGGCTAAAAAGAGTAAGAGCAACAGTTGCCCCCAGCCAAACCATAAACCAAGCACCGACACCAGTTTGATATCACCGCCACCCATACCTCCCTTGCTTACCACTGCCAAGAGAAGAAATAGTCCGCCGCCCAGCAGCCCTCCCCACAGCGCCGTCGGCCAAGGAATCGTCGGTTCCACAAACCGGAGCAGCAAAGTATAGATTAACAGCACTAACACCAGCCGGTTAGGGATAATCTGGTGCTCCAAGTCAATAAAGAAAATCACGAGCAAAACGGCATAAAAAACAGCCTGGAACAAAAAATCAGGCCAACCGAAACGCAAAAACAGCCCGGTGAAAACCAGCGCAGTCAAAAGCTCCACTCCGGGATAGCGCCAAGAGACTGCCGAGCCGCAGCCGCGGCAGCGAGCAGACTGCAAAAAAAAGCTTAACACCGGAATCAGCTCACAAGGCCTTAGGCGCCGACCGCAGGCGGGACAAGCAGAAGGAGGGAAGACTATCGACTCACCACGGGGAATGCGGTAAATGCAGACATTAAGAAAGGAGCCGACAAACAGGCTGATGAGAAAGACCAGCCACCACATTACCGCAACACCCTTTCAAGTTCCGCCAGATTTACGCTGCGCGACATAGCTTCGTTGCGAGTTATCACGCCGCCAAGGCACAAATCTGCCAAAGAGTTATCCATGGTTTGCATGCCAAAACTGCGTCCCGTCTGCATTGCCGTATACAACTGGTGCTGTTTCCCTTCCCGCACCATATTGGCTACCGCCGGCGTATTTAAGAGAATTTCCAGCGCCGCCACCCTTCCTGTACCGTCGGCACGCGGCAACAACTGCTGCGAAATTACCCCTTTTAAGGTGTCCGCTAATTGTCGCCGCACAAAATCCCTCACAGACTCCGGAAAGACGTCCACAATGCGCTGTACTGCCAACGGCGCAGTCTGAGTATGGAGGGTGGAAAAAACTAAATGACCGGTTTCCGCCGCCGTTAACGCAATGCTAACACTTTCCAAATCCCGCATTTCCCCAATCAAAATCACGTCCGGGTCATGCCGCAGCAGGTTGCGCAATGACTCACCGAATGAATGTGTATCGCTGCCTACTTCCCTTTGGCGAACAATGGCTTTCTGATGCGAATGCAGAAACTCAATCGGATTTTCAATCGTGACAATATTAACTGCACGCTCTTCGTTAATCATATTAATCATTGCAGCCAAGGTGGTGCTCTTGCCGCTGCCGGTAGGCCCGGTCACCAGCACTAAGCCACGAGGCAAACGGGATAGCTCTTTTACCACTTCCGGCAGGCCGAGGTCTGCAATTTTGGGAATCTGCCAGCTCACAGATCGCATCACAACGTCAATCGAGCCGCGTTGTTTGATGGCGCTGCCCCGGAAACGGCTCAGCCCTGCGACGGCATAAGAAAAATCTAATTCCCACTGTCTTTCAAAAATTTCTTTCTGTCGTTGATCGATAATTGCATACAACAAGTCCTTAATATCATGCTGGCTTAGCACCGGCAGTTCAAGCGACTGCAAATCCCCGTATACACGCACCACCGGCGGTTTGCCAACCGTCAGGTGCAAATCAGAACCGCTTAGTTCCACAGTTTGCCGCAAAATATCGTCAATGTCAAATTTCATCAGACAATCACCCTCAATACTTCCTCGATAGATGTAAAGCCTTGTTTTGCCTTCATCAATCCGTCCTGCCTCATGGTCTGCATCCCTTGCGCCACCGCCATGCGCTGAATCTCACTCGCCGATTTCTGCTCCAGCGCCAAACGCTGGATTTCCTCTGTTACCATCAGCAGTTCATAAATACCCATCCGGCCGGAGTAACCTGTGCCGCGGCAACGCATGCAGCCACCGTTTCTTGGTTTCTGCAGCTTAACCGTCTCCTCCAGTGGATTAAGGGGAAAGCCGGGTATAGCCTCGGCCATTTCCCGGGTAATGGTGTACGACTCCTTGCACTGCGGACACAATAGCCTGGCAAGCCGCTGCGCCATAATGCCCACCACCGAAGAAGCAGTTAAATAAGGCTCCACCCCCATCTCCGTCAGGCGGCTGATCGCACCGGCCGCATCATTAGTGTGCAGTGTTGTGAAGACCATATGCCCGGTCAGCGCCGCCTCGATAGCAATGCGCGCCGTTTCCCTGTCCCGGATTTCACCCACCATGACTATATCCGGGTCACTGCGCAAAATGGAACGCAACCCTGAAGCAAAAGTCAGCCCCGCCTTGGGATTAATCTGCACCTGGTTAATCCCTTCCATCCGATATTCCACCGGGTCTTCCACCGTAATCACATTTTTAGCCGTCCGATCCACTGCGCCTAAGCTGGCATAAAGCGTGGTGCTTTTTCCACTGCCCGTAGGCCCGGTCACCGGAATAAAACCGTAAGGCAGACTAACCAGCTGCTTATAAGCCGCGAGAATATTTGGCGCCACGCCTAGCTCTTCCAAAGTTATAGTTCGCTCGGTACGCTCTAACAAACGCAGCGTCAATCGTTCCCCAAAGCTGGCCGGCAGCGAGGCAACCCGCACATCGACAGTCTTGCCCTCAATTTTTACCGACATCCGGCCATCTTGGGGAATACGCCTCTCGGCAATATTCATTTTAGCCATTATTTTAAAGCGCGAGACAAGAGAGCCGTGCAGCTGCCTTGGCGGGCTCATCACATCATGCAGCACGCCGTCAATCCGGAAGCGCACCCGCAGCGTCTTTTCGTACACTTCAATATGGACATCGCTGACCTTTTGCGTCACCGCCTGAGTCAAGATCACATTGGCCAACTGCACCGCCGGCCGTTCCGTTCCCTCTTCCGAAGTTACTGTAGCCGCATCGTCCGCTTCGGTTGCCGGCCTGTCATCCCGCGCATGCTCGACATTTAAGCTGGACTGGCTATAATTCTTGATTGCCGCATCCAGCTCGCTGTCTGTAACTACCACCGGTTGAATATTATACCCCGTCAGAACGCGCAGGTCATCTAACGCCAGAATATCGAGCGGCTGCTGCATCGCTACGAGCAGTTTACCATCGGGAGCAAAGGCGATCGGTAGGGCACGGTAACGCCTGGCAGCTTCCGGCGAAACATGCAGCATGGCTGCAGCATCCTGCGGGTAATTCTCAAGCGAAAGAAACTGCACCCCTGCCCGCTCCGCCACAATCCGAGCCACATCCTCCTCGGTGCAGTATTCAAGCTTCACCAAAATCCGCCCAAGCAGCCCCTTATCACCTTTTTTCAGATCTCGGTGCCGTAGTGCCTCATCCAACTGCTCTTGCGTAATAATTCCATCTTGGAGCAGCCGTTTTCCCAGCAACTCCTGCATGTTTTCTCTCATTCTCCAGCCTCCACTAACTGACAACTCCCTGTTCTAGCAATTCCCCTCGCCCCGCTAATCAGCTACTCACTGCTCACCGCTGAAAAGCGTAACCCCACCAGCACTCCACCCGAATGCCTCCGCTCCAAACTGATTCGCACTCCCGCCTGCCGACCCAGCTCTTCCCCTGCCGCCAAACGCTCTACAAAATGGCTCAATAAACCGAAATCCCTGCCATTTACCGTCAAGCGCACGGCATGTTCCCGTCCCACCTGCTGCAGCACTATTTCCCGCTCCGCCTCCCAGCTCAGCGTCTGCCCGCCGGCCAGATTGCTACGCAATACCCGCCGCCCGTCCACAAACACATCCAACCAGCACCTGTCAATCGTTTGCAGCGCAACAACCAAGCCCTCCGGCAGAGGCTCACCCTCTGCAGCCCCCGGCGGCACAGGCTCCAGCACTACAGGTACCGGCTCTGTCGGTTGCGGCTCTACCGGCTCCGGCTCTCGCGACGCCGGCAAAAACGGATCACGCCCCGTCCTGTCCACAGCCCCGCTTTTTTTCTGCCGGACGGAAGGGCTGGCTACACTAAAAGGGTCCCGCCCCGGTACAGCCGGAGCTAAAATTTCCTGTTTTTGCTCCGCCTGCACAGCCAAAGTTTCCCCCACGGGTTCCGGCTGCGGCTGTACGACATCTCCACAGCCAACCGACAGTAACAGGAAAAGTAAACACAATATTACTAATCCTTTTTCTTTCATCAACAACTCCTATTCTGCTGCATAAAAAGCGCTGACCCGCATATTTACCGTCATGCCCTCCGCCCCTTGGGACAAGATTAGTTCATCTATCCGTACTGCTCTTTCATAGAGCTGCAAATAGTCAAGGAAATTCATCAGCTGATGATAACTTCCTGCTAATAAAAGCTGCATAGGGATTTCTACTAAGCCTTCAGCGCCTTCCACAGTCACTTGCTCAGCAAAGCGTATTTGTCCAAAACTCATCTCCGCTAAATCCGCACCCGCCTGAAAATCGAGCAATAAATCTTCCACCCGCGCCGAGGCCGGCAGCAGATGCTCAACAACTTCCCAGTCTGCGGCCAACTCGGCACTCTGTCTTTCCAGCGCCTGCAATCCAACCAGCCTAGCTTTTGCGGCAGTCAACACTTGCTCCTCCTCCAGCAGCCTGCGCCGCTCAAGCTGCAAGCCGTTCCACTGACTGAGATTTAAAAAGAGCCCAACTAAGAGTAGCGCAACAAGGGCGGGCAGCAGCAATTTGCCCAAATTTTTCTCCATCGCTACTCACCTCTTTCTTTCAGCGGCGCATATTCTTCTCCCACAGCCAGTGAGGCCCTGATTTCAAAACGCACAAAAGTAACCGCTTCCACCGTCTCTTCTGCGGAAAATACGAGACGCACATTGCTGATTCCGGGAATTTCCGCAAGTTTGGCAAGCCAGTTGGCCACGGCAGGGTGATCGAAAGTTAAACCTTGCAAAAGCAGCTCGCCGCTCTGTGCTAGCATCAGATTAGTCAGCCAGACATTGCGCGGGATATGACTCCCCAAGGCAGCTAAAAGATTGCGCCAAGCCGGCGGTGACCCCATCGCCTTTTTCAATAACTCACTCTGCCTGATGATCCGGTTCTGTAGTTGCTGATACGGCTCATAGGCTACCGCTTCCATCTCGACCGCAACCCTTTCCTTAGCTTTAGCAGAGAGTTGCCCCCTAACCTGCAACGTCAGCGCAAACAATAAACTAAAAACAGCCAGCAGCACCAGTGCCACCGCTCCGGCTAATTTGAACGCCTTAGTATTCCTATCTTTAATTCTCAGTTCGGCCAGCATTTCTGAAGGCAATAGATTTACTTTAATCATTTGCCATGCTCCATTCCGCGCAGAGCCAGACCCATACTGACGGCATACTCAGCCCCGCTCACTTCAAGTTTCGCCTGCTGGCCCTTAAAATTGGCGAGTGGCTGCGCCACTTCCACCGCCACCTCCAGCTCATTCTGAAGCAAAGCGGCTAGTCCCGTTACCCTGGCGCCAATGCCACTTAGCAAAATTCTATTTACAGAGTTAAGATTCTCTTGCTTAATATAATAACTGATGGAAGTGCGGACTTCAGCGACAACAGACTGCGCCCACCGGCCGAACGCTTGCTCATCGCTCCCTTTTTCCAGCGTTGCCGCTACCTGCTGGTGATATTGTTCTGCTTCCATCACAAGTCCTATACTACTATGAAACTGGGTCAAACTGACCGGCATCACCCGTGCAAAGCGCGGCATCCCATCAACAGCAAGTAAAACACTGCCTAAACCCATGGACAAATCCACGAACACCACAGTACCCACCAATTTCTCCTGCGGCACGACCCTCATCATCGCAAGCGGCGCCAGATCGATCACCCTCGGCAGCAACCTGCTCATTTTTAAAGCAGCCAGACTAGGCTCTAGCTGTGCCTTGCGTGTCGCCACAAGTAGCAGTTCATACTGCGGACCATCCTCTCCGTCAACTTCCCCCACAAGCGCCAAATCGAGCACCATCTGCGCAGGGGGGATAGGAATATATTCACCCGCCTGCAGCTTAACGGCTTGCTCCAGCTTATTTTTTGGCACTTTAGGAAAATTAATCAATCTGATAATCACGCTCTGGTTAAACATTCCCAGCACCACATTGCGGCTACTAAATCTTGCCTGGGACCATAATTTATTCAAAGCTTCACTGACAGTCGCCACTTCCTGAACGACTCCGTCCACTACCGCCGTTTTCGGAATCAGCACCTGTCCTGCCGCGACCACTTTCATATTTCCGCTTTTACCCCGCACTTCAACCGCGCGAATAAAACCGGTATCCAGTTCCAAGCCTATGCTTCCAGCGCCAGCAAACAATACCATGCCCCCCGTTACGACTCGAAATCTTTTTCCATTTCTTTTAAACTCTTATGTAAAACCCGCGACACTTGCCGCTGACTAATGCCCAATTTTTCCGCCGCCTCTACCTGGGTCAGATCACGATAAAACAAATAATAAATCACTTTTTGTTGTAATCTGCTTAACCTTTTAAAAGCTTGTTGCAATACCAGCCGATCCTCAATCGGCAACCTAAAGGTTTCATGCCTTTCTGTCCGAATTTTGCTCAAATCTACTTCCTCGAAAGCGACTAAGCCGGCACGCATTGCCTGCAGCACCCCTTCTTTGCGCACATTTAGCGCCGCCGCAATTTCCTCAACTGACGGCAGTGCCTCTGTCTCCTTCAGCACTTGCTCCACATAATGGTCTACCTTAAACTGTAGCTCCTGAATACATCCAGGCCGATAATACGCCGTTTCCTTGCGCACAAAATGCCGGACTTCCCCCATCACGCAATGAGCCGCATAAGTACTAAAAGCGGCACCAATCTCCGGGTCGTAGCGACGCACCGATTTCAGCAGCCCTTCCATACCCGCCTGAAGGGCGTCATCGCCATTGCCACCGGTATAAATCCGCACAAAATGACTGACCAACCGCCGTCCGGCAACAACTACCTCTGCCAAATCTTCCGCAGAACGGCTTTGACGGTAGCGCAGATAGCCCTCTTCCAGTTCAGCCTGCTGCCCGATGCTCATAGTATCAAATCTCCCCTGCTTTTCCCCTCTCTAAAGCTGAGTAATCACGGTGAAAATCGGCAAATATAGCGCCAGCACCATCACACCCACAATCCCGCCCACAAAAATTATCATCAGCGGCTCAATCAAACTGGTCAGCCCTTTAGACATCGTAGCCACTTCCTGCTCGTAAAACTCCGCAATCCCCGTCAAAAGCGACGGCAAATCACCCGTCTCTTCTCCCACGGCAATCATCAGAATGACTGTGGGCGGAAAGAGTTTGCTCTCTTTTAACGGCTCGGCAATGCTTTTTCCTTCCTGAATTTTTTCCCCCGCCCGCTTGACAGCCTCCGCCACCAATGTGCTCCCCGTTGCCGGTCCCGCCGTCTCCAAAGCCTGCAGAACCGGAATGCCGCCGGTCAAAAGCGTAGCCAAAGTCCGCGAGAACCTCGCAACCACAGTCTTTTGCACCAACCCGCCGAAAATCGGCACCCTGAATTTTGTCTTATCCCAAACCCGTCTCCCCGATTCGCTCGCCAAATAATACTTAATACTAAAAACTGCTACGATCATCAGCAAAATATAGAGATACCAAAAATTGCGCAACGAGTCGCTAAAAAGCACAATCATGCTAGTCAAGAAAGGGAGTTGCGTTCCTTCCGGGTAAAAACCTAAAAATACCGGCACGATAAAAATAAGCATCACCGTCAAGACCAGCACGGCAAAAATAAGCACCACAGCGGGGTAGAACATGGCCGCTTTGATATTGTCCTTGAGAGTTTTTTCACTCTCCAGCTGCTGAGAAAGACGTAACAAGACGTTTTCCAAGTTGCCGCCTACTTCGCCCGCCTTGACTAAATCGCAGTACATCTCGTTAAACACTTCCGGGTGACCGCGCAGCGACTCGGAAAAGCTCCCTCCCCCCTCCACATTGCCTGAAACTGCCAGCAATGCTTTGCGTAAAGTCAAGTTAACAGACTGTTCTCCCAGCGCAGTCAAGCAACGAGTCAAAGGAATGCCCGCATTCAGCATAGCTGCTATCTGCCTGCTAAAAAGTGCAGACTCTCCCGCGCTAACATTTTTTTTTATAGAAAGCGCCTGCTGTAATCCGGAAACTTTTGCTTCCCTCAGCTCCAAAGGAGTATAGCCCAGACGTTTTAAACGGGTGGCAGCTAAAAACTCATTTTCCGCTTCCAATTTGCCACTGCTCAACCCGCCCCGCTGATCCACCACCTGATAAGCATACAAAGGCACTTGGCCTCACCTCCGTCCTACTGACAGGTTGTAATTCTCTGAAAAAGCGCTAATTTCCTGCCTCCGTTTACATTAAATTATCATATTCGTAAAAAATTTGCTTTTCCCTGTCTAAAAAACAAGTTAGGCGGTATAACCTGAATAGGGAAAAATTTTCCGTAACTGCCAAAACTTTAGAAGGAGGTAATTAAGATGTTTAAGCTTGTCCAAAAAGCAAGAAGAAACGAAAAAGGCTTCACACTAGTTGAACTGATGGTGGTTGTGGTTATTATTGGGATTTTGGTGGCTGTTGCCATTCCCGTGTTCAACAACGTCCAGCGAAACGCCCAAGTCAATGCCCATAACGCCAACGTCCGTATCCTCCAAGGCGCCGCTACCCAAATGATGGCGGCGAATATGCCTTTACCAACTGGCGGTGTGGTTTGGGGTGCTGTTTACGCAACTGGAACTACCGCTTGGACTAACTACCTGATGGAATGGCCTGTAAATCCGCTCACTGGCAATCCTGACTACACAGTCACTATAACCGCAGCAGGTGTTGTTACCGTCACTCCCCCGGCCCAATAATCCAGCATAAAGACACGGGGACGCTTCTTTAAGTGGACAATCGGAAGTTTTGCGCGAGTAAAGGCTCAACTGTTGGTAGAAACACCACCAGTTGAGCCTTTCAGTTAACCTGCGCAAAATTTTGATTGAAGAATGAAGTAGCTGAGGACAAGTTGTACAAACAAGCCCTACCTGCCCTCCACCTACGATAGGTGAAAAGCAAGCAGGGCCTTTTGCTTTATAGGTTGTGCCGAAAACACACTCTATACACTTATATACAACTGGTTCAATCAGAGTGAAAGACACAAACCAAACACCTAATCCACAAGATACTTCTCAACCTCATCGCTGTATCCATACTTCATAAAAAACTCAATCAAGGCCACCTCAAACATTTCCCGCTGACTGATGTTTCTTTCCATGCTGTACCGGCGGGTCAGTTCATCCAGCACATTTGCCATGCGCATCGCCTTCGTTCCATACATCCCCTTGACCTGATACCTCGGTATGCCCTTCGATTCTGATGCCGCTGGCTGGCATTCAGCGCTTTGCAGCCTCTTTAGGAGCGGCATGATATTTTTAAGCATCTCGTCCATGCCAGGCTCTACAATCTCGCTCGTCTGCTGCACCACTTCCGGCTTATCCGTTTTTGCATAGTTCCTCTCTGCAGAATCCCACTCGTAACCCTTGCTCTTCATATAGCCTGCCAGTTCTGTGTGGCTGGCAAAACCGGCCTGTCTCGCGATTTCCTTCGCGTCGGCATTATCCTGCGCGAATTGAGCGATGATAAGCGCCGCCTTTGATGTGCCATGCAGCGGCAGGATATTGCTATGCAGCTTTGCCGAATAGCGCTCAGCCGCAGGCACAAACATCTTCTGTCTGGAGTCCCAGGAGAAGTTGCGCCGCCTCATATAATTATCCAGGGACATCGGATTTTTATAACCCAGCTTCTCCGCTATTTCCGATCGTTCTATCCCCTCTTCCAGCAGACCAAGTATCTCATCCACCTGCCGGTCAAAGACAGGTTTATTACAATCCACTAACGCCATGGGAAAACCTCCTTCTTAAAACATATTGACCGCTTCAGATAACGCTTCCATGTTGGTATGGGTATAAATCGATGTTACCGCCAGGCTCTCATGGCCGAGCAGTTTCTGGATTTGCACCAGGTTCACGTTCTTTTCCACCAGGGCTGAGGCAAACGAGTGACGCAGGATGTGGCAAGAGACGGACTTCTTGATGCCTGCCTTCTTGGCAGCGTTCCTAATGGTGCCATTGACATAGGAATAAGAAATGGAACCGGATTTCCTGGTGGCAAAAAAGAAATCAGAGCTATAGGCATCGCGCCAGTTCTCCCTGTAATCTAGGAGCAAGCCGTAAATATTGTTGTTGATTGGCACCATGCGGTCTTTTCGCCCTTTTCCTTGGCGTACATGAATGGCGCGCTTCTCAAGGTCCACATCGTCTAGCGTTAGGTTTAAGCACTCAGAAATACGCAGACCAGTATTGAATAAGAAGCGCGCGATGAGCCCGATTAGCGGGCTGTGTATACAGTCGATGGTGGCTTCTACTTCTTTTTTAGTCAGGTAGGTGCGTTCTTTTTTTGGCATCCGCATAAAGTCCATGGAGGCGGCAATGTTCCTCTCTACCAGACCTTTTTTGTAGGCAAAAGCATAGAGGGCGCGGAGCGTATAAAAATAGTTGCTGCGCGTATTGGGTGAATGCCCCTTAACCTCCTTTGCATAGCGCATAAATTCCTCTAAATCCTCCTGGGTGATATCTTCAATATACACCGGGCCGTTTTTGCGCTCTTCCAGATATCTTCTGATGTACCCCAAATCCCTTGTATACACCTCGATGGTTCTTGGGCTTCGCTCAATGCTTGCCATATAATCATAGAATTTTTCGGCGGTTTCGCTAAACAGCATAAACACTCCTCCCCCTTTCGCCTGCCATTATCCGCATAAAACCACTTCCTCTCCGGTGTTTTTGTACGTACATACATCACTTATTAGTGCTGGATAGTCAAGCAAATCAGCACTAACTCACCCCATCTAAAGGCGAGAAAATAAGACCGCAGGACGATGAAAAACCCCGTGCTCTTCCGGCTACTTTGTTGGGATTTTGAGCTTCTGTCCCGGAACTATGGTGCCAGATGAGAGCGCGTTCAGCTCTGATATTTCACGATGCCGCGCACCGCTACCAAGCCTAGCTGCTGCGATCTTCCAGAGCGAATCACCTTTTGCCACCGTGTAAATCTCATAATCGCTCTCTGCCAGTGCCTTCCTCACATCAGCCCGGAAAGAATCCATACTCTTGCCGTGGCGCGGGAACCAATGCATCACGTCGGCATGGTTGGAGGCAATGCCAAGCCGGTGGCCTTCGCTATGGCTGATAATATCTGCTTCAGTCAGGCCAAACTGCCCGCAGAGATGCACGCATAGCTCCACCGCCTCGTTGTAGACCTTGCGAAAATAATCAGCGCCGGTCAGGTTATCTTCGCAAATTTCAACTGAAATATGCGTGTCGTTGCCAGAGCCTCTCGGCCCTCTGCCGCAGTGCCAGCCGCGATGGTTCCAAGGCAGCGTCTGGTAGGTGGCAATCGAGCCATCAGCAAGCCTCCCGATAAAGGCATGGACGCAGACCGACCGTCCCCCGGGCCGCTCCTGATTCCAGTGGTTATTGTGCCGGTTTACGCCCAAAACCCCGTCGTCTGGGCCGACGTAGCGCCGCAGCCACGGGTTATTCGCGCCGGTGGAATGCAGCATGATACCTTGCGGCGTGATGGTTCTGCCTGCCTTGTAGCAGGCGTTGTTTGTGAGTATCAGCTTGCGCAGGTTCATTTTGATTCCCCCTCATCGCTAAATTCATTTAATTGCGTTAAAACGGCTATAAGTTTTTTGGGAAGCGGCAGTCCGAGTGTTGCGGCGTTCTCCAAGATGGAAATGCCCTCGTTGCTCAGATAAAAGAAAATCAGCGCCGTCCTGATCGCGCCACCCTCGCCAATAACCTGGCTGTCTAGCATATGCCCAAGACCAACGAGCGCGAAGATAAGCACCTTTTTAAAGATACCTTTTGAGCCGATTTCGCTTGAGAGCTTTTTATCGGCAATTGCGCACATCAGGCCGGTCAGGTAATCGACCACCACAAAAACAATTAAGGCATAAAGAAAACCGTCCAACCCGCCCAAAAACCAGCCTAGAAAACCGCCAATAGCAGCAAAGGCCGTCTGTGCATTACTCCAGAAAGATTTCATCAGTAAAACCTCCGTCTCAAAAAGGATAAAAAAGAACGCCCGCCGGCTGTGCGGCAAAGCGCCTTAACATCTATCTATGCTCATTTAAATACCCGCTTGCCTCGTCCGCTTTCCGGCTTAATTGCCCTGTCAATCAAGTCCCTGATGTTTAAGCGTCCTTTTTCAGCGCCGCTGTCTACCGTAAACTCCGTCATAAAACCATTCTTGCCAAGAGTATGCCTGACAGTCGTAACTATCCCAAGAATCTGAGTTCCGTCGTCTGAAATGATCCTTGCTTCATCGCCAACCAAAAGGTGCGGGCGTACCGGCCCGACGAATGTTTCAACTACACCCGCCTCAGAGAGCCTTGCGGCTATGCCGTCGATGATAGCCTGAACCTCGGTTT
>Ga0209316_100319_pt1 | contig 16611 bp, 15 predicted proteins | sample 3C3metaG_FD_184150 | JGI IMG/M metagenome (GOLD analysis project Ga0209316, IMG submission 184150) | Freshwater bacterial and archeal communities from Indian Creek, Illinois, USA - 3C3 metaG (SPAdes) (version 3) | ecosystem: Environmental > Aquatic > Freshwater > Unclassified | place: USA: Indian... | reverse complement strand
ACATTCGGATACCTCCAAATATTTTCAGCAACGATGAATAAATATTTAACTTGCTCTAAATTAGCTATTTATTTCTTAAACACCAAACAATTTTGTACTTTTTTTTTAACTTCGTAAAGTAGAAATAATGGGTATTTTTTGTGCGTTTTCATTGTTTTGAATTACATTTGACAATAATAGGCAGATTGCGAGTAGTGTATTAAACCATCCAGATTTTTTTCAAGATGATCAAAGCCGGAGATGTTGCAAATTTTGTAATCATAGCATTTGCTGTTGTGGTGATTTTGGTTTTGGGCAGACCTTTGTTGATTCCACTTGTTATTGCCATGCTACTATGGTTCATTGTGAAGCAAATACGGTTTTCTCTTGACAAAGTTGGAATCATTAAAAGAAGAATACCAGGTTGGATTAAATATCTTGTTTCTTTTCTGGTTATTGTAGGGGTTTTGAATTTCGTTGTCATTATTGTGTATTCCAATTTCAGGCATCTGTTGGAAACATACTCTAAATATCAGGAGAATCTCAACCGATTAATCCAATCAATCAACGATAGGCTGAATATTGACCTGATGTCGCATTTGCAGGTGTATATGCAGGATTTTGAAATAGGTTCATTGATTTTTACAGCCTTTAATTTATCGACCTTATTGTTGAGCAATTTAACCATGGTAATTGTTTATGCGGTTTTCCTGTTTTTAGAGGAGCCTGCATTCCGGCTTAAGCTCCAAAAGCTGTTTCCTCAAAATGAACAATTCAGCAATGCTTTTGGCACACTCAAGAAAATAGAGTATTCGGTAGGACGGTATCTGGCCGTGAAAACCATGATTAGTCTTGTTACCGCTACGCTGGGTTACATAGTGTTCGAATTGGTAGGTGTTGATTTTCCGGTGTTTTGGGCTTTTCTGATTTTTGTGCTCAATTTCATCCCGGCACTGGGCTCAATCGTTGCTACTTTGCTGCCTGTGGCCTTTAGTATGCTTCAATTTGGCCACTTTATGCCGGGGTTGGTATTGTTGTTTTCGGTGGGTGCCATTCAATTTTTTATAGGCAATTTTCTCGATCCCAAAATTATGGGAGACAATGTAAATCTTAGTCCTTTGGTAATCATCCTTTCATTGGCATTCTGGGGCTCTATATGGGGTATTACCGGAGCAATCCTTAGCGTTCCGGTTACTGTGGTTGTCGTAATAATTCTTTCCAAATTTCCAAAAACTCAACCCATTGCCATCATCCTTTCCGGCAAAGGAGAGGTAGGATAATCCATTTTTGAGGCGCAGGCTGCATACCTTGCCTTTATCTCTAAGTTGATCTGGCTCCTTCATGGGGGTATGGCACAGTTTATCAGGTATTAGCAGTCATTTTTTTAATCCTTCGAAGAAGTCAATAATTGTCTTACGCTCAGGGAAAAAGAAATAATTCAGATTAATGCGTTTTGTTTCACCAGTACTCAGTCCAATAGTTACTTCACCTGGATTCATATCAACAGTTTTAACGCTCTCAATAACAATAGTTTCAGTCGTGTCGGTCTTTGGTAAAAGATAGTTTATTTCATTACTGTTCCATGCAATAAAATATTTTTCCTTTTTCATGCTGTCCCTGACAATCCAATACGATATAAGCCCATTAAACAGCAGCACAAAATAGCCAGCTTCATTCAAGAAAGGAATAAATGGCATTTTAAGTAAAAAAGACATACATAGACCAATTATCCCGATTAGCATAAATCCTATGCAAATTTTCAGATACAGTTTACTGTATTTCGATTTGCTCTTAAACACCTGAATATAAGTATTCATAACCAATTATATTTTGATGTCAAACTTATGTGTGGTCTGTTTTCCTATTGCCCCAACCTTGCGCTAAGGCAACCCCTATGCATCAGGGGGGCTGCACCCTGCCTGCTCAAACTCAAATATAGCTACTTTTCGGTTTGTTTTATCCGAAATTCGGGATTATGTAAAATTGAGGCCCTAATCTGCTCATCCTTTGAGAATTATTGGCTTAGTTGGCCTTTCGGGTGCTGATTGATGTTCAGTTCCTTCAAGATTCTTATGTTATCTTTGCGCCCGGGTTAAATGCAGTAGTTACAAGAGGCATTGGACTGGGATTCCGGTTAGGCTGATTTAAACTGCTGGTGAAATGCCCGAAATTCGCAGGTTGATGACCATGATACTTAATAAGCCATACCATCCGTAATGCAAATACTTTTCAGCCTTTCCATTTTCATCATAACCCTGTTTTTTGTTCCTAAATTTCTGGTTGCCCGTCAGGTTCCTCAAGAAATGCGCGGAGTGTGGGTTTCAACCGTGTTTAACATTGATTGGCCTTCGAGAGCAGGACTTGATTCGCAGGCACAACAGGCTGAGGCTATTGCCATACTTGACCAGGCAAAACAACTTGGCTTGAATACAATCTTTCTGCAGGTAAGACCGGCAGGCGATGCCTTTTATGTCTCGTATTTGGAGCCATGGTCGCGTTTTTTGAGCGGAAGAGCCGGCCAACCCCCTTACCCTTTTTACGATCCCCTGCAGTTTTGGATAGAGCAGGCACATAAGCGCGGCCTGGAGTTGCATGCCTGGATCAATCCTTTCAGGGCATCAGCCGGAGTGAATCACCAACATTCTAACTCCGGAAATCCGGGCTTGCAAAAATGGATTCTCCAATACGGAAACCAAGAAATTTTCGATCCCGGAGCACCCGAAGTTAGGCAGCACCTGTTGCATGTGGTTGCCGATCTGATAACCCGGTACGATATCGACGGGTTGCATCTCGACGATTATTTTTATCCTTACCCGATATGGGGTACAGAGTTTCCCGACACCCTGTCGTTTCGCCTTTTTGGCACGGGCAATCCTGCAACCCGCAATGACTGGCGACGGCAGAATATCAACACCGTAATTGAATCTATCCACCAATTAGTGAAGCAATACAGGCCCTGGATAAAATTTGGCGTAAGCCCCTTTGGTGTTTGGCGCAACCGCAGCAGCGACCCTCGTGGCTCAAATACACGGGGAGGTATAGAAAGTTACGACCACCTTTTTGCAGATGTTCTGCTTTGGGAAAGGATGGGCTGGATTGATTATGTGATTCCTCAGCTTTATTGGCACCGCCAGGACAACAGGGCCAACTTCACTGTGTTGCTGGATTGGTGGAATCGTACCATCCGTAACCGCCATTTGTACATAGGCCACGCTGTTTATAAAATATCTGAGGATGATCCGGTTTGGAGAAACCCTTCGGAAATGCCGGGCCAGATTAGGGCAGTTCGCAACCTTAACCGACCTTCCGGTTCGGTTTTTTTTAGCCAAAGGCATTTCAACAGGACCGACCTTTTAGGCCTGCAAGACACTTTGCATACCAACCTTTTCAGAATGCCTGCACTAACGCCAAACATGCCCTGGATAGACGATACACCCCCGCCACCTGTCGTCAACCTGCATTACCACAGAGGTATTGTATCGTGGGATACAGAACAAACCGATAACCCTTTTGATGAGGCGCGCAGGTTTATCATTTTTCTCGATCCTGTGTGCCGTAGGGCAAAGGCTAGGGGGCCCGTCTGGTTCTTAACCGGACAAAACCGGTTTGCGCTGCCACGGCGACCCCTTTTGACGAGAAGCCGCTACCACCTGAGCGTTATGCCGGTGGATAGGCTCAGCAATGTGGGGGCTGTAAATACTTTATATCTGATTTCATTCTGAAGATTAGAGAGAATTTGTGGCGAACTGATGTTATAGGTCAGACTAATAGAAAGCCAATCGCACAAATGGCACATTTAGTTTTTTCCGACACACAAGCTAAAGCTTAGTGGCCACCTCTTTGACCACCTCTTTGACCACCTCTTTGTTCTACGATAACATGGATCGCTCTAATGGTATGGATGAAATCAACATAGGCTTCCACATATTCACGCCCTTTTTCCGGAGAATCGTTTTTCACTTTGTCAAGTGCTATAACTTTTTCAAATTTCTCCTTTATCACCTTTCCAATGTGGTTGTTTAATTTGACAAGTAAGTCATCAATATTTTTACTTTCTATTGCCTGGTCGCTAAGCAGAACAATCTTTTTAGTTGTTCCGGCAGGTTTTAATCCTGTGAAAGGCGCACCTTCTGTTTCGCGGTGCAACCGTACAAGGGTTTCAAAGAAATGTTTTTCAACAATCGCATATACTTCTTTGTCCCCTGTTCTTAAAGAATAGGTTTTATTAAACAATGGAATAATTTCTTTTTCCTGTTCAGGGGCAATCCATTTCAGAACTAAATTAACATTGTTTGTTTCAAGAGCTTTAATAGCATCTTTAATTACAGGGCCATCAATTGAATCGCAATGTGCAGATACCCGGAGTAAACCGAATATCATTAACGAAAATATTAATACAATCGAGAAGATTGATTTATAACTTTTACGCTTTTGAAGTCTCTTAGGACTTGCTGTTGCCAAATTTGTTTCTTTTGTTCTCATGATAATTTAAATTTTGATTTATTAATAATCGAAATATCTTGGAACAAAAGTATATTGCGAATTATCATTGTGCGACCTACTTTGTAAAGTAGCACTCATTCACTTAAAATATTTAGACCTATTTTAAAACATCTGTCTTTTGTAAAAACCTATAGTGCTGTGGTTTATAGACTTAGATTTGTTTTCTATATTCGTTTGGGGTAAATCCGGTCATTTTTTTAAAAACCCTGTTAAATGCCGATTTAGTATTAAAACCACTATCGAATGCAATTCCTAAAAGAGATAAATTTTCAAACTCAGGATTGCCTATCCGTGCTTTCACTTCTTCTATTCTGTATTGGTTGATAAAATCAAAGAAGTTGGCACCAAATTGTTCATTAATTACACGAGAAAGGTGATGTGATGGTATTTCAAGCTTGTTAGCTAATTCAGGAAGCGAAATGTTGGCATCCAAATAAGGTTTTTCGGTAGCCATGAAATGTTTTAATTTACTTACATATTGTTCAATATCAGCATCTTTTAGAAATATTCCGGCATATTTCGTTTTTGTTTCAGTCACATATTCGGTGTTCCGGTTGGGATATTGAATGAAAATTTCTTTTTGCTTTAGACCATAATAACCAATCAGGATTATAAAAGCAGACAAAGAAAGCGTTATCCCGTGAGTACAAAAAATCCATGAGAACATTTGGAAAATATGATGTATAGTTGTGAAAATCATTAATACTGTCCAAATACCACCAAAAGTATACACAAGATTTCGTAACCAATTGAGGTTAACATTTTCGTACGATGAAAAATTATTGAAAATGTTAATGTCCAATTTTTTAAAAAGCAGGATTGATAAAATAAAATAGAAAGGTCCTGATATAACGGTTAGCAATAGAAATAAATTAAACAGCAAAGGAGCTCTATGTTCACTTTCCATATGGTCTAGCCTTATTCGTTCTGAAATTTCTGGAAAAAATGAAGAAATAATGATAAATAGGTTGAATAGGATAAAAGGAATAAAGTGCAATAGCTTTTCTATATTGAATTGAGCCTTATTGTCAATCAATGCAGAAATATATAAAAAAAGGAATGGCCCGTGAAGTAAGAGTAATGAAATAAAACTTACTGAAAGGAGGTGAAAATCTGTAAAGAGTTTATCTGAAAACAAACCGAATATACCTGTATAAAAACCCAAATACATTAGCCAGCAAATGAGTATCTTATCATGTATTGCCTTTTTTTTCTGAAGAATCAAAAACGAAAAAAATAAAGCGTTGAATGAAGCTATCAAAAAAATATATTTCATGTCATATTTCTATAAAATTCTATTATGTCTATGATTTGCAGAAGGCTTTTATGCATGAAACCTAATGTTTTGCGGCTTTGTGTAGTGGGGGATTAGAAGCACTAAAATGTCAGCCTTGCACAAAAGTAAATAAAATGGACTAATGTTCAATCAAGCTCAGCCTGGAGAGGCTCGTACCCGGCGATAACTTCTATCGCCAGGTTTCCCGCGAAATGGACTTTGGCTTCCTCTACACGGCCACATCCAGGTTTTACGGCAGCGAGGGAAACCCCAGCATCGACCCGGTGGTTTTCTTCAAGGTGCTGCTTATGGGCCCCCTTCACAACATAAGCAGCGACCGGGCATTGATGCGCCACTGCAGCAACTGCCTATATGTCAGGTTATTTCTGGGTTACGACCTCGACGAGGAGCTGCCGTGGCACTCCACCATCAGCCGGACGCGCCAACTCTACGGCGAGGAGGTTTTCCTCGACCTGTTTCGCAAGGTTTTGTCTTTGTGCGTTAAAAAGGGTATGGTGCGAGGCAAGCGGCAGGCCATTGACAGTGCCTTCATCAAGGCCAACGCCTCGATGGATTCGTTGGTAGAGAAGGAAGTTCTGGAAGATGCGAGTGCGTTTGTTGGCGAGTTGGAAGAAAACAGCGAGTTCAAGGTTACCAATACCCGCAAGAAACTTGTCGAGCGCCATCACAGGTGGAAGGAAGGAGCGTACTGAACTACTACGGTCAGATATCGGTTGACGATGTCCACCATGTCATCACCGGGGCCTGCTCCGACTTTGCCGACAAGCGCGACAGCCAGTGTCTGGAACAGCTGGTTGAGTTCCAACCTGAAAAACCCCATAACAAAAACAACCTTGCTTAAACTGGCTTAAACAAGGTCGGTTTTTTGTGGTTTGTGGCCGTTTGTGGGCAAAAAGGGAAGTTGTGCATCAGCTACACATGTTTGGCGCAATGGGGGTTGAACTAACAACCTAATCAAACAATCCCTGCACCGACAAATACCTTTCGCCGGTATCGTAGTTGAATGTAAGTATCCTGGAACCCGATGGAATTTCCGGGAGTTTCTTGCTAATGGCTGCCAGTGATGCACCCGAAGAAACCCCAATAAACAATCCCTCGAGCAGGGCTGCCTTACGGGTAAATTCGTAGGCTTCTTCGTTGCTCACAGTGATGATTCCATCCAGCATACTCCTGTCGAGAACATCCGGCACGAAACCTGCGCCAATTCCCTGTATCGGGTGAGGCGAATGAATGCCACCGCTGAGCACAGGCGACAGTTCGGGCTCAACCGCAAAGGTTTTCATTTTTGGGAATTTTGCCTTTAAGACCTGGCTGACTCCTGTAATATGACCTCCTGTGCCTACCCCTGTGATCAGGTAATCGAATCCTTCGGGAAAATCTGCCAGGATCTCTTCTGCGGTTTTTGTGCGATGCACCCTGGGGTTGGCGGGGTTTTCAAACTGCCCGGGCATCCATGCGTCCTGGGTATCGGCAAGCAATTGATGTGCAGTTTCAATAGCGCCTCTCATTCCTTTTTCCCTTGGAGTAAGCACAAACTCTGCCCCAAACAGCTTCATGATGCTGCGCCGTTCCACCGTCATGCTTTCAGGCATCACCAAAACAACCCTGTAGCCCTTCACGGCAGCAACCATTGCCACGCCAATACCCGTGTTGCCTGAAGTGGGTTCGATAATCACACCGCCCGGCTTCAGGCGTCCTGCCTGTTCTGCATCTTCGATCATCTCAAGGGCTATGCGGTCTTTGATGCTGCCGCCCGGATTGTCTTTTTCCAGCTTTACCCACACTTCATATTCTGAAGGAAAAAGCCGATTGAGTTTCAAATGAGGGGTATTGCCAATGAGTTCATTCACATTATTTGCTTTCATTTTTAGATTCTTTTAATGGTTTAGTATTGTCTTCATTTTTGGGTTGATTCTTCATGGCGTGAATTTTTACCCGGCTGTCTCTGACTACCACGGAATAGGGCGGCACGCTCTCGGTGAGCCAAACATTGCCTCCGATAACGGAATCGTGCCCAATTACGGTTTCTCCACCCAAAACAGTGCTGCCGGCGTAAATGACCACATTGTCCTCAATGGTTGGATGCCGTTTGGTGGATGCCAGGGCTTTCTCCACCTGCATAGCTCCCAGGGTAACGCCCTGATAGAGTTTCACATGGTTTCCGATAGAGGTGGTTTCGCCGATTACAATTCCGGTGCCGTGGTCTATAAAAAAGCTTTCGCCAATGGTTGCGCCGGGGTTTATATCTATTCCGGTTTTGCTGTGGGCAAATTCGGCAAAAATTCGTGGAAGAAAGGGAACATCCAGCAATACAAGCTCGTGGGCAATGCGGTAAACGCTGATGGCAAAAAACCCCGGATAGGCGTGGATTACCTCCTGAATGCTTTTGGCAGCCGGGTCGAACCAGTAAATAGCCTCCGCATCAAGAAGGAGCTTATCGTAAATGCCAGGAAGAGCATCAAAAAACTCGCTTACTAATGCATCGGGATCAATTGCTGAACTGCACTTCAGAGTATTGAGCATCTTTTTAAGTTGAGCCTCACTTTCGCTGAATTGTTGCAAATAATCTGCAAAACTGCCTGAAATTGTGTGAGGAAACAACAATTGAGTCAGCCCTGAAATAAATCGTTGGCTCTCTTCAGCTCCGGGGTAAGGGCATGGCTGGGAAATGCGCGTGTCGTAAAGCCGTTTGATAAAGTTCTGATAATTTTCCATGTCAGGAAAAATTTTTGCATTTGGTTAAAAAGTTAAAAACAAGAAACCCCTTCATCGTGCAATGAAAGGGTTCCCTAAAAAGATTATGATTTCATCAAAAATCACACCCAGCCATTGCTCTTGAAATAGGAGCACAACAACAAGGGAGATTTTGGATTTTAGATTGTAACGCTGGCATTCTATTGGAAGGTTTTAATTGTGATTTTCTTGAACTAAAACAAACTTGTATGGGTAATTGTTTTTGCATGCACGCATTTATCTGGAATGAAAAAACAAGCTTTTCCTTTTTGCAAAATTAAAAAGAATCCTGAAGAACTCTCATGCAAAAACCTGTTTTTTTGAAGAAGAGCTGAGTGAACAGGCTCCGTGAAGCTCTGGCAACCTCCTGCCCCAGGCAGCGCTGGTGCTAAAACCTGCCCGAAAGGGAATTATAAACAAATTTGAAAACGATGAAAATATCCGGGGTTTCTTTTCCGCACATGGTCTTTTTTCTGCAACAATCCACCAGCAATTGACTCAAGAGGAACAACTGGCTGCGGGGGGCAAGCCAAACAGCCTGAGGGTGTCGGTGGGCCTTGAACATATTGATAATATAATTGAAGATTTTCGGCAGGCGCTCGAAAAAGTGTAACATTGCACTCAATTTCATATTCACAATCCCCCTGGGCTATTGCCATAAACGAAACCGAGCGCATGGCCATTGAAGCCGATGCAACATTTTTCAACGATCAGCCGGGAGGAGGCAAAGCAGGCCTGGCGGCTGCCCGCGCCATAGGGTTGCTTACCTACAGGGGATATGAGGCATATAACCAAACCCACCAAGGAGCAGAAAATGCTGGCCAAATACATTCCGGGTGCATCGTACGCCGAAATCAATTCGGATTTTGGTCATGATGGTTTTCTTATTGAGAACAACCAGCTTGAAGACCTTATCAGCAGATTTTTTCATATTGGATCGCATACAAAATTTTAAAGAGCAAAAAACTACACAATGGATAGCAAACAAATCATAGGACTTTTCGGATTTGGAGTGGTGGGCGAAGGCCTCTACCATGTGTTGCTAAAAAGTCCGGCTACCAAAGCAGAAATAAAAAGGATTTGTATTAAGGATATCAATAAACCCCGCAGCATTACTGCCCAAAAGTTTTGTGCCGACTATTCAGTCATTATTGATGATCCGGAGATAAACCTCGTGGTAGAACTGATTAACGACTCCGCCGAAGCTTACAAAATTGTGAAATCGGCTCTGCTGGCCGGCAAAAGCGTGGTTTCGGGAAACAAAATGATGCTTGCCCGGCATCTTGAAGAACTCATAACCATACAGCAAGAAACCGGAACAGCCCTATTATACGACGCATCGGCCTGCGGAAGCATACCTGTAATCCGCAACCTCGAAGAATACTACGACAACGATCTGTTGCTCTCCATTACCGGAATCCTCAACGGCTCATCAAATTTCATCCTGTCAAGGGTTTTTAATGGCAGCAACACCTACGGGCAGGCTCTGGAAATGGCCCAAAAAATGGGGTTTGCCGAAATTGACCCCACACTGGATGTAAGCGGTATGGATGCCGCAAACAAACTGATAATCCTTGCAGCACATGGCTTTGGAACCATTGTAAAACCCGATGAAGTATTTGTAAGCGGAATTGAGCGGCTGAACAGCTTCGACATAAGATTCGCAAAAGAGAAAGGTTTCAAAATAAAGCAGATTGGCCAGGCAACAAAGCTCAACGGCAACTCCCTCAATCTTTTGGTAATGCCCAAACTGGTACTTCCCGACGATTATCTTTACAACATTGAGAATGAATACAACGGAGTAATCATCGAAGGAGCTTTTTACGAAAAGCAGTTGATGTTTGGAAAAGGAGCAGGCGCATACCCTACCGGAAGTTCGGTGCTGTCAGACATTACTGCCCGTATGCACGGGTACAGATACGAATACAAGAAAAGAAAATACTTTAATACTCCCCAGTACTCTAACGATGTGGCAATAAGGATTTATCTGCGCTATAGCAGCCTGATTGATTTCAGCCATTTTGAATTTGCTGCAATCGAAGAAAAGTACTCATCGAAACCCTTCAACTATGTTGTTGGCAAGATAAAAATTACCAAACTGTTGCCCATGATGAAGTTGCTGCCTGCCCTTGATGTTTTTATAGCCTTCTTTGACCGTCCGGAAATTTGATGAAATTCATCAAAATTTTTCATTCGCCATGTAAAACGGGCAGGAATTTTTTTTAGTTTTATTAGCAAAAATTTCCAAATGTTAAAAAAGAAACACATATTGTCTGTTTTGATGATTTTGGGTTGCATCAAAGTTTTGGTGGTGTTCCTGACAAATCTAAATGACTTTAATTGGCGAACTATAGCTTCATTTATAGCACTTGTTGGATTTGGTTTAATGACATTTATTTTTGTAAGGAAACTCAATAGCATGCCATAAATTACCATTGAAAGGAAAAAACGCCACAATAAACTCCGGTTGGATGGCACAAGATGGGCCGGTATAAGTGGCACAATTTAAACCGGTATGAGTGGCGCAATAAACCCCGGTTTGAGTGGCGCGCAGTGGAGCGGTTCATCCACTGATACTGTGAATGTAGTATCGGGCTTTTGTCTCAGTACTTTTCGGCTAATACTTTATGTGTTGCGCCTGGAATTTTTCATCCGTAAAACAATTTGATTATTAAGGTCGGGTGAACCCCGAAAGGCTCGCTGACAGCAATCTCGCATGATGAATTTTAGCTTCGCTGAACTTCGTTTTATCCGTGTTTGTGTTTTGCGAATCATGCTCAGTTCATCAAATTAAGTTCCTGTTGTTTTTCTATCATATTTTGAAATGTTTTTTCCACAAATGGAAGATAATTGCTTTCGGGGAAGTCCTTCTTAAATTGTTCAAATATTAAATTCAGATTCTTGTCGTATTGCCTTATCCTGTTTTGATGATTGAATGTACCTGCAATGAAAAACTCCAGAATTCCGTTTGAAAAAAACTTTTTCGCCAATTCAATGTTATGGGTATGTATGCTTTGATTATTTCTTTTCTCTGCACGCAGCTTAACAAAATCATCAAAGTCGAAAGTCGTATAAATCCGGTGCCAAAGATGCATTTCTAAAAAGCTAAATGAGTAAAAAGAACTAAGTATAAATTCACTGTCCAATGGCACACCATTAGCAGCTTCTTTCCAGATATTGAAAATATCATCAGGGACTTCTTTATTCTTCGATATTTTTTCAAGATGATTGCGTGATGCAAGCACCATTTGAGCTGTGTAATAATATATCTTTCTGTCTGTGGCCAATAAATTCAATAATTTCTCCGAAATTTTATTCTGATTGTATAGCTCATTCAGGATTGATAATTCCTTTTGTAAATCATTATTGAGGTTCAGTACAATAGAATGATAATTGGTGAAGTCTTGACCGAATTCAAAAAGGCAATGCATAGGGTGCTGATGAGGAAAGTTCGAATAAACTTTTTGAGTTTCACAAATATCCCCACTAATTTCTAAGATATTGTCTTTGTTTAAGCTAAGTAATATTTCATAGTTATTCCCTGGTTCAATGATTAGAGACGGTGACCCAAAATACATGAAATTAAGCAATACTGGTCTATCAATATTTAAAACTATCTGAAAATTCCCTAAGGAGTCAAGTTCAACTTTATCAAAAAATCCTTCAAATGAAGTCCCATTTACAGGGTAGGTGTATCTAATTGCTTTTGGGTGTTCTCCCAAAAACCGTCCGGTTATTTTTACTTCAGTTCTTTCTGCACTGAAACCCAGTTGAAATGAAATTAATCCTAAAAAAATAAGGGACATTGTTCTCATATGCGTTTTTTTTAAAACATGTGATAACGATTGGCGGTGTGATATGTTTGGGATTGCGGGCTGCTTTCCTGTCAAGTTATACAAAAGTTGAAGCAGACTACAGACCGGGGATAACCAACTATTCCGGCAAATTTTAATATCTTGTTTTGAACTAAATCCCGCAGTTGTGGGATAGCTCTTTCAAAAATACTGGTTTTTTCTTTAATTCGGAATTATTCATTATAAAATTTTGATTATTCCGGATTACGCATTAGAAACCCTAAAATGATTATTCCTGCCTAAACTGAGCCACTTATTTTGGCACAGTAAACTCCGGTTTGGGTGGCACAATTTAAACCGGAACGAGTGGCACACATTGGACGGTTTATCCACAGCTTTTGGAGGGGAGTTTTTAAAAAAAGCTATTGATTCCTTTTTTGTTTTAAACAGGCGGGCCATACAACGGCATCCATTCTGATGAATTGCGTGAAAGGGCAGTAAAGGTTGCATTGGAATATCGGAGAAGGGTTAAAGAACAACAAAAGAGAATCGGCTCTGCAGAATTCAGGAATACTTACTTTAGTTACAGGATAGGAGAAAATGGCGTTGAAACCTTTATCTCAACTCCTGAATTGCATGGTGAAAATACAATAACCGAAGGTCCACAGCCTCCAGGGCAGGTATGGTCAATAAACTTAGTTGGGTTGGATGACAATGTCGGTCTGTATAAATTTGGGGTGAATACAACTCAGGGCAGCGGCATAAAAATTCTGAAAAGGCCTGTACCACCGCAGTTTCGGTGTGATGCTATAGTCATTCCGGACAGGTTTAAAATCAAAATTAAGCGTTATTGTTAAACAAGGAGGGCATTGGTGGTGGAACTTTTGCAGAAAATGATAATTTTGGAAAAAATATAAACACTAAAAGAATGAAAAATGAAAGCATTTTTTGATTTGTTATCTTTGATACATACAAACCTTTATCTTTTTACAAAATTTGTATCTTTGCACCCTGAAAATACAAAACAGATGCAAGGTTCCGTAGCTCAGCTGGATAGAGCAACAGCCTTCTAAGCTGTGGGTCCCAGGTTCGAATCCTGGCGGAATCACAAAAAAAACCGGCCCTAAAGCCGGTTTTTTCAATTATTCCTGTTGCCGTAGCCGCTCCCGGTATCGTTCGAATTGCATCCGGTGGTGGTCTGTCATGTCAATCTGCCTTCCCCTGATGAAAACCTGGTGGATAGTTGTTTGAAATTCAAGGGGGATGCCATCTGTAACCAACAAAGTAGCATCCTTGCCCGGCTCTATTGTTCCCAGAAGGTGACAGATACCAAGGATTTCTGCCAGATTTTTCGAAATTGCTTTGTAGCCCATTTCTTTTGGCAGTCCGAATGCAACTGCTGCTGCGGCATGCCAGGGCAAACGGCTGGTATAGGCTGCAGAGGCTTCGCCGGCTATGGCAAACTTCACTCCTGCCTTATACAAATGATAGGGGAGGGCGTACAAGCGGTCGTACCCTTCCCATTCTCTGGCCGGCGATCCTAATATTGGTCCAACGATTACAGGGATATCATCAGCTTTCAGTTGGTCGGCCACATACGCTGCATCGCGCCCGCCAACAAGAACCATGCGCACCTGCTGCTTTTCGGCCCAGGCAATGGCCGCCTGTATTTGTCTCAGTTCTGAGGCATTTACCAGAACGGGGATTTCCCTGTTGAGAACAGGTATCATGGCCTCCCAGCGGACATCCACAGGATGCCGGGTTGCATCGGCCATACGGGCGGTTCGATATCGTCTTGCATTGTCAAAAGCCTTATTGAGTTCGCCCAGCGCTCTGTCGCGGGCTGCGGCATCGTGCATTGCCGGCCAGTTTACAACAAGGCCAACCGGCGCTTTCAACACCATTTCCTCCCATGTCCAGCCATCGGTGAGCATGGCAGCAGCCATGCCGGCAATGATTCCGCCTGTAGGGGCGGTAACAGCCACGCCCACCCCGCTAATCGCTGCAACCGGAATATGGCGGCTTGCCGGGTGAAAGGCAACTTCGGCTCTGATGTTGGGATTGATATTGCCTACTTCGGCCAAATCGAGGGTTACAGCAACAGCTCCAATCTCGGCAAGACCCAGTGTAGTTCGGCCATGGATCATAGACGGATACACTTGCCTGCCGCTAATGTCCATAATTTTTGTGTTGTCGGGCAAGGCCAAGCCGATTCCCACGGCAGCTATTTTTCCGTCAACCATCAGGATGGTACCGCCTGTTATGGATTTGCCTGCAAGGGTATGTATCGTTCCCCCCACAAGCGCAATGGGTTGGGTTTGGGCACCGGCAGGCACCCGTGCTTTTCCCGTGGTGGTTAAAAGTACCGAAACTAAAAGGATTGTCAGAACCAAAAGTTTTGTTATCATGAGTTGTAGTTTTTGCAGTTATTCAAAATCCTGTGGTCTGCCACCCCGAGGGGGTGTTGCTTGCTGGCGCACGCTGGCCGGCTCCTGGAGTATGCGTTGAATGAGCATTGCTCTTTCTTTCTGAATTTCCTCGCGCATTTGCCGGTCTTTTTCGCGGTCGAAATATTTCCTGCCATCAATCCAGGTTTGCCTGGCATGGGTGAATGCCGACAGTGGATTTCCGCTCCAAATCACAAAATCGGCATCTTTGCCCGCCTCCAGCGAGCCCAAACGGTGCGAAACTCCCATGAGCCGTGCAGGGTTGAGTGTTATCAGGTTTAGTGCCTCTTCTTCGGTGATTCCCTCTCCTACCATTTTCCCGGCTTCCCAGTTCATACGGGTGGATAACTGGGTGTGGTCGCTGTGCAATGTGGTTGTTACTCCGGCCATGTGGAGCAAAGCTGCATTGTAGCGTATCCCGTCGTAAGCCTCCACTTTAAACGAATGCCAATCGGTCCACACCACAGGTATGGCTCCGTGCTCCCTCAACTCCTGGGCTATTTTGTAGCCTTCAACAGCATGTTCAAACGATGTAACCCGAATGCCGAATTCTTCTGCCAGACGCATCATCATCAGCATTTCGTCGGCCCTGTATGCATGCACATGGGATCCCCGTTTTCCGCGGAGAACTTCCAGAATGCTTTCCAGTTGCAGGTCGCGGCGGGGTGGTATCAGGCCGGAACGGGGATTGAAGCTCTTGAGCTTCTGCTCATATTCCAGAGCTGCAACAAAAGCGTCCTTCATGATTTGTTCCACGCCAAGGCGGGTGTTGGGGTATCGCCCGGGAGTTCTTGTAACATTTTCACCCAGAGCAAATTTCAGTCCGGGCCGGGCATCTTCCACAATCATTTCAGAAGGGAGGGAGCCCCATCTGAGTTTCACAAAAAGATTTTGCCCGCCAATAGGATTTGCCGAACCGTGGTACAAAGTCCCGGCGGTCATGCCTCCTGCCAGCAGGCGATAAGTCCATATATCGTCGGGGTTAAACACATCCAGGATGCGTGTTTCGGAGGTGATGGCATCGCCGGTTTCATTCACTCCTCCCAGTATGGCCGTATGCAGGTGGGGGTCAATAAGTCCGGGTGTTACATGCAGGCCTGTGGCATCAACGATTTCTGCTCCGCGTGGAGCCGTCAGGTTATGTCCCACGCTTACCACTTTGCCGCGTCGCACAAGCAAATCTGCATTTTCGAGTCGTCCCTGAGGGCCTTGGGTCCAGATGGTGGCATTGCGCACCAGCAGGTGCTCCGGCTGAGAAGGCAGGGTGGTCAACCCAAATTCGATGGAAGGAAATCTCGGTATAAGGTCGAGCGGCGGCTTGGGCTTCTCCGCCGGCTTTTCCTCCTTGGCGAAAGGAACAGTCAGGGTTCCGTTCCAGGTGAATAATTCTCCTGAGGCTTTTTCTGCAAGGCCAACAAGTTCATTTTCCTGCAAATGGGCCGAAAGCCTTATTATACCTGGGATGCCAATAGTGTCGCCGACAAACTGCATAAACAGGCGCACATTATCGTACCTCAGCCCTTGCAGACGAATGGTCTTTCCCTGAGTCTCCAGCTTGCCTTCGAGACGATTCAGCTCGCCCGACAGCAAAAGGGTAACCGGCTCGTTCCAAATAGCGCTTGTTAGTGCCCATGTACCCCGTGGCTCCTCACGAGGAGGCTTGACGAAATATTGCCGGCCGTCTATCCACACCTGCTCAACCACCGAATTTTGTTCAAAAATATGATTGTTGAGCCCACTCCGAAAAGTGAGGTTTTAAAAAGTGAAAATAAATGCCATAAAAATGACTAAATAGCTAAAAACCGATAATTTCGGTGCCATAAGGTTTAAAGTTGGGGCAATAAATTTAGTTTGGGCC
>Ga0209316_100318_pt1 | contig 16632 bp, 15 predicted proteins | sample 3C3metaG_FD_184150 | JGI IMG/M metagenome (GOLD analysis project Ga0209316, IMG submission 184150) | Freshwater bacterial and archeal communities from Indian Creek, Illinois, USA - 3C3 metaG (SPAdes) (version 3) | ecosystem: Environmental > Aquatic > Freshwater > Unclassified | place: USA: Indian... | reverse complement strand
AATGCACGTCGTCAGGATAAAGCACCCTTGAAATATTCTCGTCCTTTTCCTTTTCCTCTATAGCTTTAACATAATCGCCTCTATTAAACCATTCCATATTGAGCTCGTCGGAGGATTTTGCTCTCCAAAGCCTAAGGGTATTTATATGTGAAGATGCGGACCCCACAACCGGAACATCGTATGGAACGGCATAAACCGTATCATAGTCATGGTGATGAACTGTCAGCTTTCCGTCTTTCCACTTTTGATCGAGCACACCGCCGAAGCGTATTTCTTCTTGTTGCTCTGGTCTTACCAATTCCCATATATTCCCACCATCATGTAACCAAGGGTCCGGTGTTTCAACCTGATATCCATTCACTATATTTTGTTTGAAGAGTCCATACTGATATCTTATTCCGCACCCCACAACCGGAAGTTTTGCTGTGGTCATAGAATCCAAAATACAGGCGGCAAGCCTTCCTAATCCACCGTTACCTAAGCCTGCCTCCCGTTCAATGCCGGCAAGATCGTCTAAATCTATCCCCATCTCAGCGCATGCTTCCTTATAAACATCCTCTTTGAATATGTTCATCATGTTTTCTTTAAGCAAGCGGCCAATTAAAAACTCAATTGAAAGGTAATAAAGCTTTTTGTCACTTAAGTTTTCAGTCTCTTTATTAGACTTTACCCATTTTTCCATTAAAGCGTCTCTAACGCTTAACGCAACAGCCCTGTAGATTTGGACTTTTGTTGCTTCTTCAACAGTTGTCCCATAAAAGCTCATAAGCTTCAAGCGTATCGATTCCTTGATATTTTCCTTCTCCTGTAATTTAAAATTAATATTTTCCATACATGCACCTTTCGTCAATCAATCATTTTATTATAAATATCAATATACTTCTCAGCTGAGCTCTCCCAGCTATAATTGGAGTTCATCGCCCTTCTGACAAGCATATCCCATACATCAGTCTGCGAATAGAAGCTTAAAGCCCTCTTTATTGTAAACAACATATCATGAGCATTGTAATTAGTAAAACTAAAACCATTTCCCTCGTTCGTAAATTCATTAAATGGTATTACGGTATCTTTAAGCCCTCCTGTTTCTCTGACGATTGGTATTGTGCCATATCTTAAAGCAAATAATTGACCAAGACCGCAGGGCTCAAAAGACGAAGGCATCAGAAATATATCCGAAGCGGCATAAATTCTATGTGCCAAAGTGTCATCATATCCTATATAGACGTACGCTTTATCAGGATTTTTGTATGCGGCGTACTTGAACATATCTTCATATGAACTGTCTCCGCCACCTAGCACAATCATTTGTAAGTCAAGCTCCAATAATTCTTTCAGCACACATGTCAGCAAATCCCATCCTTTTTGTGAAACAAGCCGTGATACTATCCCCAAAATCGGTACATCAGGATTAACCGACAGTCCCAACAATTTCTGAAGCTCCATTTTGTTATGCGATTTTCCTTGTGACCAATCATCAACATCATAGTTTTTAAATATCATAGTATCCTTTTGGGGATTATAGGTTTCGTAATCGACTCCATTTAAAACTCCATATAACTCATTTTTTCTTGCCCTTAAAAGTCCGTCCAAACCTTCTCCATAATGCGGATACTGAATTTCTTCGGCATAGCTTGGACTTACGGTGTTTATGAAATCTGAATAGACAAGTCCTGCCTTTAGTGAGTTGACATTGTTGTTGTACTCAAGTTTATCCGAGGTAAAAAATTCCTCTCCCACTCCCAAAATATCTCCTAAAAGCCTTTTAGGGAATAACCCCTGATATTTTAAGTTATGAACTGTGAAAAGAGTACGTACTTTCTTAAATTCGTCGTTGCTATACTGAACTTTTAGTAAAAATGGCAAAAGTCCTGTCTGCCAGTCGTGGCAGTGAATTATATCAGGCACAAAGTCAATAGTACTTAAAGATTCAATAACTGCTTTACAAAAAAAGGCGTACCTTTCAACCTCCAAATCTCCATACCCGTATAAGTAATCTTTGTCAAAATAATACAAATTATCGATAAAGTAAAAAGGAACTGCCTTATACTCACATTCCTCAATTCCACAATAAAGCCTGCGCCAATTCAGGTTAATATAAATATACTTCAGATGCTTAATTGAATCCTTGTATTCTTTCGCCAGAACTTTGTATTTTGGTATGATGACCCTTGCGTCCACTCCCAAAGACCTAAGCGCAGCAGGCAGAGAACCGATGACTTCTCCCAAACCTCCCGTTTTGACAAAAGGAGCTGCTTCCGAAGCCACAAAGAGCACTTTCAAAACTATTCACTCCTTTTAATAAATACTGCTCCTAATGGAGGCAGTTTTAAACTCAAAGAATATAGACTGTTATGCCACGGTAAATCATCCGCCGTAAGAAGCGGATTGATCTGTCCCGAACCTCCGAAATCGGTGTAATCCGTATTGAATATCTCTATATACTTCCCCTGAATTGGTATGCCAATCCGATAATCCTCACGTACGACAGGAGTAAAATTACATATGACTATAACCTGATTATTCTCGTCCCTCGCCTTTCTTATAAAGGCAATCACACTGTTGTTATAGTCCCCCTTATCTATCCACTCAAACCCCTCCCAGCCGTGGTCACACTCCCAGAGAAAGGGATGCTTAATATAGAACCTGTTCAGAGATTTTACATAATAATGCATTTTCTTATGCATATCATATTCAAGAAGCAGCCAATCGAGTCCACTGCTATACTTCCACTCAATAAATTGCCCGAACTCGCCTCCCATAAACAATAACTTCTTACCGGGATGCCCCATCATAAAAGCGTAAAGAAGCCTTAAACCTGCAAATTTCTGCCAATAATCCCCGGGCATCTTATCAAGTAAAGATTTTTTACCATGAACCACTTCGTCATGCGATAATGGTAGTATAAAGTTTTCTGAGAAAGCGTAAACAAGAGAAAATGTCAAAGCTCCGTGATGCCATTTCCTATGAATTGGATCAATGGACATATATTTTAAAACATCGTTCATCCAACCCATATTCCATTTATAATTAAAGCCCAATCCTCCAAGATATGTGGGCATAGTCACCATAGGCCAAGCCGTCGATTCCTCAGCCATCATCAATGTATTAGGAAAATACTTATATACAGCTTCATTAAGCTTTCTTACGAATTCAATGGCTTCAATATTTTCTCGACCGCCATAACGGTTAGGCACCCATTCCCCGCTTTTCTTCCCATAATCAAGATAGATCATGGAAGCTACCGCATCAACGCGCAATCCGTCCACATGATATGTCTCAAGCATAAAAAGCGCATTTGATACAAGAAAGCTTACAATCTCACAACGGCCATAGTTAAAAATGAGCGTGCCCCAATCCGGGTGCTCCCCTTGTCTTGAATCCTCATGCTCATAAAGAGCAGTACCATCAAACCGCCTAAGTCCCTGAGCGTCCCTCGGGAAATGCGCCGGTACCCAGTCCATAATAACCCCAATCCCTGCTAGGTGACACTCGTCGATGAAATACATAAGATCATGAGGTGTACCATATCTGCTGGTCATCGAATAATATCCTGTGGTCTGATATCCCCATGATCCATCATAGGGATGCTCAGCTAAGGGCATAAGTTCTATATGAGTATAACCTAAATCTTTAACATAAGGTATGAGTTGTTCAGCTAATTCTCTGTAAGTCAGAAAACTTCCATCCTCTTTAATTTTCCATGAACCCGCATGCATTTCATATATCAGAACAGGCTTATCATACAACGCAGTAACAGCTTTCTTATCCTGCCACTGTTGATCCCGCCATTCGTATCCTCTAAGTTCAAATACGACTGAAGCTGTATTAGGCCTTAACTCGCTGAAAAATGCGTAAGGATCCGCTTTCAACAAAGATTGCCCATGGAAATCCTCAATATGATATTTGTATATACTCCCTTGCCGAAGTCCCGGGATAAAACACTGCCAAACGCCTGAAGCGCCTAGCTTATGCATGGGCTGCGCTTCCTTATCCCAATTATTGAAATCCCCGACGACAGAAACACTCCTTGCATTAGGAGCCCAAACGGCAAAGCGAACTGAAAACTCTTCTCCTTCAGCAAAAACATGCGCTCCCAACATATTATGGCAGTGGTAGTTCGTGCCGTTATTAAACAAATAAAGCTGGTATTCGGTCAGGCTCAAATCCTGGCAGGTTTCTTTTGACTGCATTCCATCGACTCCTTCGTGAGAATAACGTAGGCTGCCCACCGTTTTTATTTATATAGGTGTATTTCTTTCATATACGAAATTCTACATTAGTTTTGAGTATGTTTCAAGAGGAAGGATACATTTAAGTGGTTTGCGAGAAATATTAAACCATTTAGCTTAGAATATACCACTTTTCAATACTTTGAAAAATATCGGATGTCACAGGGATCTCAATTCCCTTGACACGCATGTCAAAAAGCACCGACCCCGTCTTGAAATACAGACTTATAACAGGCAGTTGTACACTTACATATTCTTGAACTTCGTAATAGATCTCTTTGAGTTTTTCTTGATCATAAATTCTGGCCGCTTCGCTCATCAGTGCATTTAACTCTTCACTCTCGTATAAGACCAAAGGCTCAGCGTCATTCCCTAAATAAATACTAAATCTTAAATCAGGCAAATTATCTATAGAGTAGCCTGTTAATATAGCGTCAAAATCCTTTGTGTTCAAGGCTTCCGTAAACTCATTCCACGGTAGGGTCTGTACCTCAACCGATATTCCCACATCTTGAAGCTGGCGGACAATCATTTCTTGCGCATGTCTTCTAAGCCCGCTTTCAAGATTAGTCAAAAGGCGAAACTTGAGCTGCTTAGTTCCCGTTTCGGTTGCCTTAAATCTTATACCATTCTCGTCAATACCTGTCCAACCGGCTTGTACAAGAAGGGCTGAAGCCTTGTCTATATCGGCATCAAAAATCCCATGACCGCTTCTATAAATCCATGACGCCGGAGAGATTGGCGCTTCGGTATCCTGAGCATTGCCATTGTAAACTACCGTTATTATTTGCTGTCTGTCAAGCACGTTCGCTATCGCTCTTCTGACCAGCAAATCAGATAAAATTGGATGTTCATGGTTAAAACCGATAAATTCAAAATCGGAAGTTAAATAACTGTGTCTTTGGACTTCTCTTCCTATCGTATATACATTAGCAAACATTTCCAAGCTATCAAAAATATCGATATCTCCGCGGCTAAAGGCATCTCTAACCAAAGTTTCATCTTCGTATATCAAACCAAGAATAGAGTCTAGAAAAACATCTCCACCCCACCAATCTTCATTTCTTACAAGCCTTAAGCGCAACAATGGATCAAATTCAGTGATGTCAGCTTTAAAAGGCCCGGTTCCTACGGGAAGAAATGAGAGATTGTTTATATTTTCAAGCATGAAAACGTCCGTCTGATATACATGCCGAGGAAGTATAGGAAAAGTCAATAATTCTTTCATATTGTGGATCGGCTCAAACAAATGAACATATACGGCATACGGATCATTTTCGTCAGCAACCATGGTTTCTATATCCGGATGTCCTACCAATCCGCGCGCATATGACGAGTCTAACAGACCGCTTTGCAAAGCCTTAAACGTAAAAATTACATCCTCAGCCATCATCTCTTGGCCATCATGGAAATTTACTCCTTCACGCAACTTTATATGCCATACCCTACCCTGTTCTTTTACTTCCCATGAATCAGCTAACACAGGGACAGGTTTTAAATCTTCTCCAAATTCAAATAATCCCTCAAATATTATCCCCAAAAAGTCAGACAAGCCTTTAGTGCCCGCAAACAGTGGATTAAAAGTATCAGGCAGGGGCACGGGTACTCTTATCTCTCCTCCCATTTGGGGCGGTGATTCCTCAATTAAGTCAATTGGATCATCAGTGCGAGCAGCGGCGTAATCCACAGGCTCAGAAATATAATCATAAAAACAGCCTGCCAGTATAGCAACGCTTAGAAACAACGCAACAAAATAATACGCAATAGCGAACTTTCGTTTTTTTATTTCATAAATATCTAATAAATTTCTTTCCATAGCCTCTTTACCTGTTCCTCAGTTTTGCTACAAGTCGAAGAATTGTCGATAACCTTGCAGGCAATCGCAATCTTCTCATCCTGGCTCATTTGGTTGTCAATTCTTTTTTGTGCCTGTAACAACGTAAGATTGTCCCTTTTCATAAGTCGCTCCCGCTGTATATCCGAATCAACCCTTACAAGCCACACTTCGTCAGCCAATTCATGCCAACCTGCCTCTATCAACAGGGCTGCATCGATTACAACAACACTTGCATCAGCCCTCCCACGAATTTCTTCAAGTCTGTCAGTAATTTCTTTCAATATGCACGGAAGCATTACATCATCAAGTTTTTCTTTCAGAGTTTTTTCAGAAAATACGGCTTCCCCAAGTTTTTTCCTGTCTATCTCGCCATCCGGGAGCAAAAACCCATCCCCAAAACAATCCTTAATCTTAACCCACGCAGGCATGTCTTTACCGACAAGGCTTTTAGCTATCTTATCGGCATCTATTATATAAGCGCCAAGACTTTCAAGAACCTTTGAAACCGCAGATTTACCTGAAGCAATGCCGCCTGTCAATCCTATCACCTTAACATTTTTATTACTTGGCTTCATACCAGTTATCTCCTACCCCCAATTCAACCGACAAAGGCACAGCCAGCTTTACTGCATTTGCCATCTTGTCCCGCACCAATTCCTTTATCTCATCGACTTCATCATTATGCGTATCGACTATAAGTTCGTCATGTACCTGCAATATCAGCCTGGATTTAAGGTTTCGCGCTTTGATTTCATAGTGTACGTCAATCATAGCTTTTTTTATTATATCCGCCGCTGTCCCCTGTATTGGGGTATTCATAGCCAGACGCTTACCAAGCGAGTGTATAGTCTTGTTTGCGGACTTTATTTCAGGAATGTATCTTTTTCTGCCCATTAAGGTTGTGACATAACCCTGTTTTTCAGCTGACATCACCAAAGAATCCAGATACTGTCTAACTCTTGGAAAGCGGTTGAAATATCTGTCAATATATCCCTTAGCCAGCGTAACAGTAATCCCAAGATTTTGGGATAATCCAAAATCGCTTATACCATATACTATACCGAAATTCACTGCCTTTGCGTTGTTGCGTTGCTCAACTGTCACATCGTCTGAATCTACCCCAAAAATCTCCGCAGCCGTCTTTCGGTGTATGTCTTCCCCCGACAAAAAGCTTTCGATAAAGTCAGGATCAGCCGACATATGGGCGAGTATTCTCAATTCGATTTGGGAATAGTCGGCATCCACTAACACATGATTATCACTCGGGACGAAAACCTTGCGGATTCTTCTTCCCATTTCCATCCTGACGGGAATGTTCTGAAGATTTGGCTCAGTGCTGCTGATCCTGCCGGTTGCGGTCACAGTCTGGTTGAAGCTTGAGTGTATACGTCCGTCTTTTGGGTCGATCATCTTTACAAGCCCGTCTATATAGGTTGACTTTAGTTTGGCGGCCTGACGGTATTCGATTATTTTATTTATTATGGGATGTCTGTCCTTTAAATGCTCTAATACTTCAATGTCCGTAGAATATCCGGTTTTGGTTTTTTTAACGGCAGGGAGCTTTAGTCTTTCAAAAAGTATTTCCCCAAGCTGCTTAGGTGAATTTATGTTAAACTCAAAGCCTACGATTTTAATGATATCTACGGTCAGTTTATTTAGAATTTCAGAAAACTCAATCCCCAACTCATCAAGCGTTTGTCTGTTCACTCTAAAACCTGCAGTTTCCATGGAAAATAAAAGTTCCGCCAGCGGAAGCTCAATATTTTCATACAAATCGATCATACCTTGATCTCTAAGCCTCTTTAACATAACATCTTTAAGCGCTTTTATATCCTCAGCACAGGGATTTTCGACGTCATACCTTAAATAATCATATACAAGCTGTTTCAGTTCATATTTCTGCTGTTCCGGATTTAAAAGATAGCCTGCTATTAGCGCATCAAACTTGATACCTTTGATAACTACTCCAAATCTGTAACCCATATGCATAAGCGCCTTTGAATCATATGCCGACTTTTCAATTCGCTCATTTTCAAGTATCTCTTTTAGGCAATCAAATACTTCCTGCGAATCAAGATTGATTTTATATACCGGGCGCTTATCAGCGGTTATAGTTATGACATCACCCGCAAAAAGCGAAATATTACCTTCTTTTGCAATTTGGTTGGAAATCTCCGTCAAATCAGGGATAGAATTTACTTCGATTAAATCCCTCTCAATTGAATCGATTTTTGGATTACGCAGCATATTTGACGATGATGTAATTTTCGCAATTAAGCTTTGAAAACCCAGCCCCTCGAGTTTTTCTATTAGTTCTAAAGAAGACCTGATTTTCAGGCTACAATCCTCAATGCTTACAGGAACCGGGGATTCTCTCACTATTGTTGCGAGTTTTTTGCTAATAATTGCTAAATCTTTGTTGCCTACCAGATTTTCTTTGAGCTTAGCTCCATTGATTTCATCAAGATGCTCATAAACACCGGTAACCGAGCCAAATCGGCTTAAAAGTGAAAGGGCAGTTTTTTCGCCAACTCCAGGTACGCCCGGAATATTATCGGAACTGTCGCCCATAAGCGCTTTAAGCTCTATTATTTGCCATGGTTCCAATCCGTAATCGCATTTAAGCTCTTTCTCATCATACGATTTAAGAACGGATATTCCTTTCTTTGTGAGAAGAACGTTTGTCAAAGGCGATACCAATTGCAATGCGTCTTTATCACCGGTTACCAGTAAGGAATATATATCTGAAGTTTCCGCAGCCTTAGACAACCATCCGAGTATATCATCCGCTTCGTAGCCCTCATGTTGATATATGGCTACGGGTAAAACCTCAAGCAATTCTATAAGAAGCCCAAACTGATGTCCCAAGCCTTCAGGCGTTTTCTGCCTTGTAGCTTTATATTCCGCATATTCATGATGCCTGAAAGTAGGACCTTTCATATCAAAAGCAACGGCGACATATTGCGGGGAATAATCGGCAAGCAATTTTAAGAACATATTCATAAAACCGAAAACCGCATTTGTAAGTATGCCGTCTTTATTGCTAAGCTGAGGTAGCGCATAAAATGCCCTATGCATTAGGCTGTTACCATCAATAACCAGAAAGCGTTCTTGCATTTACAAAACTCCTAGAAAACAAGCTATCTTATTTCGTAGTCCTAATTTATCATACGTTCACTTAAATTACAAGTCTAAAAGGGGACGGTTAATCGTCTGCAATTACTACTGGATTTTGAAGGATTTTCTTAATGTATGACGAATAATACAAATGGAAATATGAACCTTGGCAACTACAGGATAGACCTAACAATGCAATTGAAAAATGTCGAAATATGTTATAAAATTCAAGCTGCAAATCAATATGTATTGGGAGGATTGACATTGAGAATTATTAGGTTTCAGTATAAAGAAGCTGTAAAGTACGGCTTGCTTGAAAATGATTCGATTTTCGAACTGGAAGGCGATGTGTTCGACGACTTCAAGATCACAAAAGAGCTTTACAACATACACGAAGTCAGTATTTTACCCCCTGTTTCGCCTTCTAAGGTTGTCTGCGTTGGCAAAAACTACAAGGAACACATTTTGGAGTTAGGAGGCGATATACCCGACGAACCCATACTTTTTTTAAAGCCCCCCACTTCCGTGATCGCAACAGGCGCTTGCATAATACATCCGGATGACTCCGCAAGAGTGGATTATGAAGGAGAACTTGCAATAGTGATCAAACAAAAGTGCAGAAATGTTTCGTGGAAAGATGCCGGAAACTATGTTTTAGGCTATACCTGCGCAAATGATGTCACCGCAAGGGATATCCAGCGAAAAGACGGACAATGGACGCGAAGTAAATCATTTGACACATTCTGCCCGTTAGGTCCTTGGATTGAAACCGAAACAAACCCGGATGAGCTGAAAATCCAAACCTATCTTAACGGCGAGTTGAAACAAAGCTCAACTACCGCCATGATGATCACCCCGGCATTTCGACTTATCGAGTTTATTTCGAGAGTTATGACCTTAAATCCGGGTGATTGTATATTAACCGGAACTCCCGAAGGTATCGGTCCTATGCAAAAGGGCGATACCGTAGAAGTAGTGATCGAAACAATCGGTAAGTTGAAGAATTATATGCTTTAACAAACATTTAACCTGAACTTAACACAATCTTAACCTCAATCTGCAAAAATGTAATTGTAAAGGCGGGATAGATTGCGTGGAACTTAAACCGGACCCAATATTTACGGAACTTAAGGCTATTCTGGATTCTCGGGACATAAGGACAGTATTTCAACCTATCGTATGTTTAAAGACAGGATCCATTCTCGGATTCGAAGCATTAAGCCGAGGTCCTGCAGGCAGCGCTCTCGAATCCCCTGTGGAGCTATTCGCCGCAGCAGAAAAATATAACCTTCTTTTTGCATTAGAAAAGCTTTGCCGCGAAAAAGCTCTCACAAACGCAAAAGACATAATGGACGGATACAAGATATTTATAAATGTTAATCCTTACGTCATATTTGACCCGGAATTCAAGGACGGAGCAACAAAAAAAATCATTAGTGATTTGGGTATAAGTCAAAACGACATCGTCATAGAACTTGCGGAAAAATCCTCAATACAGGACTTTCGCAGTTTTAGGATAGCTCTTGAGCATTACGAAGAGCAAGGCTTTAATATAGCGATAGACGATACGGGAGCAGGATACTCAGGGCTTCAAACGATAGTGTCTCTAAACTACAAATACATAAAAATCGATCGCTCTCTTATCGAGAATATCGATAAAGACCTTGTTAAACGAGCGTTATTGGAAGTGTTTGTAAAATTTTCCAAGAAAATAAGTGCAACCGTAATAGCCGAGGGAATTGAAACCCCCGGCGAACTTGAAACGATCATAGACTTAGGGGTTGACTATGTACAAGGCTACCTCATAGCCAGACCTTCTGAGGTATGCCCGAAAGAATTGCCTATATCAAACTTTATACTCCATAAAAACCGAAGAAAAAGACATTATACGCAAAGCCCGTATATTGCCGAGATCGCCCAAAGAGGCATAGTTATTTCTCCTGAAACAATAACTTCATCCGTTGTGAGAATGTTTGAAGAACTAAGCGATCTACATAGTCTTATCGTGCTTAGCGACACAAAACCTGTCGGTTTAGTCGTCAGGGAACGCTTATACAGCCGTCTTGCGACTCAATATGGCTATGCGGTTTTTATGGGAAGACCGATTAAAGCTATCATGGATGAAAAACCAATGATAGTTGACTTTTTTGACACAGTTGAGAATGTGTCCCAAAGAGCTATGATAAGGGACATTTCAAAGTTATATAATTGCATTATCGTTGTTAAGGATAACGAGTATTTTGGCGTAGTATCTATAAGGAATCTTTTAGATAAATTAGCGAATCTCCAAATAGAGCACGCAAAAAACCTTAATCCGCTCACTTCACTGCCTGGAAATCCGATAATCGAGAAGGTAATAACGGAAAGACTAGCATCGAATAAACTTTTTTCGGTACTTTACATAGATCTTAATAATTTCAAACCATACAATGATTGTTATGGGTATAAAAAAGGAGACGAAGTTCTGCTTTTCACCGCCGACTTGCTCAAAAAGTCAGTTGATGAATGGGGTACTTCCGAGGACTTTTTAGGGCATATCGGCGGTGATGACTTTCTGCTTGTAACCACTCCGGAAAAGGACAAACTGATAAGCGAAAATATAATAAAACGTTTTGATTCGCAGATAAGCCGTTTCTATCTTGAAAAGCATTGGCAAAGAGGCTATGTGACGGCTCGCGACAGGCAAGGAACCATTTCTAGAAGACCCCTTCTGTCTATCGCCATTGCAATTGTTTCAAACGAAAACAAAAAATTCGAAAATGCCCTCCACGTAAGCGAATTAGCGTCGGAACTTAAAGAACATGTCAAATCCCAAGAAAAAAGCGCCTATCTTAAAGACAGGCGAAAGGGGTAGAGCATTCCACAAATATACTACGTCAGTCCGCAAATTATAGGGTAACGAAAGCTATGTAAAGTATCAATTTTGGAACATATCCACAACCTTAGAAATAACCACGCTTAACTTATCGGTTTTGAGCCTTCCAATCTGATACAAAATAATATTTTCATCGGCAGTAAATAGTTTGTTTGGACGAGCATTGCTTACAGTGTTTAATGCGCCGTTATCAATATCAGTCAGATCAATAGATATAGCCATATCATCCCGAATACTCTGACTCGTAATTTGGCAGAGTATCAAATCAGCCCCTTTCAAATCAACCAGCACCAACGCCGGACGACGTTTTGACATGCTTAAATCTGAAAATGGAAACGGAACGACAACAATATCTCCTTTTACAAATTTGCCCATGCGGAATCCTCCTCTGGCAGAAGCCAGTCTTTAGCAAGCGATTTTTCGCTGGCAAAGGTAATATCGTCAATTTTTCTTTCCTGCATTTTACGCAGTTTCAAGAAGCTAACATAGTCATAAACTTCATCAACAATGTGCGCGGGCAGAGTTTCAATTTCTCTTATGAGAATTCGTTTATCAGCCATTAAAAACACCTCCAAAAACTGACCATATTAATTTTATAGCATAAAAACCTGAAAATTACCACTAAATTTTCAATCAGTCCCGGTATTTCTCCAGTTCCATTCTAGCTAAAATTATAATGATTCATTGCGATGTGGGGATCCACATTTGCTTTTGCTAACATGGCGTCTAAATTGGTCAAAATTGCAACCTTAGCCGTTTTATGTTCAAAGCCGTTATTTATCCTGATCACATCACGATGGAGTTGAACCCTGCGAAGGAGTAGCCGGTCAAAATAAACAATCCGATTTAAAACCTTATATATACCAGTATTCATCTGCTTCTCTTCCTTGCGCAACATCCAAAATCCTGTTCTTTATCCTATAGCTATATTTCTTTTTCCCAATCAATTCCAAAAAGTGTTTTGATATGTTTTGCAAGTTCATCAAGACGGCGCCTCTCAATTTTGTAATTTCCTGTCGTAATATGGACAGTCAAGCCTTTCTCTGACGCGTAGCCTGCAATAATTTCAAGGTCATCACGCAACAAAGGTTCCCCACCGCCAATTGCAAGCTGGAATACCCCTGCGGATGCAATTTTATCTATTACTATAAAAGCTTCCTGGGTGTCAAGCTCCCTTGCAAACAATCCTTTATGACGTTCAATATAACAATCAGGACAAGCCTCACCGCATTTAAAGGTAAATGCCCAATGGACTGTTTCAGGTGCGCTCATGTGTGTGTTCGCAGGCCATTTGATCATCATGCGGCTATTGTCTTTAAGTATTCCATAACTCTCATAAGACAAAATACCTTTTGGCATTACTTCAATTATGCCTAAATCAATTAAACTTGATATGATGCCTGCAATACTTTTCCTTCCAATTCTCCTGCCTTTATGGGAAATTGGCAGCTCCAAAAATGTTTTCATATCAACGACTTCTGCAGCTTTTACTATAGAGAGTATGATAAAAGCTTCCCGGTCAACCTCTATAACGTCCCCGGTATCTTTGTTAAAAAGAATACCTCCGAAATTTTCTTTTCGGAGTACGGCTCTGTTTGAAAGTTTAAGAAAATTAAAGTTCATTTCTCGTTTCAACGCTTTACTTACTCCCATTCATATATGAAAGCTACCAAGTTTCTTATATAACCAGCCTTGAAAAAGAAAATTTGCACCAGCCATTGGCAGGTATTTTGCTTTTCACTCTGCAAAGACAAGCTTAAGCATAATGAATAGATCCTCAAAAATACATACCTTTACTGTATCGTCTTGAGTGTAAACGTATGGCCGTCCATAAAAGCCATCTAAACCTAGCTTAAACACCATCGCAATTTTATCAGTCGGATGTACTATCCAGTATTCTTTTACTCCTGACCTTTCGTATAGGTTAAGTTTTTCTTTCATATCTTTCCCGGATGTATAAGGAGATAGTATCTCCATAATCAGATCAGGTACTCCTATACAGCCTTTATCATCAAGCTTGGCAGAGTCGCATACTACTGTAATATCCGGTTGCACTACATTGTGTATATCCTCGTCGATTTGTTTACCTTCTGGTAACCTCACATCAAAGGGAGCAATATAGACCTTGCACGTCTTGCCTACCAAGTAATTGGAGATTTGCCTTGCCAGTTCCAAACATACCTCTTGATGTCTTCTGGAAGGTGCAGGGCTCATATCATATGCTATTCCACTTATTAACTCCCATCGTTCATAATCAGACCAGCTTTTATAGTCCCTGTATGTATATCCTGTATTCTCTTTTTTAGCAGACAAAGACACCCGTACTCATCTCCCCTTTTATTGACTTAGTGATATCTTTAAGAACTTGCTTTTCATAGTACATCTATAGTATCTGACATTATCCTCAAAAATCAAGAGATTTTTTTTCAGCATATGACTTTCAAGTTTTGCAAACATAATTTTACCTCCGGACAATTCCTATAGTCTAAATGCTCTTATCATCCGTTGTTCCACTAAACGTAAAGCGCTCCACTTTTATTGCGGGGACCCTATCGTCTCCAAAGCCTTCAACAAGTTTTGTTTCTTTAGAAATCAACGACACTTTGGATAAAGCATCCAAGACGCTGTTGGTAAACCGCAAATTTTTGACTGCTTTTGTAATTTTGCCATTCTCTATTAGAAATGTGCCGTCACGCGTTAGTCCTGTAATTGTCGTGGTCATAGGCTCAACCACATTGGTATAATGAAAGCGTGTGACATAGACTCCCCTTTGAGTTGAGGCGATCATCTCCTCAATCGAGGAGTCTCCTTCTTTCATAAACATATTTAAAGGTATGGGTCCAAAGCTGTTCGGTGCGGGAAGCCCATGACCGGTCGATTTTATCCCCTCGATTCCAGCGGTATACGAATCATATACCACGCCTTTTGCAATGCCGTTTTCAATAAGCATTACCTTCTCTTTAGGAACTCCCTCATAATCAAAGGGAGAAGTCAACCCGGCAGGATTAAGCGCGTCATCCCATATGGTTATGTTTTCACCGGCTATTTGTTTACCGATTTTGTCGCACATAAAGCTTCTACCCTCCTGAACCGAGAGCGCGCCAAACCCTAAATAAGCTAGAAAAGACAGCAAATTGCCTACAGCATAAGGCTCGAGTATAACTGTGTAATCACCCGGTTCTATTGATATCGGTTCAAAGCTTTTTAAACATTTTTCCATCGCTTCAACCACTAAAGACTTAGGATCAATATCCGCTACGTCCCTTGTTATAAAACTCGAGTATCCGGAAGCGCCATTGTCTCCGGTAACGACCAGATTAACTGAAGCAATCGTCTGCTTTTTTTCAGCGAAAAGACCTAAAGAATTAGCTATCACTAATTCATTAGCAGAAGTGGAATATGCGCCCGAAGCGACAACTCCTTTTTTTTGCGCCTCATCAACTATGATCTTTACGGCTTCCGCTCTCTGAATCGGTGAAAATTCAGCAGTCCGAGGAACGAATGTATCAATATCCACATACGAAGCAGCTTCAGGCAACGATACGAATTGCGGATTCTCAGGCTGAGTTTGGGCAATTTCGATCGCTTTATCAACCACAAGCTTAACAGACGTTTCATCAAGCTTGTTGGTCGAAGCCGTACCTATCTTTTTTCCAATTACAACCCTTACTGAAACATTAGCATCGCGTTCGGCAACATTCTGATGAATATAGTTGTTTGCAAACCTTGTAAGAGCAGTATCTCCCTCAGAGTAAAAAACCTCCGTCTGATCTGCACGGGAATATTCTAAAATGCTTTTTATCAGTTCTTTTTTCATCATTTCATCACCCCTACTTTTACATTCTTAAATCTTGCAGGAGCCGTACCGTGAGCCACATGCATCACCTGTGGGGGCTCTCCTTTTCCGCAATTCGGTGTTCCCCACATCTTCCAGTATGATTTGTCGCAAATCGCATCGCACGAAGCCCAAAACTGCGGTGTTATCCCCGTATACGTAGGATTCTTAAACATCCTACCCAATTTGCCGTTTTTAATTTCCCAGGCAATCTCAGTACCAAACTGGAAATTAAGCCTTTTGTCGTCTATACTCCAGCTTCTATTTGTCTCAACATATATCCCATCGTCGGTATCACTTATCAGATCATCGAATTTCCATGTCCCGGGCTCAAGGTTTACATTTGTCATCCTGATTAGCGGAATCTTGTTCCATCCGTCGGCACGCATCGAACCGTTGCTTATTTGACCAATCTTTGAGGCGGTTTCGCGCGATGTCAGATAGCCGACAAACATTCCATTCGTCACAATCGGAACTCTTTGAGCTTTGATGCCTTCATCATCGTAGCCAAATGTTCCGAGTCCTCCAGGGACAGTAGAATCCGCTACAATGTTCACAATGTCTGAACCGTATCGGAAATTGTTTAACTTATCAAGCGTCAAAAAACTCATTCCGGCATAGCTTGCCTCTGTCCCGAACACTCTGTCAAGCTCAATGGGGTGGCCGCATGACTCATGCACCTGCAGCGCAAGCTGAGATCCGTCAATGATTAGAGTTGTAACCATAGAGGGGCATTGAG
>Ga0209316_100315_pt1 | contig 16704 bp, 14 predicted proteins | sample 3C3metaG_FD_184150 | JGI IMG/M metagenome (GOLD analysis project Ga0209316, IMG submission 184150) | Freshwater bacterial and archeal communities from Indian Creek, Illinois, USA - 3C3 metaG (SPAdes) (version 3) | ecosystem: Environmental > Aquatic > Freshwater > Unclassified | place: USA: Indian... | reverse complement strand
TTTATAAAAACTGCTGCTACCTAGCTTCATAATCCCCATAAACATTGGCTTGTGTTGGGGTAAAATGTTTTTTCTGCTGCCTTAAAAAAGCCTATTCATCGATATCCCCGAACATCACAAATGGCTCAAGCTTTGCGCCGCATCTTGAGAATGGCCAACGCTCCTATTAGTGCGGCTGAAACTAGGGCTATCGTATAATAAGCTGTATTATTAGGAGCTGCAACAGGAGCTGCGGCAGTATCATTGGCAGGAGTTGGCTCAGATTCTTCGGCAGGAGCGCCTGTCGCCCTAAACGTTTGCTCCTGGGGGTCCGAGGGAGCAAGCTTGTTGTCTTCGTCTTCTAATGCTTTCAGTTCGTCAGCCGTTAGTACTACCTTTTGGTCTACCCTGACCGGCACCTGTATTTTTTGCTCACTCGCCAGTCCTTGGTCGATTACGGCTTCCAGCATATACACTTCCACTTTGATGTTAAAGAATTCACGCAGCCAGCCGTCTTCGATGGTGATGGCAGCCGCGTTGGTGTTGTGCGTCTCGGCTAGGTGGCTGACAGCTATTGCTCTTAGTTCCTCACTAACTTCGTGGTCCAACACTTTAAGTACTGCCATAGTTGGCGTCGCCATGATTAACAACAATCCACAAACGACTGCAAGAACAAGTGACTTTTTGATCATTTCAATCCCTCCAAAAATTTTATTTACCGGTTTAGACGAAAGAAGCAGAGATTTGTTCCGTAAAGTTACTAAAATAACGGAGCGCTTTTTATTTGCTGGGAACGTCAGCTTGACTTGTGCATTGAGCATAATTGTGCTAAGTTTACCACAAGATAACTAAATATAGGTAAAGGTATGCGGGGGTAGTCTTATGGAAAAACAAATCTATAAAAATCGCAAGATTGTCTTGTTGACTAAACATCAAAAGGAGGAGGCAATTCGGCCAATCCTTGAAGAAGCCACAGGCTGTACGATCATTGTTGAATCAAGCTTTGACACAGATAAATTTGGTACTTTTTCCAGGGATATCACGAGAACCAAATCACAGCTAGAGACAGCCAGGCTGAAGATTAAAGAGGGGATGCTGCTCACCGGGCTGGAGATTGGCATTGCCAGTGAAGGAAGTTTTGGCTCTCATCCGTTTATTCCCGCGCCTTGGAATATTGAGTTGGTACTATTGATTGATCAGCAGGAAAACTTTGAGTTGTATGGTATCCATGAGAGTGGCGAGACAAATTTTGCCCAGCTTACTACGGCTAGTTTTAACGAGGCGGTAAATTTTGCAAAAAAAATCGGCTTTCCGGAGCATTTTTTAATCATCAGACCAGATGACAGCGAAGCGGCGCAAATGATTAAAGGGATAAATAATTGTGACTGGCTCGAAGAGGCGTTTGCATTGAGTACCGCAAATTCTCATTCAGGCAAAGTGTTTATCGAAACTGATATGAGGGCACATGCAAATCCGACGAGAATGGGAAATATTAGAAAAGCCACGGCAGACTTAATAAGCAAATTGCACAATTTTTGTCCAAATTGCGCGGCACCTGGCTTTATTGTTAGTGAAAGAATTCAGGGGCTTCCTTGCGAATTATGCGGGCTTCCCAGTGATTTAGTGCTAAAAAATATAAGTAAATGTTATAAATGCAGCCATGTTCTGGAGCGGTTACATCCCAACGGACAATTTGCCGCCGCCCAATATTGTCATTTTTGCAACCCATAGCTTGGCTGTAAGAAAAAAGTGCCCGCTTCTCCGGAGAGAAGGGGCCTTTTTTTACAGCCTAGGAAAGAGAATTCCTAGGCAGCAGGGAGGAGTTAAGATGCTCTCAAGCGTTTATGGTGAAGCTTGTGCCGCTAAGTCAGCCATTTCTTGTGTTGCTTTGCGGGCTGCTTCGAGGATACGTCTTCCTTCAGCGGCATTGTGGAAGCCGGTGCTGTTTTCCACCAGGAACCAATCCAGGAATAGTTGTGCTTCCCGGTGTTTCCCTTGAGCTTGCTTGACTAATTCCAGATTGACGTTGGGTGCACGACGTGCGTCACGCAAGGCATTGATTGCTTTTTCCAATTCAAGACCTATTTCGTTGGCGCTGGAGCGTAATTCGCCTTGGATAGCCTCTGTCCTGGTTTTAATTTCTGCCAGGTCGGTGTGGCAGCGTTGGCAGGAGGCTTCCAGATGTTTTAGCGGGCTGGTCAGCCAGTGTTGCGTGTATTCATTGCCTTGAGCATCTTTAACTTTGGGCATGTGGCAATCGGCACAGGTGAGTCCCAGATTAGCATGAATACTGCCCTGGTAAAACTCAAACTCCGGGTGCTGTATTTTGTGGACGCCGGCACCGGTACGGGGATGGGTCCAATCAGAGAAGTTTTCTGCGTTAAAATGTGCGAGCGCATCTTCCGGGCGGAAGCCTTGGCTCCAGGGGAAGACTATTTTGTTTTGTGTAAACGGCCCTTCGAAATAATATTCAGAGTGGCATTGTGCACAGGTAAGCGAGCGCATATCAAAGTCGGCTAATGTTTTTCCTTGGGCGACAATGGCTTCCTCCAGCCAAGGACGAGTAAGGCGCAAGGCAAAATCCGGGCTGTCCGGGTCATGACAGTCAATACAGGACACAGGGTGTGCTGTTTTTCTGGCTGCTTCACTCCAGGGCATAGTGTCAAACTCTACCTGGCCATATTCTGCCACCAGCGCCGGGTAATCGGCAGACTTGCAGCCGAAACATACGCCGCCAAACTTTGGTCGCCCTGTAACCAGCGTGTCCTCAATGGCGTACATGTGGCCGCGGGATTCGCGGAAGTCAAACTGAAAGCCGAAGCCCTCGTACATCGTGCGCATAAAGGGATAAGCGTCCAACTTCTGGTAAGGAACTGAGCCGGCAAAGGCTGTCGCCGCCTCCTCTGTTGTGCGCAAGTAGCTGGCTACCTGAGCGGGAAACTTTGTTTGCCAATACTCAACAGCAGCCTGACTAACAGGTGCTGCTACCGGCGCTTCTACCGGCGCGGCTGCTGGTTGGCAACCGGATGCCAGCACAGATAACAACAAGACGAATAGAAGAAAAAGCTTCTTTTTGCTAGTAATTTTATGCAATTTTTTTGACCTCCCTTTTTTTGAACAATTTTACAATTTTTTCGAGCTTAGGTTTACGGCGTCGTAAAGAGTAAATGCTCCATCCACCCCCCTGTTAGCGAATATCGCCTATTTCTGCGGCAAAATGACACATATTTCACATGCATGTCGCCATTATACAGGTGGAAGATTAATATTCTCTGAACGTTTCATTAACAAATAGTTATAATTTGTTCCCAAAATAGCTACAATTTGTTCGCAGGGGCGAATTTATAGCCGATGCCGCGGACAGTAAGCAAGTATTCAGGTTTTGCCGGGTCTTTTTCAATTTTTTGCCGGAGGCGGTTGATAAAAACGTTTACTGCATTGCTGTCGCCGATATATGGGTCGTCTTCCGACAATTTCAGCAGTTGTTCGCGTGTCAAAATCTGTCCTGCGTGCCGGATGAGAATGGCCAGCAGTTTAAATTCTTTTGGCGTCAAATCCACGCGCTGGTCGCGTACGAAGAGCCGGTGGGTCGTAAAATTCAGCTCCACATCCGCAATACGTATGCTTTCCCCTTGTTGTTTGCTCGCTTGGCTTCTCTTTAGGACAGCTTTAGCCCTCAGTGCCAGTTCCAGCGGGCTGAAAGGTTTGGCAACGTAGTCGTCGGCTTCCAAGGTAAAACCAATAGTTTTATCCAACAGTTCGTCTTTAGCCGAGAGGATAATAACAGGCGTGTCATATTTCTTGCGGATTGTTCTTAAAAAATCAAAACCGTCCATTTCCGGCATCATGATATCTAGAATGACAAGGTCCGGTTTTTCAGCTAAGAAGCAGGCCAGTGCTTCCCGGCCATTTTCTGCCTCCACCACAGCAAAGCCTTCTTTGAGGAGAATCTGCTGCAAAATACGTCTGATTTTGCTCTCGTCATCCACAACCAGTACCTTTTTAGACACATGTTTGTCCTCCTATGGCTAGCATGAAGCTGTTGGCAAAGTAAATGAAAATGTTGCACCGCGTCCAGGTTCGCTCTGCAGCCAAATTTCTCCGCCCTGCATTTCCACCAAACCTTTTGACAGATAAAGACCTAAACCGGAGCCGGGAGGACGGTTGTTAGCCCATTTCCCGCCCTGACGGAAGCGCTCAAAGATAAAAGGCTGGTCTGCTTTGTTAATCCCCGGTCCGTTGTCGCTGACAGAAAATATCACCCGGTCAGGCTTCTGCCGATCAGTTTGGATGCTGACGGAAACTTTGCCTCCCGGCGCAGTAAATTTTACCGCATTGCCAAGCAGGTTGACCATAACCTGCTTAACTCTTTCCGGGTCACAATAGACAGGGGGAAGATCCTCCGCCAGTTCCAGCTCCAGCTCCAGCCCTTTTTTTCTGGCCAGCGGGCCGAAAGCTTTCACAATGCCTAAAATCAGTTGCTTGGGTTGTTGATTTTTATTGTCCAGCCTGATACGGACTGAATCTAATTTCGCTGTGTCCAGCAAATTGTTGATCATGTTCAAAAGTTGCGTGGCGCTCTCCCGAAGATCTTGCAGGTTTTGTTGCCTTTCCTCTTGTGAAAAGCCTGGTATCTCCAAAAGTTCCACAAAAGCAAGGATACATGTTAGCGGCGTGCGCAGTTCATGGCTGACCGCAGCGAGAAAATCACCTTGTAACCGATTCAGTTTCTGCAGTTCTTCGTTCATCCAAGAAAGTTTTTGTTTTTCCTGCTCTAAGTTCAAAGTCTGTGCTTGCACCTTGTTTTCCATGTTTTCATAGAGCATCAGCAGTTCGTTAGCCATGTTCTGGAATATTTCTTCCAGCACGCCAATTTCTCCGTACCCTTTGCGCTGGCTGTCCTTGTCCCGCAGAGGGAAGTCTCCTTTTCCTAACTTAACTGCCAAAGCGCTTAAACCTTCAAGCGGTGCAGTCACCAGTTTGCGCTGCAGTACATACAAGAGGAGCAAAGAGAGGCACAGCAGGAGAAAGATAAAGAATAACTGGGCATAAATATTTTTCCAGAGCTGGGCGTAGTAAGCCGCTGCTGGAATAGTGACAGATAAGGCACCTGCAAAATCGCCTAGAGCGAGCCCTTCCCGCGGGTAGCCGGAAATGTCTCTTTCGCCTCGAGGAGAGCCATGACAGGGCAGGCAAGAGCTGTCAGCATAAAGTGGTATCATGTAGCGAAAGACCGGCTCTCCTCCTGATACGTCTTCTTTCCAGACATAATCAGCTGCGGGGTTTTCCTGCAACCAAAGCAGCTGAGCAGATTCAAACTCATCCGGCGCGTTGGCAGGGTTGCGCGGCTGCAGGCGGGTCTGTTTAAAAGTGTAGGACGTTTTGTTATTAAAAATTTCGCCGACGCCCCGACCAAAAGCTGCAGGGTTTAGTCGTTTGAATTCAAAATTTCCGTGCGAATCGAAATTAATTCTGTCCTGATTTGCCGCCGCGAAAGAACGGACAGCCACAAACTGTTGGGTAATCAACTGTGCCTTCTCCAGCATTTTTTGCTCGCCAGACTCTTTCTCTACCCGGATATTCCAAGCCAGGTTTAGAGTCATTACTATTGTGATGGCGAGCGTAATGTAGCCCATATAAATGTGAATCAGCTTTCTACCCTTCACCCTGTCTTTCCCCCAGTTTTGTTAACTGTGAATCCGGACTATGTTTTGTTCGACAAATAACTTACTTTTTCCTGCATAAGCCGTGAAACTACCTATTTTTGCCAGCAGGAGGTTGAAAGTCAACAGAAAAATACAGGTTTTTGTTTAGAGCAAACAGAGACCTGCCCGATTGAAGCATGAAGCAGCTGTTTTTGCTATTTATTAATTTTGGCCCAGGTATCTTTCAGGCCGACGGTACGGTTGAAAACCAGCTCACCTTTGGCGGCGTCGCATGACTCGAGATAGAAATAGCCCTTGCGCATAAACTGAAAATGGCTACCGGCGAGAGCCTGGGCGATGGCTGGTTCCACAAGCACATTGGTGAGGGTAACGAGTGAATTGGGGTCAATGTTGGTGGTGAAATCGTTGGCTGCTTCATCCTCAGGGTTTTCTTTGTTAAACAGATTGTCGTATAAGTGCACCGTAGCTTTGGCAGCGTGCTTGGCCTCTACCCAATGGATGACACCTTTAACTTTTCTGCCGCTCTCATCTTCACCGCTCTTCGTCAGCGGGTCATAAGTGCAGCGCAGCTCAGTAATTTCCCCCGTTGGATCTTTAATGACTTCCTCACAGCGGATGACATAGGCTCCTTTAAGCCGCACTTCTTGTCCGGGGGCAAGGCGGTGAAATTTTTTCGGCGGTTCCTCCATAAAATCTTCTGCTTCAATATATATCTCTCGGCCGAAGGGAACTAAGCGTGTGCCTGCGTTTTTATCGTCAGGCAGATTCTCTAGTGCCAACAATTCTGTCTTACCCTCAGGCCAGTTAGTAATCACTACTTTCAGCGGTTCCAGTACAGCCATCATCCGGGGAGCTGTCTTACCTAAGTCTTCGCGGATGCAATGTTCAAAGAGGGCCAAATCTACCGTACTGTCTGCCCGGGCTACTCCTACCCGCTCCTGGAAGTCGGCGATGGCGGCAGGAGTAACACCGCGTCTGCGCAGGCCGGCGATGGTGGGCATTCTTGGGTCATCCCAACCATGCACAAATCCTTCTTCCACTAAACGGCGCAGTTTACGTTTGCTCAGCACTGTATAGGTCATGTTTAAACGGGCAAATTCAGTCTGCTGCGAACGGTATTTGCACATTTCCGGCATCAATTCCAGTGCATTTTCCACCACCCAATCGTAGAGAGGGCGGTGGTCACTGTATTCGATGGAGCAAAGAGAATGAGTGATCCCCTCTAGGACGTCAGTAAACGGGTGGTCAAAATCATACATTGGGTAAATACACCACGTATCGCCGGTTCTATGGTGACGGGCATGGAGAATTCTGTAGAGAACAGGGTCGCGCATATTCAGGTTGCCTGAAGCCATGTCTATCTTTGCTCGCAATACCCGGGCGCCATTTGGAAACTCGCCATTGCGCATCCGGGCAAAGAGAGCCAAATTTTCCGCAACCGTCCGCTTGCGATAAGGACTTTCCTTGCCGGGCTCGGTAAGTGTTCCGCGGTATTCCCGCATTTCTTCCGGATTTAGGTCGCAGACGAAAGCCCGGCCGGCCTTAATCAGCCGCTCGGCGAATGCAAACTTTGTCTCGAAGGAGGAGGAGGCAAAAAACAGCCGTTCTTCCCAGTCAATGCCAAGCCAGCGAATGTCGGCAATAATTGATTCTACAAAAACCTGCTCTTCTTTGATTGGATTGGTATCATCAAAGCGCAGGTTGAATTTTCCGTTAAAGTCCAAGGCAAGCTTATAGTTTAGCAACAGCGCTTTGGCATGTCCAATGTGCAAGTAGCCATTAGGTTCAGGTGGAAAGCGAGTATGTACCTGTCCATTGTTTTTCCCTTCAGCCAAGTCTTTGTTAATCAGCGTGTAAATAAAATTTGCTTTCCCTTCAGTTGCAGAGCTCATCTGTAATCTCCCCTTTATGGTGACGCTCAAAAGAGCACCTGATCTACAATTAAAGATATTATCTCCTATTATAGCAGATAAGCGCCTTTGATAACAATTTCTAACATTTCACCGATGTGTTATAATAACAGGAAGTAGCTAACAAAGGAAGAAGCAAATGATTAGAGTATCTGAAGTAAAGCTTGCTGTTGAGGAAGATTTAGGACTATTGAAAGAGAAAATAGCTAAAAAGTTGAGCATAAGCCCTCTGCAGATCATCGATTTCAGAGTTTTTAAGGAATCGCTTGACGCCAGAAAGAAAAATGAAATCTCTTTTGTTTATATTGTGGATGTGCAAGTAGAGGACGAAGCAAAAGTTTTGCGCCGAAACAAGAATGTGCAGAAGAGTCCTCATCTCAGCTATCAGGAAGCAAAAACGGGTGATAAGATTTTGCATCACCGACCCATAGTCATTGGCACCGGGCCGGCCGGAATGTTTTGCGGACTCCTATTAGCTCAAAGGGGCTATCAGCCGATTTTGCTGGAGAGAGGACAAGATGTAGATACCAGAGCAAAGGATGTGGCGGAGTTTTGGCGCCACGGGAAGTTAAGCAGCGAATCAAACGTACAGTTTGGGGAGGGTGGAGCCGGCACTTTTTCAGATGGTAAACTTACTGCCAGAACGAAAGATTTTCGCTCGCAAAAAGTGTTGGAGGAGTTTGTCTCTGCCGGAGCTCCGCCAGAAATTTTGTATGCTTACAAGCCTCACATCGGCACAGATATTTTGAAATCAGTAGTTAAAAACATGAGAGAGCAGATTATCGCGCTCGGTGGGGAAGTGCGGTTTGGCAGTAAAGTAACCGATTTTTGCTTAAAAAACGGTCAAATCACCGGCATTAAAATCAACAATACAGAACTACTTAATTCAGATGTCGTAGTGCTGGCAATCGGTCATAGTGCGCGAGATACTTATGAAAGGCTGTTTGTCAGTGGAATTCAGTTAAAGCAAAAACCGTTCTCGATTGGGGTCAGGATAGAGCACCCTCAGGCGTTGATTAATCAAGCACAATATGGGCAGAAGGCTGAATGTTCTCGTTTGGGAGCTGCAGATTATCGGTTAACTTATCAAAGCAAGCTTGGCAGGGCTGTTTATACTTTTTGCATGTGTCCAGGCGGCACGGTGGTTGCCGCCGCCTCCGAGGCCGGTACAGTTGTCACCAACGGGATGAGTGAATATGCGAGAGATCAGCTAAATGCAAATAGCGCTTTGCTTGTACAAATCAACACGGCTGATTTTGCTAGTGACCATCCTTTAGCGGGAGTGGAATTTCAGCGAAAATGGGAGAAGGCGGCTTTTGAACAGGGGGGAGCAAATTATAGCGCTCCTGTCCAACGAGTCGAAGATTTTCTCTTAGACAGGCCTACAGTACGGCTGGGCAAGGTGCAACCATCCTATCTGCCGGCGGTAAAATGCACTGAGTTAAAAGATTGTTTGCCGGAGTATGTCCTGGCTGCCATGAGAGAAGCTATTGTGGAACTGGATAAAAAATTGCGGGGTTTCGCCTTGCCTGACGCGATCATGACCGGCGTTGAAACCAGAAGTTCCGCGCCGTTGCGCATCGAAAGAAACAGCGCCAGCATGGAAAGCATAAATATTAAGGGTCTTTTCCCTATAGGCGAAGGTGCAGGTTATGCCGGGGGGATCATTTCGGCAAGCGTCGATGGGCTCAAGGCAGCAGAGAAGATTATCAGTAGTTATAAACCCTGAAACTAAAGGAATGATGGTGATGACAAGTTTTTTGCCGATTAGTAAAGAAGACTTACAGGCAAGAGGATGGCAAGAGTTGGATTTTGTGCTGGTTTCTGGCGATGCCTATGTTGACCACCCATCTTTTGGTGCAGCAGTCATTGGCAGGGTTTTGGAAAACAGAGGCTATAGGGTGGGGATTATTGCTCAACCTTCCTGGCAAAGTAGTGCCGACTTCAAAATCTTTGGCAAGCCAAGGCTAGCCTTTTTAGTTACAGCAGGCAACATTGACTCCCTCGTTAATCATTATACTGCGGCAAAAAAGAAGAGGAACGCTGATCTTTATTCTCCCGGCGGTAAAAGCGGCCGACGGCCTGACCGGGCAGTCACTGTTTACTCGCAAAGAATCAGAGAGGCTTATGGTGATATTCCCATCATTTTGGGAGGCATAGAAGCAAGCCTGAGAAGGTTTGCCCATTATGATTACTGGTCAAATAAGCTCAGGCCGTCGGTATTGTTAGATGCAAAGGCTGACTTAATCGTCTATGGCATGGGTGAGCGGCAAATCATTGAAATAGCTGAAGCATTAGAAAGCGGCATTCCTGTCGGCGAAATAACGTTTATTAGCGGCACAGTTTTTAAAACAAAGGATCGGGAAAGGCTTTTTAACCCCTTATTTTTGCCGCACTTTACTGAACTTGTCGATGCAAAGCAAAAGTATGCAGAGAGCTTTATGTTGCAATATAACAATATGGATGCCATTACGGGCAAGCTTTTGGTCGAGCCTTACAAAGACTATTTTGTCGTCCAGAATCCGCCTCCGGAGCCGATGAGCACATCGGAGCTAGACAGAATTTATGCTCTTCCCTATCTAAGAGCTTATCATCCAAGCTATGAGCAGTTGGGTGGAATTCCGGCGCTAGAGGAAGTAAAATTTAGCCTCATTAGCAATCGGGGTTGCTATGGAGGCTGTAGCTTCTGTGCTCTTACCTTTCATCAGGGAAGGGTGGTGCAAGCGAGAAGCCATCGTTCCATCTTGTCTGAGGCAGAAAAGTTTGTCTGGGAAACTGATTTTAAAGGATATATCCATGATGTGGGAGGCCCCACGGCTAATTTTCGGCACCGAGCTTGCACCAAGCAGGAAAAGCAGGGTGTTTGTTTAGATAGGCAATGTTTATTCCCAAGCCCTTGCAAACAGTTAAAGATTGATCATCAGGATTACCTAACGCTTTTAAGGAAGTTAAGGGAACTGCCCAATGTGAAAAAGGTCTTTGTCCGCTCAGGGTTACGTTATGATTATCTGATTCATGATAAAGACGATGTGTTTTTCCGGGAGCTTTGCGAGCATCACATTAGCGGGCAGCTTAAAGTTGCGCCGGAGCATATTTCCAGTAGCGTGCTAAGTAAAATGGGTAAACCAGGCAGAGCTGTTTATGAGAGATTTGTAAAAAAATATAATAAGCTTAATGAAGAGCTGGGGATGAAGCAATTTCTTGTGCCCTATCTCATGTCTAGTCACCCGGGCTCAACGCTGCATGACGCCATTGAGCTTGCCGAATATCTGCGGGACCTGGGGTATACGCCTGAACAAGTTCAGGACTTTTATCCAACGCCCGGTACCCTATCCACGTGTATGTATTATACGGAGTTGGATCCAAGGACGATGGAAAAGGTTTTCGTGCCTAAATCAGCTCATGAAAAGGCAATGCAGCGAGCTTTAATTCAGTACCGTAAACCGCAAAACTATAATTTGGTGTCTGAGGCGCTGGTGAAGGCCGGCAGAACAGATTTAATCGGCTATGGCAAAGAGTGTTTGTTAAGACCAAGAAAGCAATCAGCCCGGCCTAAAGCTAACAAACAGGGAGCAAACGCGCAGAGGAAAAGAGGCAGAGACAAACAAAAAGCCGGCAGCGGGAAAGGTTAGATTTCCAGCTGTTGCTCTTTATTGAAGAAGGTTTTATAGCCTAGCTCCATGAAGAGAATGACGGTAAGCGCCACGCTGCCAACAATCCCCAGCATTATAGCAATTTGGTACTCAATGGCAGTGAGCGGGGAAACGCCGGCAAGAATTTGCCCGGTCATCATCCCGGGAAGAAAGACAATGCCCATTCCCACCATGGCATTGATGGTGGGGATGATGGCAGCGTCAAAGGCGCAGTCAACCAGCGGTTTTGCAGCCATCTTCGGAGTGGCGCCCAGCATCAGCGCGCCTTCAATCATCTCTTTTTGGCTATGCATGCCTTCCGCCAAACGGCTGACACCAAGCGTAATGCCCGTCATGGAGTTGCCGATAATCATCCCGGCGATGGGAATAAAGTAGCGCGGCTCGTACCAAGGAGAGAGGGCTACCACCACAAGGAGAAAGTAGCACAGACTGGTAAGCGTGCCCGCCATCATCGACAGAGCGATTACTTTTTTGATTTTTGCTGACAATGGCGTTTTAATCCGTTTAATGATGTTGTTAATGGCAAAAACCAGCATAATCGCTGTGGCTGCCACCGTCAATATTGGGTTAGAGTTTGCAAAGAGGTAGACGAGCAGATAACCGGTAAAGACAAGTTGGATAGTCATGCGAAATGTGGCCAAGGCAATTTCTTTTTCTCGCCGGATTCCTCTCATTCTCACAATCCCCAGGAGGAGTAAGATAAAAAGATAGGCTGAGACCAGTTGCCACAGTTGGAGTTTAATCACCTCTTGCATCACTGCTCACCTCCTGTTGACTGACGACAGTACCGTTATGTACTTCAATGAGATATTGGGCATAATCTCGGGCCACCTGTTTTGCATGAGTAACCATGATTAATGTTTTCTGGTTCCTATTGGAAAAAGCTATCAAGCTGTTCACAATTAGTTGTTCCGTTTCCTCATCTAGTCCTGAAGACGGTTCATCGAGTAACATCACATCAGGCTCCAGCAGCATAATTCTGCCTAAGGCAAGGCGTTGTTTTTCCCCGCCGGACAATTTTTCTGCCGGGCTGTTTAGTTCCTTGCGCAGGTGGACGAGGCTGAGAGTTTCACGCAGTTTCTCTGCCGAAACTGGAGCTTTTTCTGCAAACCTGAGTCCTGCCTGCAAATTATCACTTACGCTTCCGGGAAAGATAACCGGGAGCTGTTGGAGCATAACTACTTTGCGGCGCAATTTAATCGCAGGTATACTGCTGAGGGGAATGTTCTGGTAATAGATTTCCCCGGCATCCGGGCTGACCATTTTGTTTAAGAGCCGCAGGAGCGTTGTCTTGCCGCTGCCGCTTTCTCCGACGATACAGGTTACTTTGTTGCCGGGTAAAGTCAGCCGTTCGATTGCCAAGATATTTTTGTAGCTAACCGCCTCTAACCTGAACATAAGTAACCTCCGCAGGCAAATGATAAAATGAGTATAGCATGCTTTCTGGTCGGTGAAAAGTCGAGAGATTGCTTGAGTTTTTTGACTCTTACAGTTAATAGCAGAGCTGATGTTTTTCGTTCTACTGCCTTAGACACAGCTACGCCCGGAAGGCTTACAGCCGGGCGTAGAAAGCTGGTCTTAAGGGAAAACAAAACGGGCTGACGCAGGACTACCGCTAAAAATTCTCTCGCGAGGTCTTAATATGGCGCTGAGTTTGCTTGATACTCATGAATCTTCCTAACATCAATTTTTTTGTCTTTATTTAAAACAGACTGGGCAGTCGTTTTTCCGTCGACAACTTCGTAAACTCCTTGAACATAGCTTATTGGAGTGTAAGTTCCATCATGATTTTTTGTCAAAAACACAAGGTATTCACTACCTGCCGCAAACGGATTTTTATTGCTTGAATCAACCAGTATAATAGTTATTTGATTTTCTTTGTTTTCACCTTTAAGCATCTCAATAACTTGAACTTTATACGATATCATTGGCAACTCTACTGTACTTAGTTTCCCCTCGTACCCCTCAGCCGTTTTTGCCTCAGAGCCCCGTTTCTTAATGCCGGATATCCTTACTTTGGCAATTAAATCGGCATTCGCTGTTAAAAACTCTTCGTCCATCCTAACCTCACTAAACAACAAATATGAGCCCATCTCAGCCTTTTTTGCGGGCACATTATCAATCAGGGTCAATACTCCTGCAGACAAAACAATTGAAGCAAGCAAAATTTTCACAGTTCTATTTATCCTCATTGCGACACCTTCTTTCCTCTACTATGAAAATAGCATCTACCCTCTGCTTGGGCGGGTTTCAAACCCGCCCCTACATGGCACGAGCGCGGGCATAGCGCTCACTTCTCCCATCAAATTCGCCTCTCCCTGCGGGAGAGCAACCGGGCGAACACGCAGGTTCGCCCCTACAGCACCCTTCCCGGCTATTACCCTCTCCCTGCGGGAGAGGGTAGGGTGAGGGCGGTTAATTTATTTTGACTCCTTAGGCAACTTTCTTGAAAGTATCTTCCAGATGCTTTGCCATAGGCCGTTGAGTCAGCAGAGAGACGGCCACCAGTACAATGGTGGCAGCAGGGAGAGCATAAATGAGCGGTTCGATGTGCGTCCAGGGAAAGGGCAAAAGAGTTGTTCTTCCCAGGAGCCTAGAGACAAGGCCTACAGCTACTGCACCTTGCTCTTGCAAGAAGATATACCCAAAACCACTGACAATGCTCCCGGTGATTGTGCTGGCTAGTGCTCCGGCCTTGGTCGCGGCAGGCCAGTAGAGAGCAGCGACCAAGGTGGGCAGAAAGGCTGCGGCACAGATGCCAAACCAGAAAGCGGTGGCACGGGCAATGATTCCCGGCGGCAAGATAAATGCTAAGGTTACGGCTGAGATGATGGAGAAAAGAATCCCCAGCTTTGCCCAAAAACGGGTAGATGCCCCCGGGAGCAATTTATTGATCCCCAGGTTTTCCACTAAGTCCCGGGCAAAGGCTGTCCCTTGTACGTGAATTAGGGAAGAAAGGGTGGAGATGGCAGCAGAAAGCAGTGTCAGCATAAAGAAGTAGAGAAACCATTCAGGCATAATCTGGGTGACAAAAATTGGAATAATCCTGTCAATGTTGCCTTCCGCCACTTGGATGGCTATCTTGCCTTGGGTTTGGTAAAAGTAAAGATTGCTCAGCGGTCCGACAATAAATGCGGTGCCAGTCATAAAAAAGATGAAGATGCCGCCTACCAGAATTGCTTGATAGAGGGAGCGGGGCTGTTTGATTGTCATAAAGCGCATGGTTAGCTGCGGTTGAGCAAGGACACCAATGCCTACGCCTAAGACCATGGTGGAGATTACTGTCCACCAGATTCGGGAGCCAAAGGCAGGCATGGCTGTCCAGCCGCGGTGTCCCTGTTCTATTAGGGCGGCAGGCACAAGATTGCCGATGGCAGAAAGGCCGCTATGGCCAGGCACTACACCGCCAACAGCTCTGTAAGTAGCAAAAAGTAAGGTGGCCATCCCAAGCAGCATAACAACGGCAAAAAAAGCATCGGTGTACATCACGCCCCTCAGGCCGCCCCTCATTACATAAACAGCGATGATCACTGCAAACAGTAGTAGGCCGGTGGTGTAAGGAATGCCCAGCGCGTCGTGGAGAAAACGGCCGCCGCCAATGAGGATAGCGCCGGTGTATGCCGGCATTAAAAGAAAGATAAGTAATCCCGCATATGCTGTCAGTGCGGAGGATTGATAACGGGCTCCTAGGAAAGAGGGAAATGTTTCGCTGCCTAGATTGCAGGACATGCGGCGGATTCTAGGGCCAAACAGAGCAAAAGCTATAAAAATACCGACAACAATGGTTAGAACCGTAAGCCAAAGCAGGGAAAAACCAAATAGTCCGGCGGCACCGCCAAAACCGACGATGGCCGATGTGGAGATAAAGGCTGCCCCGTAAGACAGAGCCATGACCCAAGGATGCATACTGCGACCGGCCACAAGGAAATCACTGTCAGTTTTCGTTTTTCTGGAGCCTAAATACATTAATCCGGTCATAATGCCGAGGAAAATAATAACTACGGCGGAGAGAATGGGAATGTTCATTATAGTTTATTCCTCCTCGTTTTCATAGTGCCAGTGAAAAGCGCCATAGATCACGCAGCCTACTGCTGAACCGATAGAGAGTAGCCATGCTGCTGAAATCCAAAGATCCTGCATTCCTAACATTTGCTTTCACCTCCAAATTTTTTGGTAACTACTCGCCTTCTTGTTCTAAGCAGTTAGTAACATTAAACGGCCTGAGCTGTCACATTTATGGGAATATTTTTCTGCGCAATAAAAAAACTCACGTCCTTAAAGGACGAGAGAGTCTCCCGCGGTACCACCTTAGTTGAATGCTGATTAGCATTCCTGCTTGTTTCGGGTACGGAAACATATCGATACCCTATCCGGATAACGGTGGAAACCGCCGACGCCTACTATCGTTCAGCACGGAGCTCAAGGGCGAACCTCAATAACTCGCAATCGCCAGGCTTCCACCACCCCCAGCTCGCTGAAGATCCGTTCGCTATCCAACTTCCCTGTCATCGCAAAAAGGGATGTGATTAATTGCTTCTAATTATAGTTAGCAACGGCCTGTTCTGTCAAGAAAAAAATCAGGCGTTCCGATGAACGAAACAGCCTGATTTTAATAGCTTTGCCAGTTTAGCGGTTTTGGAAACAGCTGCGGCAGTATACCGGGCGATCAGATGTAGGGTTAAAGGGTACTTCTGTTCCTACTCCACAGGCAGAGCAAGTTACAGTATACATGCGGCGTTCGCCGCGTTCACTGCGGTCCCCACCACCGCTGCTGCGCTGTCTGCGGTTGGAGCGGCAGGATGGGCAACGGGCAGGTTCATTTTCAAAACCCTTTTCTGCATAGAATTCCTGTTCCCCGACGGTGAAGATAAACTCTCCTTGGCAATCCCGGCATGCTAACGTCTTATCACTGTACATGTAAAAACCCTCCTCAGTTTTGGTTCCCCTGATTTTCTTCCAGTGGACTGAGATATCTAACCAACCAAACCAAAGGAGTATAGATTCCCTATCCCACGGAAAACAGTGGCACTTACAGTATTATATACTGAATATGCAGAAAAAATCAAATAAAAAAGACTTTATGTCATTTTTATGCTGGGAGAACAGTTTTTGAAAAAGGGTCAGCTCTGATTTTTTTTTGCGCCAGCACGTTTTTTAGTATATTATAAAATGACTATTTGATTAGCTCAGGATAGGTAACCACCCTGCTTGTCACGCAGCAGTGAACAAGACGATTAAACAACTGTCCTTTAAACATTCGTCTATTAAACCTATAACAGTATTCTCCCAGATACGCCTGTAAATGTTTTGAATCTAAGCCATGGTATGTTCCTTTAATGAAGGCTTTGGCATTCGATATAATCACATGCAGCCATTTTAGATGGTCAGGGTTTTCTTTTGCACTAAATTCCTGGGGCTCGTGGTCGAAGTGACGTGCCAATATCCTGTAAGAACGATACATATCACTGGAAATGATAGAGCCGGAAATCATGTTGC
>Ga0209316_100314_pt1 | contig 16723 bp, 15 predicted proteins | sample 3C3metaG_FD_184150 | JGI IMG/M metagenome (GOLD analysis project Ga0209316, IMG submission 184150) | Freshwater bacterial and archeal communities from Indian Creek, Illinois, USA - 3C3 metaG (SPAdes) (version 3) | ecosystem: Environmental > Aquatic > Freshwater > Unclassified | place: USA: Indian... | reverse complement strand
CAGCTAACAATTTACTCTTCGTGTTTTTAGGAGCTTTAATTGGGACTGCAGTAGGAGTATTGCCTGGACTTGGTCCGGCAGCCACAATATCGCTTCTTATTCCGATAGTATACACAATAGGAAATCCAGCTACATCTATTATGTTTCTTGCGGGAATTTATTATGGAGCAATGTACGGTGGGTCCACAACATCAATTCTATTAAGACTACCTGGGGAAGCGGCATCAGTAGTTACTTGCATAGATGGATATGAAATGGCAAAAAAAGGCAGAGCAGGCAGTGCACTGGCGATATCGGCTATAGGTTCTTTTGTAGCTGGAACTATAGGTGTTCTTGGACTTACTTTTCTGGCGCCTTTCCTTTCAGATTTTGCATTAAGATTCGGACCGCCTGAGTTTTTCGCATTAATGCTGATGGGGTTGTTGCTTGCCATATTTTTAACTGGTGAAAATCCTATAAAGGGCGCTATAATGCTTCTGGTAGGTATTTTACTTGCTAATGTAGGGATTGATCCACTAACAGGAGTAGCGAGATTTACATTTGGTGTGATTCATTTGAGAGATGGATTTGATTTTGTTGTCTTAGCGATGGGATTATTTGGGTTGAGTGAAATTTTTCTTACACTTGAAAAGAAAATGTCAGCTGAATTCCTGACTAAAAAAATCGGAAAGCTATTACCAACAAAAAAAGAGTGGATTGATAGCAGGTGGGCTATTCTGCGTGGTTCTTTAATCGGTTTTTTTATTGGCATAATACCGGGGGGTGGAGCGGTAATTGCTTCACTTACGTCTTATGCAATAGAGAAGAAGTTTTCAAAAAATCCTGAAGAGTTTGGTAAAGGCGCTATAGCAGGAGTAGCAGGACCTGAATCAGCAAATAACGGAGCCGCAAGTTCCTCATTTATACCTCTTCTGACACTTGGTATACCAGGGAACGCAGCCATTGCAATCATATTTGCAGCGCTAATGGTTCAAGGAGTCACTCCGGGACCGCTACTTATAATAGACCATCCCGATGTGTTTTGGGGCGTAATAGCTTCCATGTACATTGGTGGGGTCATGCTTTTAATTCTTAATCTTCCATTGGTGGGGCTATGGATACAATTGTTGAAAGTACCTTTCTATATAATGGGGCCGGCTGTTTTATTGATAACGGCAGTAGGATGCTACAGCCTAAGAAATAGCGTGTATGATTTGTATCTTTTGCTCATATTCGGTTTAATAGGATATGTCTTGAGAAAACTTGAGTTTGAAACAGGTCCGTTGTTAATGGCTTTTATACTTGCTCCGTTAATCGAAAATTCTTTGAGGCAATCGCTTCTGATGTCATCTGGTGATATAGCAATTTTCTTTACTAGACCGATATCTGGCATATTAATACTGATTTTTGCTATTGTTATAATTTTTCGTTTATTGAAAAACTTTAGAAATGTAAGAAAAGGTTCAGGTGGAGAAACAATTTGATTGCATGCAATTTTTCAAAAGCGGCATTTCACGGTGAAGGAGGTGAGGGATAAGGAAAACTTTTATGTCCCGGTAAATGTGGATGACCAATAAAACTAAAGGAGGAGAAAAAATGAGTCAAAATCTAGGAAAATTTAGGAATCTAGGGATCATATTAATTGTAGCAATAGTAATAATTATTGCAGTTGTGGCTTTAAGGCCAGCGGAAGAAGTAATTCCGCAACAACCGGAACCTGTAGCTGAGGAACCGAAAGAAGTTGAAGAAAAGCCTGTCGAACCGAAAGAACCGGTTCAAGTGGGTTGGGTGCCGGATAGCCCCGTTACACTGATTGTACCGTTCCCCCCCGGTGGTAGCAACGATATGGTAGCAAGAATCATTGAAAGATACTGGTATAGATATTCTCCGCAACCGGTAGTGGTGGTAAACAAGCCGGGTGGAGGTGGAGTTACCGGAGCTTCATACATCGCAGCTTCTGAACCTGATGGTTTAACAATAGGTATAGGATTTGGAAGAGGTCATGATTTAGTTATGCCTCATATCGAGACAATTGAAGGTTATGACACGTTGAGAGATCTAATTCCCGTCGCCAATATCATTGCAGAAACAATTGCAATAGCAGTTCATGCCGATTCTCCTTTTGAAACTATGCAAGACGTTATTAATTGGTCCAAGACCGAAAATCAAATAATAACGGCAGCAGTTTCAACCGCCGCAGGAACAGTTGATATAGCAATGAGAGGATTAGGTTTGAGAGCAGGATTAAATTTAACAACAATTCCACATCCCGGAGGAGCACCTGCAAGAGTTACTCTTGTTGGTGGACATACAACTATTGGAGGCGGACATCCTGCTGAACTAATACCTTTGGCGAATGCAGGGGTAATAAGGATATTAGCTGTAGCCTCACCTGAAAGGGTACCGGTGCTTCCGGATGTGCCAACTCTTATAGAACAAGGTATTGAGTTTTATACTTTAGGAGCTTTGATGGGAATAACTTTACCGCAAAATACTCCAGAGGAGATCGTTACCTTCTATGAAGATCTTTTCAGAAAGTTGTCTGAGGATCAAGATTTCAATGAAAGATTAAATGATATGGCTCTTCCGCTTTACTATTTGAACGCCGAAGATACTGTTGAAGTATTCAAGCAAATGTTTGAAGAGTATGGCAAATTAATCACTGATTTGGGTATAGGAAAGCAATAGAGGTCTACCCTTAAAATAATACAAGAATCTTCTTGCTGTGAAGGCAGAAAAGGAACGGAATAGATTCCATAGTAGAAGATTCTTGTATTATCCATTTTTTACGGGGATTCCAAAAATAAAATTCGAAAAGGAGTAATAGATGATGATATCAAAGGAAAAACTAATTAATGGACAAAAAATCTATGGTACAATGTTACGTATACTAAGAAATACCGCTGCATGCTATCTCATCAAAAAGAGCGGTTTGGATTTTGTGATGTATGATTGTGAACATTCAAATTACGATATGCAAACATTGCATGATATGTTTATTATTGGTAATTCATTAGGGTATGATAGTTTCCTTCGTGTTCCTGATCTTTCAAAAGACTACATATCAAGATCTCTTGATCAAGGTGCTAATGGCGTTATGGTGCCTATGCTCGAAACAGCTGATATGGCGAAGGATCTAGTAAAGTATTCAAAATTTCAACCAATCGGTAACAGGGGAGTTGCCACAGGAATAGCTTATTCTAATTATGATTCATCAAAAAAACTAACAGACGTTATGGAAGAAACTAACAATAAAGTTGTGTCCATAGCTCAAATTGAAACTAAATTAGCAGTAGAAAATGCAGATATTATAGCTGCAACAAATGGAATTGATGCGCTTTTGATAGGACCAAACGATTTATCAATTTCACTTGGGATCCCAGGTGATACATTCAACAAAATTGAATTGGAAGCAATATCCCATGTTGCCGCAGCATGCAAAAGACACAATAAAGCGTTTGGCTTACATGCCGGTCCAAAAATGCTAGAGATGTTTTTTGATGATTTAACTATTGTTATGTGTCAAACCGATACTGAATTGCTGGCATCTGGATTTAAGAACATAAAGGATACTTGCACTAACTTAAGAAAGTAGAAGGAGCGTAGAAAATCGTTAGGATTTCTTGTGGTAAAAAAGCTTACAATTTAGTTAATCACTAGGGGGAGTTAATTTTGACGCATAAGGAAAGAATGTTAAAAGCTGCTCGAGGTGAATGGGCAGACAAATTACCATGGGCGCCGCGTTTAGATTTATGGTTTCAAAGTAATTTTTTGCGTAAGACCTTACCACAAGAGTATGCTAATATGAATATTGAAGAGATATATGATAGCTTGGGAGTTGCTCATTATTATGTGACACCGAACTTCTATGATTATACTATGGGAGAGGGCATGATTGACAGGGGATTGGGTATCTACCGAGTCGCTGGAGTGCCTTTTGAAGTAGAATTGGTAAATGTCGATAGGATTGTAGAACGTGAAGGTGATGTTACTAAAGTGGGATACAATACCCCTGTAGGTAATGTTTCGTGCAAGCTTGTTTATACTGAAGAAATGCAGTGTGCAGGGATGTCAATTAGCTGGATTGCCGAGCATGTTATTAAAGAGCCAAAGGATTTCGAAGTAGTAGCATATATTTTTAGAAACATGAAAATAACTCCCAAATATGAAGAATATACCAAGTATGAGAATTCTGTGGGAGACAAGGGGCTTGTCCTGGCTTATACCAGCGCGGCGGGTAGTCCTATGCATCATATAATGAAATTTCTCATGGATCAAAATGACTTTTTTCTGGCGTTATATGATTATCCAGAAGAACTAGGAAAATTATGCGAGAGCATAAAAGTTTATTATGATTCTATGATGGGAGTAACCTCTGGATGTAGCGCCGAAATTGTATTTCTAGGTGCTAATTATGATGAAAAATTAACCTATCCGCCTTTTTTTGAAAAATATATACAACCTTATCTTCAGGAGTATTCAGGGATATTGCATAAAAATAACAAGTTGTTGTTATCACATTGTGATGGAGAGAATCAAGGTTTATTGTCTTTACTGGTTAACAGTGGCATTGACATTGCCGAAGCAGTTTGTCCAAAACCTATGACTAAGTGTACGATAAGGGAAATAAAAAATGCTTTCAAAGACCAGATTACTATTTTTGGTGGAATTCCTTCATGTATTTTTCTGGAAGATGTTATATCAAATGATGATTTTCGTGTGTTCATGCTTAATCTATTTGGAGAAATAGCTCCTGGAATTCGATTTATATTAGGCATATCTGATACATTGCCGCCAGATGCTAAATTTGATCGAGTTAAAAAAGTGTGTGAGTTAATAGATAGATATGGCACTTTACCTTTAAAGATTTAGGAGAGAGTTTTGATTTGGAGAAAAGAATTATATTACCCTATGTAACCCTATAGCGTAAAGATAGGAATCTGATCTACGAATTTGGTTTATAACAAGGAGCCGAACACCATGAAAATTGTAGTGCTTGACGGATACACACTTAATCCTGGAGATTTATCCTGGGGTGACTTGGAGCGAATTGGTACGCTGACAGTATATGACAGAACCGCATATGATTTAAGCGGACAAGCTAATATAATCGAACGAATAGGGGACGCAGAAATAGTATTTACCAACAAAACCCCTATTACAAGGGAAATAATGGATAAAACACAAAACTTGAAATACATAGGAGTTTTGGCGACGGGATTCAATGTTGTAGATGTAGTTGCTGCAAAAGAGAAGGGTATAACAGTGACAAATATTCCAGCTTATGGAACTGCGGCGGTTGCTCAATTGACATTTGCGCTATTGCTTGAGTTATGCCATCATGTATGGCATCACAGCGAAGAAGTCATGAAAGGCAAATGGACTGATAAACAGGATTTTTGTTTCTGGGATTATCCATTGATCGAACTTTCAGGAAAAACTATGGGCATAATAGGTTTCGGGAAGATCGGACAGGCAGTTGGCCAAATCGCGCAGGCTTTTGGAATGAAAGTGCTGGCATATGATGCTTATCAGAATAAAAGCATTGAAAGCACGATGCTTAAATATGTAGAGCTGGATGAATTGCTCGCTCAATCGGATGTAATCAGCTTGCACTGTCCTTTGTTTGACAGCACAAAAGGCATAATCAACAAAGATACGATAGCGAAAATGAAGGATAAAGCTATGCTTTTGAATACTTCAAGGGGACCTCTGATTGTCGAGGAAGATTTGGCTGAGGCCTTGAATAGCGACAAATTGGCAGGAGCAGCAGTCGATGTAGTGTCTCAAGAACCCATAAAGGCGGACAATCCTCTGCTTAAGGCAAAGAGCATAATTATTACCCCGCATATCGCATGGGCTCCGATTGAATCCAGAAAACGGCTTATGGATATAGCTGTAAACAATTTGGCAAAATTTCTTGCCCAAGAACCGGTAAATGTTGTGAGTCTATGAATGTGAAGTGCGATATTATAAGTTGAATATGCTTTACGGTAGTAATTTCTTGACGGAAAGAGGAGATTTATATATGTCAATTCTTCAAAATAGAGCGATTTTTATGCAAAATACAAACAATCTTATATGGAAAACCTTACCTTTGCCTGTAGCTAAATGCAATGAAGTGTTAGTGAAAATCAAAGCTGTTGGGATATGTGGTTCTGACATTCATTATTATCAACACGGTAGAATTGGTGATTTTATTGTTCAAGGAGATTTCATTTTAGGACATGAATGTGCTGGTGAAATTGTAGAAGTAGGATGTGGAGTTAAGAATTTAAGTGTTGGTGACCGTGTAGCACTAGAACCTGGGAAGAATTGTAGAAATTGCGAGTATTGTAAGGAAGGACGCTACAACCTCTGTGTTGACATGGAATTTTTTGCGACACCTCCATATCATGGAGTATTCACCGATTATGTGACATATCCAGAGCATATGTGCTTTAAGCTCCCAGATAATGTTTCAAACATCGAGGGTGCGTTAGTGGAACCACTTGCAGTTGGTCTTCATGCGGTTGAACAAGGTGGAGTCAAGCTTGGCGATACTGTCATAATTTACGGTTCAGGCTGTATCGGGCTAGCTACGCTGCTTGCAAGTAAGGCGAAAGGCGCTTCCGAGATAATTGTAGTAGATGTTTTGGAGAACAGACTTAAGATAGCAAAACAACTGGGAGCTACTTATGTGATAAATTCTCAGGAACGGGAAGTGGTTAGTGTTGTAGCAGAGATAACAAGCAAAAGAGGGGCACATGTGGTACTTGATGCAGCAGGAGCGAAAGCTACTGTAAAACAGACAGTGGATGTTCTAAAAACAGGTGGCACAATTGTACTTATAGGAATGACGCCATCCGATCATGTGGAGTTCAACTTTATGAAGCTAATGGGAAAAGAAGGCACACTCAAAACAGTTTTCAGATATAGAAATCTCTATCCGATTGCTATTAAATCTATAGCAAACGGAACAATAAAAGTCAAAGATATAGTAAGTCATGAATTTGATTTTGAGAATATCAGGGAAGCCTTTGATTTTACAGTGAATAATGCTAAAGACGTCGTTAAAGCAGTCATAACAATGAATAATTGATGACTTATAACATTAGAAGGTCTATTTGAACTTGATTCAATAATTCTTAGCTTACTCTCAGCTAGAATACCGGGAGTAAGCTTTGCGTAAAGTGTGAATATTAATCAGAAGTTGGTGTCGTAATCCCACGGTTGGCCGCCCGCGAAAAATCCGCCGTCGATACGGAATTCCTGACCGGTTATGTACGAGGAGCTGTCGGAAGCGAGCGCAATCACCAGCCCTACGATATCCTCAGGGTAACCCGGGCGGTTCAGCGCGATGCGATCCAGCAAGTATTTGCTGCGCGTCGGGTGCTGCCATGTGGGGATGGTCAGGTCGGTTTTGATATGCCCCGGGCTGACACAGTTGGCGCGCACGTTGTATTTAGCCCACTCCACAGCCATTGAGCGGGTAAGGGACATAAGCCCGGTTTTACTAGCCGCATAAACCGACACTCCGCCTAGCACCATGCCGGTGTTGTGAGAGCCGATATTTACAATCGCTCCGCCGTTTTGGGCTTTCATATAGTGCGCCGTCGCTTGTGACAGGAAAAAGGCGCCCTTGAGATTTATGTCCATGATTTTGTCGTAGGTGGCTTCTTCCACTTCGGCTATGCCTTCGCGCTTGTTTATTCCAGCGCAGTTAACCAAGACGTCGATGCGCCCGGTGATTTTCGCAATCTCGCCCAGAACCGCCTTAAAGCTGCTAATGTCGGTCATGTCAAGCTTGAAGGCTGAAGTGTTTTCACCTAGCTTAGCCTTTATTTCAGAAATCCTGTCCAGGTCAATGTCGGTTAGGGCGACATGGGCCCCGGCGTGGCAAAGGCCCTCGGCAATCGCGCTGCCTATACCACCGGCTGCACCGGTTACAAGGGCAACCTTGCCGTTAAGGGAGAAGAGTTGCTCCAGATAAGTGTTCATTGCGAAAACCTCCTCTATTTGCGGATCTCGGTGCCGGTCAGTCTTTCGTAATACCTAATACTTTCAGTTTCAGCACGGCCTGCTCGATGTTCCCGGACGTTAGGCCGAAATATTCCATTAGTTCTTCGTAATTGTGCGCGGAGCGCCCGAATACGTCGTTAATGCCCACAAACTCCATTGGCAATGGGTTGCCGCGCAACGCTTCTGCCACGGCAGAGCCCAAGCCGCCGATTAGGCTGTGTTCTTCGGCGGTGACAACAGCTTTGCAGTCGCCTATCGCCGTCAGCAGCTTTTCTTGGCAGAGCGGCTTGATTGTATGTATGTTCACGACTTTCACCGATACTTTGCCTTCGAGCGACTGAGCTGCTTCAAGTGCTAGTCTTACCATGTAACCGGTAGCCAGCACGGCGACGTCGGACCCCTCTTTCATCACTACCGGCTGGCCGATAACAAAAGGTGCGTCGGCTTTGGTAACGCTTGGGAAGTCGGTGCGGTTTATCCGCAGGTAAACTGGGCCTTTATGCTTAGCGGCCGCAATGGTGGCCTGATAGGCTTCATTCGGGTCGCAGGGCGAGAGCACGGTTATGTTCGGCAGCGAGCGCATTATGGCTATATCCTCGACAGACTGGTGCGTCGCCCCGTCGCCAAAGTCAGAAAGCCCGGCTGACGAGCCGACTATCTTGACATTGACGTTGCCGATGGCGATAGACTGACGGATTTGGTCAAACGCGCGCCCGGAAGCAAATACCGCAAAGGAATTCACAAAGGGAATTTTACCTATCAACGCAAGCCCTGCGCTCATGGAAGTCATATTAGCTTCGGCTATGCCCACTTCGATGTGGCGCTGAGGAAACTCGTTTTCGAACATCCTGCCCATAGTTGAGCTGCCTAGGTCGGCGTCCAGCACGACTATATCGTTGTTTTCGCGGCCAAGGTCAACAAGCGCCTGGCCATAAGCTACTCTTTGGTTTGTCAGAGACATATTTAAGCCCTCCCCCCAAATGTTGCAATAGCCTGGTCGTATTGTTCCTTGGTTAGCGAGGCATTGTGCATACCGGCCGGGTGCGCTTCGGCTATATCAAGCCCCTTGCCCTTGACGGTGCTCGCGATTATGACGCTGGGCTTTCCTTTGATTTTGTCTGCGGCGTACAAGCCCTTAAGGACGTCGGCCATGTCGTGCCCGTTTATCTCAATAACATGCCACCCGAAAGCTTTCCACTTCTCCGGTATGCCGCCCAAGTCAAAGCGGTCTTTGACCGCGCCCTGGGCCTGCTTGTCGTTTTTATCCGCAACGGCCACCAGGTTATCCAGCTTGAATGTATTGGCCGCCATAGCCGCTTCCCACACTTGCCCCTCAGCCAGTTCGCCGTCGCCCAAAATCACATACACTTTGCATGATATGTTGTCCATCCTAAGTCCATACGCCATTCCAACACCGATGGATAGCCCTTGCCCTAGCGAGCCGGTTCCCGCTTCGACGCCGTACTCGCCGCTTTTGATTAAGTCAGGGTGTCCTTGCAGGAACGAGCTTAGCTTCTTTGTGTTAGCCAGCTCTTCTATGGGGAAGTATCCCGCTTCGGCAAGCGCGGCGTATTGCAGGATTGCTATGTGCCCTTTGCTAAGCACAAGGCGGTCTCTGTCCGGCATGTATCGGTTTTTGGGGTCGTGCTTCATCTTGTGGAAATAAAGCGCGGCCATAATATCAGCGGCGGAAAACGAACCGCCGATATGGCCGGGATAATTCGCACCTATGCTCATTACCACATTTTTCCGCAGGGCCTTGGCCTTGTCTTCCAAGTGACCTGTAATATCTTTGTCAAACACCATGCTTCTCTCCTGTTATTGGGGCGCACCCCAAAGTTTTCGTTACGCTTGTTTTACCGCTTTCGCGGATAAACTCCAAGTTCTTGAGTATATGCTCATACATTACTTGTCGCGCACCCGGGGTGTCGTGCGCCTCCAATGCGTCTACAATCTTGCTGTGGTAATAGATACCCCAGTCTCCACCCATCGTATTTACAATCTTCTTTATATGTGTCATGTATATGTTCCAAACTATTTCGTAGGTTTTGATGAGAAGATTGTTGCGGGATATTCTAGCTATTGCGTAATGGAACTCCAAATCCAAAACGGACAGCGCGTCCAGGTCGTCTTGTGTGGCGAGCATTTTTTCCAGCATCTCACGCAAGTTAGCTATATCGTCTTTCGTGGCTTTGCGCGCGGCAATGGCGCAAGTGCCCGATTCTACCTCCATCCTAAATTCAAGGATGCTTTCTAAGTTCTCGTCAAGGCAGGCAACCGGTACAAGGCTGTTGAGTGCGACCTCCGTATCCAGCTTGCGGACATACGATCCGTCACCCAGAAAAGTATCGATAAGTCGCAGCGCGTTGAGCTTGAACATTGCGCTTCTAACCGTCACCCGGCTCACGCCGAAAAGCTTACAAAGTGCCAGCTCCGAGGGCAACCTGTCTCCTGGGCGCCATTTTTGCTCGATAATCATATCCCTCATTTGCTCAAAGACTTGGTCGCTGACTCTGGGTTTCTTGACAATTGTGCTCATGCTCTTAATCCTCCCCGGGAAAACCGCCCGCATCACGCATGGGTAGCGGGCAAATAATCTGTAATACCAATTCTACACTGATTGTATAATAAACCCAAGCTTTGCTAGAATGCAATGCGCAATTTAGACAAATGTTTTCCGCGGTTTTTGTTGAAGCTTAGACTATCAGCAGTCTACGGGATTGGGACAGTTTAGCTTCTTACCTCGATACGAACTAACGAATGACGAGGAATATGCAAAGTTTTCCAACGGAAACTGGGTAAATCCTGCTATGAATCAGGAATTTAACGATATGCGCTATAGAGATCATGAAAAAGAAATCCTTAGTAGCTTTAACGTTAATACGTTCAATGATTTCTTCGCTCCAGCTTTCCCTGCCTTTTATCAGCCAGGTTGGGCAGCAAGGCAGCAGTTACCGCAGGATTCAGTTGAATTCATTGCAACCACTAAAGCATTGGAATTGACAACTGAATACGTTGTTAAGATCACCATGGCTAACCCTAATGAGTTTGATAATCTTTGGGATGAATTTCAGACAAAATTGAATTCTATCGCCGGACTTGCAGAGTATGAGCAGAAGATTACTGAAATTATCAGGGCTAGCGCTGAACATTACAGGTAATTAATATTTTGATTGCGGAGAAACCGGGGAATGTTTTGTACTCCTCGGTTTTTTCCGATTTTTAGTCAGGAGGATTTGAAATGACTTCATTGGGTGAAAAAATTGCCGCTACAGCGGCTGGTAAACCCATATTTAACATAAAATCGCCACTTATAAAGAGAATCATCAATCAAAGACAATTGATAGTATTAATACTACCTTTTATGCTGTTTGTGCTGGTATTTAATTATTTGCCAATATGGGGCTGGAGTATGGCCTTTGTTAACTTTAGACCCGGCACAAGTATTTTTGATTCTGAGTTCGTAGGATTGGCGCATTTTATCGAAGCTTTTACTGATCGGAATTTTATTATAGCTATTAGAAACACTTTGATGACAAGCACACTGAGAATATCAACAGGCTTTGTGGCTGCTATACTGCTTGCTTTGATGATAAACGAGGTAAAGTCGATTCCGTTTAAGAGAACGGTTCAGACGATATCATATCTTCCATATTTCATATCTTGGGTAGTTGCATCTACTATTGTATATACGGCTCTGTCTCCTTCGGATGGGATCGTTAATACTGTGCTTCTTCAGCTGGGATTGGTTAGGGAACCTGTCCCGTTTATGGGTAACCCGGACTACTTTTATGGCATTGTTGCGGTCTCAAACATATGGAAAAATGTTGGATGGAATGCCATAGTGTATTTGGCAGCCATGGCGGGTATTGATCCGGAGCTCTATGAAGCAGCTTGCATTGACGGTGCCGGCCGAATTCGGAGAATCCTTGCAGTAACGCTTCCAAGTATTATGCCAACGATTAAGATATTATTAGTGTTGAATATAGGTTTTTTAATGAATGCAGGATTTGAGCAGGTATATCTGCTAAGTAACCCGTCAAACATAGAGGCTTCCCGGACAATCGATATTCATGTGTTTAATTTTGCATTGAGAAGCGGTCGTCTATCTTACGGGACGGCAATCGGGATATTTAACTCTCTTGTAGCTTTGATGTTGATATCTGTAAGTAATTATATATCTAAAAAAATAGACGGGTATGGGATATTCTAAAATGGAGGAATACAGGGTGCATAAAAAAAGCAGTAAAAACTTTCTGTCGGCAATTGGATATAAAAGAGTTACACTGGAAGATTTAGTGGTAGACTTTATCATTTACGTTTTCCTAATATTACTTTGCATAGTGACGTTATATCCTTTCCTTAACACAATTGCAATTTCTTTTAACAACGCCATTGATTCCATCAGTGGGGGTATTTATCTTTGGCCACGAGATTTTACGCTGAGAAATTATGAAAGAATTCTGGTTGGAAACCCGGCGATTAGCCAAGCTATCTTTATTTCTACCAGCCGAACGCTGTCAGGGAGTTTGCTCAGTGTTTTTGCCACCCTTTGTGTGGCTTATGTTTTGTCCAGAAAGGAATTCGTTTTCCGAAAGACACTAACACCGTTTGTGGTTTTTACGATGTATTTTTCCGGAGGATTGATTCCGATTTTTATCCTGATGCGGGATCTTGGATTGATCAATAATTTTCTTGTATATATATTACCGGGGATGATTGGTGCTTATAATATTATGGTAATGCGCAGCTATATTGAAGGGATACCGGAAAGCCTGATAGAAGCGGCTAAAATTGATGGGGCTAGCGAATATAAGATTTTATTCGGCATTATTTTCCCTTTGAGCCTGCCGGTAATAGCAACGATTACATTGTTTGTTGCTGTAGGACAATGGAATTCTTGGTTTGATACAATGCTTTATGCAGGTTCCAACCCAATGCTTACGACATTGCAGTTTGAGCTGCAAAAACTCCTGACATCCTCTTTAAGTATGGCTGCAGCGGATTCGGATGCTATGATGAATATGGGTGATGCCGCTAGAACTGCGGTTACTCCGGCGTCTATCCGGTCAGCTATGACCGTCATAGCCGTTACTCCGATTTTGTTTACATATCCTTTCCTGCAGAAATACTTTATAAAAGGCTTAACACTCGGAGGAGTAAAGGGATAAGATTATAGTATTTAATCTTATGAGGATTGATAAACAGCTGAGTGTAAAAGAAAGGAAGTTAAAAAAGGATACAGCTTTTCTAGGACTTCATTGCAGCACGACAAGACTTTGCTTGAGGGACGATACTCCAGGATTTAACAAATACAACAACCCTGCTGCTATGTTTAAAATTCCGAAAGGCGGTTTGAACCATGTTTCAGGCATATGTTTTGATGGCGGCAGGAATAAGGGTGTAATTCAGGTTGAGTGGCTTGGTGAACCCTCCTCAATTATGGAAGATTGCCTTTTTAGTTTCGGAGGCAGAGGCACTGAACATAAAGGGCGTGACCGTTATTACTGCATTTATGTTCATGATGATGGCGCCGGAATATTTAAAAACATTTGGATTCCTGATGTCTGGGCGAAAAACGGGTTTTATATTCGCGACACATCTGCTCCCGGACAGATTTGGATGATTTCAGTTGAACACCACTTAGATATTGAAGTGGTGTTGGAGAATGTCTCCAACTGGAAGATTGTCGCATTGCAGACTGAGGAGAACTTAGGCAGTGAGTATGCAGCTTCTTTGTGCGTTGAGAATTGTTGGGATCTTGAGATTGCCAATTTATTTCAATATAGGGTGCAGGCTATAGAATTGCAGCATCCAAATGCCACTATTGTCAATCGATGCAAAAATTTGACTTTCAACGGCATTCACTGTTTCAGTATAGGACCGACCCCTTTCACTAATGCCGCTGTCGTTAATGGCAAACTATACATAAAAGATAGGGAAATCGGCACACTATATATAAACTGCTGAAGTTTAACGGTTCATTCGTTGTGCCCTATGATACCAAATATTTAATTTTTGGAGGTAAAAAACTATCCAAGGAGATTTTTCTGATAACAGTTAATGTATAATTGTTAAGCTCTAAATGTGGATAGAAATATGAGATAAGTTTTATTTAGATGTAAATGCAAGTTCTTTCATGATCACTGCAAGGTATAATTTCATGCATTGATAGGGATTGAACGGATCGATTCCGTATTGATCCCTTACTTTGTTTAACCTGTATATCAATGTATTTTTATGGATGAAAAGCTTTGCTGCGGTTTCTTTTGAATTCATTCCCGATTCGAAGAAAACCTTGACAGTTTCTAAGAGATTGTCTTTGCTGTCAGATAAATTGATTCCTAATCTTTTTGAATAATCCTTTCCGATCTTGTCGGGAATTTCGTGAACAAGAAGGTATATATCGAAGTGCTTTTCGGATATGTAGTATAAGTTTTTCAGCTTATTTGCTATATCAAGAAAACTCAGAGCTTTCGCATATGCGTGATGGTAATCTCTAATATCTGCACATATTCCTCCTTCTGCGAATATAAGCTTAATGCCAAGCCTGTTATAAATTCGTATGTGCTTGTTGTCGCAGAAGCTTTCTATGTCATCTTCCGCAGATTTAAGTATCATAAATCTGTCTTCATCAAGATTAAATACAGCATCGGCAGAATCAGCGCTTGCGGAAATCAGATCTAAAACGTTTTGCTTGAGTCCCTGTATTTGCACTTCAGTCAATGTGTTTTTGGCGATAAAATCCCCGAAGTTCGCTATATCAGCTATAAGCATAAATCTTTTCTTTTTAAGGTCAAATTTAGATAATAACGCTCTGTTCTCAAGCATTTGTATTTCGTCCGGCTCAGGATTTGATTTTTTTATGAGTTCAATGATTAAACTTCTGACTGCCCTGTACTGGAATAACTCGAGTTTTTTCTGCTGTTTATCATTTACCATGAGCTCGACGAGTTCTTTAATAATTTTGCCATATCCTGCTACTTCATTGGGATTGCCTGTTATTCCTACAACCCCGATTACCTCGGAATCAAAGTTTATGGGCACGTTAACACCGGGCTTCACATTCTTAAGTTCCGAAGCATGTTCCAAGTCAACGATGATTTCCCTGTTTTCAGCTGCGGCAGAAGCGGCAATCTCGTGGAAAGCGCCAATCCTTGACTCATCACCCGAAGCAATGATTACGCCGTTGGTATTCATTATGTTGACATTTTTACCGAGTATGCCAATGACTCGATCTACAATATTTTGGAAGTCTGATGCTTGAAGCATTGTTACACCACATTTCAGGCAAATAACCTATTTGAGAACTTTTTTAACTATTACTTTGAGTCCGCTTTTAGCAGCTTTTAGTCGCTTTTGAAATTATTGTTTTTAACACGGTAATTTTCTTATGTGGATTATTTTATGTACCAATAGTTAATACAGTATATCATCATTAACTTAATTATCACAATTGAAACTTCTTTTTTCCCATGATATAGCTAAGTATTAGCCCTATGACCAACGCAGGAGCAAGATTCGCGGCTAGTGTGACGGCTATCATAGCAAATACCACAAACAGATCTGAGTGTTCCTTAATGTCTTTTATCATAAGAGACAGCTCAATGCCCGCAAAAGTGAGCAAAACACCTAAAACCGAGAGTGGCAGGAGATTTATGACAGCCAGTATATGTTCGCCCAACAAAAGTGCCAATACTAAGAAAATCGAACCGATCATAATGTTTGTCCCGGCAGTTCTCGAACCAAACCTATAATGTGCGGCCAATCCTCCTGAGCCGTGACACAGTGGCATACCGCCGAAAAAAAATACGGCTATATTTGCAAGACCCATTGAGATTGATATAGATTTAGGGGTAACCTTTTTTGCGTTCTCACCGAAATATTCTTTTGAAAGATCCGGGGTAGATATGACTGAGTTGCCTAACGAAAGTGGAATTTGAGGTAAAACAAGAGAAACTAAGGCCACAAGCAATATGTCCGGAGAGGGAATAGCGAATGGTAAAACTCTTGGCAAATGAAAGAATTCTATCCTGTACAATCCGTCATGTACACCTAAAACAATTCCTGCCAACAGCCCTCCGAAAATTACAACAAGCGCTGCCGGAATTTTTTTGTTGTTAAGAAAGAATAAAGTTAAGGCAACAGCAATTATACCTAAAATTATTCCGATTGGAATTGGTCCTACATGCTGCACGGCAAGATATGGTTCTGCTTTTATGGCTTGAAACTCTGTTATGCCAAGTATGAATCTTACACCTTCGATTGCCAGCAAAATCCCTGCTGATACTTGGATGCCTCTGACAACTGATCTGGGGATATATTTAACTATTAGTTGGACAATGCCTGTAACTCCGATGAAAAGTAATAATGTTCCCATTAGCAGAGCCGATGAGGAGACTACTCCTGCATCATATCCCATGGCGATTGCATATGCGGCAATAAGTTTCATGGGTTGTACAGGGATAGTTACTCCGAAATGCAACCCGCTCAGCAAATAATAAAGACCAACAGTAAAGAAAATACCTGCGGGTTCGAGGCCGTTTGCCGCAATCATACCACCTGCTAAAGGCAAGATAGTCCCCAGGTCGGCAAGAGAACCTGCGAATTCGGTTCTGTTGAATATGAATTTTTTGTAAGGAAGAAGTATCATAATCGGATTACACACTCCGAAGTCTAATGATTACCATAATACAGTTACTGAATAGAGCTTGAACAAAGGGTCAGAAGTAAGTATAGGTAA
>Ga0209316_100313_pt1 | contig 16732 bp, 12 predicted proteins | sample 3C3metaG_FD_184150 | JGI IMG/M metagenome (GOLD analysis project Ga0209316, IMG submission 184150) | Freshwater bacterial and archeal communities from Indian Creek, Illinois, USA - 3C3 metaG (SPAdes) (version 3) | ecosystem: Environmental > Aquatic > Freshwater > Unclassified | place: USA: Indian... | reverse complement strand
CATTGCCGCTCATTACTGGTTAAATTAATCTATTTTCAGCATCCAACGTTCTAAATGGCGATATTTACGCTTCTTTGAGATATGATCCTTTCGTAAGGCGAATAAGATCCCTTTTTGGGTTTGAATCATGTAGATGAAATATTTCGTTTTGAAACAATGGGCAGGAAATTCTTAGGGAAAGTTCTTAAAATCAAAAACAAGAACGCTCAAATAGATGCCTTGGTGTTGTCTTGGGGTTATCAATTGGATGCATCCGAGACGCTGGCTCTATTGTGGCCTCCTGCGGCTCTGGTTGATGACGTTTCTGTAATAGATTCAGGCTATGCATTTTTATACTCGAGTTTTGAGTTGCAAGCCCACGGCAATATTAATGTTCATTCGGAAGACATTTATAGGATTACGAATGGAGTTTCAATAGTGACGGTTAAGCCGAAAACAAAAGTGTTCAAAAAGAACGCTGAGATTATCATAAGCAAGGGTGAACAACAACCCTATCGTTTTGATGAGATCCCATCAACGGAAAGTTCCGCAAACACATATACCGTGCCAGATGATAGTAAATGCTTTTTGTTCAACCGCTCTGGCGTTAAACGTTTGAGCAAAGGTCAGTCCGTTTCACTTACTCCGCAAAGCGAAATTAGACGCTACGACTATGGCTACCCTACAAACCACATTTATCCTCGTCAGCAAGAAAAGTTGGCTGGTGAAGTATTGCTCGACGATATACTTTCTCATTACAGACGCACAGAGGCCTTCGATAAAAGCGTGTTCAGTTCATGTGCACTTAGCAAAACTGCTTCTCAGTACATAGAGAAGTGTGAAGCATCGGGTTTAATAAATATAGTGGCTAAACAGTTTATTGAGGAGAAGCGGTTATGAATTATCTTCCTCAACTGACCGAAAATGAAGTGTGTTATATATGTTCCGTAATACCGCTTCAGGATTCGATCAGTTATTTTCAAAGAAATCCGAAAGAGTTCGCAAAAATTATGCCCGGATTTCGAGCAAAGAGCATGAGAAATCAGGCGCAAGTAGCTGGATTACTCTTTAGATGCCGCAACCATCACTTCATTTCGTCTTTTATCGAAAAACGTATTAGTAACTGGCTCTGTCAAATTAAAGAACATATTGACAACATGATGGAGGATGGTGACAGTAAGGAGTTAGCTCTTTTACACACATTGCCGTTCTGTTGCTTTGTGGACAATGTCGGTCTATTCTTTAAGCTTGTTAACGAAGAATACTCGGAAGAGTATATTACGTTATTAAGTGCGGCGGTAACGGCAACAAAGGAAGTGTCTGTCCAACAGGATATATTACAGGAGAAATTAAAAGACAAAGAATCTGAAATCAGGAAGCAACAAGCCATACTAGATTTAACAAAATCAGATTTGGAAAGAACAGGAACAAAGCTTAATGAGCGCAATATGGAAGTTAAGGCACTTAAGCATAGTCTCGCTGAGCATGAGAAGTTGAAATCCACCGTACAAAATGATAAGGAAATAATTGTGGCACTTGAAGCCAAGGTTCAAGTGCGAGAAGAAACCATAAATGCTCTCAGAAACGACTTGGCTGAAGCAAAGAACAGTAGTCAACAACTTGAGGCGCAGATTAGGGCTGAGTTAGAAAAGCAGCACACTGCCAAGGCATCCGAGCAACAAGCTGCGCTGAAACCTAAATGCCCCAGCGACATTGAAGAGTTTAAAGACTACTTGGGATATAACCTTGAAAACATAGGCGTACCTACCGATTCTGAATACTTCGCTCTTTTGAAAGAACACCTGAGCAAAATTCTATTTCAAGGAATACCAGTAGTTGTCAATCGGGGTGTGGGTACAAATCTAATGAAGTGCGTTGCGAACTCCCTAATCGGGCAATCAAATGTGAGAACGCTTGCTTTCAGCAAAGACCTTTCAATAGACGATGTCGACAGTTTCCTGTCATCTGCTGGACGAGCCGTTTGCTTGGACAACTTCATCGGGAACTGTAACGAAACCGAACTGCTGTCGCTGTTTGATAAGCATAGGGATAAAGTTATCTTCTTGACGGTTGCCTATGACAGAACAATACATTATGTTTCCGGAGAGTTCTTGCGGTACTGCCAGTATCTCAACCTCAACCGAATTGCGGCATTGTCTGCCAATGTAGAATTAACAGAAGACCCGTCAACGTTAGAGGAAGAAGAGTTTGAACGCCAAGGGATATCCCAGGATAATCGATATTCTATTCTATTGAGAGAAATGCTGGGCGAGTTAGGCTTCCCCCAAAGTTTGGTTGAGCAAAAATGTACCGCTATATCTAATGAGCAGGATTTATACAGTATGCTGGCATTTGATGTTTTACCATACTGTGTTGACGTGTTGCAGATTAAACCCTATAATACTTCCGAGCGATTAATCAAATACGCCGGAGAGGCCGGAAGATGCTCATACAAAAACCTATTCAAAGGGTGGTTTGCACGATGAATGAGCTGTTGACCGCCATGTCTACTGATATGGGTATTGACCGATATCGCGGCGAATCAAAAGACTCCTTTGTATACAGGCTCTGCTTTTCGGCATTAGGACAGTGGTGTCTCCGCACGGCTCAGAATTTTTCGGACGGATTTATCGGAACGACGAAACACAGCCAGACAATCGTGCTTAATGAGTTGATGTCGCGGTATTTCGAGTTGTTCCCAAGCGTTGCTGACAGATTCGTTGACACCAGTAATCCGCAGTTGAGCTTCCCTGTTCACATCCGCAGAGTTTATGAGGAGACTGGTTATCTTCTGACCGACGATAACAATCGAAATCGGTTAGCTAATTACGGTCGGAGCATCCCTATTGGGAATACAGCTTTGTTCTTCGGCATCCCCAACACAACATACGCCGCTAATGGACTTGGTGCCTTTACAAACCCTACAGCATACAAGGTCTCTACGAGAGAGTTTTTGATAAGAGATAACTTAACGTGGGAGGAGTATTTTCAATCTCAATTTGACATCATTGATTTCTATGACAGAGACATTAACCTTTATGATCTTGAGTTTTTTAATCCTCTGTCAAGCAATGTCCCTTCGCAGTCTTGGGAGAGGCGATTGGAGACAGATTGCTCTGTGGCGCGGAAAAGCGAGTTGGGTCCGTTCTATAGGGTTATACGAGCGGCAGATGCTCCTATGCAATTCGCTGACGAGCCCGAAGAACCACAGAACGACAGCTTTACCTCATACGAATTCAGGCGGCAGTATTTTGCTCTTAAAGCACACTACAATAACCCGCTTAAGGCCACTATTTCTAAGCAAGATGCGGAGTACTCAAAAATAAGAGTAGGCGGGTATTTGCCGAACCGAGAATACTATTACCTGTTGCTCATGTCTTGGCCAGTGAAAAACGCTTTTGACAAGGTGAATTTTCTGATTAGGAACGACTTTATACCTGAAGTAACCGCCGCGCTCATAAATATCGGCATCGAAGTAAAGGGAGGGAACACAAGTGCTTAACTCAAACGGAGTCCAACAATACTATCAGGCAATCCGTGATAGGCTGAAGAATTACATAAAATCCGACTACTTGGCCAACAGCGAAACCCTGCTGCTTTATGTTGATGACCTTCTGGGAGAAATGTGTTCCGAGTATACGAATATTGCCCGCGAGCCTTATATTGAAACTTCGGCTTCATATAAAAAAATAACCGATGGAATAAAGAATTCGAAGCAAATTGAACAGGGCATAAAAGAGTTCCTACTTAAACTCGTCGAGGAGAGCCTTGGGATATTTCCCGACCCGTTTGAACACCAAGTCAAGGCTATGGAGTATTTTTTGTCCGGAAGAGATTTGTTTGTCTCCACCGGCACCGGCTCTGGTAAAACCGAGTGTTTCCTCTGGCCGATTATTGCAAAATGCTTTGACGAGGCAAAAAACCATCCCAAGACGTTCAAGCTGGAAGCAGTGCGAACGCTAATCATCTATCCGATGAATGCCCTTGTGTCAGACCAATTGGCCAGATTCAGGAAAATTATCGGTAGTGAAAAATTCAGAGAAATACTTGCGAGGGATACGCAAGCAACGCGCATACCCCATTTCGGAATGTACACAGGAAGAACGCCTTATTCCGGCGACGCAGAGCCTGCAAACAGTCGTGAATTAGCGAATACGTTCCGTGAGAACTATCTTATAGACGACACCGCCGATGAAGAAACCCAACGGCGGCAGGCCAACAACATCAACGGGCTTAAGAGCATAAACAAATACCCCGCCAGATTTGGCGAGAATGGACTTCAGATTTTCATTGAGAACTTGGAGAATAACATCCATGTGTCGTCTCCTTACGATGCCGAACTCATAACTCGCTTCGAGATGCAAGGGTGTCCGCCGGATATCCTGATTACGAACTACTCTATGTTGGAGTATATGCTTATGCGTCAACGAGAAGCCAACATATGGGATAAAACAAGACAGTGGCTTGACTGCTTCAAAGACAACAGACTTCTCATCGTTTTAGATGAGGCGCATATGTATCGTGGCTCTGCTGGCGGAGAAATTGCGCTCTTGCTGGAGCGTCTATTTTATCGCTTGGGGATTTCAATTGACAGGGTTCAGTTTATCCTTACCACCGCAAGTATGCCTCAAAACGAACAAGAAGCGATTAAAGCATTTTACTCTGGGCTTACTGGAAAAGAGTCCTCTTTTTGCGAGTTTCTGTTCGGCGTAAAAGAGGATGTTCCCGAAGACTCGGAGGTTAAGACAGATATTGATGCATTAGCATCGATTGGCTCTGACCAAGTACAAGGCGAAGGTATTACTAATAGAATTAAGAGTTTCGCGGATGCGGTTTTCCGATGCAACTTACAGTATGACATTAGTCAAAGTCAGGCTCAAGAATGGCTATACAATAATCTGCCTAAATACGAAGTGTTTGTTTTGCTGAACAAATTATGTCGTGATGGAGCAAAATCATATAGCGAGATTAAGAATATGCTATTCGGAAACAGTGCGAATGCCGAAAAAGCGCTCGACGCTTTATTGGCTTTGGTTTCCCTCGCTGCAAAGGATGGGAATATCCTGTTTCCTGTACGACTTCATATGTTTTTGCGCGGACTTCAAGGGCTGTATGCGTGTTCTAATCCGAAATGCTCCTGCACAAAATACTCCGAAAGCGAACAGCTCCCTCTTGGTAAGGTTATCACTATCCCGAAGGACAAGTGTGAGTGCGGCGGCAGAATATACGAACTCGTTAATCACATAAAATGTGGGGCGTTATATCTGCGAGTCTATGTTCAGAAGAACGAAGGACAGCCGTATTGGTATGTCTTCCCTGAACGTGGCTTGAACGGAGATGCTAATTCGCTCAATGAAATACTTCTCTATGTAGTTCCCGAGAACTATCAAAGAAGAAAGAACGATAAGATTGGCGCGCTTGACCCATTGACGGGAAAACTGCATACGTCGCCCCAAGACGATGATAATTTGCTCACCGTCGTATATAGTGATAAATTCGACGCAAAGTCTCGGTCGTTTAACTTTGGCGTTTGCCCCAAATGCAAAAAACCTATGCCTTTGAAGAAACCCGTTGATTTATCTACCAAAGGTAACATTCCATTTTACAACCTGACAAAGGCACAGTTTGAACTTCAGCCTCCGAAGTCAGACTTAATCAATCAAGGAAAAAAAGTCTTGCTGTTCTCAGACTCACGCCAGAACGCAGCAAAGCTTGCACTAGACTTGTCGAAATCATCTGATGCAGACGCTTTCCGTCAGGCTGTTATGTTTGCGTCGCTCCTTTTGCAACTCGACGGGAAAGAACACTCTTTATCTGACTTATACCCGGCGTTTTTGGATGTTTGCATCCAAAACAGCCTTACATTTTTCAGTGGGAAAAGCAAGGAGAAATTTGAAGACGATAAGCGGCTTTTTCGGAACAAAAAAAGCAGCGCTGAGAGGCGAGGTAGAGCAATTGACTATTCTGCACTAGCTTCAGAGTATCAGGCATTGCCCGATGACTACTATGAGCAGTTGCTAACTTTCTTCACTGAAAGCCCTCGTTCTTTTAAAGACATTGGCATTGGCTTTTTAGCCCCTGTATCTTCTGTTCTTGACGATTGCGTATTTGATTTGGAGGATGTTGGAGTAACCATAGATAAGGGTATTCTTTACCAATTACTTGTGCTCTTGTTCTGGGATGTTATGGACGATAGTGCTGCTCTTGGAGAAACAATTCAAGACGATATTAGAAAAGGTCTACCCGGCAGGAGCAAAAATCAGATATTTGGTTTGGGCTTTGAATTCTCAACCGAATTAGATAAAGGGCTCGTTCAGCGAATTCAAGAATTGTTGAATCTCGATAATCAAGCGACAGCAAAAATCACAAATAAAGTACGGGACTTGTTTTTCGCTTCTTCAGTAAGCAATCGCTACTACATTAAGTTAGCTGCAGTAAAGATTGAGTTTGCCCACAAGGACTTCATTTGGTATCGCTGTGTTAAATGCGGGAAATTATCCCCGTTCAAAATTGGGGATTATTGTGGCGCTTGTTTTGATGCAACGGATTTAAAACCTATAGACGAATCTGGTTTATCCCGCTTTGACTTTTGGCGGATACCGGTTCTGAACGCCTTAAACAAAATCGAAACCATTCACACAATTGATACCGAAGAGCACACAGCGCAATTGTCCCATAAAGAAATTCGAAGCGATACTTGGAGCCGCACAGAAAAGTATGAGATGCGCTTCCAAGACATCAACGCAGGTGAAAACGGCGAAGACTCCATTGATGTTTTGAGTTGCACGACTACTATGGAAGTTGGTATTGATATCGGTTCGTTGACTGCTGTCGGACTTCGCAACATACCGCCTATGAGAGAAAACTACCAACAGCGTGCGGGACGTGCCGGACGTAAAAATGCAGGCATAGCCACAATCGTAACATATGCTTCCGGCGGAACGCACGACAGCCATTATTTTTTATATCCTGATGAGATGATTTCCGGATCGCCGCGTAAGCCGTGGATAGACCGCAACAATCCCAAAATTAAGCAGCGCCATTTTAATATGCTGGCTTTGAATGGATTCATGTTTACTCCAGATATGAAAACCCAATTCGACGGCATTGTTGACATCGGGATGATATCAATTTGCGAACAATACGGCGAGAACTTCATAGCGTTTGCGCAAGCTATGGATTTACCAACAGATGAGACAATCAGGCAATTCCGCGAAATTAGCAAGAATGTCTTAGCTGAAGGCAAGCGTGATGAGTATATTAACGATGACAAAGAAACGCCGGCGTTTGATGTCTTCTACCGCGAAGGCTTTATTCCCTCATACTCGTTCCCCAAAAATGTTGTACGGTTTTTCGTTGAGAAAGAATCTAAACGCGGCAAGAACGCTCCTAGGGATGTCCAATATGCGCCAGAGCGAGATATTGCGGTAGCTCTTAGTGAATACGCACCCGGACGCTTTGTTACGATAGACAAAAAAAAATTCAAGAGCGGAGGTATTTATGCTAACCCTCGTCCGAAGGGGTTTAAGACGAACCAAGCCGAGTTCTATTTCAATAACAACGACTATTATAAGGATATATACATCTGTTCCGATTGCAACTGGTTTGGTTTGAAGCAAGAGGATTCGCCCGGCATGATTTGTCCGTATTGCTGCGCAACCATAGTTCCGAATAAGATGTTGCGTCCTTGGGGATTTTCTCCTGTCAAAGGTGATGAAGTAAAGTTCGAAGACGAGGACGTGCAATACACCTATGCTGAAGCTCCATATTATTCCTATGTACCCGAAGACACAAGGATGGATAATTACAGGCGGAGCAATATCCGTTTTGCAAATCTTCCTGACAGAAAAGTGTTGACTGTTAATATGGGAAAAAGTAAAAAAGGCTTCAACGTCTGCAAAAAGTGCGGTGGCGCAGAGGTCGCAGATGCGAACCCCAACGGGACATTTTCTTTCTCGCAGCCATACCATGACAACCACCCTTTGTGCCGTCACGATGGTACTGTAGCTACCAATATCTTTCTGGGGCATGAATTCTTGACGGATATGTTCATGTTGGACATATCCTACCATTCCGCGAAACTTGTGGGCAACAGTAATGCGGAAGATAAAAGCATACTTCGTGCGGCTGTAACGACCTTGCACGAAGCACTAAAGAAGGCTGTTTCGCTTGTCCTTGACATTGATTATAATGAAATCAGCGGTGGCTGGCGTCCGAGAATCAAAAGCGACGGGAAATCACATATTGAAATGTTCTTTTACGACAATCTCACCAGCGGTGCGGGCTATTCGTCTCTGATTGGTTCGATTCTTGACAAAGTGCTTGATAGGGCAAGAAAGATTCTTTCAGAGTGTGAATGTTCACGTTCCTGCAAGAACTGTCTGGATAATTACTGGAATCAGAGAAAACATCAATTATTCGACAGACATTTAAGTCTGCAACTACTCAACTATGCTGAATTCGGTCAGTTGCCTGACGAATATGATGTTAGCGAGCAGGAAGCGTTGCTTGTTCCGTTGAGAAAACTAATATTAGATGATAGGGATGCGCATCAGCCTAATCCTCCTATTGCTTTCGAGGTTGTTCCCGCTCTTCTGAAGAAACCTGAGAATACAAACACGAGAATGTTCCTGAATCCTTATGATTTAACGGACTGGCTGCCCAACGCCTTTATGACATACAGAAACTTAATAAGCGAGAGGTAGAAAATGGCTAAGTCACTTTCGCCGCTTCGCTATCCGGGCGGCAAATCAAAAATCTATGACAAAGTAAAAACCCTTATTGAAACCAATGCACTAGGCGATAGAACTTATGTAGAGCCTTTTGCAGGGGGATTCGGTATAGGGATTGGTTTGTTGTGTGACGACATAGTACAGTCGGCCGTTCTTAACGATTTTGACTCACACATTTATCACTTTTGGTACTCTGCACTTCATTACACAGAAGACATGCTTAAAAGGATTACAGATACCCCTATAACCTTAGAGGAGCGGGAGAAGCAGAAAGCGGTTTATAGGGATAGCTCTGCCGATGAGGTGAGCGACGGTTTTGCAACGCTGTTTTTGAACCGCGTGAACTTTTCGGGCGTTATTAAGGGCGGACCTATAGGTGGGCTATCTCAGAAAAGTGCATATAAGATTGATTGCCGCTTTAATAAGAGTGAGATAGTTAAGAAAATCGAACGGATTGCTCTGTACAAAAACCGTATTGAACTATACAACTGTGACGCAAGTGAGCTTATCACCGTTCACTTGCAGAACACGATTTGCACGTCGTTTTTCAACATAGACCCGCCATATGTTAAGAAAGGACGGCAGCTCTATGCCAATTACTTTAAGGAAGAAGACCATAAAAGTCTTGGAAAAATCATAACCGAACACTTAGGTGAAACCCGTTGGATTGTGACATACGATGATTGCGACTTGATTCGAGACATCTATAAACAGTACCATATGACAGAGTACGGCATTCAGCATAACGCAGGCGGCAGTGTTAGGGGAAAAGAAATTGTTATTACGAACATACTCGAAGGTTCATTTTCTTGGTAAGAAGGGGGTACTGTTATGTTTTGAGCCATTATCGACGACATCGTAGTGTCGGTTTCGAATTGAACAATTGACGAAGGTTGCTTTGCCACCGACGACAACATAATGGCCCTTGCAGTTGCCAAGGCAATTAAGCGGCAAAATCAAAAGAGCTGATCGCTCGTGGCTATGATCATAGTTGCCACGCTTTGCTTTCTTGTTATTTTTCCAGCAGTTTTTTTGCCATAGCTTGAACACGGTTGCCGGCGGCTTTTCCTTTGATCAGCGGCATTAGTTTGCCCATCACTTGGCCGAGCTCTTTTGCTGATGTAGCGTTTACTTCGCTGATGACTTGCTTAGCAAGTGCTTCCAGCTCTTCATCGCTTAATTGCTGGGGAAGATAGGCTGCAAGAATAGCAATTTCCTGTTCACTTTCTTGTATTAAATCTTCACGGCTGCCTTTTCTAAACTCTATTATAGAGTTTTTTCTTTGCTTAATTTCGCGCTGAATAACGGTGAAGATATCTTCATCCGTAAGTTCAGTGCGTTTTTCTATACTCTCATTTTGGAGAGCTGCAAGTAGCATGCGTAATGTGCTTAGGTGCTGTTTTTCTCCGGCTTTTAACGCCTGTTTCATATCAGCCTGGATTTGTTTAAGCATCAGCTGAACCTCCCGTAAAGGTTATTTCAGTTTCCATTATAGTGTCGGCAGCCACGAAAATCAAATCTTTTGCCATCAGTGACTTGCGTCCAGGCAGGAGAACTACAAGAACCTTTCAATTTAAGCATTTACACGAACAAATGTTTGTGATAAAATGGAAAAAATTAGGAAAGGAGGGATGGGATGCTCGCTAGTGTAACCGGCTGTACGGTGATGGGAATCGAGGGCAGAATGGTAGAAGTGGAAGTATATTTGTCTGCTCAACTGCCCAGCTTTGATATTGTCGGCTTGCCGGACGCGGCAGTGCGGGAAGCACGCGACCGTGTGCGTGCGGCAATAAAGAACAGCGGGTATAAATTTCCACAGCAGCGAATTGTCGTAAATTTGGCGCCGGCAGATTTGAAAAAGGAGGGACCGCAGTTAGATCTAACGCTGGCTGTAGGCATCCTAGTTGCCAGCGGACAGCTAGTTCTTACTAATCTCCCACTGGCCATTTTGGGGGAACTTGCGCTTGATGGTGCTCTTCGTCCTGTGCGAGGCGTACTGCCCATGGTGATGGCGGCCCGCGACACCGGGGTTAACACAGTTCTTTTGCCCCTTAGTTGCGCAGCGGAAGGGTCATTGGTGAGAGGTGTAGACATTCTCGGCAGCTCATCTTTAGCTGAAGCAATTGCCATTCTTAGTGGCAAGCTTGATGCGCCTGCGGTAGTGATGCCGCCTCGTTCTCTGCCGCTTACGGGAGCAGATTTTAGTCGTATTAAAGGACAAGAAGGGGCTAAGCGTGCGCTGGAAGTGGCGGCGGCAGGGAATCATAGCGTGATGATGTCCGGCCCTCCCGGTTCCGGAAAAACAATGCTTGCCCGTTCTTTGCCAACAATCCTGCCATTTCTAAGTGATGAGGAGAGCTTGGAGACGACAAAAATTTATAGTGCAGCCGGCCTCCTGCGAGAAACGGCTACTCTGATAAACAGGCCACCTTTTCGGAGTCCTCATCATACAATTTCGACTGCGGCGCTGTGCGGAGGAGGCAGCCTGCCTCGTCCCGGCGAGGTAAGTCTTTCACACAATGGCGTCCTCTTTTTGGACGAGCTGCCTGAGTTTCGCCGTGAAACTTTGGAAGTGCTGCGTCAGCCGTTGGAAGAAGGCTTTGTGACAGTAACAAGGGTTCAGGCATCGTATACATACCCTGCCCGGTTTTTATTTCTGGCTTCAATGAATCCTTGCCCTTGTGGGATGTATTCTGACCCTACTGTGGAATGTGTTTGCAGTGAAGGGCAAGTCCGCCGTTACCGCCACAAAATCTCCGGGCCGCTTTTAGACCGGATAGATATTTACGTTGAAGTAGCACGTCTCCGTTATGAGGATTTGACTTCGAAAAAGGAGGTTAAATCCTCAAAGGAGATGGCTGCAAGAGTGGATATTGCCCGAGAACGTCAGCGGCGACGATTTGTTAAAGAGCATATCTCGTGTAATGCGCAGATGAACACGCATCATTTGCAGTCTTATTGTGAACTGGATACTGCCGGACGTGATTTGCTGCGCCATGCGTTTTCCCGGCTGCAGCTTAGTGCCCGCGCCTATGACCGTATTCTTAAAGTCGCTCGAACCATAGCAGATCTGGATGAAGAGCAAAAAATTCAGGCAAAACACTTGGCCGAAGCAATCGGCTACCGGCAGAGTGAAAGCTTTTCCCGTCTGGCATAGGATCCGGTCTTTTTGTGGCTCAGCGTCCTCCGGCTGCTGCCCGCCACCAGTAGCTAGGAAATGCAAATGCTTATTTGACACATAATATGTGCACACATATAATTTCATTAAAAGAGTACAAAGGAGTACCATCCTATGAAGAACATCACTATTTCGCTTGACAATAAGCTCCTTGAGGCTGGACTCCAGTATGCTAAAAAACACAACACCTCTCTAAACGCCTTAATTCGGCGGTTACAAGCTCAGACTGTATTGCCTTCATCCCGTGACTGGCTTGAAGAATGTTTTTCTCTGATGGATCAAGTAGATGCGAATTTCGAGTTAAAATGGGAACGGAAGGATCTCTATGATGTCTAAGGTTTTCTTAGATATTAACATCCTGCTTAATAATCATAGCGGCTGAAAGCGCTCACTGTGAGAAGGTTTGGACAGAAGGCTTAAACGATGGCCAGGTGATTAGGGGGGTAATGGTTGAGAACCCATTCCGATGATATCATACAAATTATCAGAGTACATATCTGCAAAAATTCAGGAAAAAGAAGGCCACTTATGTTAAGCGCAGTATTTTTCTTTATGGCGATCATCGCCGGCTGGATTGTTTGGGAAACCGTCACGCTCTCTGTAGAATATGTAGAGATTCCGATCGAGGGGTTACCGCCGGAGTTCAACGGTTTTCGCATCGCTCAGGTGAGCGACCTGCACGGGAAGAGTTTTGACCCGGCGGGATCGGAAGTGCAGGCAATCCGCAAGGCCGGCGTGGACATGATTGCCGCCACCGGTGACTACGTGCACCGTAACAGCGTAGAAGGAATAAATCGAGTTCTTCCCTTTATGCAGGCGCTGGTGGCAATCGCTCCGGTCTATGCAGTTAGCGGTAATCACGACCACTGGACGGATTGGCCGTATATAACTGGGCGGCTAGGGGAAGCCGGTGTGATGGTTCTCGAAAACAGTCACATCCGGCTTAACCGTGGAGCCGGGGAAATCATCCTCGCGGGCGTAAGCGACCCTTATACGGGACACGGTTGCCTGACTCAAACTCTGCCGGCACAGGATAATACGGTGATCGTGTTGTTAGCCCATGCTCCTACTTGGTTCGAGCCTTGGAACGCCGCTAAAGCGCCTGCATCGCTTCATCGCGTTTCCTTGACACTAGCCGGCCACACCCATGGCGGCCAAGTCAGGTTGCCCTTCATAGGAGCGGTGACTACTGCCTCAGGACGGCTTTTCCCGCCCAGCCATGTAGAGGGGTTATCACGCGAAGGGAACGGATGGCTTTACATCAACCGCGGACTGGGACAAGGCGGGTTAGCCTTTCGCTTTCTGTCTCGGCGTGAAGTAACTATTATTACGCTGCGCCAAGGGGAACCGGGGTCACTCTTAAAGAAAGGCAGATGAAGCTATATTATGAAAAATGAGAAAAAGGAGTTGTCACCAGTACAACGTGAAGAACTGCTGAGAACATTAAGAGTTCGTTTTGAGAAAAATATGAACCGCCATAGAAAGTTTAAGTGGGCTGATATACAAGCAAAGCTGGAGGCTAATACCGAAAAACTTTGGTCACTCAATGAATTGGAAAGAACCGGCGGTGAACCGGATGTTGTTAGTTATGATAAGTTGACAGGCGAATATATTTTTTACGATTGTTCAGCGGAAAGTCCTAAAGGTCGCAGAAATGTAAGCTATGACCGTGAAGGAATGGAGTCAAGAAAAGAACATAAGCCTGAGAATAACGCTCTTGATATGGCGGCTGCCATGGGCATTTCGATTTTAACGGAAGAGCAATATCAAGAGTTACAGAAACTTGGAAATTTCGATACGAAAACGTCGAGTTGGGTGGAAACACCTTCAGATATTAGAAAGCTCGGCGGCGCGCTCTTTGCTGATCGCCGCTACGGGAATGTCTTCGTTTATCACAACAGTGCTCCCTCATATTTTGCCGTAAGGGGTTTCCGCGGCTTGCTCAGAGTCTAATTTTTGCATAGAGTATGGTGCGCAATAATTTCACGCAGCGCATTGTCTAGGGAGTAACGCGGGCTATAACCAAGCTGCCTCAGGCGGCTGATGTTAGGAACTCTTTTCCTTGTTTCTTCAAAATTTGAGCCGAAGGCGGCAGCATAAGGGATAAACTCGATTGGCGAAGCAGAGGAGGTCAAGCTTTTAATTTTCAAAGCCAGTTCTAAAATTGAGATTTCTTCAAACCCACCGAGGTTGTAAATTTGACCATGAGCACCACTGGCGGTTATCAGTTCCACCCCGTCTAGGATGTCTTCAATATAGCCAAACGTTCTGGTTTGAGAGCCGTCCTCGTAGACGGTGAGCGGCGACCCCTTTAGCGCTTGCCTGACAAAGTTGGGGACAACCATACCGTAGCTATCTGTCTGGTAGCAGCCGATTACATTAAAAAAGCGGCCAATTTTAATCTTTGTGCCGCGCTCCCGGAAATACGCCAGAGATAAGTGCTCTTCCACCAGTTTGCCTACAGAATACAGCCAACTTGCTTTACTGCTGGCACCAAGTAGAGAGTCGTCTTTTTCTGTGACTGATAATTGGCTAATCTTCCCGTAAATTGCTGATGAAGAAGCGATAAATATTTCTTTTTGGTGGAGGGTTGCTGCTTCCAGCAAATTTTCTGTTCCCAAGTAACTGATTTTTAGGGTTTCAATTCCTTTGTGCATCGCTAGTCGTACGCCCACTATACACGCGAGATGAATAATATAGTCGGAAGCAGCGACCAAACGGGAGACCAATTCTCGGTCAGTCACACAGCCGACTATGACGTTGGCATTTAATTCTGTTAAGCGCTCCGCCCGGCCTGTAGTCAGGTTGTCAAGGATGCTTACTTGCTGTCCCTTTTCAAGGAGGCGTTTTGTGAGGTGTGTACCGATAAATCCAGCTCCGCCTGTTATTAGATAATGCATACCAGAGGCTCCTTTCAGAAATCTTCTCGTATATTTTATTGCTAGGCAGAGAGTATGGTGCTTTGCGCTGGGGACAAAGGAACGGCCTGGTTCATATCATGTAAAGAGACCATCAGAAACGGAGTGGTATGGCTTTGCATGAGATCAGCCATGGGCAGGAGTCTGCAAAAATTGGCGTGGTGGGGTTAGGCTATGTGGGTCTACCGTTGGCAATTCTAGCGGGGATTAAAGGCTATGACGTCTTGGGAATAGATCTGGATAAGAAGAAGGTTGCCAGTCTTCTCTCTGGCAGCTCATATGTCTCTGATGTGTCTGATCAGGATTTGCAGGCACTGCTTTGTACCGGAAACATCCGGATACAATCTGAGTATAGTGAGCTGTTAAGTTGTGATGTGATTGTGATTTGTGTTCCTACGCCTTTGACAGCAGAGAATAAACCGGATTATTCTAGCCTGATAGGGGCGGTTAAGGGAATTGCCGCCGTTCTTCGTCAGGGTCAGTTGGTGATCTTGGAAAGCACAGTCGCCCCGGGAGTTACTGAATCCACAGTTTTGCCGTTACTCGAGGCAGGAGGGCAAATAGGCGGAAAGGATTTTTTTCTTGCTTATTCCCCGGAACGGATTGATCCTGGCAACAAGTCTTGCGGTTTGCAAAATACAGCCAAATTAGTGGCTGGCCTGACTGACCGGTGCCTGTTTTTAGCGCAGCAAATGTATCAGGCGCTGGGAATTGAGGTGATTTCCGTTCGCACCTTAGCTATTGCAGAAATGGCTAAACTGCTAGAAAATACTTATCGAGACATCAATATTGCCTTCATCAATGAGCTGGCTCAGGTTTGTCATGCCTGTGAGATCAATATTTGGGAAGTGATTGATGCGGCGGCGACCAAGCCATTTGGTTTTCAGATGTTTTACCCCGGGCCGGGAGTGGGCGGGCATTGTATTCCAGTTGATAGCGTCTACTATTCCTGTTGGGCGAGGGCTAACGGAGTACCCGCAAAACTTGCGGAACATGCTCGGCTGGTTAATGACGCCATGCCCAAGTATCTGGCAGGCAGAATCAGCGAAATTTTACAGTCCAAGGGAAAATCACTGGCTGGGAGCAATATTTTGGTTTTGGGAGTGACTTATAAACAAAACATTGCCGATCTCCGCGAGTCTCCCAGTATTGAACTCATTAGCGAGCTTCGCAGGAGGGGCTGTAACGTTAGTTTTTACGATCCTTATGTGTCGGAAATCAGTTTAAGTTCGGCTCGGTTAGAGAGGGTTTATTTGGATGAACAGACAGTCGTACGACAAGATTGTGTCGTTTTGGCTGTGGCGCATAGCACGTATAATCTGGCGTGGTTGTATGACTTTAGCCCGTTAATTTTTGACCTGACTAATGGCATGGCAAAATTCCCGCAAGAGAAAATTATAAAACTTTAGTTTGGAGCACAGTACCTGATCTCTTACACTGCCCTCACCATGCCCACACCTTAGGTTTTGCCCTCACACTAGCATCACCCTAGGCATAGCCCTCACCCTTTCCCTCTCCGCAGGGAGAGGGGATAAGCCGGGAGAGGGGATTGCCAACCTTACCCTCTCCCTCCGGGAGAGGGTGGAGCGTAGCGAGGGTGAGGGGGACATGCGTTTGTCTGGCTTTCAAATATTGTTCATCTTGTTTTTAAGCTGTGCTTATCGCTTAGCCCTCACCCTAGCCCTCTCCCGCAGGGCTTATCATTACCCATAAGTCGTGACTATCATTAGGTAGACCACTGCAATTAGTGCTGGACACAAGCTCATCATTAGTATAGACTCAAATCATGAGTAAAGTAATTGAAACGTCGGCTTATCGTTATTGTGGCAGATTGTTCACAGAATCAGATATGGAAGTTATCCGGCAGGTCATTGCATCAACTGAACATCCTACGCGAGCGGCAATAGCTCGTGCTGTTTGCTCAG
>Ga0209316_100311_pt1 | contig 16780 bp, 17 predicted proteins | sample 3C3metaG_FD_184150 | JGI IMG/M metagenome (GOLD analysis project Ga0209316, IMG submission 184150) | Freshwater bacterial and archeal communities from Indian Creek, Illinois, USA - 3C3 metaG (SPAdes) (version 3) | ecosystem: Environmental > Aquatic > Freshwater > Unclassified | place: USA: Indian... | reverse complement strand
AAGCAGCGCATCCAGGAGATCGGTACCCAGCGCATCATATTTCCGGCAACTAAAGAACAGCGGGGTATATATGCGGCTTTTGATTTAGAAGTTCCTATGTAGTTATAAATTTGGACGGGATTTTAGGATATATTTTTTCTCAAAGCGTCTGGTAAAACCAATAAAGGAACTAAAGGATAAGATTGAAGCTACAAAGCTTGATAATCTTCCTGAAACTTTAAGCTTTGAGAGCTCAAACGATGAAATAGAGGCTCTTAACGCTTCGTTCCAACGTTTAAAAGAAAGGCTGACCGAAGCCGTAAACCGGGAGATAAAAGCCCAATCACTGCAGATCCAGGCCAGCTTTGATTCGCTTCAAGCTCAGGTCAATCCGCATTTCATTTTTAACATTCTAAATGTTTTGTCTAATAAAGGCGTTGAAAACAATGACGACGAGATCTGTGAGATATGCGAAGGGATAGCCTCAATGCTTCGTTACTCCACTTCCACATTGGAACGCTCAGCTTCAATACGGGATGAAATTGAGCATTTGTCCAAGTATTTGTCATTGATGAAAAAAAGATTTGAACACAGGCTTGTCTTTAACATTGATATTGACAACACCATAATTGGTGAGAAAGTACCCAAAATAATTTTGCAGCAAGTAGCGGAGAATTCCATAGAGCATGGTTTCCGTAACTTACGAAAGGTTATGGAAATACGAATCAGGGGATATGTTGACGCCGGTTATTGGTATATTGAGATCACCGACAATGGAGAGGGATTTAAACCTGAAATCTCACAGCGATTGCAGGAAAGCATCAAGAAAATGGAAAGGGAATTAACAGGCGACAGCTTGCAGACAGGATATGCCATAGGGGGAATGGGGCTTATAAATATTTATGGAAGGTTAAAGCTGTTTTTTAAGGATAATTTCGTTTTTGAGCTTGGAAACAAACCGCAGGGGGGGGCTTTTGTGTTAATCGGAGGAGAAAGTCATTCGGTGAAAGGGAAGGATAGGGATGTTTAAAGTTGTTTTGGTCGATGATGAACCATCTGCCATAAGATATCTGAACTCTATAATAACGAGCAGATGCATTGGGTTTGAAGTGGTAGGGCATGCTGAAAACGGAGAAGAAGGTATAAAAAAGATACGATTACTGAAGCCGGATGTAGTCGTCGCAGATGTTAAGATGCCTGTCATGAATGGAATAGAGCTGGCGACCTGCATAAAAAACGAATTTCCGTCAGTTTATACAATTATCGTAAGCAGTTATCCGGATTTTGAATATACAAAAGGGGCTATTCAATCCGATGTGGTCGATTATATCTTAAAGCCGGTAAACGCAGTACAGTTTAAAGAGTTGTTTGACTCGATTAAAAGAAAACTTGAAAAAGATTATTATCAAAACAGGACGTTGCTTTTGAAATCGATACTGAACGGAGAAGTGGCGGAAGAATGGAGGATTAATCGATTTTTGCCTTTCAGACTATACAATGCCGCGATTATAAGGTTTAACGGCTTGCCTGCAAGACATATGGCTAAAAGGAAGAACTCGGTATTCACCGGCGCGGCTGACGGATTTTCGTCTGCAAGGACGTTAGCGCAATCTAATAATATATGGGTTTTAGATGGCCGTGATGAAATGGAGAGCATATGTATCTGCGCAGATGATTCGGTTACGAAACAAGAACTCGAATCATACGTAGAAAGTACATCGATGAAAAATTCGTTGGGTTATACTACCATCGTACTCACATCAAAGTCATTTGCTCTTTGTGACAGCAAACCGATAATTTTGAATTTGTACCATGTGCTGAACAATGTAATAACGGTAGGGGTTTCAAGAATCGTTAAAGATGACACTGATCTGAAAACGTTTGCTTTTGGCAAAACTAAACTTAAAAGCGAAGTTTTAAGTAAAATAAACATTTTAGTTTTAAATGGAAGATTTGACGAGCTCAAACACGAAATAAAAAGATTATTTGATATGTGGGAAGAGGAAAAACCTGCACAATTAACGCTTGAAAATAATTTGAAGCAGATACTGGGCAGCATAAAAAGACACATGATATACGGGAAGAAAGAAGACGAGTCCGATATTGACTCTTTGCTTGACGAAGCTTTGTTTAATTCGGCCAATTTGGGTGCTCTATTTGGATTTGTATGGAATATTGTAATAGATCTGGCAGGAGAAACAGCAAATAGAAACGTAAGAATCGACACTCCATCTTTTTTTTATTCTATAAAAGATTATTTAATGAAGAATCTATCGGAGCATCATTCTTTGCAGAGTGTATGCGAAAATTTTTATATATCTCAAACGTATTTGAGCAAGCTGTTCAGAAAGTATGAGAATATATCGTTCAACGAATTTCTTACAAGGCTGCGAATCAGTGAGTCGAAGCGTTTTATGGCTCAGAATCCCCAAATGCCTATCAAGGATGTAGCAGCTTTAGTGGGATATAGCGATCAGTTTTATTTCAGTAGGGTTTTTAAAGAAATTGTCGGCGTTCCGCCTTCGGAATACAGAGCGGAGGATTCTTTGACATAGCCGTTCTCAGTGTTGGAATTTACATCTAACAGTGTTAGTTAATCTATGTAACGCTCTGAAAGGAAGTGATAAAATCACAACGAAAAACAAATTTTTATCAGGAGGAAGTTAATTATGAACAAAAAAAGAGTTTTGGCATTGCTGGTCTGTTTAGCTTTGGTCGCTGCCTTGATTGCGGGCTGTGCAGTCAGAGAAGAACCTGCCGCTGATAATGAAGTGCCTGATGCGGATGAGCCGACACCGGTTGAGCCTGCGGAGAGAGTTGAGATATCGCTTTTGATGGGACAGGACACTCAACGTGTTGGAATGGAGGCAGTAATCGCAGCAATTGAAGAGAGGTATAATATCGAGACTTCTATAGAACTTGGTCCCGGTGGACCGGAAGGTGAAAATCTAGTGAGGACACGTCTTGCAACAGGAGCTAGTACGGATATTATGCTTTTTAATTCCGGTTCATTGTTTATGACTCTTAATCCTCCTCAACATTTCGTTGATTTAACGGATGAACCTTTTATGGATAGGGTATTTGATTCGTTTAAACAAGTGGTTTCAGTTGATGGACGGGCATATAGCATACCTGCTTCCACCGCAATGGGCGGCGGTTGGCTGTACAATAGAAGAGTTTATGACGAGTTGGGTTTGTCTGTTCCGCGAACATGGGCGGATCTTATGGCGAATAACCAGGTTATAAAAGACGCAGGGAAAATACCAGTTATTGGATCGCTTAGAGACACATGGACATCTCAGCTAATACTGCTGGCGGATCATTTTAATGTGCATGCACAGGATCCGGGATTTGCTGAAAGATTCACCCTTAATCAGGCTAAAATTGCAGATACTCCCATTGCTTTGCGAGGATTTGAAAAATTGCATGAAGTTTTCCAGGCAGGATTCATGAATGAAGATAAGTTGACTACAACTTTTGATGATGCATTGGCTATGTTAGCTGAAGGCACAGGAGTTCATTATCCAATGCTTACATTTGTCTTGGTTACAATAGCTGAACGCTTCCCCGAAGCTGTTGACGATATAGGCTTTTTTGCGCAACCAAGCGATAGTGAAGGAATCAATGGGTTGACAACCTGGATGCCGATGGGTATATCTTTTAGTAACCAAAGTGAGAACATTGAAGCATTAAAAACTTGGGCTAATTTTTTCGTTTCTGACGAAGGGATTGAGATTTTCATGGCGGCTGAGAGGCCTACAGGTCCGCTTTTGATAGAAGGCGTTGAGCTGCCTGATGATGTATGGCCTGCGATAAATCAAATGGCTGAATATTTTGAATCGGGCAATACGGTTTCTGCTCTCGAGTTTTTCACGCCTCTTAAGGGGCCTAATTTGCCTCAGATTAGCGTCGAGGTTGGGAGTGGGATGATAACTCCTTTAGAGGGTGCAAAGGCTTATGACGCCGATGTTGAAAGACAAGCAAGACAATTGAATTTGCCGGGATGGTAAAAAAAGCTTTATAACCTTAAAAACTCAATAGCCCTGCACTATAAATGCAGGGCTATAATTTTAAATAGAGGGTACGAAAATGATCGATCTGACAAAAAAGAATTATCCGTATCTGCTTCTTCTGCCGGCGGTTTTGATATACGGCATATTGTTTCTTCTTCCCACAGCCATGTCGTTCTTTTTCAGTATGACATGGTGGTCTCTAACAGATTGGGAATTTATAGGCTTTGAAAACTTTATAAGTTTTTTCAATGAGCGTCCTCTGAGGATTGGTTTTAGAAATACTATTTTTTATGCGTTTATGACAAGCGGGTTAAAAGTAGTGTTTGGACTGCTATTAGGAGCTTTTTTAAGCTCAGAGCTAAAGACCAAGGACATTCTAAGATCGGTCTTAGTTTTTCCGAATTTGATTAGCAGCGTGGCGGTTGGAATAACGTTCAGCAGCCTGATGCATCCGTCGAGAGGTTTAATAAACGCCGGTCTTGCTTTAGCCGGCATAAACGGTCCTTCATGGCTGGGAAATCCTGAATTGGCACTTTTTTCGGTGGTTCTGGTTGATGTTTGGCGCGGCGTAGGTATGGCAACCGTGATATATATAGCAGGTATTATGTCAATACCAAGACAATATTATGAGGCTTTAATGATCGATGGCGGAAACAGATTCCAGGCGTTTCGGAATATAACGCTGCCTCTTAGCAGACCGGCGAGAAATACTGTAATAATATTATCGCTAATCGGCGGGCTTAGATCTTTTGACCTGATTTGGGTGTTAACCGGAGGCGGCCCCGGATTCAGCTCGGATGTACTTGCTTCGATTGTTTACAAGCAGTATGCGGCAGGTTTTTTTGGGCTATCTACTGCGGGCAATGTTATTATGTTTCTTGCGGTGGCGCTGATTGCGTTTCCTCTTTACAAGTTTATTACCAGAAGAGAGGTTGATATGTGATGAAAAACCTTAAGAAAGCATCTGTCGAAATTATAGCCGTTCTTTTGGCGATTGTGCTGTATGGCATACCATTTTATGCCGTTGTAATCAATTCGTTTAAATCAAGGACAGAGGCGGCTGAAATGAATCTTGATTGGCCTTCATCATTTTATATATTAGAAAACTATACCGAAGTCTTAACAGTTCTTGACGGTGTTTTGCTGAGAGCCTTTTATAACAGCATCGTTATAACATTGTTATCAGTGTTTGGAGTTGTCCTCGTAGGTTCGATGGCGGGATTTGTATTGCAACGAAGGACAAGCCGCGCTGCCGGCATCGTTACATCGTTAATACTGGCAGGATTGATGATTCCTCCGGCCATTGTTCCGACAATATGGGTTCTTGAGGGTATCGGCTTGTTCAGAACGCTTAGTGGTATGATACTGGTTATGATAGCTTTGCAGATACCATTTACAACAATACTATATAAAAGCTTTATGGTTTCCATACCCAGAGAGATTGACGAGAGTGCCACTGTGGACGGCTGCGGAGGCTTAAGGCTATTTTTCAGTATAATATTCCCGTTGTTAAAACCGGTGACGTCAACCATAATTGTGTTATCATCGATCACAATATACAATGATTTTGTTCATCCGCTTTATTTTCTGCCCGGTGCGCAAAATGTGACGGTTCAGCTGACACTGTTCAATTTCTTGAGCAGGTACGGAACCGACTGGAATTATCTGCTGGCTAATGTTGTTTTGGTCGCGCTCCCCCCGCTTGTATTATTTATATTTTTCAATAAAAAGATTGTCAGCGGCATGACTGCCGGAGCGATAAAAGGCTAGTTGATATGTTGCCGGGAAATGAGTACAATATTGTAATTAGATTTTCTAGCAAAAAAATCAGACTGACATGGTTTCACGGTCAAATAAACAACCGGAGGTAAATATGCTTAAAGCGACGAACTTAAGATGTGAATATCTTTCTAACCCCATAGGTATCGGAGTAAATAAACCGCGCTTCAGTTGGATCGTTGAATCCGATAAGAGAAATGTGGTTCAGACTTCATATGAAATCCAAGTTTCAAATGACAGGGATTTCAAGAACTTATTATGGAGCAGCGGAGTAGTTGAGTCTGATGAATCAGCGCATGTATACTACGTGGGACTAAAGCTTCAATCATCGTCAAGGTATTATTACAAAGTCAAGATAAGCGATAATCACGGTGAAATCAGCGATTTCAGCGAAACAGCCTTTTTTGAAACTACTCTGTTTTCGTCTGATGAGTGGCAAGCCCGATTCATAACTGCGGAAGGTATAGAGGAAGGTAAGAACTCAAAGGGAACTCTTTTGAGAAAGGAATTTAAAATTTCAAAGGAAATAGAATCCGCCGGAGTTTATGCGACAGCGCTGGGCATGTATGAATTGCGCATTAATGGGAAGAGAGTCGGGGATGCGCTTTTTACACCCGGCTGGACCGCCTATAATAAAAGGCTTCAATTTCAGACCTATGATGTAACCGATATGCTTCTAAATGGCTCTAATGCGATAGGAGCAGTCTTAGGTGCCGGGTGGTACAAGGGTGATCTTGCCGGATGGATCGGCAGAAGAAACGTTTATGGGGATAAAACCGCGTTACTGTTTCAGATGAAGATACGATTCAAAGACGGAAGCGAAAGCGTTATTGTATCAGGTGATGAATGGAAAGCCTCTGACAGTCCTATTCTATACTCAGAGCTTTATCATGGTGAAACATATGACGCGCGCCTTGAAGAGATCGGCTGGGACAGAGTCGGTTACGATGATTCGGCTTGGGAGAAGGCTCAATACGTTGATTTTGATTTTAAGAGAGTAGTACCTCAGGACGGGATATATGTAAAACGCCAGGAAACATTGAAAGCCAAAGCTTTGTTTACAACGCCTAAGGGTGAATGCGTCATAGACTTCGGGCAAAACCTTGCGGGTTGGGTTAAATTCAATGCAAGCGGCAATTCCGGAGACAGAGTGATTCTCAAGCATGCGGAGGTGCTTGATAAGGATGGAAACTTCTATATTCAAAACATGAGAGCGGCTAAGGTACGTATTGAATACATACTTAAAGGTCAAGGCGAGGAAACTTTCGAGCCGCATTTTACTTTTCAGGGATTCAGATACGTACTCATTGAGGAGTATCCGGGCAATCCGAAGCTTGAGGATTTTGAGGCGATAGTTGTGCATTCCGATATGGAGGGGACTGGAACTTTCTCTTGCTCAAATGAGCTTCTAAATCAGCTTAATCACAACATACTCTGGGGACTGAAAGGCAATTTCATCGACATTCCCACCGATTGCCCGCAAAGGGATGAACGCTTAGGCTGGACGGGAGATGCGCAAGTTTTCATATCAACGGCTAATTTTCTTATGGATACCGCTTTATTCTACAGGAAATGGCTGCGGGATTTAAAGGCTGAGCAAGTTGAAAGCGGCGGGGTACCTTTTGTCATTCCGGATGTTTTGAGCAATAATCTTCAAGCCGATAAAATAATAAAAGAAGAGCATTCGGCCACAGGATGGGCGGACGCTGCGGTTATATGCCCGTGGACGCTTTATCAATCATACGGCGATATCGAAGTGTTAAAAGAGCAGTATGAAACGATGAAAAAGTGGTTGGGATACATAAAAGCGCGAGCTAAAGACGGACTTATCTGGAATACGGGATTCCATTTCGGAGACTGGGTAGCACTTGACGCTAAGGAAGGCGCTTATATAGGCGCGACACCTACTGATCTTATCGCTACAGCATATTATGCTTATTCTACAAAGCTCACAGCGCAAACCGCAAGAGTATTAGGTAAGCTTGACGATGCCGAAGAATACGAAACTCTCTACGGAAATATTGTCCGGGCGTTTCAGGATGAGTTTTACACCCCACGCGGAAGGCTTGCGGCTAAAACGCAAACAGCCCATATTCTGTCTCTTATGTTCGACTTAACTCCGATTGAGCATAAAGAGAGGACTATCAAAGAACTTCTTAAATTGCTTGAAGAAAACAAAGGACATCTTACGACGGGATTTTTAGGTACGCCTTACTTTTGTCAAGTATTAAGCGATAACGGACAGCTTGAAGCGGCTTACGACCTGTTGCTCAAGGAAGATTATCCTTCATGGTTGTATCAGGTTAAGATGGGCGCGACCACAATTTGGGAGCATTGGGACGGAATAAAGCCGGACGGTACAATGTGGAGCGCTGATATGAATTCGTTTAACCATTATGCGTACGGTGCGATAGGAGATTGGTTATACAAGGTTATCGCGGGTATAAACATCGATCCTTCTTATCCCGGTTACAAGCGGATAATCATAAAACCCAGACCGGGTGGCGGGATCACTAACGCAAAAGGCTCTATAAAAACGATGTACGGACAATTATCCGTTGAATGGGATATAAAGGACGGTTACATCACCGTAAATGTGCAAATACCCCATAACACCAAGGCGCGCCTGATACTCCCAAAGGCTTCGCCTGAGTATTTCAAGGGCGGAGAGATTGTTTTAACGCCATGTGAAGGTGGCTGCGAGGGTATTATCGGATCCGGGGAGCATGTGTTTAAATACGAGTATCAATAGCTTGAAAAAGAGCTATTTGGTAAATTACTGTTGCGCTAAGACTATTTACCGCAACAGTGCTGCTGTGGTATGATTGTAAATAATTTTAGAATCCATTGGAGTGATGTTTGAATGCTTACTTTCGGAGAAATTAAAGACTCAGTATCTGGTATTGCAGTGAAGTATCCGATTAAAAAACTATCTTTATTTGGTTCTTACGCAGATGGAAGCGCAAAAGATGAGAGTGATATAGATTTGCTGATTGAGTTTTCATCTCCGTACGTTTCACTTTTTTTGCTATGTGATATTAAGAACGAGATAGAATCCAAATTAAATACCGTAGTTGATTTGATTCATGCACCAATAGATGAGGATTCCTTTATCAAGATTGACAGGGTGATTGAAATAATTGTAGAGTATCATATAAGCGTAGATGTTACACACTGAAACGCAGGAGGAAAATATGGATACGATAAAATTTATATACTGGCAAGATGATAATATGTGGATCGGATATTTGGATGAATATCCAGATTATTTGACGCAAGGGGAGTCACTGGAAGAACTGAGGGAGAATCTCAGGGATGTCTATAATGATTTAACCGGTGGTACCATTCCTTGTGTTCGTAGAGTTGCAGAACTTAGAGTTATATGAAAAGAAGAGATTTATTAAAGAAGTTGGAAGAGATGGGATGCATTTTTATCAGACATGGAGGAAGGCACGATTGGTATCAGAATCCGGAGACAAAGATTTCTCAACCTGTGCCGAGACATACTGAAATTAACGATAATCTTTCAAAACACATAATGAGAATGTTGAGAAACGATGACTCTAAGTAGCTGTGTAGTCAGTTTTTTTGTTGACACATAATAATCCTGCATGTTATTATTCCTTAAGTTCGTCCTCGAGACGAAAGATTAGTTTAGTTGAGCAGAGCCAAGATGAGATTAGCAGAGTGCCTTAGACATAAGTTTAAGGTTGTATTAGATTTTTTCAACTCTCTTTTGGTTTTGCCGGAAGGGGGTTTTTTTATTGTTACTTTTTCCGGTAATTAAAGAATTGTTGGCTGACACGGAAACACCTATATCCATCTTCGACGCATTAAGAAAAAACGGTGCGCGCTTTTTACTTGAAAGCGTTGAAAGAGGAGAGCGGTGGGGCAGATACTCCATGATAGGTCTAAATCCTATCGGGGAAGTTTTGTTTGAAAAAGGGCGCGTAAGTTTCAAAGGTGATATCGAAAACATCGAGGATTCTCTTAAGCCGCTTGAGGCGTTGAGGAAAGTATTAAAAAGATATACCATTGACACTGGCAAATATGAATTACCTCCATTCGCAGGAGGCTTGGCAGGCTTTTTATCATACGACATAATGCGTTATTATGAGAATCTGCCGAATTGCCCGCCGGACGGCGCAGGTTTTCCTGATGCGCACTTTCTACTTACATCAGAGCTTGTTATATACGATCATCTGAAAAGCGTGATAAAGGTAATATGCCTGATTCCGCAAAACTCTGGTGACGATGATAACAGAGCGGCAAACATCCGGATTGAAAATATTATTAAAATCATTAAAGAAAACGGCAGAACTAAGAGTTTACACAATGATGACCAACAGGTGCAGATTACCGGAAATTTCACAAAAAAAGCATTTATGGATGCTGTTTTGAAAGCCAAAAATCACATTAAAGACGGGGACATTTTGCAAGTAGTGCTGGCTCAAAGGCTAAAGTGCTCCCCTGCTCCGGATCCGTTTATGGTATACAGGAGTCTTAGAAGCATAAATCCATCCCCATATATGTTTTTTATGGATTTTGTAGATTACTGTCTGGTAGGTTCTTCACCGGAATGTCTTGCAAAAGTGGAAAACGGCATTGTCGAAACATGCCCGATAGCGGGAACAAGACCGAGGGGCAAGACCGCAGAGGAAGACAAATCATTGGCAGCTGAGCTATTGCGTGATGAAAAGGAACTGGCTGAGCACATAATGCTGGTTGACTTAGGGAGAAACGACATAGGAAGAGTTTCTAAAATAGGAACGGTTAAAGTGGAAGATTATATGCATATAGAGAGGTTTTCTCATGTAATGCATCTGGTGTCCACCGTAAAAGGAGAGCTTGAACCTAGCTTAGATGCCTTTGATGCGCTGCTTGCCTGTTTTCCCGCAGGAACCGTTTCAGGCGCGCCGAGAATAAGAGCCATGGAGATAATAGACCAGCTTGAGCCAACGAGGAGGGGACCGTATGCCGGAGCTGTAGGCTATTTTGATTTCAGGGGTAACATGGATACTTGCATAACAATAAGAAGTGTATTTTTCAAGGATAATTGCGCATATTTGCAGGCAGGTGCGGGAATTGTGGCAGATTCTATTCCTGAAAAGGAATACGAGGAAACGCTTAATAAGCTTGGCGCGCTTTTAAAGGCACTTTGTGGCAGTGATTATGATTTGCGGACACAGCAGGGGAGAATCGATTATGTCGGTTAAAGGATTTACTTCGTCGTTTACTAAGATTGTCGAAGGAGAAAATTTAAGCCTTGCGGAAATGGAAGCAGTTATGGAAGATCTGGCTCAAGGCAGGCTTAACGATGCTCAAATAGCCGCGTTTTTGACAGCATTAAGGATAAAAGAAGAGACGGTTGAAGAGATAACCGCAAGCGCAACAGTTTTGTTTAAAAAAGCAAAAAGGATTGATTTGGAAGACTTTGACTGTTTTGATACTTGCGGAACCGGAGGAGATAATTCCAATACTTACAATGTTTCAACCGCGACTGCGTTTGTGCTTGCGGCGGCAGGAGTTAAGGTAGCTAAGCATGGCAACCGCTCTGTGTCAAGCAGATGCGGAAGCGCGGATGTGCTCGAAAAGCTCGGAGTAAAAGTGGATTTATCTGCCGATAGTGTTAAACTATGCATATTGCATACCAATCTGGGATTTATGTTTGCTCCCGTATTTCATGAGGCTTTGAAGAATGCTTCTTTTGCGAGAAAATCTATCGGTATACGCACAATTTTCAATATTTTAGGACCACTTTTGAATCCTGCGGGGGCACGTCTTAGGCTTCTTGGGGTGTATAAGAAATCTTTGGTTGCGCCACTGGCAATAGTTTTAAAAAATATCGGTGTCAGGCGGGCGATGGTAGTGCATGGAGAGGATGGATTAGACGAGGTTTCCATTAATGAAAAAACATATGTAAGCGAGCTTAAAGAGGATAAAACCATTATTGAGTACACGATCGATCCCTCTGAATACGGATTTAGGAGATCGGATTCAAACTTAACTGTCGGGGGGACTCCCGAGTTTAACGCTCAAATAATTCTAAGCCTTTTTTCAGGGGAAAGAGGTCCGAAAAGGGATATGCTGCTAATTAACTCGGCAGCCGCTTTGTATATTGCCGGCAAAGCGTCAACAATTGGAGACGGGGTCACATTTGCCGCAAGCCTTATTGACAGCGGGGCCGTAATGAGTAAACTTGAAGAATTTCGGGAGTTTTCAGGGAGGTGTGAATATGCTTGACAGGATAATTCAAGTAAAAAGAGCGCAGATACAACAAAGCAAACAGGATTTGCCTCTTGAGAGTATCATAAATCGACTTGAACAAATAGATTTTACATCTTCGCCTTCTTTCCTGAAAGCACTAAAAAAAAAGATGATATGGCTGTCATCGGTGAGATAAAGAAGGCTTCTCCCTCAAAAGGTATTATAAGGTGTGATTTTGATCCGATAAGTTTGGCGGGCATATACCAAAAGGCAGGTGTTGCGGCTATATCGGTACTCACCGAAAGAGACTTTTTTATGGGAGATGATTCATATCCGGCTATGGTTAGACAAAATTGTAAATTGCCCATATTACGCAAAGATTTTTTGATTGATCCGTGGCAAATTTATCAATCAAAACTGATAGGTGCACAGGCGGTGCTTTTAATCGCGGCAATCCTTAGCAAAAAGGAGCTTTTAGAGTTTTACGGGAAAGCTCGGAGCATTAATCTTGATTGCCTTGTTGAGGTGCATAACAAGTGTGAGCTTGATACTGCGCTTGATGTGGGAGCAAATATCATAGGAATCAACAACAGAGATCTTACGACTTTCAATGTAAGCATAAAAACGACAGAGGAGCTTATCCGTTTTATTCCGGAAGACGTTATAATTGTCAGCGAAAGCGGAATTGACAGAACAAATGTTAAGGCCATAAAGGAAATGGGTGTTGACGCAATACTGGTAGGGGAGGCTTTTATGAGAGAGAGCGATGTTTTTGAAGCTGTGACGGAGCTTAAGAGGGCATATGCTTAAGGTTAAAATTTGCGGCATTAGAAGAACAGAGGACTTAATATGGGCGAACAACCTAATGCCTGATTACATAGGTTTCGTGTTTGCACCTAGCAGAAGACGAATCACAACAGACGAGGCATTAAAAACATCAAAAAGCCTATACGGTTGTATTGCTAAAGTGGGAGTATTTGTCAATTCTTCGTGCGAGGAAATTAAAGAGATTGCTAAAGTTGTGAGACTTGATATTATACAGCTTCACGGAGACGAATCGCCCGCATTTTGCGAAAGTTTGCCTTTACCCGTATGGAAGGCTTTCAATATATCAAAAGAGGATGATTTTGATCGGATTAGTGAATTTGAAGGCTTGATAAGTGCCGCTGTTTTGGATGGATTTGACGGACAGAGCCTTGGCGGGACTGGACGTACATTCGATTGGCGTCTGGTTGCCGGTAAAAAACTCAATATGCCGCTTGTCCTTGCAGGAGGTTTAAACAGCGCTATTCTTGAAAAAGCATGCGCAATCGTAAACCCTGACATAGTTGATGTGAGCAGCGGCGTTGAAACGGACGGATTTAAGGATGCGTTTAAGGTCGCGGAATTTATAGAAAGAGCAAGGAGTCTTAAAGCTTATGATAAAAGATAACAGTATAAGGTTTGGAGGGCAGTACGTTTCGGAAAGCCTCATGAATGCGCTTTCAGAGCTTGAGGCGGCTTATCGGGATGTTTTAAGCGATCCTGTCTTTTTAAGGCAGTACAAAGAAATTTTAAGGGAATACTCAGGAAGGCCAACGTCGCTTTATTATGCCGCCAACTTAAGTCGCAGGAATGGGCAGGGCAAATTGTATCTTAAAAGGGAGGATCTGAACCATACCGGTGCGCATAAGATAAATAACGTTATAGGTCAAGCGCTTTTGGCTAAACGGATGGGTAAAAGGCGTGTGATAGCCGAAACGGGCGCAGGACAGCACGGTGTTGCAACGGCAACCGCAGCGGCTCTTTTTAATCTTGAATGCGAAATATTCATGGGTGAAGAGGATGCTGTTCGTCAGGAGCTGAATTTGTTCAGGATGAGAGTGCTCGGAGCTAGGGTTCGTATTGTATCATCCGGAACAAGGACGCTTAAGGATGCGACGAACGAAGCGTTGCGCGATTGGGCAGCGACCTTTGAAGATACGCATTACCTCATAGGCTCAGTTGTAGGTCCACATCCTTTTCCGGAAATGGTCAGAAATTTTCAGAGGATTATCGGGGATGAGGCAAGAGAGCAGATCCTTGAAAAGGAGGGCAAACTCCCGGATTATCTTGTAGCATGCGTCGGAGGCGGTAGCAATGCGATGGGACTTTTTTATCCTTTTTTGAACGATTCGAATGTAAAGCTAATCGGTGTGGAAGCGGCCGGAGAAGGAATCGAAACGGGTCGTCATGCAGCTTCGCTTACGGCAGGAAGCATTGGAGTGCTTCACGGAATGAAAAGCTACTTTTTACAAAACGAATACGGGCAAATAAATCCTGCGCACTCAATATCTGCGGGGCTTGACTATCCGGGTGCGGGGCCTGAGCACGCAAGCTTGAAAGATAATGGCAGGGCGCAATATGTCGCTGTAACTGATAAGGAAGCCATAGGGGCATTTTATGTTCTCTCCAAAGAAGAAGGCATTATCCCCGCTTTAGAGAGTGCTCATGCTATCGCATATGCGCTCAAAATGCCGTTTAAAGAAGATCAGATAGCGATTATCAATTTGTCTGGGAGAGGGGATAAGGATCTCGGAATTGTGCGCAAGGAGGAGGAATATCATGCAAAGCAGGATAGCATATAAATTTAGCGAGATCACAAGAGTCGGTAAAAAAGCTCTTATACCATACATTACGGCGGGGCTGCCATCACTTGATGAAAGCCTTGAGTTGGCGTTAAGGCTTGAGGATGCCGGCGCGGATATCCTAGAGATTGGAGTACCCTTTTCCGATCCTGTCGCTGATGGGCCGATTATCCAAAGAGCTTCAGAGATGGCATTAAAAAGTGGAATAAATACAGATCATGTGCTTGAACTGTCAGCCCGAATAAGGAAGAAATCTTCTGTTCCGATCGTTTTTATGGTGTATTATAATTGTGTTTTCAGATACGGAATAGAAAAATTCAGCAACGCTTGTGCGGATGCAGGAGTTGACGGGCTCATTGTGCCCGATTTGCCGTTTGAAGAAAGTCAACAGTTGCTGGATAATTTACTACATAATCCCATAGATTTGGTTAGGCTTGCGACTCCGTCCTCAAAAGACCGGCTTAACCGCATTTTAAAAGGTGCGGCGGGATTTGTATATTGCGTTTCGACTTTAGGAGTTACGGGAGAGAGAAAGTATATCGATGACGGTTTGAGTGAATTTTTAAATGATGTGGCAAAGGCTACGGTACTGCCAAGGGCTGTTGGCTTTGGGATCTCATCACGTGAGCAGGTCTTAAAAGTTAGAGAAAATTGCGAAGGCGTAATTATAGGCAGCGCTCTTATGCGCAGGGTGATGGACAGCGGACTTTATGAATGTATAAGCTTTATAAGTGGTATAAGGGATGCGCTCGATGTAGACTGATAATACAATTCCCCTGTCCCCCTGATATACATCCAAAGCAGAATTTAATGTTTGCGATCGCATGAATTAGTTAAACTAGGGTACATTCTTAAATAATGATTATTTTACATAATATGTTTTTGACAGTTTTATGTTGCCGCAATATCAATACAAGCGGGTAGAGTAGCAATTATTTCCCGGTAAAATTATTACTTTGTTTTGTGGCTTGTTATTTTAAGAGAAATCGCATATACTCTAAGTAAGAATGTATGAAATTCCTACAAAGTAGCAAAGGAGATGAAATCATGCTGGCTGAATTTCGCTCAAAGTCGCAGATTACTATACCGCTAGAACTCGTCAATAAGCTGGGCCTTAAAAAAGGCGACAAACTGGAGGTTTTTGAGAAGGATGGTCTGATCTGCATAATGCCGGTCGTCGTTTATCCAAAAAAGTACCTTGACTCGCTCCGGGAGGAAATAAATGAGGCAAAAGGTAAAATTGCCGCCGGCGAGCAATCTGTTTTCGACAGTGTGGACGCACTGTTTGATAAGCTTGAGAAACATTGATGGCTTATCAGTTTACTTTTACACGTCGGTTCCACAAGCACTTTGAAGCACTAACTGCGCAAGAAAAAAAAGCAGCTTGTAAAAAAGCTGGAATGGTTAGCTGAAAACCCTATGCACCCGTCTCTGCGGACAAAGCGCATACAGGGCACGAGCGATCTGTTTGAATCCAGCGTCAATATGGATATCCGCTTCATTTGGTGCTATGGAAGCGATGAAATAGTTATCCTCACAGACGTTGGGCATCATGACATCTTGAAACAGTTTTGATAGATGAAAAGATAAGTTCTTGCTGTAAAGGCACAGAACGAATAATAAAACCCCTTTATTGACGATAATAGCAGAGCGCAATTCTGCTATTATTTTTTTGTCTTTTTTAAGCACAACTGAAACAATTGTTGTAAACCCTTCTTTTTCTTGCTAAATATCATTTCTTAACAATGCTCGTTTTCCTTGGTATTACTGGTGCCGAAGGAGCGGCACTGGAACTGCTCGCACCCTTATAGGGTGCTCTTACGAAAAAATCGATTTCAATGTCATCTCTTGACATCCTTATTTGTTTTATAAAAAGTTTCACAAGATTTTTAAGATCTTCTTGTTCATCAAACTTTGCTTTTAAGTCTAACAGCCATGTTTCTAATTTTGCTTTTGACACCTCGTTATTTTGCGCAAGTTCAGCTATTCTTAGCTTAATACCTTCTTGGTACGTCTCTAACTCCTGCAGTTTCTTGCCGAGTTGCGTAGAAGCAACACCATTTGCAATCATATCAACGATATTATTTAATTGCTGTCCAACAGTCTTCAACTCATTGTTTAGATACTTCAATTCGTCCGATTTCTCGCTATTCTTTTTCGCTGCGTACTCAAGTATCAGCTCAATCAAATTATCTA
>Ga0209316_100310_pt1 | contig 16811 bp, 15 predicted proteins | sample 3C3metaG_FD_184150 | JGI IMG/M metagenome (GOLD analysis project Ga0209316, IMG submission 184150) | Freshwater bacterial and archeal communities from Indian Creek, Illinois, USA - 3C3 metaG (SPAdes) (version 3) | ecosystem: Environmental > Aquatic > Freshwater > Unclassified | place: USA: Indian... | reverse complement strand
ATGAGAGACTCCAGGATGTGAATCGAATCTTAGAAATCTGTAATCAGATGGTGGATGGATTTATAAGCGAGTATGATGACATAACCAATATTGGGGTAACAGGGCAAATGCATGGTATTCTGTATCTGGATTCCGATGGAAAACCTGTAAGCTCTCTTTATTCCTGGCAGGATAAAAGAGGAGATTTGATTTATAAAGATCAACTTACTTATAGCGAATATATGACTCGGATAACCGGATATCAAATGGCAACGGGCTATGGACTTACCACCCATTTCTATCAGTTACTGAATGATAAGATCCAGAAGGAAGCAGTATGTCTTTGTACGGTTCCGGATTTCATTGCGATGCGGTTAGCGGAGAAGAAGCGGCCTGTCATGCATATAGATGGGTTTTTGTAACTACAAGCCGAAATTTGGGTTTTGAGCCTGATTAAGAAAAATGCTTTACGTTAAAATTTAACGATAGGATAAGGAGTAAATGGACAAACAAAGAACTATAACAAAAGAAAAATCAATGCGACACATGATAAGACTATCTTTAGGCGAAGAAATCGGCAATTCCATATCTCATGGCGTTATGAGCTTAGCGTTGCTGTTTATACTTCCTGCCGCAGCAATCCATGCTTTTTTAAGGGGTGGTGTTCTGTTGGCAACCGGGACGAGCGTTTTTATCATCAGTATTTTTCTTATGTTTCTCGCTTCCTGCCTCTATCACGTTATGTCATACGACACGCCCCACAAATATGTGTTTCGAATTCTTGACCACATTTTTATTTATTTTGCCATAGCCGGAAGTTACACTCCGATAGCCTTATATGCGATCGGGGGTTTAAGCGGTGCGCTCATTCTGATAGTTCAGTGGACTATGGTTTTATTTGGGATTCTTTACAAGTCAATCGCCAGAAGATCAATTCCTAAGCTTAGCGTGCTCATTTACCTCAGTATGGGCTGGGTGGCATTGCTTTTTATTCCCCAGCTCGTGCGCTATACGGCGCCAATATTTTTAGGGCTTATCGTTGCGGGTGGAATTCTTTATACGGCTGGTTCATGGTTTTACATGCAAAAAGAGAGGCCGTATTTTCACTTCGTATGGCATCTTTTTATTAATTTGGCCGCGCTGACACATTTTATAGCGATAGTATTCTTTTTGTAAGCATAAATGCTAAATAAGATTCTGATTCAATTATATTTTCAAACAGGGCATAGACAGGCAAACCGCGCAGGATTTGGCTTCACAGTTTTATTTACCAATAGTTTCGTCAGTACCGGAAGCCAAGGATATTATGGATAAAATTATACCTGCGGTTTTTGAGAGTTTTATATTAATTTCGATTGCGATAACCGGCAGTATGACATTTCAAAGCGCTATACAGAGAAAAAATGATGCAAAAATGCCATCCTTGGCCTTGTAATGCTGCGATTTCGACTGTTGATTTATGCAACTTCGGCATAGTCTTAATTCATTCTCTTGCAGCAGAACCCGTCATTGCTGTGAAATCTTTGTTACGATGTCGATCCGGGGATTACTGTTTCTCGCAAAGGAGAAATGGTGTATAATAATAGATAAGTCAAATCGGAAAGGAGGAGAATGTTATGGATTGTCCTGTTTGCAAAGTCGAATTGAAAATGTCAGATCGCCAAGGTATAGAGATCGACTACTGTCCCCAATGTCGTGGTGTTTGGCTTGACCGGGGCGAACTCGATAAGATAATAGAACGCTCTGAGCAAGCATCGCCGTCACCGCCGTCACCCCCGCCACCCCCGCCAAGGTCGGAACCGAGACGTGAAAGCCCATTTGATGACCCTTATGACGACCGTGAGCGTAAAAGGCGTAAACGCGGCTTTTTAGGAGAATTGTTCGATTAGTGTTATCAAACTGACAAGCAATTAATGGATATCAATTAAAAAGGGCAGAAGTTTTAATACTTTTGCCCTTGGCTTTGATTAAACATTAATTTTGAACCACAAATGCTCTCTCCATCTTGAAACATATACGAAAATGTTGTAGAATTCCATCTATGAGTTTGATCATTGACGTTGACCCCGATTTCTTGTATGTCGGTAAATCAATTTACCATGAATAACTTCTTGAATCAAGCTTATTAATAAAAATTACTTGTTAAAGTGATTACAAAGTTCAAAACAGAGGAGGATATATGGCAAGTTTTAAAGTTGTCGTTACAGACGATAGACATGGTGATTTCAGCGTTGAAAAAGAAGTGCTGTCAGCTATTGGAGCGGAGGTTCTTGTATGCAACTGCGACACTAAAGAGGAAGTGATAAGGGAGTGCAAAGATGCCGATGGTGTACTGCTCAACCTTTCACCCATGCCCGCTGAAGTCATTGAGCAGCTTAAACAATGCAAAGTGATAGCCCGCTATGGGGTAGGCTACGATAATGTGGATGTTTCTGCTTGTACGAAAAAGGGTATCTATGTAGCCAATGTGCCTGACTATTGTGCAGAGGAAGTGTCAGATCAGGCGCTTGCGCTTTTAATGGCTTGCGTTCGCAAAGTAGTGCACTCCGATACACAGATAAGGCAAGGCAGATGGAATATAGCTAAAGAGATGAAAATCCACAGGATGGAGGGCAAAACATTTGCTTTGCTGGGATTCGGCATGATAGCCAAAGCTTTTTTAAGAAAGATAAAGGGGTTCAATCCCAGCAAGATTTTAGTTTTTGATCCTTTTGTAGACGCAGAAACTATAGCATCATTCGGGGCATTCAAAGCTGAGTGGGAAATGGTTTTTAAGGAAGCTGATTATATATCGGTACATATACCGCTTAATGCACATACAAAAGGAATAGTCGATGAAAAAGCATTCGCTCTTATGAAACCAAGCGCCATTTTGGTCAATACCTCGAGAGGTGCGGTTATCGACGAAAGAGCGCTAATCAACGCTTTGAAGTCAAAAACCATAAACTGTGCCGGACTGGACGTGTTCGAAACAGAACCGATTCAATCCGGCAACAACCTCATAAAACTTGATAACTGCGTATTGACAGATCATGTCGGTTGGTATAGTGTTGAATCAATAATCGAGCTTAAAAGAAAGGCTGCGGAAAACGTAAGGGACGTTTTAAAAGGCGGCAAACCTAAGTATCCTGTCAACAAGATATAAAGCGAACGCAAATTTTTGCGTATTATAAACAATTTTAAGGAGTGACGCTAATGAACGAAATGCTTAAGAAAATTGGTGACCTAGGAATAGTTCCGGTAGTCAAAATCGACGACGCCAAAGACGCTGTGCCGCTTGCCAAAGCGCTCCTTGCCGGAGGATTACCTTTGGCGGAAATTACTTTCCGAACTGCGGCAGCAGAACAAGCAATTAAAAACATAACATCTGAAGTGCCGGAAGTTTTGGTAGGCGCCGGCACAGTTCTAACAACCGATCAGGCGGACAAGGCCTTGGCGGCGGGAGCTAAATTTGTGGTGACTCCGGGGTTTAACCCCAAAGTTGTAAAGTATTGCGTTGAAAAAGGCATACCAATAACACCCGGATGCAGCAGTCCGACCGACATAGAGATGGCACTGGAGCTTGGGTTAAATGTAGTGAAATTTTTCCCGGCTGAAGCCTCGGGAGGACTTAACGCACTAAAGGCTATTAGTGCTCCGTATAAAATGATGAAATTTATGCCAACAGGCGGAATCGATCAGAAAAACTTAAACGATTATCTGGCGTTTGACGCAGTATTAGCATGCGGCGGCAGCTGGATGGTTAAGGATGAATTGATTAAAAACGGAAATTTTGCTGAAATAACAAAGCTCACCATGGAAGCGGTCAACGGGATGATGGGTTTTGATCTTGCCCATATTGGCATAAATGCTGTTGATGAAGGTACTTCGCTTGAATCAACGAAGAAATTCTGCTCGATATTCAATTTGCCTTTAAAAGAAGGCGCCAGCTCGAATTTCGCAGGTGCGATAATCGAAGTAAACAAGAGTGTTGGGCTTGGAGCTAATGGCCATATAGCTATAAAGACAAAAAACATCAACAGGGCAATAGCTTACTTATCGCGCAACGGAGTCGAAATCGATATGTCCACTGCTAAAGGACCGGCAGGAGGTCCGATGATAGCGGTTTATCTTAAGGAGCACATTGCAGGTTTTGCTGTGCATCTTTTGCAGGCTAAATAGCGACTTTGGAAAGGAACGATTTAGACATGAAACACAGGATAGTTACATTCGGAGAAATAATGTTAAGATTAAAGCCGCCAGGATTTGAGCGCTTTTTTCAGTCGCCTTTGCTTGAGGCTACATTCGGCGGCGGAGAAGCCAACGTAGCTGTTTCTTTGGCTAATTTTGGGATAAATGCTGCTTATGTCACGGTCCTTCCGCAAAACGATATCGCTAATTCCTGCATAGGTGAACTTCGCAGGTTCGATGTTGACACAAGTCTTATAAAGCGTGGTTCAGGAAGGATGGGTCTATATTTTCTTGAAAACGGAGCAAATCAGCGACCTTCTAAAGTGGTATACGACAGGGCGGGATCCTCGATTGCCATGGCTAAACCCGGCGATATAGCTTGGGATAAGGTGTTTGAGAACGCAAATTGGTTTCACATAACCGGGATAACACCGGCAATTAGTGAATCAGCCGCTGAGCTTTCGATAGAGGCGGTTAAGGCCGCACAGAGTATGGGACTTACCGTATCGTGCGACTTCAACTTCAGAGCGAATCTTTGGAAATATGGTAAAAAAGCTCCTGAAGTAATGACGCAGCTTGTAAAGCATGTTGATATAGGAATAGCAAACGAGGAAGACTGCCAGAAGTCGTTAGGTATCAAAGTCGATGTGCAAGTCGAGAAGGGTCATCTTGAGATCGATCAATACAAAGCATTGAGCCAAAAAGTTCTTGATACATTCCCGGACATGAAGCTTATTGCCATAACCCTTAGGGAGAGCAAGAGCGCCGATAATAACGGCTGGTCTGCCTGCTTAAACGACGGCAAAAATTTCTACTTAAGCCGGAAATACGATATGACCGACATAGTGGATAGGGTAGGCGGCGGAGACGCTTTTGCCGCAGGGTTGATATACGGTCTGCTTAACTACGATGGCAAGGATAAAGCGCTTGAGTACGCTGTTGCCGCAAGCTGCCTCAAGCACTCGATAGGCGGAGATTTCAACAGAGTGTCCGTTGATGAAGTCGAGAAGCTAATGGGCGGAGACTCATCGGGAAGAGTGCAAAGATAGGTAGCTAATCACGGCTTTTAATTAACATGTCACACCACGCTTCATGTACCGGGGCGTGGTTTTTTATGATGATACATATTTGCATCACTGCAACAGGACGTTGTCATTGATGCGTGCAAGAAAATGCATGATGAGGCGTTGCTGATTGTAGCACGGCTTCGCTGGAATGAGTTTTTGCAACAGAGTCATGTAATTTTTAAAGTATAAAAACTCCTTGACATAAATATTCAAAAATCGTAATATACAAATATAAAGACAAATACAAAAAATCGTAAGGAGAAGTAAATGGGATTAAAATTGCCTCAAAACAAGTTGAACAAAAAGAAAACTGCAAAATCGTTTATGGAGTGGAGTTGGGTTTTTATCCTACTCTTCTTCGGATTATCCTTTATAGACATACGCTTTGCCTATCTTGGATTTTTTTGCATGATTGCCCCGATTGCTTTTGCCCTATCAGGAAAAGGGAAAATCCATTGCTCGCATTATTGTCCGAGAGGATCGCTTTTCGGTAAATTTCTTTCATTTATATCTATGAAAAACTCGTTGCCGCCTTTTATGACTACAAAATGGTTCAAGTACGCACTGTTTGTCGCTATGTTCACATCATTCGGGTTTTGTTTTTATCAACTGGGACTTGGTATTGAAAACGTTGCTTCCGCTGTTTTCAATATGATGCTTAGATCATCGCTCATAGGAATAATTATAGGCATAGTATTCATGCCGAGAAGCTGGTGTAAAATCTGTCCAATGGGACTTGTTGCAGGACTTATAAAAGGCAAGAGAAAAGTTAGGGAACTGATACAATAACATGAATTTGGGATAATTAAGATTAAAGAAGAACTATTGACAGCTCCTTCAATGAATATGATAATGTCATTGTGCATAATCAAAATCATTGAGGGAGTTTAAATTATATGGGCAAATACTTATTAGCGCATGATCTTGGAACTTCCGGCAATAAAGCCACGCTATTTACAATTGATGGTGAAATGCTCAAAAGCAAAGTATACAGTTATGACACAAACTATTTTAACGGTAATTGGGCTGAACAGAATCCTGACGACTGGTGGAAGGCTGTTTGTCATACCACGAGGGAAATAGTTCAGAGAATAGATCCCCATGATATAGCTGCGATAAGCTTCAGTGGGCAGATGATGGGTTGCCTATGCGTTGATAAAACCGGAACTCCGCTTAAAGAATCGATTATTTGGGCAGATCAAAGATCGACTGTAGAATCGCAGCATATTCGAGAAAAAATGGGCGACGAGTGTTTTTACAATATAACAGGCCATCGCATAAGTCCGTCATACGGCTTAGAGAAATTCATGTGGATTAAAAATAACCAGCCCGATGTATACAAAGACACATATAAGATTTTAAATGCCAAGGATTACATAATACATAAACTTACAGACCGTTTTGTTACGGATTTTTCCGATGCCTCCGGCACATGCGCGATGGATTTGAATAAGTTGGAATGGTCAACGGAAATAGTTAAAGCATCAGAAATAGACGGACAAAAACTTCCGGATATAGTGGCTTCGATAGAAGTCGTAGGAGAGGTTACGAGTCGTGCTGCGGAAGAAACGGGGCTTTATCCTGGTACTCCGGTTGTTTGCGGCGGTGGTGACGGGGTTTGTGCTGCGGTGGGAGCGGGATGTGTAAAACAAGGTGATGCATACTTGTATATAGGATCTTCATCATGGATATCTCTTGCAAACGAGAAGCCAATATTAGATAAAGGGATGCGTACTTTTAACTGGGCGCATATAGTTCCCGGTCTTATTGCGCCATGCGGCACGATGCAGAGCGCCGGAGGATCGTACAATTGGCTGAAGAATGAGATTTGCACGATGGAATCATACGAAGCCGCGCAATCCGGAGTAAGTCCATATAAGTTGATTGATGATGAAATAGAAAAATCTCCGATAGGATCAAATGGTCTATTATTTTTGCCTTATCTTCTGGGAGAGAGAAGCCCCTGGTGGAATCCTGAGGCAAGGGGCGCATTTATAGGTCTTAAAATGGAACACAAAAGAAAAGATGTATTAAGGTCAGTGCTTGAGGGAGTAGCGCTTAATTTAAATATTATACTCACCGTTTTCAAAGAGCATGTTGAAATTGACGAAATTACCGTAATAGGAGGAGGCGCGAAAGGAGAGATTTGGACGCAAATCATGGCCGACGTTTTTAATCTCAAAATCGTTATACCTAACCATATAGAAGAAGCTACCTCGATGGGGGCTGCTGTTACAGGTGGGGTTGGCGCAGGAGTTTTTAAAAACTTTGACGCTATACATGATTTTGTTAAAACGAACAGGGAAGTAATACCGATAAGTCGGAACAACGAAACTTACAGCAAACTTAAGATTGTTTTTGAACAAAGTTATAATGCCCTAACGGAGGTTTACAGTGCGCTCGCTAAGTTATAGAACTTTAAGGTTTAATATCTTTTGAGGGCGATGGCTTCGCGTACTCTACGTATGGCCTCAACGCTTTGTTCCTGTTTTTTTAGAGATACACATGCTATCAAGATGTCGATAAGGCAAACTTGTGCAATCCGAGCGGCTATTGCTTCAAAACGGTAGTCTACTTCGCGGGAGGCTACCACAAGCTTTATGTCTGATACTTTGGTTATTGGTGACTTAATGTAGCTGGTTATGCATATTGTTGTGGCACCTGATTTTTTTGCTACTTTGAATGATTCGATCAAATCCTTATTGCTACCGGAATGGGATATACCTATAACGACATCCATGGGAGTGAGAAATACCGCAGAAATGACCTGAAGATGCGGGTCGCTGTAAGCTATGCTTGGAATTCCAACGCGAAACATCTTATGATGAGCTTCGTTTGCAATGCAACCTGATGAACCGCTTCCATAAAATTCGACTTTTTTGGCGGAAGATATGGCTACTACAGCCTTTTCGAGCTGTGCATAATCAAGAATCAGCAAAGTATCCTTCAATCCATTAATAGCAGAATCAACCAGTTTCTGTGCTACTGTGCAAAGATTATCATCCGGGCTGATTTTTTCATGTATACTTTTTATAGGCTCTACTAGATCTAAAGCAAGAGAGATCTTAAGAGCATGGAAGCCATCGAAACCAAGTTTCTTGCAAAGACGCATTATGGTTGCTTCGGCTACCTTGCTTTTGTCCGCGAGATCATTTATGGTCATGTGAATCATGTCTCCGCTGTTTTCTAAAATGCCTTGCGCTGCGCGAGATTCTGCGGTTTTAAGCGAAGGCATAAGGCTTCGAATTCTAGCCAGAACTCCTTTAGCTGTTGCTTGGGTACTTTTATTTGTATTGTTTCTTTTCATAGACATAATTAACATCTTCCTTTTCGCAATAATATTTTACAATTCGATAATATTTTAACACTTCCTGCATGATTAAGAAAAAAATTTTTTGAAAAATATTTGACAAAAGATAATGCTTTTGCTATATTTAATTTCTAAAAGTTCAGAGTTGCTAGCATTAGGTATTATATAGCAGGTTCATTTGAGGCAAAATTCGAAATATTTGTCTGGCCAGTTATAAATTAATTTCCTAAATTCATATAGTCAGGAGGAATTTATCACTCAACCTTTAAATACATTTCGGAAATATGCTTTCTTATTGTTTTATTTTGGAGAGGGGCTGTGTCATTGAAAAACATTCAATCAGCGATGTTGGTTTTGGAAAAGGTGCTCGCGGTTTTGGTAGCTGTTATGGTTTTATTGGTTTTTGCAAATGTTCTGACCAGGTATGTGTTCCATGTGTCGATTGCGTGGAGCGAAGAGATAGCTAGATTTCTGTTTGTGTTTGTGGTTGCTATCGGAGCGGTTATTGCGATGGCAAGGGATGAGCATTTGAGCGTCGAATTTTTCATGTACTTAAATTCCCCAAAATTAAGCCGCATTTTTAAGGGCATTTCATTGATTTTTGTCGCCATTGCCCTAGGTGTCCTTGTATTAGGCGGAGCTCAGCTTGTGCAGTTGGGAATGGGACATCCTGCCCCTGTAACAGGAATACCGCTCGGTTACGTTACATTGGTCGTCGTTGTCAGCATGGCTTCTATGTTCGCAATCGTTATCTATAAATTGCTTCATTTGTTGAAAGGAGAAAAGTAAGCTATGCTTGCAGTGTTCATTATATCGCTTTTCGGATTTCTGCTTCTGGGTGTTCCGGTTGCTTTTTCATTGTTGCTAACTGCTGTCGGCATGATGATTAAGGATGGTCAAATAGCGTTTTCACCGCTTGCCAATTATCTTATGGTTGGACTTAACAGTTTTCCGCTTTTGGCTGTGCCATTCTTTATATTAGCCGGTGAAATAATGTCAGCGGGTGGAATGTCAAAAAGAATTCTAAGTTTTGCTTCCGCTTTTACAGGACACATAAAAGGTGGAATGGGTCATGTGGCCGCTTTGGGCTGTCAGGCTTTGGGAGGAGTATCCGGTGCGGCTGTGGCGGATGCTACGGCTATGGGCAGCATCATGCTTCCGCTGATGGAGAAAGCAGGCTATCATAAAGGCAAAAGCACAGCTCTGATATGCTCTGCCGCCATAGCTTCAGGACCGCTGATACCGCCTGGTTTGCCCATGATATTTTATGGAATAGCGGTTGGTGTGTCGATCATAGATTTGTTTATCGCTGGGCTTTTACCCGGTATAATTATAGCTGTCGGTACAATGGTCATATGGGCTTTTGTGGCGAAAAAAGCGAACTATCTCGGAGAAGGAAAATTTTCAATTAAAAGAGCGCTGATTGAAACGAAAAACTCAATCCTTGCCCTTATATTCCCGATTATAATACTTGTAGGAATTCGGTTTGGTGTCTTTACACCGACTGAAGCGGGAGCGGTTGCTGTCGTGTATGCGTTTATTGTCACAGGCTTTATATACAGGGAGCTAAAATGGGGTGAACTATTTGGAATTCTGTCGCGTACAGCCGTAGGCACTTCGGTTGTGATACTCATAGCAGGAATGAGCAGAGTGGTGGCTCATTACGTTACCATTGCGCGTATCCCGCATATACTTACCGAAACATTGATGAGAATTGCTGATACTCCATGGGAATTTATGCTCATTTTAAACATTTCATTGCTGTTCGTGGGAATGGTAATGGATATAACTCCTGCTATACTGCTTTTAGGGCCTATTTTAGCGCCTCTTGGCAATGCTTATGGATTTGACCCCGTACACTTCGGATTGATAATAATAATAAACCTGGTCATAGGACTTTTAACCCCGCCGGTAGGAACAGTTCTTTTTGTAGGCAGCAGGCTAAGCGGGCTTAATATGCTTGAGATAGCGAAGCACTTGTTGCCATATATACTCTTTATGGTAGCTGTTTTGGTAGCGGTAATACTGTTACCGGATGTATTCCTGTTCTTGCCAAGATTAGGCAGATAAAGTGCGATGAATCGCATATCATTCTTTACCCTAATTATAGGGAAAGGAGGGAAATTTCAGACTTAAGCTTTATTATATCAGGAGGTGATGGAACGGATATTTTGTGCTAAATAGTATCTAACGATGCAGATTAAGTTTTTAAATTTTTTAGGAGGATTAAATTTTATGTCAAAAGATACAGGCAAATTTAAAATTATAGGGATAATAGTAGCTATAGTCGTAGTAGCGGCGATTGTAATCATGGCAATCAGACCCACAGGGGATGTTGCTCCGGAACAACCGGAGCCTGTAGCTCAGCAACCGGCAGCGCAACAACCTGTTGTACAGCCTGTCGCCCCTCAACCCGACCCATTAAAGGACGGAGACTCTGAGGTCATAAGAATGGGTCAAGGTTTTTCAGATAAACATGGTTCGTTTCAGGCTTTTGTGAAATTCGAGGAAATAGTTGAAAGAGAAACAGGCGGAAGAATTGACGTTCAGACTTTCCACAGCGGTCAATTAGGTGATGATGCCGCTATGATAGGCGCGCTTCAAGCCGGAACGCAGGAAGTAACATTCCCTTCTACCGGAGCGGTTTCACGGTTTGTTCCAGGTATGTTTGTGTTTGATCTTCCTTTCATAATGCCTCCTGATTTTGAGCTTATTGACTCAATTCTTGGGGGAGCTGTGGGTGAGGATTTACTGGGCAGACTAACCGAGCATGGCATGATCGGCTTAGGCTTTGGAGAAAACGGTTTTCGTCATTTGACGAATAATGCAAGAGAAGTTAAGAGTGTTGGCGACATATCAGGACTGAAAATCAGGACTATGGAGAATGAAATCCACTTAGCTATGTTCAATAAACTTGGTGCAATGCCTTCTCCTCTGCCATTCTCAGAAGTGTTTTCAGCCCTTCAGACTGGGGTTTTCGACGGTCAGGAAAATGCTGCGTCTGCGATTTATTTGAATAGATTCCATGAAGTACAGCAATACTTGACGGATACGGGACATGTGTATGCGCCTTTGGTCATGTTAATGAGCGAGATTTTCTGGGAGAATTCGAGTCCTGAAGAACAGCAACTTTTCAGGGAAGCAGCCAATGAAGCGCTTGCCCATCAAAGGGAAATTACACGTGCGGATAACGAGAAGCTTCTTGAAAGCATAGCTGCTGCAGGAGTAACGGTTACTCGCCTTACTCCTGAGGCAAGAGAAGAATTCATAAACGCTACTATGCCGCTTTATGACCAGTTCAGGGAGAGAATTGGCGGCGAACTTCTTGACAAAGTGCTTGAAGCAGTGGGCAGATAATAGTTTGAATCGAATTTTAAGTTTTTCATGATTTTGATTCGGTGGGACAGACTTTTGCCTGTCTCACCGTGATTTTTTATTGAGGATTTTCTTATTATGTCGATGGGTGATCCAATAAGACCGAAATGGAAAAGATACATGACGGATCGCGAGCGTTTCGTCAATTATTGGCATGAAATAAGTTGCAACGGAAGGGGAAGCTTTGTGTACAACGATATTTTAAAAAGAATTTACAAAAATAAAATTATAGCTATTATTCGGGGTATAGGCTCGGATAGAATTTTACCGACTGTCGAGGCGCTACTTAACGGAGGTATAAGCCTTCTTGAAGTCACATATAATCATGAAAGTAATGCCGTAGAAAACGATACCCTAACATCACTATTACTTATCACCAAAGAATTTGGTAATGATGTTTGCCTTGGGGTCGGCACCGTTCTCACTACAAAGCAGGTAGAGGATGCGATTGATTCCGGCGTCCAGTATATTATCTCGCCGAATACCGATGTTTCGGTTATTAAAAAAACGAAAGAGTTAGGGAAAATATCAATACCGGGAGCTTTCACGCCATCCGAAATGGTTTTGGCATATCATGCGGGGGCGGATATCGTAAAACTTTTTCCGGCTGGCGTATTAGGTACAAAGTACATAAAAGCTGTATTGGCGCCGTTGAGCCATATTCCAGTGGTTGCAGTAGGAGGAGTTGATGCGGACAATGCGGCGGAATTCATAAAAGCCGGTGCAATCGGTGTGGGAGTTGGCGGAAAACTTGTTGATGTTAAGTCAATTTATGCCGGAGAGTATGACAATATAACAAGAACTGCAAGAGAATACTTATCGAAAATTAAGGCATAAAAATATGTATTGCGTATATTTTGACTCAGGAACTACCAACACAAGAGCTTACCTTGTCAAAGACGGTAAGATATTTGATATGATAAAAAACGCCATAGGCTCTAAGGACTCATCGATAGCTGGCAGCAACTTAGTGCTTCTTAAGGAACTCAAGCGGCTTTTTGACGATTTGATACACACAAACAACATAGATGAGAGGCATATTTCGGACATATACGCTTCCGGCATGGTGACAAGTCCGTTTGGAATAAAAGAAGTCCCTCATGTTTCGACACCTGTTTCGCGGAAAAAGCTTTCAGACAGCATTTATATACATTATGAACCGCTTTTTTTTGAAAGGGATATAAAACTCATAAGAGGTGTCAAGACAGTTGATGCTGATTTCAAAGCGAATCCAAATACCATAGCCAATATTAACAATATGAGAGGCGAAGAAATAGAAGTGTTCGGAATAATTCCTAATTTACCGTCTGTATGGCAAAATGACGACATAGCAGTTTTTCTTCCCGGATCACACACGCATATAGCATACATAAGAAATAATGAGCTTTTAGATATATGGTCAACCTTTTCCGGAGAACTTTTTCATGCGATTTCAACAAGTACCGTACTGTCTAATTCTGTTTCCGTAGATACAACTGCTATTGATCCGGAGATGGCGTTGCTTGGATTAAAATACCTTTACGAGTATGGATTTAATAGGGCGCTATATATCTGCCATGCCATGAAGATTTTTGATACCGCTGATAATGTCCAAAGGAAATCCTATCTTGAAGGTGTTATAATCGGAGGAATACTGTTGGGTTTTGAGAAAATGTCCGCGCAAAAATGGAAAGGGGTTAAAAAAATTGTTATTGCCGGAAGAAGTGATCTCACAGGCATATATGATGTTCTTTTGAAAGACCTTCTGCCGCATTGCGATATAATGACAATTTCGGCAAATGAAAAACACAGCTTTGCAGTGCAAGGATTCATAAATATTATCTTTAATCAGTTTTTACCTATAAATTAAACTTGACTTTAGCGACTTGATGTGATAATGCTAATATTAGTACCCCTTTAACAACATGTAAGGAGAAAAACAATGGAGTCTATCATATTAAAATCAGTTAATAGCGCAGGATTAAGCGATTTTGACATAGAAAATGCTATTAAGCTCTCACTTGACGGTCAAAGGCGAAATTTAAAAAGAGTTTTGCTTATACCTCCGGACTTATCAAGAATGCATTCCGGTGCGGGCAAAATCACAGCGATGTATTATGACTTACTGAAAGACAGCTGTCATGTCGATATCTTGCCTGCCCTAGGTACTCACATGGCTGTGACCGATGAGGAAAAATTAATGTTTTTCGGTGAGAGTATTCCCTTTGATCGTTTCATTGCTCACAATTGGAGAGCCGATGTCGTAAAGCTTGGCGAGATTCCTGCAGCCTTTGTGCGCGAAGTTTCAGAGGGACTCATTGATGAACCGATAGATGTCGAGGTGAACAGTCTGATAGTAAGCGGGTTATATGATTTAATCATTTCGATAGGACAGGTCGTACCCCACGAGGTGGTGGGTATGGCGAATTACAGCAAAAATTTATTCGTAGGTTGCGGTGGCAAAAATATGATTGACAAGACACACATGCTTGGAGCCGTATACGGCATGGAGAGAATGATGGGCAGAGATCATTCCCCGGTGCGAGATGTACTAGATTATGCCGAACGCAAGTTTATGACGGATGTACCCCTTACATACCTTTTTACCGTTACAACGTGCGATGAGAACGGCGTTGCAATTCATGGCCTCTTTATTGGAAATGATCGCTCAGTGTTTGAACACGCTGTTGCCTTGAGCCAAGAGAAAAACATAACTTTTCTTGAAGAGCCCGTCCAAAAGGTGATCGTATGGCTTGATCCCAACGAATTTAAGAGCACGTGGATCGGGAATAAGGCTGTTTATCGTACAAGGATGGCGATAGCTGACGGGGGCGAGCTTATAGTTTTAGCGCCGGGAGTAAGGCAGTTTGGTGAGGATATGGGCAACGACGCCCTAATAAGAAAATACGGCTATACCGGAACAGCAAGAATCCTTGAGCTGTATAAGGAAAACTCTGATTTACAGGAAAACCGTTCTGTCACAGCGCATCTAATACACGCTTCATCAGATGGACGGTTTAAAATTACTTATGCTGTTAAGCATCTAACGCAGAAGGAAATAGAAAGCGTGAATTTTAATTATTTGCCTTACGAGCAGGCGCTTGCGAAATATAACCCTGAAAAGCTGCGCGAGGGTTTCAATGAAACTGAGGATGGTGAAAAGGTTTATTTTATAACCAATCCTGCGCTTGGATTATGGGCATGTAAAGATAGGTTTTAGGCATCGGTAAATGCTAGAGGTATTTCGAGAGGTACCTCAAATCGGAGATGTTTTAGGGATACTAAGGAGTAGATAGGATTCCAAGGGTTTCTCATTCTTTATCTGGCGCATTCGCCTGCATCACCCCTTAGTATCTCAATGGCATGCGAGATTACAGGAAGTATTACCTCAAGGCATTCAGACACAGCTTTAGGACTTCCGGGAAGGTTAATTATAAGAGTTTTGCCTCGTATTCCGGCAACTGCCCTTGACAACATAGCTTTTGGCGTAATCTGAAGGCTTTTCAGGCGCATAGCTTCAGGAATTCCGGGCGCTTCTCTGTCGATAACAGAAAGTGTCGCTTCAGGCGTAATGTCCCTTGGGGAAAAACCTGTACCGCCTGTGGTGAGAATGAGGTCTACCCCAATAACATCAGCCATTCTTGTAAGGTTAGCCGCAATGGTGTCCCTATCATCAGGAACTACGACATAATCAGTCATTGATGAATCAATTTGCTTAAGCGCATTCATGATCACTTTGCCGCTTTCGTCAATTCTTTGTCCGGCTGAGCCCTTGTCGCTTGCCGTCAATATACCGACTTTTATCATACTAAAAAACACTCCCTTTATATTTTTGTAGTAACTCTATTATATAGTTTACTGCTCGATTCCCTGTAAACAGTGTCCAAATCAACGCTCCCGTATTCAGGACATTTAATCGACTTATCCTCTTTTTGGCTCATTTTAACCATAGTTTCGAACTATGCGTTGCAACTTGAGCATTTAAAATAATAAAAGGCATGTGGTTTCCGCCTAGGGAAAATGTCGCCTTTTCATAATTATAGCACATTACAATGCAGAAACAAATAGATTGTCGCAATAATGGGGACGGTTCTGTTGAGGGGACAGATCTGTTTCAGCAAAAAAGCTTTTTCATTTACTGGACAGGAAAGAAAGGGATATAATACTGAGAAATTTAAAGACAGTAAAAGGTGTAAGCATAAGGCAGCTTATGAGAATAACAGGGGTAAGCAAGTTCATGGTTGAAAAGGTTTAACAGACAAGTCCCTGTCCCCTTGTCTGGCCTATTTAGGTACCACAAAATGTTCGATAAGGTCTGGTTGATAGCACAGGCAGTGTGTTGTAGTCATTCTGTTCTGAGGAGTGAGCGTAGGGGCTTGAAAGAAGATCAAGAAGCTTCTCAATCAAACTGTAGTCTTCTTGTTTCACTGCGGCATCTAGTGCGGCTTCTACTCGGTGGTTGCGAGGAATTATCGCAGGATTGCAGCTACGCATCAGCTGATGGGAAGAGGTTTTTGATTCCTGCTGCCTGTCAAGCCTAACCTGCCACAGCTCATACCACTGAACAAATTCTGTGATGCCAAATAGGACAGTATCCTCCAGCGTATCAAAAGTTAATGCACGGAAGGTATTTGTATAGTCCGCACCATATTTTTGCATCATACCGAGCAGGTCTTTAATCAGAGATTCATCCTGTATCTCTTCATTGAATATTCCCAATTTTGCTCTCATTCCAGCCAGCCAATTACGATGATACAACACAGAAAAATCCGAGATCCTATCCTGAGCGAGCTTTACAGCCTCTGCCTGATCGACATGCAGCAACGGCAATAGGGTTTCAGCAAATCGCGCCAAATTCCACCCAGCAATATGTGGCTGATTGCCATAGGCATAGCGACCTTGAAGGTCAATAGAACTGAATACCGTTGCCG
>Ga0209316_100306_pt1 | contig 16951 bp, 14 predicted proteins | sample 3C3metaG_FD_184150 | JGI IMG/M metagenome (GOLD analysis project Ga0209316, IMG submission 184150) | Freshwater bacterial and archeal communities from Indian Creek, Illinois, USA - 3C3 metaG (SPAdes) (version 3) | ecosystem: Environmental > Aquatic > Freshwater > Unclassified | place: USA: Indian... | reverse complement strand
CGTCTATATTTTAAACCCTTGCTTGGAGAAAAAGAGCTATCCAAGTTAACGCCATCTATTTTACAAAGATACTATACTCATTTGCGCGAACAAACTGATTTATCCAATACAACAATAAACTATCACCACAAATTATTGCGCCAGGCGTTAAACCATGCGGTTAAGTGGTTATATATTGCAAAAAATCCTTGTGATGTAGTAGATCCTCCTAAGAAAAATAAAACCGAAATGAAAGCGTGGAGCATATTAGATGCGCAAAAAGCAGAGAAAATATTCGAAGATACACCGATAAAACTTCATGTTGCACTTGCCTTGTATACAGGACTGCGAAAAGGCGAGATTTGTGCGCTACGTTGGTCGGATTTCGATTTCACAAACGCAACTTGTGTTGTTAAGCGTACAGCTCAACGTGTTAGTCGCAAATTAATTTTCAAAGAGCCAAAATCTGAAAAAAGTAATAGGCTTGTAGTTTTGCAGCAAAGCTTAATCGACCTCCTGAAACAAGAAAAAAAGAAACAGCTTGAAAATAGATTGCTTATGGGCAGTTCTTATATTACTGACTTTGATGGGCATATAAGTATACATACTGACGGGCACTTCCTTGAGCCGGGTTTTGTGAGCAAGAAGTTTCAGAAAATTCTCGCCAAACACCCAGAATTACCAAAAATTCGTTTTCACGACCTAAGACATACCAACGCCTCGATAATGTTGGCTTCAGGCATAGATATGAAAACCATGTCCGAAAGGTTAGGGCATTCAAAGATCGGTATTACTATGGATCTTTATGCTCACGTTTCAGTAGAAATGCAAAGAAAGGCGGTTACAAAGATGGAGGAGTTTATGAAATGATAACATCGTTTTTTTAAAAAGTCGTGTTAACTTTTATTCTAACCGAGGGTGTCAAAAACGCCCTCTTTTTTATTTCTTGTGTTTTCGATACAAAAAATAAGAGGCTCAAATTTAACCGTATTTTGCACGTTTGCAAAATGTTTGCAAACTGTTATGATAAAAAAATATCAAGGTCAATTTTCCTTGATATTGTGGTGGGCACAGTAGGGCTCGAACCTACGACCCCCTGCTTGTAAGGCAGGTGCTCTCCCAACTGAGCTATGCGCCCGAATATTCGCTTCATGGTAGCGGCGGACGGATTTGAACCGCCGACACTTCGGGTATGAACCGAATGCTCTAACCAACTGAGCTACGCCGCCAGATTTAAAATAATGGTTGCGGGGATAGGATTTGAACCTATGACCTTCGGGTTATGAGCCCGACGAGCTACCGTACTGCTCCACCCCGCGATGTATCGGTTAAAATGCCGTATTATCGGCGGCGAATGTCATTATACTATAGCCTATATCTAAAGTCAACGGTTTTCTGTTTCTTTTTCTATGAACTTTATTTCGCCTTCCTTAACCCAGCCAAAGTATTCTCTTGCCGCTCTTTCTATAAATTCCAGAGTATCGGTATACTCTATCATCCTCTCAATTTCCTCGTTTTGTTTTTCTGAAGCTGCGATCTCATGGGTCAAACGCTCAATTTCAAGGCGTTGGTCATCTAAAGCTATTTCCTGCTCCAAGAGAATAAAGCCAAAATATCCGAGCATAAAAAGAACTATCGCAATTTTAAGCCGTCTTTTCATAACTATCTTAGCCTTTTTCAAAGAACTCCCCGCCTTTTTAATGACAATGCATGGTTTCATGGATCTTTACCGCAGTATAATACGTATTCTACACAAATTCGCAATTTCCTTCTTTGGAAGGCTTAAATTTACTTCTTTTTTCAATTTGCAGCACATTGATTATAGCAGTAGTAGTATTTGCATAAGATCAGGATTTTAAGCGTCATAACTCTCGAAACATGGCCGCCGCATCTTTTTTTGCCGCATGTTCCGACACTTCAAGGATTTCATATTTTCTTAAATGCTCCCCAAATCTGATTTCTATAACATCGTTAAGCTTAATCTCAGAACCGGGCTTGGCAGTTTTGCCGTTTATGGAAACTCTGCCTTGACTGCAAGCTTCGTTCGCTATAGTCCTTCTTTTTATTATCCTTGAAACTTTCAGGAATTTATCAAGTCTCACGACATCTCCTCCTTATGAGATCTAAAACCTCATTTTATAGCATAATCTATCGGCAAAAATAAAAAAACCGGGGTTCTCCCGGTCTTTTATTCTATGCTATTTATGTACAGCATCTTTCAAAGCTTTTCCGGCTTTGAACACGGGAGCTTTTGAAGCGGGTATAGCTATTTCTTCCTTTGTCTGAGGATTTCTTCCCCGTCTGGCAGCTCTTTCCCTCACTTCAAATGTGCCGAAACCAACTAACTGAACCTTCTCGCCGTTGACCAACGCTTCAGTGACCGCCGAAAGAACGGCGTTTACAGCCTTCTCGGTGTCTTTCTTCGTCATGTCGGTCTTCTCAGCAACTGCAGCGATCAAATCTACCTTTTTCACAAGTAAAACCTCCTAAAATGAATTCTTATAGCTTATTCGCTATATTCCGTCTAATTCCTGCTTTCTTCCAATGTTTTTTTTATATTTTTCGATATTTTTTTAGAAAACGTGACTTTAGTCATATCATTACCATATTTTTCTTTTGTTATTCATCGTTTTGTCCTGAAAATGCCACTTTAGCCTCGTTCCATAGCTTGTCCATCTCACCTAAAGTCATTTGCTCAAAAGGCTTGTCCGACATCTGCTCAATATACTCAAACCTTCGAATAAACTTTTCAATCGTGCTCTTTAGCGCAAGTTCCGGCTCAACCTTTAAAAATCTTGCTACATTTACAACGGCAAAGAGAAGATCCCCTATTTCTTCAGAATGTTTTCCCTGCTCACCATTTTTATAGGCATCTTTCAATTCACACAGTTCTTCGTCCACTTTTAGCATTGCGTCTTCAACCTTATCCCAGTCGAATCCCAACAATGAAGCTTTTTTCTGTACCTTTAAGCTTCTCATCAGAGCGGGCATGTGAGGTGGAATGTCTTTTAACGACTGTGTATGGGTATCATGACCTTTTTCACGCCTTTTCACAGATTCCCAGTTACTTAGCGCCTGCGCGGGGTTATCGGCGGATGCTTCACCAAACACGTGTATATGCCTTAAGATCATTTTACGACACACGTTTGCAATAACATCTTTTATGTTAAAACCGCCTCTCTCTTTAGCTATCTGTGCGTGAAACACGATTTGAAGCAACAGATCTCCCAGTTCATCCGTAAATTTTGTATCGTCATGAGCTTCAATAGTTTCAAGCACCTCATATGCTTCCTCTATTATATACTGCTTTATGCTCTCATGCGTCTGCACTTTGTCCCAAGGGCATCCGTCAGGCGATCTGAGCAATTCCATGATCTCAACCAAGTGCTCAAAGCTAAATGATTTAAGTTTTTTCAAATCATTGATTCTTTTTTCTTCCATTTATCCTCCAAATTAATCTGTCGTCATTTCAAGAGTCCTATCTTATGTAAAAATCGACCGATTTTTCTTCCAGCCGGAACAAGTTCCAAATCATCCCTGTTTATTGAGCCTGTCAAAAAAAGGGCTACCAAATATATCACAACTCCCGCCAACATCGCAGCGATTAACGCAACATGAGGATCGGTAATTCGTACAATAACAAAATTATAAACAATTCGCACGCAAAAAGCCATTAAAAGCGCAGCCAGGGCTGGTTTTAACAAAATATCCCTTAAACGGCTTGTAAATTTAATGTATCTTCTAACCATGAGCAAGTTCAAAAGCGAAGCTATAGCATAGCATGACACTGTTCCTATGGCTGCTCCGACCACATTTATTTCGGGAATTCGGACTAATAAAAACGTGATAATAAGTTTTACCGATGCGCCGATAAAAAGATTGCGCACAGGAACCAGAATACGGTTTATGCCTTGCAAAACAGCGGTTAGGGTCTGGATCAAGGCAAGAAAGAAAATCCCAAGCGCTGATATGCTAAGAATTCCTGCTGCCTTAAAAGCTTCGGAAGCCGGAAGCGCCCTATATAAAAATCCGATTATGGGCTCTGAGAGCGTAAACATACCAGCCATGGCGGGAAGCGCTATCATTATCGTTACTCGTATACCTGCCGTAGCCCTTCTTGCTATGCTTGACTTATCTTTTATGGCAAATGACTCCGAAATCGCAGGCACAAGGCTCATAGCAAGCGCAACTGTAAACAATGAAGGCATATTGGCAAGAGGATTAACATAAGCCGTCAGCAGTCCATAAAGCGCTGTTGCTTCACCAACCGTAAATAAAGCGTCGCTTTGCGGATTTAATGTCCCGCTTAAGAGATTGACCACCATAAGTTTATCCGCCAGGTTTACAAGCGGCATTACCGAAGCGCCAAGTGTGACCGGCAATGCGATCTTCATGATTCTTATAGCAATTTGCCGGTTGCTTGGCTCAAAACCCCTTTTAGCCGATAGTCTATGATCTCCTCTAACCTTTTTTATGTGGCTTACATATACCCACATAAGAAGCAAAAGTGCGATTATCGAGCTTAAAGTCACTCCAAGTACCGCACCAGCCGCTCCAAATTCGACTCCATAACCCATAAAAACCACTGCTAAAACAAGTCCGATCCCAAGTCTTCCCGCCTGCTCGACCAACTGGGATAAAGCTGTAGGCGACATAATCTGAAGTCCTTGAAAATAACCGCGAAAAGCCGACATGACTGAAACAAAAAATAATGACGGCGCTATAGCCAGTATAGAGTAAAACGATTTAGGGTTGCCTATAAGCAAAGCTAAACCGTAGCTGCCTGCCGCAAGAACAAGAAAGCTTAAAAGCCCCATCCAAAACAAAATCCTGAATGCCACCACAAAAACTCTGTGCGCTCCCCGCCTATCGCTTTGTGCCATTTTCTCCGACACCATCTTAGATATGGCAACAGGCAAACCTGATGTAGATGCGACAAGCAATAATGCGTATATGGGATAAGCCATCTGATAAAGACCCATTCCTTCAGCCCCGACAACGTAGGTCAGCGGAATCCGAAAAGCCGCGCCAATTATCTTCGCTATCAAACCAGCAACGGCCAATATGACCGCACCCTTTAAAAATGACCTTCCGCTCATTAATCCTCCTGATATAACTTAAAATGCTTCTCGCTAAGGGCACTTTGCATTCGAGCTAATAAAACCAATTTTATATTATATCACCTTTGATTCTGCTTCATTACGTGAATTTGCTTCAATTTCTGTGAAGGAAGCTCCGGAATCTAACCGTCGGCACGACACAAAAAACATAAAGGCATCGTAAATATCCTCCGATGCCTTCCTTAATCTATATTTATTTACATAATCATCCTTTACAGGTATATAGTCTTACTCTAAGTTGTCCTTTGTTCTTTATTCATGCCGATCGGTGGAACACCAAATATGCGTTTGTTTATAGCCTTTCCGTGTACTTGGTTATGTTTGCCTCTTCCCTCCAAGTTTCCATTAGAGAGTTCCATTCGGTTTCCTGCATACGGCTGTCGAGCAAAGTCTCAATTTCTTCTCTTTTTTCTTCCAAAGTATATATATGCCCCGGAACTTTCTCGTAAAGCCTTATAATATGATACCCAAACTGTCCGCCGACAAGATCCGATATTTGTCCCACTTCATCCAAGGCTAAAGCCGCTTCCTCGAATTGAGGTATAAAGCCGCCTCCACTTGTGACCCTGTATCCTTCCTCATTGTCAACCATCCCGGGATCTCCTCCATATGTGGCAATAAGCTCCTCAAAGTCCTCGCCCGCTTTAGCACGATCAAGAATTGCCTGCGCTTCCGGCCTAATTACTGCAAGCTTCTCGGCTAGATAATCTTCGGCTTCATCGTTTAGGCCTTCTCCTCTTAATCTGCGGTATTCAGCCTGCTCCTCATCAGGAAGCGCTATCAATATATGTTTGACACGGGCTGTCGGAGCCCTCATTAATTCCACTTCGCCTTCAGCCACTTGAGCCGGATTTGCTTTTTGAGCCTCTATCTGTGTGTTAAAATACTCCTGTATCTGCTCTTCTGAAGCCTCAACGCCGGCAAGCTTGTCTTCTCTGAATTCCTGCACTCTTGCGTTAAGCGCCATCATCTCAAAATATTCAAGTTCAGTCAGACCCATTGTTTGAAGCTGTTCGTCAAAGACTTCCCTTGCCCTTTGCTCGTAGTCAACTCCTTCTCTTTCCGCCTCCTCATCCTGCTCTCTTAAGAATTCGGCATACGAAAGAAGTTGTTCGTTAAAATCCTCCTGCACTTTGTCGATATCTTCTTCACGCACTGTAAATCCAGCCTCTATAGCTTTAATCTCAATTATCTTTTCATCTACAAGATCGTCAAGAATCTGTGTTTTTTGCGCAAGTATGCTTTCTCTCGCCTCAGGATCCCTTTCCGTCTCCTCAGTTATACCCAAACGCTCCTTTTGACTGTCAAAAATATCTACAACTTCGCCTTTCAATATTTCTTCTCCGGCGAATCTTGCCACCACCTGCGCCCTATCCCTTTCGGGATTAACCCTCACAAGCACACAGCCTGCCAAAAACACCGAAATCAAACTGATTATAACCACCAAACTAAATTTTTTCAAAAAAACCATCTCCTTTGTTTTAAACTATTTTTTAACATTCTCCATATTAAATGTTTTATCCATTTTGACCATCAACTCTTTTGTTTTAATAAGAGCTGTAACAGGCTTCGAATCCTTTAGCTTTAAAGAAAGCAACACAGGGTTTGAGCTTACATAATCGATGCTGGTTCTGTTTTCGTTGATGAGCGTCATAATTTTCCTCTTATCAATATTTACGTCGGTAAATTTAATCTTAACAACTCTTTCATTATGCATTATCTCAAGGACTCCAAGCTTTGTACCCAATGCTTTAATATACGCAATGTCGATTAGATTTCTTGCCGCAAGCGGGGGATCCCCGAATCTGTCCTCTAACTCCTCCTCCACATTGTGTTTGTCCTCCTCGCATTCAATTGCTGCAATTCGTTTGTATATCCCAATCCTTTGTCCCTGTTCGAAGATATATTCGTCGCTTATATGGGCGTCAGCCTTTATGTCTATCTGCGTTTCTATCCTTTGGGGCAATTCGCCTTTAAGCTCATCGACAGCGTTTTTAAGAAGCCTGTAATACATGTCATAACCAACGTCAACCATATGACCATGCTGCTCTCCGCCCATAATATTCCCGGCGCCTCGAATCTCCATATCTCTCATGGCTATCTTAAACCCTGCGCCAAATTCCGTAAACTCCTTGATAGTACGAAGCCGCATAGAAGCTTGTTCCGTTAATACCTTATTCTTCCTGTACACAAAATAAGCATACGCCTTGCGGTTTGATCGCCCTACCCTACCCCTTAGCTGGTATAGCTGGGAAAGGCCGAAGTGATCGCAGTCATAGACTATAAGAGTGTTCACATTAGAAATATCAAGCCCGTTTTCAATTATCGTGGAACATAAGAGCAAATCATAATCGTTTCTATAAAAGCCTATCATAACTTCTTCGAGAGTATTTTCACTCATCTGTCCATGCGCTACGGCTATTCTCACCCCGGGTACAAGCTCCCTTAATCTCTCAACCATAAAATCCATGCTCTTTACCCTGTTATAAACAAAATATACTTGCCCTCCCCTTGCGATTTCCTTAAATATACAATCACGCAACAAAAGATCATCATTCTCAACCACATAGGTTTGAACCGGAAAGCGCCCCTCAGGCGGGCTCTCAATTATACTTATATCTCTTATCCCGGACAGCGACATGTGAAGCGTACGCGGTATGGGAGTAGCGGTTAATGTCAATACGTCAACATTCTTTTTTATATCCTTTATCATCTCCTTGTGGGACACGCCAAACCGCTGTTCCTCATCTATGACGAGAAGCCCGAGCTCTTTAAATCTTATGTCTTTTCCAAGCAACCTGTGCGTCCCGATAACCACATCCACCAAGCCTTCCTTGAGTGACCTTACAGTGTCTTTCTGCTCTGAGGAAGTCTTAAAGCGGCTCAACACTTCTATTTTAAAAGGAAAGTCCTCAAACCTTTTGACAAAAGTATTGTAGTGCTGCTGTGCTAAAATCGTGGTAGGCGCGAGAACAGCCACCTGTTTATTATCCATGCATGCCTTAAACGCCGCCCGTATGGCGACTTCAGTTTTACCGTAACCAACATCACCGCACAAAAGCCTGTCCATGACTTTACCCGATTCCATATCCCTTTTTATATCTTCCACAGCCTGCAATTGATCAGGTGTTTCCTCATACGGAAACGATATTTCAAACTGACGCTGCCAATCGGTATCATGAGAAAACCTGTGGCCTTTTAACGATTGTCTTGCCGCATAAAGCTTCAAAAGATCGATCGCAAGCTTTTTTACCGACTCAGTGACCCTGGCTTTGGTCTTTTGCCATTCCGCCCCTCCAAGCTTTGATAGCTTAGGCGCTATATCATCAACCAAAGCATATGATTGGATTAGATCCAACTGATCGGCCGGCACATACAGCTTGTCTGTACCCGCATATTTTATGTTGAGATAATCTCGTTTGCGGCCTTCAACCACAAGTGTTTCCAATCCTATATACTTTCCGATCCCGTGATTTTCATGTACTACATAGTCCCCGACTTTAAAGTCTGTCAACACACCCGGTTTTCTTGATGACTTTCGTGTGCGGGATCCTTTTTTCCCTGTTCCGTATATGTCTTTCTCAGTAATGATCATAAAGCGGGTATCCGGATACTCAAAACCCCTTGTGAGATTCCCGGTCAGAACGCAAATTTGACCGGGAAAAAAATCTCCCTCGTGGTTTTTCTTGAATACAGCGTTTATGCCGCCGCTTTCAAGGAAGGATACAAATGCCTGTGATTGCTTATCAGTGTCTAAAACTGCCGCAATACAGTATCCTTGAGCTTTAAGCTTTGATATTTCCTCAAGCATGATATAGAGATTTCCTTGCCAGGAAGGAACGGATCTTGAAGCAAGCAAACGATATTGCCCATCCGAAGTAGATGATTCGGACATTTCCCTTAATATCAGCTGATTTTTAGCTTTGATCTTGAACAGAATGTCATCATAATCCAAAATAGTATTACTCTGTTCAGGCAACACTTCCCCCTGCTCAAGGAGGTCCTTGAAATGCTCGTTAAATCCTTCGCAAAATACCTTCGCGCATTCCTCAAGCCTTGACGGTTCGTCAAAAACAATTAGCGCTTTATCTGATAGATAATCCACAGCCGATACTTTGTCAGGATAAAAGAAATACATGTAACTTTCCATATGCGCGGCATTTATGCCTTCATGAAGCGCGTCGAGTATAGCTTCGGTTTTATCCTCAAGCCTTTTTAATATGCCTTTTTCTTTTGATGCCATAAGATTTTGATGAACCTTCTCAAAAGAGTTGGTTATATTTTTTCTTGCTTTATCTTTTACTTCCCTATTAAGTATAAGTTCATGAGCCGGCGAGATTACGATTTCTTTAAGTTTCTCTGTTGAGCGTTGCGAAATCGGATCGAATTCCCTGATAGAATCAACTATATCGTCAAACATTTCAATCCTGCAAGGTTTGTCGCAAACAGGAGGGAAAAAATCAACTATTCCTCCCCTTATGGAAAACTGTCCCGCTCCTTCAACCGCGTCAACCCTCTCGTAACCTAAACTTACAAGACTCTCCGCAAAATAAGGCAAAGGCATCTCTATTCCTTCAATTATCGTAAAAATAGATTCTTTGAAACATTTGAGGCTTGATTGAATGGCAAGTACAGCTTCTAAGGAGGCTACGACTATTACTCCTTTATTTTCCGCTAAAGCCGCCAAGACTTTAAGCCGCTTAGCCGTTATTTCATTGCTTTGCGCGGCTGCTTGATAAAAAAACAGCTCTCTCCCGGGAAAATAAAGTACCCTGTCAGGGTAATAGAATTCAAGATCCTCACAAATGTTTTTTGCAGAAAGCTCGTTATATGTCACAAAAAGGCAAGCCGATGAGAGCGGATAGACCAATGAAGCCGTAATATGGCTTTTGGAATAGGCGGTCAAGCCGGCTATCTGCGTTTTACCGTTATATAGGTTCTGCTTTATATTATCAAACTGTTTCCAATTAGTAAGCGGTTTAAGCCAAATCGGAACAGTGGCGTCGCCTAACAATTGCACCTGTTCATGGCCTCCTGTATACCCTTTGTCATAATAAGCATTGCCCCTTTGGCAGCTTTTTGGCATGCTTCCCTTATAACAGGAATCTCTTCGGAACTAAAAGAGGATAACACATAATCCGCTAAGTCCATTACTTGCGGCGCTGCTCCTATGCCTATCCTGATTCGCGGAAAAGCTTCGGAATCAAGACACGAAATGACTGATCTCATGCCGTTGTGAGTGCCGGCGCCACCGGATGGTCTTATTCGCATTGCCCCCACGCTCAAATCAACATCATCGTATATAAGTATTATATTCGAAGTATCAGCCTTATACCAGTTTTTAATCTCGAACACAGATGAGCCGCTTAAGTTCATATAAGCTTGCGGCTTAACAAGTATGACCTTTTCGCCTTCTACACTGCCAGACCCTACAAGCGACTTACCAAACGACTTATTAATGCTTATTCCCATCAAATCAGCCAAAATGTCGACCGCTACAAAACCTACATTATGTCGTGTCCTGCGATATTTATCGCCCGGATTGCCCAATCCCACGACTATAAACATATCTTCATCTTTCTACGCGAAAAGCGGGCTGACGGGAACATCTTCATAGATCCTTTTGATGGCTTCGGCAAATAGCGGAGCTACCGATAAAACCTTAATCTTTTCGAAGTGTTTTTCTTGCGGCAGCGGTATCGTATTGGTGATGACCATTTCCATAATGGGCGATTCGGCTATATTGCGTATGGCTTCGCCTGAGAGTACAGCATGGGTACAGCAGGCGTATATTTCCTTTGCCCCATTTGCCATCAAGACATGTGCGCTTTGCGCCAATGTTCCGGCAGTATCTGTAAGATCGTCTATCAAGAGCACTCTTTTGTTCTCTATATCCCCTATTACGTTCATAATTTCTACCATATTTACTTTAGGCCTTCTTTTGTCAATTATTGCAAGCGGAACATTGAGCCTCTGAGCAAAAGATCTTGCCCTCGACACGCTTCCTAAGTCAGGCGACACAACGACAATATCCTCATTAGCCAAAAAACCCCGGTCTATGAAGTACTTGGCTAAAATCGGCCCGCCTAACAGATGATCAAGCGGAATATTGAAAAAACCTTGGATCTGAGGAGCATGAAGATCCATCGTGAGCACCCTGTCCGCCCCTGCGCTTGTAATTAGATCGGCAATCAGCTTGGCAGTGATTGGATCTCTTGCCTTTGCCTTACGATCCTGTCTCGCGTAACCATAATATGGTATAACAGCCGTTATCTGTCCTGCAGACGCCCTTTTGAATGCGTCTATCATAATGAGAAGCTCCATAAGGTTATTGTTGACAGGGTGACATACCGACTGTATCACAAACACATCATCCCCGCGTACAGATTCATGAATATTAACGCTTATTTCCCCGTCGCAAAAAGTAGTTACCAATGCGTCGCCCATTTTTATCCCTAAATGGAGTGCGATTTCGTTTGATAAATCCGGATTGGAATTTCCTGTGAAAATTTTGATCTCCTTGCCGTGAACCGTCATTAATCTTCTGCCCCCTTGTTTTGGGTTTTACGCTTTTCAATCCACCCTTGCTTGTTTACTTGTCTCTCTCTTGCTATTGCTAAGTTCCCGCGCGGAACATCATGCGTTATGGTTGAACCGGCAGCGACGTAAGTATCGTCCTCAACAGTTATTGGAGCGATAAGATTTACGTTGCATCCGATAAATGATCTGTCTCCTACAAATGTTTTATTCTTCTTTTCCCCGTCATAATTTACAAAAACCACACCGCAACCGACATTTACGTCTTTACCGATTTGGCCGTCACCCACATAGCTTAAGTGTGAAACTTTACTATTATCGCCAACGGTACAGTTCTTAACCTCGACAAAGTTGCCTATTTTAACATGCCTGCCTATAAAGCTGCCCGGACGTATATGGGCACATGGACCTATTGAGCTTTCGGCTTCAATAAAGCTCTCCGACACAACCGAAGATTGCAAAACGCAACCTTTGTCTATTTTCGAGCTCACGATCCTGTTGTTCGGGTATAACACGCATTTTTCGCCAATTATTACGCGACCCTCAAGTACATTTCCGGGATATATTATGGTATCCCTGCCGATTACGACATCTATACCAATATATGTATTGTCCGGATCAATTAGAGTAACCCCATTATCCATATGGAATTCGTTTATCTTAGCCTGAAGTGACCTTTGCGCCTGAGCAAGCTGCATTCTAGTATTTATTCCTATTATCTCATCAGAATATTCAGTGGTTAAAACACCTACGCTGTCTCCGTTTGCCACAATATTAGATAAAACATCCGTCAGATAATATTCACCTTGCGCATTCGCCTTGTCCATCTTTTGAAGACCGTCTAACAAAGCGCCAACATTGAAACAATACATTGACGCGTTCACTTCTTTAATCTCAAACTCAAACCCTGAAGCATCTTTGTGTTCTACAACCCTTTCAAAATCACCGTTAATGTTTCTTACTATCCTGCCGTATCCTTTGGGATCATCCAGCAAAGCCGTAAGAGCCACAGCTCCAAAGCCGCCGCTTACGCAATAATCAACCATACCTCGCAAAGTTTCAGCCGATATAAGCGGGACATCCCCTGCTAAAACAACTACATATCCATCTCTGTGTTTAAGATGTCCCTCTGCGGTCATTACGGCATGTCCTGTACCCAAGCGTTGTAACTGGCGGACAAAAACAGCGCGTTCTCCCAGATATTGCTCTATTTCTTCAGCTTTATGACCTACAATCACCACCGGTGGAGATGAGGAAATGCGCTCTGAAGCCCTCATCACATATTCGATAACAGGGTAATCACATATCCGGTGCATAACCTTGCACATGTCTGATTTCATTCGGGTTCCCTCACCCGCTGCCATTATGAGGACAGTAACATCCGTATGCATAACATAACTCCTTTGCATTTGAAAGTTGCCGATAAAAAGCAGCAGAAAAAGCCAAGCTCTATAAGCGCTTATGCAACTTAAGCTTACTCTTTCGGCATTTTATTATATTCGTCTAAAACCAAAGTTTGAAGGCGCCCACGCATATCGGAGCTTATTGGATGCGCAATGTCCTTATACTCACCTCTCGGGGTTTTTCGGCTGGGCATTGCAATAAACAACCCGGTTAGCCCTTCGATAATCTTGATATCGTGTACCACAAACTCACTGTCAAATGTAACTGAAACTACCGCTCTTAGCTTACCTTCACCTGATATCTTCCGAATACGTACATCAGTTGCAACCATCCGTGTCAACCACCTTTCATGTCAGTTGTAAATTACCGTTCAAGCGACCATCGCGCGGGTGAAAACCGACTTCCTTCTCCGTTCTCGCTCGCTTCTTTCAACTCTATTAAAGTCTTGTAATCTTTAACCAGCTTTTCTTTAGGAAAACTGGTCGTGATCACTACGCCTACTCCCGCGATTTCTATATCAAATTCGGAAAGCAACTCCGACATTCCCTTTGCCGTGCCTCCGCCCCTCATGAAATCATCTATAATCAATCCTTTTTGTCCTTGCTTTACTGCTCTTCTTGACAAAGACATGGTTTGAAGACGATTTGAAGAAGCTGAAACATAATTTATATTAACCGAAGAACCTTCAGTTACCTCATTATTGCGCCTGGCTATAACTAAAGGACAATCAAGCGCTCGGGCAGTCATCATGGCAACCGGAATTCCTTTGGTTTCAACGGTTATGACAAAATCAGGCTTTGTATTCTCAAATTCGAAAGCCATAATCTCACCAATCTTTTGGGCAATTTCAGGTAAGTAAAGCAAGTCCGCTCTATAAAGAAAACCTCCCGGTAAAACTCTCTCAGGTGAGGAAAACCTATCGCATAAGTCCAATATAAAGCTTGAAAGGTCTTTTTGAGTCAACTTCGGCCTTAATCGGACTCCTCCCGACGCACCTGCTATTGTTTCGAGGCAACCCAATCCGAGATTCTCCAAAGTCTCGACCATTTCCTCTATATCTTCGCTCACGGTTGATTTAGCAGTCCCAAAAAGCTCGCTAAAAAATTTCAGCGTGTAGATACGTCCGGGATGGTCGGAAAGAATTTTGACCATCGCACCCATGCGCTTATTTTTATCAAGCTTCATTCCCAACCTCCTGTGAATATTTTGATGAAAAATTTAGTATATGTATGACGATTCAGGTAATGCTGAAACTGTCCCAATGATTTCGTTCTTTAATCATTCGTCCAAGTATACCTCATCTGAACAAAGGGATACCTGAATAGCTTCATTTTTGAATTATATCATAAAAACGATTCAGTGTCTGCTAATTTGTGTTTTTTTAATGGAGTTTTTATCAGAATGTCAGTTTAAAAGCCTGACCTATAAAACAAAAGAACCCGAGTTGATTCAACCGGATTCCTTCGTTATATATAAAATTTAATCCGGCGACGACCTACTCTCCCGAAGGGTCGCCCCTTAAGTACCATCGGCGCTGGAGGGCTTAACTTCTGTGTTCGGAATGGGAACAGGTGTGGCCCCTCCGCCATCGTCACCGGAAAAATTAGCTATTAAAGCTGGTGTTAATACACCTTCAAAACTTCATAACGCAATTCTAACTTTTTAAGATCAAACCCTCGCCCTATTAGTATCTACAAGCTCAATACATTACTGCACTTACACCTTAGACCTATCAACCTTGTAATCTGCAAGGGGGCTTACCTTCGCACTTGCGCACGAAGTGGGAAATCTAATCTTGAGGGAGGCTTCACGCTTAGATGCTTTCAGCGTTTATCCCTTCCGCACTTAGCTGCCCAGCTATGCCACTGGCGTGACAACTGGTGCACCAGAGGTGCGTCCATTCCGGTCCTCTCGTACTAGGAACAGCTCCTCTCAAATTTCCTACGCCCGCGATGGATAGGGACCGAACTGTCTCACGACGTTCTGAACCCAGCTCGCGTGCCGCTTTAATTGGCGAACAGCCAAACCCTTGGGACCTACTTCAGCCCCAGGATGCGACGAGCCGACATCGAGGTGCCAAACCTCCCCGTCGCTGTGGACGCTTGGGGGAGATCAGCCTGTTATCCCCGAGGTAGCTTTTATCCGTTAAGTGACGGCTCTTCCACTCGATACCGCCAGATCACTAAGCCCGACTTTCGTCCCTGCTCGAGTTGTAGCTCTCGCAGTCAGGCTCCCTTCTGCCTTTACACTCTACGAATGGTTTCCAACCATTCTGAGGGAACCTTTGGGCGCCTCCGTTACTCTTTGGGAGGCGACCGCCCCAGTCAAACTGCCCACCTGACATTGTCCCGCTGCCAGCTAATGGCTTGCGGTTAGAACACCGGTACCGGAAGGGTGGTATCCCAAGGTTGACTCCACACAGGCTAACGCCCATGCTTCTTAGTCTCCCACCTATCCTGTACATCCACTACCAGTGTCCAGTATCAGGCTACAGTAAAGCTCTACGGGGTCTTTCCGTCCAATCGCGGGTAGCCAGTATCTTCACTGGCACTCCAATTTCGCCGGGTCCCTTGTTGAGACAGCGCCCAAGTCGTTACGCCATTCGTGCGGGTCGGAACTTACCCGACAAGGAATTTCGCTACCTTAGGACCGTTATAGTTACGGCCGCCGTTCACTGGGGCTTCAATTCAATGCTCTCACATCTCCTCTTAACCTTCCAGCACTGGGCAGGCGTCAGCCCCTATACTTCCTCTTTCGAGTTGGCAGAGACCTGTGTTTTTGCTAAACAGTCGCTTGGGCCTATTTTCTGCGGCCGCTCGCGCGGCCCCCCTTATCCCGAAGTTACGGGGTCATTTTGCCGAGTTCCTTAACAAGGGTTATCCCGCTCGTCTTAGGATTCTCTCCTCACCTACCTGTGTCGGTTTGCGGTACGGGCACCCATATGCTGATTAGCAGCTTTTCTTGCCAGTGTGAGTTACCTGACTTCCCTACTAAATTTCGGTCCCCATCACATCTCGCCCTTATAAAGAACGGTGCTTCACTCGCTCTTAAGACTCGATGCTTGGACGGGCTCTACCATCAACCCGCTTCAGTCATCCTCCTGTGTCACTGCTTGTCCTTAACGCATATAGGTGGTATCGGAATATCAACCGATTGTCCATCGCCTACGGCTCTCGCCCTCGGCTTAGGCCCCGACTAGCCCTGAGTGGACGAACCTTCCTCAGGAAACCTAAGGTTTTCGACGGGGTGGATTCTCACCACCCTCTCGCTACTTATACCGGCATTCTCTCTTGTATTATGTCCACCTGTCCTTTCGGTCAGGCTTCAGCCCTAATACAACGCTCCCCTACCACCCCAGTCGTCGGTCGTCGGGCAACAGTCGTCAGGATTTCTGTGTTTCCCGTAATTTGTAAAGTTGTCTTCCTACTATCTCATATCGTTCATCTAAGTCCCGCCACATTGTTTCTTCAATGTAATTCAGGTCCTTACACAACTCTATCAGTACTCTAACTTCATTACAGGAACCTAATGCATTTCTTAGAAAGTGCTGAAACTCTCCAGTGCTATCTTTTCTTCCGTATCCCTCCGCTATGTTAAGCGTTATTGATACAGCTGCACGTCTTAATTGACTTCCCAATTCATGCTTTTCTATGCCAGGAAATGTTTGTGTCTGTCGATGGATATCTAAAGCCAATTTATAGGATCTTTGATATACATCAAGGTTTTTATACCCCAACATCCTTCATTTCCCTCCTGACGTCTGACGTCTGACGACAGACGACTGAAATCCAAAGCTTCGGTGACAGGTTTGAGCCCCGGACATTTTCGGCGCGGAATCACTAGACCAGTGAGCTATTACGCACTCTTTGAATGAGTGGCTGCTTCTAAGCCAACATCCTGGTTGTCTGCGC
>Ga0209316_100301_pt1 | contig 17305 bp, 13 predicted proteins | sample 3C3metaG_FD_184150 | JGI IMG/M metagenome (GOLD analysis project Ga0209316, IMG submission 184150) | Freshwater bacterial and archeal communities from Indian Creek, Illinois, USA - 3C3 metaG (SPAdes) (version 3) | ecosystem: Environmental > Aquatic > Freshwater > Unclassified | place: USA: Indian... | reverse complement strand
GTTAAAAAGACATTATTAATCATAGGCTGTGTGATTGACCAGGATGTTTTTCTGTGCTACTATTCTATGGGATTGATACATCAAGTTTCCCCACCGAACATATTCGCAAATTTTTGGAGGTGATAGTGTGGACATTGGCCCCAGTAATAATCCGGGCAATTTTATTAAGCCGAACAGGATAAGAAAGAAGATTACACGCTATTATCTCGTTTCTTCAGATTGAACAAAACCTAGGCAGTCTGATTTTCCCTCTTGCAACTCAAATGTCTGTGTAATGTTGTTTATTCCTTTTAAATCCTGATTCAGCAAGGAAAGTATGACATAATACTCATAAGGCATTATTATTGACAGGAGGTTTGATCATGACACTAAAAAAACTTATGGAACTGCTATCTTCAACGAATGATTACCCCACGCTCAAAGACATGTTTGCAGGAATGCTCGCAGCGGATATAGCTGAGCTTTTTGAGCGCATCGACGATAAGCGCACAATAGTTGCTTTTCGGCTTCTTTCTAAAGATATGGCTGTTGATGTCTTTGCGCATTTGTCGGCTGAAAAGCAATCTGCTATTTCTAAATTAACAAACGAAGATGAATTAAGCATAATAGTAAACGAATTATTTTTCGACGATAAGATTGACTACCTTGAGGAGATGCCGGCAAATATAGTCAAGAGAATACTGAAGAATTCGACCGAAACAGAGCGGAAGCTTATAAACCAATTCTTGAAGTATCCTGATAATTCCGCCGGCGGACTGATGACCATAGAGCTTGTGGATTTAAACAAGAGTATGACTGTGACACAGGCATTCGAAAGAATACGTGCTAATGCTCCCGACAAGGAAACCATATATACCTGCTATTGCGTTGATTCACACCGCAGACTCGAAGGAACGGTTTCACTCAAAGATCTGATACTTGCTTCACCCGAAACTGTAATTGAAGAAATCATGCGAAAAGAAGCGTTATCGGTAAATACTCACGAAGATCAGGAACATATTGCCGATTTGTTCAAAAAATACGATTTATTGAGTTTACCGGTTGTTGACCACGAGAAAAGGCTTGTAGGTATAATAACGGTAGATGACGTAGTCGATGTAATCGAGAGAGAAAATACCGAAGATTTTCATATGATGGCGGCAGTGCATGGAAAAGCAAAAAAGGATAAATTGCTGCAGGGTTCCGTGCCACACGCCATACGCCTACGCCTTCCATGGCTTATAATAACACTTTTCGGCGGAATGCTTGCGGGCGGGATTATCCAGATTTTCGAGGAAGCGCTGACCGCCATTATTGTTCTTGCTATGTTTATACCGGTAATCATGGATATGGGTGGCGATGTAGGAATACAGACATCAACGATTGTCATAAGAGGTCTTGCAACCGGTGATATCAACAAAAAAAACGTAATGGAATCCCTCTTTCGCGAAGTATTGATAGGTATCTCGATGGGTGTAATTTGTGGGGTTGTCGTTGGTGCGGCAAGCCAAATATGGCAGGGCGTGCCAATGCTTGGAGTGGCAGTAGGCGGCGCAATGATCGCAACTATTGCCGGAGCATCTTTTTTGGGCGCTTTTCTGCCAATAATATTTGAGCGTTTAGGAGTCGATCCCGCCGTAGTTTCAGGCCCTCTTATAACTACTATAAAAGACATCACCGGCCTGCTTATTTATTTCGGTATTGCAACTTTGGTCATGGGGATCTAGAGCAGACAAGGTGACGGTTGAGCAGACAAAGGGACGGTTCTTCTGTCTGGCTTTCAGACAAAGGGACGGTTCTTCTGTCTGGCTTTCAAGGTTTTATGCACCTTATCCTTGTTCAAGCTTTCAATAACAGCGATCTTCCTGACTGACAGTTTGGTTTCTTAGCTGATGTTCCATATCGTAAGAAAAATAAAAAAAATGTGTGTAAGGGGTGGTACTTTGCCTAAAAATCAAACATTATTTATCCAGGAAGCAATCTATGAGTTGGGCAGAAAGCTTGGTTTAATATCTGCAATCGAGCATACAAGTATGCCAAGCAGCGAATGCTATGCTCCAAAATATGATGTGGTATGGTATGGTATTTTGATACAGAGAAATACTATAATATTGATGCTTTAAAACCATTGTTTTCGCACAATCCTATAATACTGGACAGAATTCGCAAGTTGCCATTTGCTGGATTTGAGATAGAAGGCTCTACAACCTCCAGCAAGAATCAATTAAGTAATTTTGCAAATCTATACTGTGGAGATTACCTTTTTAACTTTGTAATAGTGAATAATGATGCTGCAGCCAAAGAGAACGATACATATCGGAGAGGATTAAAACTTCATAGATATTTTACAAGCATGTGCGGATTTAGGAACATGTTCTTTGCCGATTGGAAACATATATCAAGAAGTATTTAAAATCTCAAAACAAATACGGGTGATACCTTTCCATGTACATCTGAAATTAACACAACCAAACGAAGTGCATATGGCGGAGAGGTTACGTCAGTTGAAATGTATGAAAAGATAGTTCCACATATAACAAATTCAGGTATGGAGATAAGGCAGAACTATGCTCCCGACAAAGCCCAATTTGAGTTTATGCTCAACCAGTATATACATAACAATCTCGAAAGTAGTAGTGAAATTGCAGATTTCTTTCTATTACAAAAGACATTCTTAATGCCAGATTTCAAGCAAATCAGGAAGTCGAGTAAACCTTTAGATAGCTACTATATACCGAAACTGGACGTGGTTTCAGGATTTAACTCTCCAAGAAGTTTTATCAAGTGGATGAGAGCATTGGCGAGTGAATTAAATAATGATATTGTTAATTTTCCGATGCTCTTTGCGATACTGAATGGAGCAGTCCAGGATGTTTTCTTGCCGATCATCTCAATAGAGATAGAATCTTCAGTAAATAAGCATATGAATGGCGGTATATTGAATATGGCAAAGAATTCATTTTGCGGCGTATTGGTTACAAGAAGTGATGCAAAGCCGCATCTTGAGTTCTTTAAAAATAAATTAAACTACAACAATATCGTATTGTATGAGGTTTAGAGTGGGAGGATATCAGTGAAGATAGGACTATATTTGCAGGATAGAACTTTACAGGGTAAAAAGGCGGAGAAGGAGTTCAATAGGGTTCTCGAATCAGTCAATGCTGCAAATCTTGATTTGTTTGTGTTTCCTGAACATGCATATTCGCCCTATAACGATGCGCTTTACAGCCTGAATCTTTGTGATTATTCTGATGGAGAAACTGCTGACACCGAAAGAATTGAAGATATTGTGCTTGAAATCAGCGAGAAGGCTGGTTGTCCGGTAATATTTGCATCAAGTGATAGTCACGATATGATTTATTCATACTATGTAAATCCTAAGCCTGCGGATGATGAAACCTACCTAAATTACTATGTCAAGCATATTGCAACAAGCTTCTCAGCTTTTGAATTCAGCGATTATGTGGATATGTTAGATATCCTCTATAAACCAGTGCTTTACAAGGGCTACAGGATAGGCAGGACGATATGCTATGATTCAATGACAAAAGCGGCTACTATAGTGCGGTCATATCGGAAAGTCAGTGCGCTTGAAACGGATTTTTAGTGCGGCCATAACGTAAAAATAGTGCGTGTGCGCCGGAGAATAGTGCGCCCATCCCTGTTGCAACAACATAGATTTTGCATTATCATTAAAACTGCGTTTACTCGTTACGGAGGATAGTGCTACGCTGGGGAGCGACATGAGCGCCGGACGAGGTTTCGTGGGAGAGTGATGCTTTCGGGTGTCGCTCTTTTTTATTGAGCACCATAACAATCACTCTCCCAGAGAAACCAATGCGATAACCCCTGCGCGAAGCGCTAATGCTTCAGCTTTCTTGAATCAGCCTCTGAAGCCCATGCGCTCGCGCATATTTACCTTATCGCTAATCTCAATATCATAGCAGTTATTTACAATACGATCCAAGATTGCGTCTGCCAGGACTTTATTGTTAATCTGTCCATGCCACCCTGCTGGCTTGGATTGAGCCACAAAAATCGTCGAGGCTTCCATGTGCCTGGACTCAATGATTTCGAATATACTGCCAGCTTGTTCGGATGATATTGGCTGATGCATCCACTCATCCAAGATTAGGACATCCGGTTTGCAAAATGACTCTAGAACCGCTTTGTACCTGCCGTCGGCAGCGGCTATTTGTATATCAACCAACAGTTCAGGCATGCGGATATAAAGTACTTTGTAGAGCCTACGGCAAGCGGCTACGCCTAATGCGTTGGAGAGGAATGTTTTGCCCGCACCAGCTGGCCCCATAATCAGGATGTTGCGCTTGTCACGGATATACTTGCCCTGAGACAGTTCCAGCAGCAAATCTCGGTTAAGGTCTCTTCCCGGATCATAGTCCACCGCCTCCATCGTAGCCTGCGGGAACTTAAATCCAGCGTGCTTATGAAGATTGTTGATGCGGTTGTTTCGGCGGTGTTGCCATTGGTTCTCTACCAGAAATCCGAAGCGGTCATCGAAGGACATATTCTTCACGGCGTTGTCCTGCATTTGTGCGCGAAATTCCTTTGCCATTTCGCGCAGCCCCATGCTCATTAATTTCTCGATTGTTTGTTCGTTTACCATTACTTGTCCCTCCTGTAGTAGTCGGCCCCACGCACAAAGGTGTGAGGATTGTCCATTTCTGTTGTGTCAGCAACCGTCTGGCTGATCTTGTCCTGACCTGTCTTGATAATGCTGTCAATATGCTTGTATGTAGGGCTGGGCGTGTATGAAAGCGCCCTTTTACAGGCGGCCTCCAACCGCACTGCGCCGTTCCGCTCGGCGAGTTTGAGTACCCCCATACAGGCTCGGTATCCCTGCTGCTCAATCACATGATTGGCCAAAATGGCTTTGATAACAATTTCTGTGTTTTCGCCTACGCTATTAGCCCATTTGATAAAGCGGTTGCTATTCCATTCACCGTATTTGCGATGCTTCTCCGGCATGTGCTCTGTGCTGGTGGTGTACTGGCCAGGCTTGCCATACAGCCTGCGATGGGAGCATATCCGCAATCCATCGGCGAATACCTCAATAACAGCACCGGTAATCCGAACATCAACCTCTTGTTTTATATACTGACAGGGTACGGAGTAATAGTTCTTTTCAAAGGTGATGTGGTAATTGAAGCCAGGAGTAAGCTTTTTCCAAACCGCCATCTCATAAGGTGTTGCCGGAAGTGGCCGCATAAAATCCTTTTCCTCATCAAGGTAGTTGCTGAGACGGCTGTCGGTTCTGCCCGGGAACTCTCTTGCATTGAACGCATTGAGTTTTTCAAACACGGCTTCATTCAAATCTTGGATAGTAAAGAATTTCCGATCCCGCAAGGCTGCAATAATCCATGTCGTCACTTTGCCAACGCTTCCTTCAACAGTCGGCTTATCCTTGGGCTTCTTAACCCGGGCTGGGAGAACCGCGCAACCGTAATGCTCTGCCATTTCACCATAGCTACGATTTAATATCGGATCGAAGTAGTCTGGTTTGATGATACCAGTCTTTAAGTTGTCCGGCGTTATAACGCTGGGGGCACCCTGGAAGAATGTTAGCATATGAGCATGGGCATTGATCCATGATTCGATGGTCATATTCAAGAAGGCTTCGGCGTAAACATAGCCGCTATACGGTAAAGCCCCCACGAACAGATACGCGGTGAGAATCTCGCCTGTCATACTGTCTACAATGGACAAGGTCGCTCCAGCCCAATCCACTTCTACAACATAACCTGGCTTGTGTTCGATGTGCATAGTTACCTTATTTTGATTAGCATACGAATAGTAGTGATACCTAAACTGGGTGTAGCCGTAGGGTATCTCGCCTAAGGCGCGGCATTCGGCGCAGTATTCGTCCCACAGTAGCGAAAATGTAACCCCCCGGCGTCCAAGATCCTTATGTATCTTCTCGAAGTTTGGCTGCCGACGATTGATTTCCTGAGCCGCTTTTTCCGGATACAGCATATTCTTGAGTGTTGCATCGTCTGTGTCGCCTATCTTGTCCCAACTCACCTCCTTTTCTTGCGCACGTTTGAACACATCGGCTACGGTATTGCGTGAATAGCCGAGTGCATTGCCGATACTCGTACGGTTCAGACCGATGCTTGCCAACCGGAGTATCTCGCGGTAATTAGTCATATCAATGACCTCCCTCGTTGTATTCATGCCTACAGGCATGTAACACGAGTATACCGTGAAATCTACCAGCGCACTAACCAGCGTCTGCAACGCACCAATATTCCGTTTCGAACGCACTCACTTTCCGATACAACTGCTCAAATCCGTCCGGCGTTATCAATTCAACACAGCCGCTTTTTAGTAGGGCTTTTGGCGTGAATGGTGTTGATATTATTATTAACTCCACTGGAGGGCATGTTGACTATAAGAAGTGGAGTTATTATCAAAAGGTCCGTGCTATTGAAAATAAATGTTTTACGTTATGTACAATGGGCTATTCGGATGATAAGGCTAGGAATATATCATATGTGTTTGGCTATGATCCTTGCGGTAGACACCTTAAATATAGTATCCTAAACCTTGATATTTCAGGAAGCACATCGAGAAACCTACCGGGAAAGGTGTACATATTTGATATAAAAAAAGAAAATTTACATGATATTTCGAAGTGTAAGAGCTTTGAAAATGATGAGTATTTGAATCAGTCCGAAACACTGAATAAGAACCAAGACTTTGAAATCAGACCGGATGCTCTTGATAATATTCTGAGAGAATCGAAGCAGATAGATACTGACCTTTATCTGCACAACTACAATGACAAAAACATCATTATTGCATATTGTAGGGAAAGAGATATTCTTAAGCCAGAACTGCTGGCCTCCATGCTATACAACGAAAAGATTGAAAAGATTTCAAATAAACGGTATATAGTTATCAACGAATGGAACCAGCTCGATGATAACTTCTACATTGGCATACTTTCTAATGTACTTAAGGTAAGAGCTGCTGAGAACTTTTGCGCTGTAATTCTAAAGAGTAATGATTTACAAAAGTGCTATCAAGTAGGTAACTGTAAGAATTCCCAGACGATAAAATTGGTTAATGGTGCCTTCGGGATTGACTTATCAAGAACAACTGGACCGGAAGCTCTATGGAAAAATAAAGAAGTGATTGGGGTTCGTAAAGAGTGGCGCATAGGTTATAATGTTCTATTGAAACACATTCTGTACAGACTAAGGGACGGTTCTTCTGTCTAGCTTTCAAGGTTTTATGCACCTTATCCTTGTTCAAGCTTTCAATAACAGCGTTCTTGTCTTCATTGTATGTTGCGCCCATATATTTCTTCTAAAAAATCTATAGTAGCGCGCATCAGTCTTTTCAAAGCCACCAAGTCGATATCCGAAAGTTTCTTAATGTAGATACATGCTTTCCCGATTTTATATTTACCCAAGCCTTCAAGCAAGTATGCATGAACTGGGCTGCCTGAATACACATAGAGCGAGATCGCCGCTTTTCGTGGGGAAAACCCAACCAATGGCCAATCCCCTTCTTGCATGCTCCGATCCGATTTGTAATGATATCTACCGAACCCAATCATCGAAGGACCCCACATCTTTGGAGGATATCCTGTAAACTCCTGCATCAACTTCACAAGTTCAAAACTGTCCTCACGCTTTTGCTCTGAATCTACAAAGGCCTTAATAAATTCAAAAACATCTGCATCATGCTGCTTGGTCTTCAAATCCGCCATATAAATGCCTCCTTTACCTCATAGGTTGTTGGTTTTTTTTAGAATTCTTCAACTACCCTGACCACTCGCCTAGCACCGACAAATAAATCGCTCTGTCACAGGATATTAACCGCGTTTTGACATATACCAATGAAACGATATTTTTGCTATTTTCACACTTCGGATTATTTAGCTCAACCCTCGAAACTCCCTTATTTACTGGACTTTTACACAATCACCCTTTTGCCATTAACATCAATACCACACACTCAACATTTGATATGGGAACTAACGGCGAGGCGCCGAAATTGATGTCACATCCTAATTAATGGTATATTACCCTTGGACAAGTTCTCCAATCACTAAGATCAATAGTCCAATACTTTGCCCATTCCTTCATTTCCTCGTATTCGGGGTGCTTAGGATTCTGTATGATTTCACGGAAGTTCAGAAATCCTCCGACACTGCCCACGTCCTCAGGTGGTGTTTGTCCACTTGCTTCCAACAAGTAGGGTGATTCCTTGTCGTACCCCTCTATAACACGTACCAGCTGAATCTTGTGCTCCCAATTGTCCCCCATGTCGTCATAAGTATAGAGTATATGCTTATGCTCGGGGAAAAACTCTGACAAGATATGTCCTTCCATTAATATAGCGCCTTCATCGTACTCCAGGTCCTCTTCAAATGGAACAAGCCTGGCAACTGGTATATGGTTGTTGCCGTCAAATATAGCAAAGTCATATAAGTGGTAATTCTTCCAGTCAAAAATCGACTGCAATACCTTGTGTAAACGTACAAATTCTATATCAGCAGGCACAATAATTCTCCGCACTGCTTTGTATACATCCAAATCAAGGGTGACCATCAATTCAAAGGCACGGTATTTATACGCTTGCTTTCCTGTAAGTTCAGAAAGAGCATTAATCATTGCTTTGTACGGGTAGAACCCCTCGCCAGTATTGCCGGAATAATTGACAATTCGGTAATTTGCGGGAACACCAACCGTATCACTGAACATTTTTGCAACACTTTTATACTCTCTTCCAACATAAAAAGCACATTCCAGTCCTGCTTTTGTTACCCAAGCCGCTGTCTGTCTGTTGCGATTTTGGGCAAACTCCACTTCGCCTGCCAGACGCAAATATTCCACCACCAGCTCAGGGTTTAAATTCATGGACAGCAGTGTGTTTGTAATGGCAGTTCTCATCATCTCCGCTACATTCTTCAGATCCTTTCGCTTAACTTGATAAACCGCAACGGTAAAACGTGTGGCGTTGTTCACTAAAACAAGCATGTCCTCTGCTCTACGATTGTCCCATACTTTAGTCCAATTTGCTGTCCAAGAAAACAGCGGGTCTACAACTTTGTGTACGGATGGACAATCGGCTCCCATGGCATCCGCTAATTTTTTCGTCAGTGCAATTTGCATGCTATCACTTCCTCTTTTTTACCATTAAGTAATAATCGTATCGCAAATACGGGTCAAAGTTTTCATTTTATATAGAACCGACAATTCAGTTCGTGCAAAGCAAGCAGTGGACCCTGATCATAAGTTTCATCTGGATACAGCTTTTTCATTTCTAAGAATCTGTCCAACATCCAAGGAATGGTGTCTTCTTGACCTCTGAAGCCAAGAATCAGACAAACTAGTGACTGTGCATAAGGGCTTCGGATATCAGCATACTGTTCCTTCAGCACCGAAGAATAGTCCTTTTTACTTCTTGCAAGAAGATATATTGAATTTTCAACAAGAGAACCTCCCCCCGTCTTCCTCTGTCAGCGAATAATGAAGCTTATCTGAAAGCTCTTCAATAAGCCATGACTTAAACTTGCCCATTATATCCTGATAATCAAGACCATCTGGCAAGCTGTCAAGAAGGCATAAAGTCATGCTAGTATCATCCGACCATGTTCCAGATGGTTGGTTGTGCGACCCGTATGCTCTCATATCTGTAACCGGGTCAACCTTCAGTCTTTCACGGCTATTAAATTCAACGGGTACTCCAAGTGCATCTGCTACACACAGGCCCATTATTCCATCTAGAACATGATTTCTCATTTCTTTACCCTTCTAAATCCATTTCTTCTCCATGCTAGAAGCCTCCTAAATTCTCGCTTGTCCTTGATAAACAGAATCATCAGTGTTGAATGTCAGATTAAAGACCATGTCTGACAGCCACTTCTTAAACGATGAATTGTCGCTAAATTGCTTAAATACTTCCATGTTATCTGACATGATATTCATAATAGCTTTGTTTAAGGCTTTATCGCTTTCTATCTTTGCATTCTGCTTATCCGAGTTTTTCATAGCATTTTGATAATCCTTGTCTTTTGCAACCATTTCAGGTATCTCAGAAATACGCTTCTTGACTTGGTCAATGTCTTTCCATTCAATATTTCCAAACAGATCATTGAATTCAGATAGGATATTGCTTAACAAATCTAGCTCAGCTTCTCCTTTTCCTCCACCTGCACTAGTTGGAACAGGATCAATGCTATATTCACCCTGTTCCTCAAGAACTATCGACAAAGCTGTTTGTGCTTCCAGTCTGTAACTATCCAAGTCAATCGCTTCCAAAATCCCTGCAGACAAGTCCTCTTCAATCGGCGATGGCAGTTTGTGAATCAGTAGATTCAAGAAGATTGAGAGCTTCTCCCAATCTGGATTCCCATAATGTAAAATGGCCGCTAAGAATCCATAAGTGCGAACAAAACCTTTACATTTGCTCTTAAAATCAACTTGACCGTTTTCATCCAAATCTTTTTCATAAGTGTGAGCACACGCATCAAGTATAGGATCCAATCGATCTCTATCCGCCCCATTGAGATAAAGTTCAACCACTGAATTCACATGATAGTCCGTAAAAACATGATAGGCTCTAATGCCTGATTCCAAATCGTTCAATTTATTCGGATCCGTCACATCTGAAAGAACCGTTGTTGTATAGTACTTTTCAAAGGATTCCTTGATGGTGTCCGTTTCGTTCGCAAAATCCAAAATAAACGTATCGTGCTTTTGTGAATGAGCCCTGTTAAGTCGCGACAATGTTTGAACTGCCTTAATATCTGTAAGTACTTTGTCAACATACATCGTATGAAGGAGTGGCTCATCATAACCGGTCTGGAATTTATCGGCTACAACCAATACCCTATAAGGATCTCTTTTCATGCGCTTTTCTATTTCGCTGCCGGCAAAGCCGTTGACAGAGCTTTCAGTCACTTTTTTCCTGCCATAATCATACTCTCCGGAAAAGGCTGCAATAGCCTTGTAGGCACTTCTGCGTTTCTGTAGATAATTGTTAATGGCATAGTAATACTGGATAGCTCTTTCAATGCCGCTTGTTACCACCATTGCTCTAGCTTGTCCACCAATTTTCCCTTTAGCAATTACATGGTCAAGAAAGTGATCCATCATAATCTCGGCTTTAAGCTCAATTGTCTTTTCTTGTGACTCAACATACTTTCTCAGTTTCTTCTGAGCTTTCTTTTTATCAAAACTAGGATCATCTTCAACTGTTTTTGCAATCTTGTAATAGCTGTTGATTGGCATATAGTACTTAAGGACATCAAGTATAAAACCCTCTTGAATTGCCTGTTTCATCGTATAATTATGAAACGACTTATGCATGGTTTTGCCTTCGGCCTCATAAGGCACACCAAACATTTCCAGAGTTTTATTCTTTGGAGTAGCGGTAAATGCAAAATAGCTGGCATTCTTAAGCATCTTTCTGCCTTCAATGATACTGTTTATCTTATCCTCCGTTGATTCTTCTTCTCCTTGCCCATAGTCTGAAGAAAGGGCCATATTCATTTTAGCCGACATACTGCCGCTTTGGCTGGAGTGCGCTTCGTCGATAATGATTGCAAAATTATTACGTCGATGGATTGTCCCTATATCGTCAAGAATATAGGGGAATTTATGAACAATCGTAACAATAATTTTCTTACCATCTTCTAAAAGTTTCTTTAAATCTCCGGAACTCTCCGCATGGCCAACGGTATTAACCACCTGCATAAATCCTTTAATAGTGTTTTTAATTTGCTTATCCAAGTTAATGCGGTCTGTTACTACAATGATCGAGTCAAACACAGGCTTGCCAAATCGCTGCATAGAAATCAGCTGATGTGCCAGCCATGCAATCGAGTTTGATTTGCCGCTGCCGGCGCTGTGCTGTATCAAGTACTTATGCCCGACACCATTTCCTGCAACATCAGCAAGCAGAGCTTTGACTGCTGAAAGCTGATGGTATCTCGGAAAAATCTGTGTGCGTTTTATCTTCTTTGTTTCCTCATCTTTTTCTCCGATGATTTGTGCAAAATTTTCAATTATATTCGATAGTTCTAGTTTGGTTAAGATTTCTTTCCAGAGATAATCTGTCCTAATTCCTGAAGGGTTAGGGGGATTACCCGCCCCGCCTTTATAACCTTTATTAAACGGCAGGAACCAAGATTTCTTACCGTCCAGTTTCGTGCACATGGCAACCTGATTGTCATCCATTGCAAAATGAACCATACAGCGACCAAAGTTAAACAAAAGCTCTTTTGGATTCCTGTCCGACTTATATTGCAGAATGGCATCATCAATATTTTGCTTTGTAAAACGGTTTTTAAGCTCAAAGGTCATAAGCGGTAGACCATTTAAGAACACAACAAAGTCCAATGCCAATCTGGTACTATCCTTTGAGTACGTCAACTGGCGTGTAACACTGAAAATATTCTTTTCATACACCACCTTCGCAGCTGGATTATGTACCGATGGCATCATGTAATACATATCCAACGTAACAGGGTAAATCTTAAACCCATTTCTCAGGACTTCTATTACACCACTTTTAGCAATCTCACCTTGCAAGCGATTTAGAAATTTAATCTTGTTCGCTTCTATTTCCAAGCCCAACTTTTCAAGCTTTTCAGGCTGAGTTGCTTTAAGAAATCGAAACAATCTAGTTTCATCGACAGCATAATCTCGATTATAGTCGGAATTTTTACCTTCCTCATAACCGTTGATTTCAGTCAAATGCTTGACTATATGAGTTTCAAAGCCTTCTTCTTTAACATTACTCGGCACTATTAATCACCATCCTCTGCTTCTAGAGATTCTTCGCCTATTGATTTTTCATCAAGTTCTGGATCCTCGATAACTTCATCTTCAGTTTCATCAATAATTATATTTCGAACATCCACTTTGCCCGTTACGACATCTGATGTTAGGCTGTTTTTGTATTCGGTTATAAGTTCTATCTCTCTATTTAGAATTTTAATGCTATTGTTTATAAGCTCGTGCTGTTTTTCTATTTCATCCACAATAGATTTTTGTTCGTTTATTTCTGGAAATCCAACTGTGAAATTTGCAACAAAGCTTAACGGTACTCTTTTTTGACCTGCAGAACCTGTCATAACTTCCGAACCAAAAATTCTAAAATATTCACATCTAGTTACAAAATATAAATACTTACCCAGCAGTCTTGTTTGATCTGGCCTAATTACTATAAGCTCTGTTGTACCATAACCAAGTTCTGTAACCAAATTTTCTAAACATGCTCCTTTACCATTTTCGAAACATGGTGTTATTTTGGCAATTACAACATCTTGTCTCGTAAAAGCTGTGAAACCTGTTCGAACGTCTTTAATTAACCTTAATTCCGAATTGTCAATGTCACCATCTGTCGATATTTTGTCCATTGACAGGAAAACGACATTGTCTTTTGACACATAATTGCTCTTAAGAACTTTCATTGATGGATTTAATTTCGCATATTTCTTAAGCTTACCAACGTCCCAATGTTCAGGCACATCCCCAAGCCAATCAATCCCTGATGGCTTCATTTTTACACTAGAATCCAATCCTTTTGTAACAGCTTCATTGATGATTGCTTGCTTTTGCTCCTTTAAAACTGCAATGAGCTTTTTCTTTGCCTTTATGAATTTATTGATTCTTACCAGTTTATGGTCGAGGTACTTAACAATCTGGTCTTGTTCTAGACGGGGAGGAATTGGCAAATATTGATTCGCAAAAACTTCGAATCTAAAGTCAGAGGATCTTTCTCTTATCCCACGATACAACGATTGAATAAAACCTATCTTAGCCATCCCTCTTATCACGTAAGCGTAGTAGTAATTATTTAGATCCGCTTTAGATTCACATACACTGTATACTGGTGTTCCCTTTCCATCTGAATCCGAAACGCCTATAGCACCTGCAAACGCATCCATTACATGAATTACCAAATCATCTCTTCTTATACCTTGGTATCCTATTTCTTTAATGGACTCTGTGAACCCAGTTGTTCTCCTGTTTTTTCGTAAAGTAACAACTCCATCTCTGAAGCATGTAACAACCTCATCAATTTCCCTAGTAAGACGATTCAACTTCTTATATACTGCCTTGCCACGCTGTACGTCCCAATGCGCAGGCATACTATCAACCCACGGAATATCGTTAACATATCTCAACTCATAAGGTCTAAGTTCATTATTCATCATTCTCTTAGCCCCCTATTATCTCATTCAATAAGCCTTCTGTCTCCGCTTCCAGCGCCTTAATATCTGCTATTATCTCATGTAAAGATCTAAGTTTTACCGGTTTATAGAAATACTTTGTAAAGCTGATTTCATAACCTACCTGTGTTTTTGCAGAATCAATCCATGCATCTGGGGCGAATGTCAATACTTCATCTTTGAAGAATGTTTCTATACCACCCTCGTGCAAAAGAGGCACCTGCTCTGTATCGCGCAAATCTGTATCCGCTTCATACTCAACAATTCCATGAGTACTTCTATACAGTCCGTAAATCGGATTTGCTTCTACTTTCCCACCTTTATGAATCTTCTTGATTACTCTCTCTGCTGATTCATCCACCTCAGCAAACCGATTTTTAATAAAATTCATGCGTTTAGCCGGCATCTTCATATTCAACTTATCCGCAGCTTTTGCCAATGCTTTTTCAACAACATTGAAATCCATTACTTTGCTGTAGTCAAACTGCTTTGCAACTTCTTCAAGAAGTCTCATGACTGGCAGATCATCCGCAACACGACACGCTGCCTCGAATTCCTCTAAATGTACCTGTGATAAATCAACTGAAAGTCTTAATGGTCTTTCAACCGTAATTTTTGAGTATCCAAACTCCTTGTCATCAAAAATCTTGGACTGTTCTGTTTCCTTAAAACCAATCAATAGATTTGTAATTTCAGTACGAATTTCAGGCGTGAGTTCACAATTTTTATTGCCAAGATTTTTCCTGAGAGGAGATTTCATAGAAGTTGCATCAATAAGCTGTACCTTACCTTGCCTACTTAGTGTTTTTCTATTCGTTACAATCCAAATAAATGTTGCAATACCTGTGTTGTAGAACATATTTTCCGGCAGTGCCACTATAGCTTCTAACCAGTCCTTCTCGATAATGTATCTTCTGAGATTGCTTTCACCTTGTCCTGCATCTCCTGTAAACAATGAGGAACCGTTGTGAACTTCAACAATACGGCTTCCCAGCTCTGTATTATGTTTCATCTTACTGACCTTGTTGGCTAAGAACAGTAACTGCCCATCACTCGATCTTGGAATCATTTTCAGTTCTGGTTCGTCTTTATGCAGAACCACAAAACGGGTATCAGAAATATCACCTTTCCCACCCAAGCGATCCATATCAGTTTTCCAACTCTTACCATAGGGTGGATTAGAAAGCATAAAATCAAAATACATTGTTCCGTGCTGATCTTCCGATAATGTTGAACCCAGTTTAATATTATCAGCCTGCTCGCCTTCACCTTTCAGAAGCATATCTGCTTTTGTAATGGCATACGTTTCTGAGTTGATTTCCTGCCCGAAAAGATTGATAGACACCTGCTTATTGTATTTCTCTGCCAGCTCTAGCAAGCGCTTTTCTGCAATGGTAAGCATTCCGCCGGTACCACAGGCACCGTCATAGACAAGATAGGATGAATCCTTCAGTTTATCGACGACAGGTAAAATTGTCATATCTGCCATAAGCTCTACAACGTCTCTTGGCGTAAAATGTTCTCCGGCTTCCTCGTTATTCTCTTCATTGAATTTGCGTATGAGTTCTTCAAAAATAACACCCATTGCATGATTATCAAGCCCAGGAAGTTTAAGCTCGCCTTTATCATCTAAAACCGGATTAATACTTAAATTAACTGTTGGACTAACAAACTTTTCTATGACTGCACCAAGAATGTTCGCATCAATCATACGGTCAATTTGATTTCTAAATTCAAACTTCGAAAGGATTTCTTGTACATTGGGGGAAAAGCCATCAAGATATGCGATAAAGTCCGTTTTTAGCTGCTGATTCTTCGCTCTGGACTTGAGATCTCTCAGTACGAAAGGTGAAGAATTGCAGAAAGCTTGTCCTGCTGCACGGCACAAACCATATGTCTGGTCGATAACACCAGCAGCATCCAGCGCTTTTTTCATTTGAAGAACGGCTTCCTTGGTAGGTTCAAGTACTGCATCCAACCTTCTTATTACCGTCATGGGTAAAATGATGTCTCTATATTTACCTCTGACGTATACATCTCTCAAGCAATCGTCTGCTATGCCCCAGATAAAGCTCACAATTTGGTTGTAAGTTTGGTTATCCATTTAATCTACTCCATTAATCTATATGTTTTTTCAGCTTACAGATTTTCCTATAATAAAATTATAACACAACCACTGTCCTTTTGTATGGACAGTAATTTAGAATCCCAATTCTTTGCTGATCTTCTTCTCTTCTGCCTCAAGCTTTCTCTTAGCCGAATCAATTTTCTTCTGATATTTCAGTGTTGCTGACTTTAACCTGCCACCAAGCTGTTGACATTTCTCAGTATCAGATGCAGACTAAGGGACGGTTCTACTGTCTAGCTTTCAACATTTTATGCACCTTATCTCTTTTCAAACCTGCAGTAACAGCGGTCTTCCTGACTGACAGGTTGATTTTCGCTCTGAGCTCTTTTATCAACACTGCCGCTTACCTCGTATTTTCTGCGTCTGTCCCCACCGATAATCTAACAGCTTTTTTCAAAAAGTTTTCTAGTCGTATCTTCGTCTACGGTTTGTTGCGCTTCTTAAATGATCCACTCTTTTGCATTTTTTATCAGAATCATAAGCATAACTTGCTATATTGCGTTTCATAACCTTCACTACATCTTCGGTTTCTTCATTTATCATTATATTATTATGCATCTGTGAAAAAACTATGTCTTATTTTACCAATGCACATCAATGTTGTCAAGCCAAAACAACCCTCCCAAGGGCCTGCGTCTACTTCTCATTTTCGAATATGTATAATTATTTCACTAATTCAACCATTCTGCAATGTCTATGACCTGTATTCCCTCGTACTGATATCGTTCATGTCTCGTCCTTGCTATTAACAGCTTAGGGTATGCATCTTTTATTTTAAGTAACGAATCTACTTCTCTTGCAAATGTCTTTTCATTGGAAATATCATCAGACACCTGAATGTATATTTTTTCATTTTGTTTGACTGCAACAAAATCAATTTCTTTTTTATATAACACACCTACATAGATTTCATAACCCCTTCTCATTAATTCAAGTGCAACGATATTTTCCATCACCCTGCCGTAATCAAGATTTCTTGTTCC
>Ga0209316_100300_pt1 | contig 17329 bp, 18 predicted proteins | sample 3C3metaG_FD_184150 | JGI IMG/M metagenome (GOLD analysis project Ga0209316, IMG submission 184150) | Freshwater bacterial and archeal communities from Indian Creek, Illinois, USA - 3C3 metaG (SPAdes) (version 3) | ecosystem: Environmental > Aquatic > Freshwater > Unclassified | place: USA: Indian... | reverse complement strand
GAACATGGTCCCCATGTTCGTGGGAAATAAATATGCCAGCAAGAGCACGAGGGTCTATCTGCAGGGCCTGCAAACTCTTTTCGAGCCGACGTATGGGCATGCCACAATCAACTAATACATGTGTACTGCCATAGCCTACAAGGTAGGCATTGCCATAGGCGCTTGAACTGGCTAGAGAAATAACTTTCATCTACATCACCGCACCGATTATATCACAGCGAGGAAAGGCACTGTGTTTTTCGATCGAGTAGGAGGTCACCCATTAGCTGAATGACCGTCCTCTCACACCACCGTACGTACCGTTCGGTATACGGCGGTTCAACCGTTTGAGTGCAATAAGCGCAATTGCTCGTACTGGGCTGGGAAATCGTAGTACCCGGCCTTTGCGAGCTTTTCGTTTGTAATGGAACGGGTCAGTACCGGGCTCGCAGAGATCCGCCAGTATCCCAGTCGGGTGTTACCCCATTGGTATGCCTGGTGGTCAGAAATGCCGAGTTTCTTCAGGTTCATCACCTTGGTTCTCGGCTTCTTCCATTGCTTCCAGATGTACATCCGGAACCGTCTACGTAACCATTCGTTCCATGACTGTAAAGTCCGTTTGATGTCGGCCACATAGTAATAGCCGAGCCACCCCCGGATGAAGCTTTTCACGTTTTCCATGACCATGCGCACACTTTTGCCCTGGTTCCGACGGGTCAGTTCCTTTAACTTCCGTTTCGCCTTTATGAGGGAATCACGGTGGGCGCGTATATATACGCCTTTACCGTTCTTCCCAAGGCAGAACCCAAGGAACTTGAAATGCTTTAGTGCCAGCACGCTGACCACCTTACTCTTTTGGACATTGAGTTTAAGTTTCAGCTTGTCCTCCAGATACCTGCGACTACTTTCCAACAGGCGTTCGGCGGCTCGTTTGCTTTTAGCTAGTACCACGATGTCATCCGCATACCGGATGACCTGCACTCCACGACTCGCCATCTCCTGATCGAATTCGTTCAGGTAGATGTTGGCCAGTAGCGGAGAAAGCGGACCGCCTTGTGGTGAGCCTTCGTCGGTGCGGCTAAATACGCCGCCTTCCATGACCCCACTCTTGAGATATTTCTTGATGAGCAGGATTACACGTTTGTCATGGACGTGCCGACGCAGGAGGTTCAGGAGCAGTTCGTGATTCAGGGTATCGAAGTATTTGGACAGGTCTATCTCCACTGCGTGGGTGTACCCCTGTTCTGCGTACTCCTTCACTTTCCGCATCGCCTGCTGTGCGCTTCTTTTCGGTCGGTAGCCGTAGCTACCATCTGAAAAGAGCGGTTCGAAGATGGGTTGAAGCTTCTGGGAGATGGCCTGTTGGATTACCCGATCCAGAACCGTGGGTATCCCCAGCTTGCGGACTCCGCCATCGGGTTTGGGTATTTCCTTGCGTCGCACCGGACTCGGCTTGTAGCGGCCTTCCCGGATGCTCTGCAGGAGTTCCTCCCGATGTCCCTTAATCCACGTAGCCGCAGCTTCAACGGTCATGCCGTCGATGCCAGGCGCTCCGTGGTTACGCTTGACCTGCTTGTAGGCTCGGTTCAGGTTGTCCCGTTCCAAGATATGCTCCAGCAGGTCACTTGCACCGCCTCTTTCTGTGCTTTCCTGAGCGCTGATGCTCCACGCTCCTGCATACTCTTGGCGTTCCACGCTATCCCTTTGCAGGCAGCCCTTGCGGTTTTCTGCTTTCAATACATCAGCCTCCTTCCAGCTCTTATTCAAGGCTTACGATTGTTCGGCCCTTCCCGGAGGATTCCGGTATTATGGCCTCGGCTGACTTCTCACGGCAAGCTTTACGCCGCGTTTCGGCTTGTCCTACTCCACGTCCGTGAGATCTCCCCGGGTAAGAACGATAGCCTTCATCCCATCTAACCGCCGCATCTACCAACAAGGGTTCGGGTAGCATTGGACTTCGTTTTGTACGGCAAACTCGTCCGCCCTGTGCCGGCCTCTATATGCGGTTTCTGTTCGTCGGTCCGGGACTTTGCCTCCGGCTTCCTTCAGATTCCACCTCGCGGTGGACACCCTTGCCTTCGACTAACGCTTCCTGCTACCGAGCGCGTAGTGGACTTGCACCACCAAGTTATCGCCCATGCCGGGCACACCATGCAAAAGCCCTGCAAGTTACTGCAGGGCTTAGTTAGTATGTGGTGCGCCATTAGGGTTTCGAAAACCGGTCTAGTAGGGTCGGTTTTTGTGTTTTTCACTAACAACTTTGCTCGCTTCCGCGACTCTATCTCGGAGCACGTACCCCAAGGTATTCCATCAAAGCCGCTTGAAGGACTTTGGAGAAATTCACACCCTGTGACTCGGCCAACTCTTTTAACCATGCAGGTATGGTCAAATTTGTTTTGACTGCTCTGTTGTCTAATTCATTTCTCACCAGCTCAGGAAAAACCGACACAGAAGCCACAATACACCCTTCTCCCGTATCGGCATCAATCTGAGGGCGCCTTGAGGGAACAGGGATTTCGTCCCCATCCTTCTCCATCCCATAAATGTGAAGCCCCAATGCCTCTGCAGCGTTTTGTTGGGCTTGCTCAAAATCACTCCCTAAACTTACGCACCCCGGTAGATCGGGGAAATACACACCATATCCTTCTGGTGCGGGCTCAAACACTGCAAGATATGTCAATTTCCGCATCTATTTCAAACCCCTTTCTATGGTACTGCAGGCCATCATTTTAACCCCGCCTGCTTAAGGACGCTATTCAATGTACCCGGAGGGATATCGCCAGAGTGGTTTGGGACGGTAACCTTCCCTTTTTTCATCGGGTGCTTTAACTGTATGTGAGAGCCTCGAGTTCTGCTCTCGACTTCGCGCCACCCGTCCTGATGCAAAAGCTTTAGCACTTCTCGAACCTTCATTCGTGTCCCTCCTGACACCTCAATTATACGCCTGAATTATGCGCACGTCAACAGTCTTAGGGTCTCACTTTCATCGGTCTGAGATACTGTCGCCCCGCAAGCGGAATGAGAAAATCTCACCCTAAAATGCCGCTACTTCGCTGTCCGCAGCAGCATGTTCTTCGTTAGTAACTGACCTCCCTTCGACCGTCAGCGCGATGTTGTTGATCTGTTTTTGGCTAATTCCACAATATGCAATTCTGGGAGGCGACGTAGGTTTCGGCCGTCACTCTCGCGGACGCCATTGCAGGTGATTTTGCCGCCGTTGCCCTCACAACATAGGGCGTTTGAGCGAGCTAGCTTACAGAGCTAGGCGACCGTCCACCATCATTACCTGCCGTCCACATTGTTGCGCGAGTTCTAAATTGTGGGTCACTAAGATGAGCGACCTGCCTGCCTGCACCAAGCCCAGCAGGAGTCGGAAGACCTCCTGTCCGGTTTGCGAGTCTAAGGAGCCAGTCGGTTCGTCAGCCAAAATTACCTGAGGGTCATTGAGGAGTGCTCTGGCAATGGCTACTCTTTGGCGTTGCCCACCCGATAGGTTGCACACCTTTACATGGGCTTTACTATCTAGCTCTACGTTCGCCAGGGCTTCGTGTGCTCTCCGCCTACGCTCGTGACGACCCGGGCGCTCGGGCGCATACAGCAAGGGAATTTCGGCATTCTCTAGCGCCGTGTAATCTTCGATTAGTGCGAAATCCTGCACTATATACCCGAAAAACTTGCTCCGCAGCGCTCCGAGCTTGTCGCTCGTAAAAGACTTGGTATTACATCCTTGAATAAACACATCGCCCAAAGTGGGCGACACAATAAGCCCAAGCATGTTGATCAGGGTGGTCTTGCCACAGCCTGAAGGGCCGGTGATCGCAACGCTCTCTCCGCCACCAATCTCTAGCGACACACCCCTTACCGCTTGGGTTACTTGTCCTTTTCGACCATATTCCTTGTGGACGGAGACGCAGCTGACTAAGGTCACTGATCGTCACTCCTTAAGTGCAAAACTACATCAGTAGAGCGCAATTTCAATAGGGGGAGACTGGCTAAGAGTGCTACTACGCACACAACCAGAGGCAGAACCCTAATTAACCCGGTGTAGAGAGGAATTCTAAAGAGGGGGAAAACATACGCCGAAACGATAATGACGGGCAGGCTGACAAGCAAAAGCAAGTAGATGACTACCCTGCTATATAAGTGTGACATTTTCGCCCCAGACAGCAGATGGATGGCGTACTCAGCCATGCGGCTGTCCAAAAGCTGTAGCGTGTTTGTCACGATGCCTACGACAACAAAGGCTAGAGTTATGCCAAAGAACACTAGAAAATACAGGATGCCGTAAAAGTTGCCCGCATGGTGATGGGCGGCATAAGTCCCTAGATCTAAAGGATTTAGCGCCATACCGCTTTCGTCTAGCATACGCGTAACAAATGTGCGCAGTTCAGACCCTGTTGGATCGATCAGGCAAGTGTTCTTGGCAATCTCCACCCAGTATTCAAAATCGTAAAAGAAGTAGCCCATCATCTCCTCCGCCTCTGCAAGTATGAGCACCGACGAGTCTAGGCTCTTGAGCGCTCCTCGCGCAATAAAACTGCTGCTAGGTGGTAGCCGGTCGCTGACTCTTAGGGGGGTCGTGCTTCGCCCAAATCGTACAGGGCTGCCTATTTCTAGGGCATTGACATTGTGCCCAATGAGCACGAGGGGCTGCGTTGCTTCTCTAGTGGCACTGCCGAGCTGAAAGAACTCGCCAAACTGTCCCATGCCAACTACGAAATTTAAATTGGGGTGCTCCCGCAGCGCGATATTCTCAATATACGAGTAGCCACGGCGATCCTCGTCAAGAACTTCCACCAACAGCGCCGCAGCATCCCTCGAGAATCGCCACTGCTGCACAGCGCCTATTGAGGGGGAGAAGAAAACCACCTCGTGGTCTGAAACCTGGTGGACGCGCCTTATGTAACGTATGGAGTCCGCCATAAAAGTAAGGGTGACGCTGACGAAAAAGATAGGCACCAGTAGTTGCACCACAAAGAAAAAATACACGATGGGATTTCGCCGAATGTCGCGCAGAGCGAATGCGAGCTGTGTCAGCATAGTCGCCCCTCTTTCGCGCCGCCACTTCTTTGCGACAAGAAGGTAACAACGAGCAGGAAGGCGCTAACTGCGACGCTAGCAAGGAATGCAATTGGCACCCAGGCAGAGGTAAAACGGCCTAAAAAATCTCGAAAGACCATTGCGAAGATGGTCACACCCAGCAGCGACCCAAGGCACATACTGGGGAAAGTAGCCGCTAACAGCTTAGCCAGTAATGCCTTGGGGGTCGCACCAAATCGGCGATGGATGTGAAAGACTGCGCGATGGCGTGATAGAATGACGAAGTACGCGAAGAAGCAGTTAAAACCAATGAAAACTATCCCCGCTGTCATAAGGACAAGATACATGTCCCGCAAAAGTGACCCTGCGCCCTGTATAAAGGGCACCTCGTTATACGTGTACCCATATGAGGTCAGTAGTGTCAGTATCTCGCGCACTGCCGTCGAATTACGGCTAAAGTAGTAAGTCCCCTCGATGGTGGTCGTGCTCATAAAGTTATACACGTAGAATTGTGCAGGGGCGTACAAGGGATGACCTTCACCAAACACGCCTTGTACTGGGAGGACTCTACCATTGACAACCGTCGACCCCTGCATAAGCATACGATACGTAGGAGAATTGAGTCTGACTAGAGCTATGGCGTCAGGGGAATTAAATCGCTCTGCAGTGAAATATGCGCCCTGCGCAAGGGGTTCTGAGGCGAAGAAACCTGTGGGGTCCTGCAACCCTATTCCGTAATCACTGTCCACGTAAACAAGGGTTGTGCCCTCTTTCTGCAAAAGGCCTGCAATTTGACCGACAATGTTCGCGAGTGCTTCTCCCCTCACCCCACCCATTTGGCGTGGCCTCACCCTAAAGGTGGCGCTTTCTGCTGGAAGCCCAAACGGTGCGGCGAGAGCGCGATCTAATTGAATAACTATGTAACTGACGAACACTGCCATGGCACACGAAAGAAACACGCTGATTAGAACAAATACTCCACCATGTTTAATCCGCATCATCATCCTCCAGTCGGGTTAGCTACCTGTCACGCCCTGTACTAATAGTAGAGCAGAAAAGCAGTAGAGAAGGACCCTAATGGTGTCTCACCATCAGATTAAGATCAAGCGTCCCGCGTGTTGCGCGACCCCCTTGTCTCTGTTTGGGGGAGTATGCTTGCTTCTCTGATATTCTTAAGCCCGAGCAACTGCATGGTCAGGCGCTCGGCGCCGATGGCAAACCCACCGTGAGGAGGCATACCATAGCGGAACACCTGCAGGTAGAATTCGTATTGCTCAGGGCGTAGTCCGCGCCCTGTCATGCTAGCTAGGAGCGGTGCCAGAGAGTGTTGCCGCAAGCCACCGGTGGTTACCTCTTGTCCTCTGAAGATCAGATCGAAAGATTCAGTGAGAGTGTCATCGTGATGCCCCGGCAGAGCGTAGAAGGGCCGGATGGAACGAGGGTAGCTGTGTAAGAATACGGCGGCGACGCCATACTCGCGCTCGGCCCACTGCGAGATGAGTCTTTCTCCCTCTGGGTCGATGTTCTCGTCAGCGGGGATGGCCTTGCCATAGGTTTTCTCTAGAATGGACAGCGCTTCCCTTAGGGCGAGCCTGGGAATCGGCGGAATCTCAGGTGGGCACTTAATGCCCCCGCCAAACTCATGGCAAAGTAACGACAACAGTGACTTGATAAAGGATTCCTCTAGGTCCATAAGTTCGTTCACATCGCCTACAAAACCCATCTCAATGTCAAGGCTAATGTACTCATTTAAATGACGGGAGGTTCTGTGTTCTTCTGCCCTAAACACCGGCCCCACTTCAAAGACGCGTTCAAAACCTGAACCGACCAGCATCTGTTTAAAGAATTGCGGACTTTGGGCAAGGTAGGCGACTTCGCCGAAGTAGTCGACACTAAACAGCTCGGCACCACCTTCCGTACCGGTGGCCACAATCTTCGGGGTGCTGACGCGGGTGAAACCCTGATGCGCGAAAAACTGTTCAAAGTGCATAACTACCTGCTGCTGCACTCGAAAAACCTGCTGGAAAGAAGGGTGCCGCAGGCAGAGTGGGCGAAAACGGTCGATGAGGCCTAAGCCGACCTCAAGCGCAGGCTTGTTTATAGGGAATGGCAAGTTGTCTGCCGGATTTAGCACAGATATATCTTCCACCTGTAATTCAACAGGGAAAGCGCGGGAGCGCGAAGGAACGACAAGTCCGCGCACCTCCACCACGCTCTCTAGAGACGGCAAAGCGCCCGCCACGCTACCTGAGAGCACGGCTTGCGCCTCGCCGCTCCGATCAGCTAGAACTAGGAAGGCTAGCTCCGCGCCTACGGCGCGCGTGCGGCGCACCCAACCCTTAAGGACGACCAATTCTCCAGCGTGAAGTGAGAGCTTAGCGGCAAGAACTCTTTTGTACATTAACAAGCACCTCCAAGATAAAATAATCCCCCCTCGCTAGGGACGAGAGGGGATTACCCGTGGTGCCACCCTGATTGGCATCGGTAACGATGCCCACTTGTATCTGTAACGGGACAACCCGCCCTGTTTGACAGGGGACTCAGCGGTTGTCTCTACTCGCTTAGCTACACATCGGCTTCCACCTAGTCCGATTCTCTGGCGTGCAGTTTACGAGCCTCTTCCGCGTCGCAGTCTTTGGTACATATTACCTCGCAAGCGGCGTAGCGTCAAGTTTTTTTGCGCTATGTTTTCATCAAACTACAAACCAAGCTTTTTTACTGAAGATGTTTATGCCCTTAGTTTCAGTTGTAGGCAAAAGCCCTGCAAGTTACTGCAGGGCTTAGTTAGTAAGTGGTGCGCCATCAGGGATTCGAACCCCTGGGCTTTTCCTACATCTGCTGCAGTACGGCTTTGAAGGGTTAGACGTCAAAAACGGGATACAGGCACTGTTAAACAGTGTCAACCACTTGCATTTCAACTAAAGCCGCCTGCCTCTTGGCATCCTTTTGCAGCGAGTCAATAAGAGCTACTACGCGTTCAGGCCCTTCTGGCGTGAATATAACTGGGCGTGCGTCTTTAAGCAGCAATAGGACCGCGTGCTCATAAAGATGACTTGCGACCAAATCTATGTAGCCATATTCTTTATTAGAGTAAATGCCTACGTGGTATTGAGGTGAGCCGATAACCCCGAATTCCCAGCTAAGCGAGGAAATGTCCGTAAACACAGTTGCAAGCTCAATCTCCGCATAAGGAATTGTGCGGCGCCGCACGGCAGATTGCAGGTAAACACCATCTTCACGCAGTTCATACTTAATATAAGCTGGCAAATAGGGTGAAGCTACTGCAAGCACAAACAGGAGCGTCCAAGCGAAAAATCTAAAGAAGAACAAGGGGGCCCTACTTACGGAAATTAGTTCAGATAGCACCAGCAAGAACGCTACTCCATAAATTACATTTCTAAGCAGATCTCGCTTGCTGAGATCGCGCGGGTCCATCTGCTTAGCAAGTTCTATTGGAAAGTTATAGTCTTGTCGCGCCAATGCCGCACTCCCCCACTCCCTGTCTTTAATGCTATATTTTACTCATGCACACCTTAATGTAGTGGTAAGCCGAGATGCCGCAGATAGTTATTAATGGCAGTCTGCATAAGGAGATTAACGTCGTTGAAATCCCAGTGGCGGTTGTCCGAAACCGCTTGGAATCCTACACCACTCGGTCCAACCGCAACAACATGCCAAGCGGTGCGCCCTGCCCAATACCAAATACCATTGTTGGCATCCTGAGCTATGCGCACAAACCGGTTCCAGTCTTGGCGGACCTCGTTCTTTTCTATGGTGACGAACTCTGATATCTCTTTGACGCCTCCTACAATCGCCACTACACTGCTCACAATTGCGAGCACCGTGTCAAATGCCAACTTAAGTACTCCGACCAGCACCGAAACACCCGTCCATGCCGCAAAGCCGAGAGTCCTCCGACTAGCGAAACGATGCGTATAAGTTTCAAAGGCCGTGGCATTGATAGGTACAGGGGTCGTGATTGACCTAGCACCAATCCACCTATTGGAGTATTGAGGGCCGAACCAAACATCCAGACCGATGGTCGGGGTTGTAGTCACATGCGCTTCGGTGCCGATCATATCGGCGGCATAGGCCTCAAGTGCGGGTAGTACGTCAGTAGGCCACCGACTGGCCCTATCGTCCAAGTCGAGCGAAGATGGGGGTAATTGAATGTCCTCTTGTCTCAGAATAAATGCACGGCGGTCATAAACGGTGGCCACTCCGTTAACCGTTACCGTGAAAAACGGGGAATTCCGGTCAACAGATACGACCTCCTTCGCACTGCCAGTTCGGATCGTTGTCGTGACCATATTTCCTTTGGTGCGGCTCTCAAAATATGTATCGCCTATCCACCCGCGTTCAATCCTCGTGCCATCGGATTCATAGATAACAGAAGGAGCGCGGTTTCTACCATGTCGCGACTCAGCGGCGACGGGTGCTGCACAAAGTGGTATCAACAGGGCTACAACAAGCAAGACCGACAGCAACTGAGTAGTCGTTTTCTTCATTACTTCGCCCACCTTTCGATTTAGGCCCCTACCGCTAGCGTCCCAGTACTCCCTCCACCTCGCCAAAATTCGGCAGTTACACCCTAATGAACACAATACCCCCCCCAAAAAATAAGTCAAGATCATGTATGTTAATTTTTCGTTAAATCTGGCATTCCGCACCCTTGAAAAGCAAAGCGCAACATTTATGTATGTCATAAGTTGCCGCGGAGGGCTACATTATGGGCCTCGTCTTTGAACGTACACATCCAGTCCAAGCCCGATTAGACTTAAGACCCTGCCAAGGCGATGATAATTTTCAGGTAGAAACCGTTTTACAACGGTGCGACCTTCTTTTACGCAGAGGATTTTCACGGGACGGAGCAACTCAAGGATTTTGTTGCCTGTAGGGGAAAAGGTAGTCTTTCCGCCGGTAATCGCCAAGGGTTCCACCGTGTGTTCGAGGGATTTGCGGGCACGCCTTTGCAGGACAATATAGACCAACAAGGCCATAAGGATGACACAACTCAGAGCTTCCATCCGATCCTTCTTCTTGAGAAACATAGGCCCTACGTAGAGGGGGTGTTTGATGAACTTAAATGGTTCTTCTACCACGGTCTGCTCTTTATATTCCTTGAGCGGTAGACGCACCATACCCTTACCTGCTGATGTGGTGGCTATATTACGACAATGGCGAGTAACACAAGCACAGGAAAAACTCAAGTTGGGCAGCACATACACCGATTCTGGCAGGGTCTTCACCTCCAGCGTAGGAACACCCCTACAACAGCGCAATGTCGCCCGCAAGCTGTCTGCACTGGCAGCGAAGGCGAATATCAGACACGTAAACCCTCACGCACTCAGACACACGTATGCAACCCGCCTCTTGGAGGCAAATGTACATCCGAAGGTTGTGCAGGAACTGCTTGGACACACCGACATAACTCTGACACTTAACACTTATAGCCATGTAATGCCCGAGATTAAGCAGGCTGCGGCTAAGGCGCTTGATACAGTTCTAAACCTCGACAGGAAGCCTCCAAAAGATCTAATTTAGCGCGTTGCTGTCAAATTGCTGTCAAATGAGGGGCCGGTCACAAACCAGGTTTCGAAGCCCCAAGCCGACCGCCCGCGAGCAGCAATTCCCCCATGGTGACAAACTCAAAATCAAGAATCCCCTAGGCATGTGGATTTAAGTCCCACTCTCGGCGCCAGCCTATACAGCAAGGGTCTTGAGGACTAGACATGGTTCCCAAGGCCTTGTTGTTTTTTGCCTTTGCGTACGCCTAGTGTTCGAGTTAACTTAACGTGCTTGACGGCATCCGTCAGGCAACTATTTTTCCTCCACTTCGCATTTTGGAGCGTCTCCAACTTCGGGTGCAGCAGGACGCCTCGTTAGTGGCCAGTTTACTCCGAACACCATCGTTACCGATTATCTGGTACAACACTACAAGGATTCACGCTGTTAGCGGAGAACTTACTGTCAGACCACAAATCGGGAGGTGCGGAGCTTGATCAGCCAACGCATTAGAGAGGCCCGCAAGGCCAAGGGACTGTCTCAGGATCAACTAGCTAAGGGCATTGTCTCAAGGTCATATGTAACAGCCCTCGAGAACGGGAGAATCACTCCAACTGCCGAAAACCTAAGGCTGCTAGCGGAAAGGCTTGGGCAGCCCATGTCCCATTTTCTGCCTGATACGCTTGAAGAAGCAGTGCAGAAACTTGGTATTCTGCTAAACCAGACGAAGGCACACCTCGCTCTCGGGGAACATCGTTCTGCTTTGGATGCGTTTCAAATGTGCACAGCGTTGTTTAGTAGTGCGCTGCCGCCAGCCACGTTGGCGTTGTACTACGAAGTACAAGCAGAGGTTGAGGGGAAAAATGGCGCTTTGCTCAAGGCTGTCATGGCCTACATGTTGTCGGCTAGGGAATACGCCGCCTTGGACAACCGCATTAAGGCATGGGAGTGCAAGTACGCAGCAGCACACGATCTATACACAGCGGGGCACATGGACCATGCAATTTATATTGCCATTGATGCGGCCAAGAGTCTCACGCCATGTGCCGGGGACGCTGAATTCCTCGCTCTTACGCATTACTTAATAGGTTGCGCTTACTCAGCCAAAGGCGATGTGACATCCGCTCAAATCTACTTTAGACAGGCTGAGATGGAAGCCCCTACTGATGCTGATACAGCTCTGCGCTCGCTTATTGCTCAATCTAGCTGTGCTTTCCGACAAGGCGACTTAGCAAAAGCATTGCAGACGTCCAAGCAGGCAGCCGAACTGGCGGCGAAGTCCAAGCGAGACCATCTCAAAGCAGAGGCACTAATAGCAGTGGCCGTCTGCCTAGTGAAGATGGGAGAAGCCGACAAGGTTAGTGAAGTTTTATCTCGAGCTCTATCTAGTGCTAGCATATCTACTCGGACCAAGTGTAAGGCATATAGAGAAATTATCTTTGCGTTAATAGATTCTCAACTCACCCACCTATCTGAGCCCTTTGAGGATGGCCTTCGATTGGCACTATCGGATGATAATGCCACAGACAACTGGGAACGCATCAAGAGTCTTTGGGCGATAGAGAAATGCAGATTACATAAAGACCCTCAGAATGCTAAAGAGGAAATTACCCGGTTCGCTAATGCTTTTCGGGACTTGATGAGGTACCGAGACGCGGCAGATGTCTTATTGTTTGGCGCTAATATTATGAAAGGACAGGGGCGTTTGGCAGAAGCAGTCGCGCTAATGGAATCGGCTGTGGGCCACCTTAGGGGGCAGGCCTGATTACCACATGTTATTACAATGTCCTTGTGATACTTACAAGTCCCGCTTACAATTGGTGTGAATTGAGGGAGGTGTGATTAGTGCGGCTCCAGTTTTATTGCAGGGGGACCCGCCTAAGTGGAAATGCTGTGCCTTGCCTCTATCCAACTGCTCTAGTCGCCGCTTCCCCATCTATTTGTGCGATGTACATTTTGTGAGTTGCCAAGTCCGACAGCAATTCGGGGTCAGGCCGTGAGCGGTTGTAAGCGGTACAGTAAATTCAACAAAGTAAAGGTGGTATGAACGATGGTGGTCGAGAAAGTGATGCGCAGTAAGTTGCTGCCTGCGTGTATTAGCATGCTCGTTCTAATGTTTTCAATAGTGTTTTTTGAGTATGTGGCGCCAAGAGTCGCTTTTGCGGCAGTACCTGCCCGAGTAATGTTGCTGTCGCCAAGCAATGGCGCCACTGGTCTTTCAACTGCACCCACCTTGAGTTGGGCCGCTGTGCCAGGAGCCACTTCCTACCAAGTTGAGATTTTTCGAAGCGAAGGGAACGTAACAACGTATGTCCTGAGGCAACTTACGGCACAAACATTCCTGCTTGTCAGAAGACCGTTTTTGACTGGCCCAGAGCGCAGAGACCTTCCGCCTGAGGTGACTTACACTTGGAGAGTGCGAGCAATTAACTCATCAGGTATGGGCGAAGGGTCGACCCCAATCACCTTTACGACAAGTACGCGAAACGTTTGGAGTCCAGCTAACACCGTAGTAAATGTCTATCACAGACACGACCTTGGACTGGATGCGAAAGTGGTCACTAAGACATGGGACCAAGCAGCAGTGACTTGGTACGATCGTGAACAGTCTTGGCTTTTCTGGCCCGTGGCGAAGGAGTTAGCTTGGGAGCATGAGTTTCGTGCTCCGAACCTTTCAAGCTTTTGGTCTGCCGTGGTCGGCTCGTCGTTCGATTCTAACATACCTTGGGGCTCCTTCGGTTGGGAGACTGGCGAAGGAGAAGTTGCTTTTCGCACTGGAGACCCAGGACAACTTGTAGCAGGCACAACTTATACGTCGCGAATTTTCTTTCACCCCGCTTCTAGCAGGCCGATCGCCCTAAGCACTACGATAAAATCTGAACTAGAGGATTGGCGGGTAGAATGGCAATTTGCACGGGCTTGAGATGACCTGCGAGGGACGATGTTTATCCCGGGGGAACGACAATTTCAGCATTAGGTAGCGGTTGTGCTGTCTGCAAACAAAAAAACAGAGAGGGTGACCCCGCGTGCGATTGAATAGAGTTTCCACCAAACCGTGGCGCGTACTACTGATTGCGACAGCGTTGTTCGGCCTACTGTTTGCCGACCTTGCGGGGTCCATGGCGCGCCTAGCTTTTGCCGGTGCACCTGTCGATGCATATGCCGCCAAAATGAGTGCATTTTTGCATCAGAGGGCAATCCCGATCATCTTTAATAGGGCTTACTTAGGCGTTGACACTCGACGACATCCAGAAGTGCACTCTATCTACCGTGTTCGCCGAGAAGAGCTCCTAGCGCGAATTGCTGCATCAGATCCGAGCAGGCGCGTTATAGCCTTAATTCTGTTGGATAGGTTGTATGCACCAGAAGACATGGCGGTAATTATTGACCCCTTGGAAGTGAACATCGTCGGAGCAGCCTCCTTCCTCCCTTGCCTAGAATTGGGTCCGCAGCATGGCATAACCAATTCCGGCGGGCTGATGAGAAAGAGTATTGACCGCGCAGGCATCCCCACAGGGATTCCAGACCTACTCTTGCTTAAGGATTGGAGCGAGTTGCGGCTGCACTGGGAAAGAAGCGTTGACATAGAACGATACGACATACGTAGACATCGTGCTGAACTTGCAGCATTGCGGGCAGGTGAGATTCCAGCAGGAAACCCCATAGGCATCACTGATGGCGCACAAGCTTTCTCAACACAAGACCCAGAGATAATGGCCTTGTCTGCTGCAGAACGACTCAGACATGATGGTTTCCGCCGGATAATCGCTAGCAAAGAAACCAATTTAATGAATGCGGAGGACCACTACAGGCGTTATGGCTCGCGTCGGCAAAAGAGCATGGGTATATATGCGGTCACAGTCGAAGGTCCGGCCGGCAAAGTTAATGCGCTACGTCAGAGAGAGGGAATAGATCTTGTGGACCCGATGCTTTTCCCAGGCTTCCTGGGGGCCATCAACTCCGGGGAAAGTAATGCTGGCCTGAGAATTATGTTTTTGCCGGGAAGGCCTGCTCCACATCATTCCCTGCGGTAATGAACAGGCAGAAGGATTAGGCTCCATCTGTGGTCAAACTCATTAGGCGGTCCTATAGACTGGTGGTCAGGTCTGCTGTCAGCTAAGAGCAAAAAATGTGCAGACAAGCGAGTTTGTGGCAATGGGAAATAGGGGAATAACAATCCTGTGTGTGATGTTTAGTGTTGCATTTCTCCCGCCTTAGGTGTCTTTTATAGTGAGGGCATTAGCGGGGGCTGACCTCTTGGCGCACATAGAGAGCGCCCCCAAGACGGGGTCGCTCCTTATGTGCGCCCTAGGGCCGCGAGAGCAACATCTGATGCACAGGCAGTCGCTACGACGACAGATTGAGCGGCATTTTCGAATAAGAGTGTATGTTGCTCGCACTGGAAGGATAAGGCACTTGTGGGGGCGAATACGACGGGAAGGCGTAGCGGCGAAAGGCAAGCCGCTAAAGAGGGAGGCGATTTCATGCTCGGGCAGCGCGTTAAGCAGGCGCGATTAGCGAAGGGCCTCACCCAGGCAGAACTGGCCCACGGCCTTGGTGGATGCGCAAAGAGCGGCGGCACTATCTGATCAGCTTGTCGCCAGCGAGCTTAAGGCCGAAGCCTTGATTGGGGCAGCTGTCTGCTTGATCAGCCTGCAAGATACGCTAGGTGCCCAGCGAGTGTTATCTGAGCTGCTAGAGTTGCCACAAATCGGTATAGCGACTAAGCGCAAAGCCTACAGGGAGGTATTGCTTGCGTTGAGTGAGCTCCCTGACTACTGTGAAACCTTTCTTTACGAAGAAGCATTGCAGGGATTGATGTTAAAACCTGATGACACCACTCTAGGGTGGGAGCAGCTTAAAGACAAGTGGGCACTGACGAAGTGCCGGCTGCGCCGCGCCCCGCTTTGTGCCGAAAGTACAGTCAGCTCCTTTAGTCAGAGTTTTACCAGCCTCGAGCGCTACCGCGATGCCGCCGATGTCCTTGTCTTCGGCGCTAAACTACTAGAGCAGCAAGAAGAATACCGCGCGGCTTTACTACTTATGAAGCGTGCGTGCAATTTACTGATAGGCAGGCCTCAGTAGACACGCGCTACTATCATGTCCTTGTGATACTTCCATCCATCGCTTACAATTTATTTGACATGTAGAACTCGGATGGAAGGGAGGTGTGATCAGTGCACCAAATGCAATCGATGCAGCGGGGTTCGAGCATCGGTTTCGCAATGTCAAGTTCAGTATCTGATTCGGTCAATAGAATGATCAAGGGAGGAGGAAAATGCGCCCTACATTGTGGCAGAACGGCAAGAGGTTTAGGTGAAGGAAAGGCCTAGTCTCGCGATATCAGTTACCAAGCAGTAGAGGATGACTGAGACATTCACAGGAGGGCGCGACTAGTATTACAAAGGAGTGTGGAGTATGTTTATCAATAGAAGAAGTCCAGCGATAGGTGGAACCATTATTGTTATTCTCATGCTCGTGCTTATGTCCGTAGAGCTCGTTTCGGCGCGCGACCCCAAACATATATGGCAAATAATGTGTGCAGATGGAGGGCCGCTATGAGGAATCGACAGCTACTTGCCTGTATCGTTCTGCCTCTCATCTTTCTTGGTCTGATTGGATGCTATCCAAGCTCTCAGCGAACGCTCGCAGAAGAGGCGAGAATAAAGCAAACCATTGAGGGCTACTATGCTAAATCCCTAGAGATGTGGATGAGTCTTGCCATGGGAGACCTATCTGGCTACTTGGATTTAGATTCTGTACAAACTTACAACAAGGTCATCGTTTTAGAAGAACTTATAGAGAGATGGAAGCATGCGCTAAAGAGGGGGTATACCGAGGATCGGCGTGAAAAGCACAAGATATATTTTAGGTTTGATTCCATTGAGATTGCCGGTGACAAGGCGGTGGTCAGAGTGTTTTTGTCGGGCGAAACCGCTGACATGCCTACGTATCCCTTGTTTGTAAACTTAGGCGAAAATACATACAGGCTAAGGAGAGATGACAGCGGTTGGCGCATTCATGAACACGACTATTCTAGCAAGTTTTTATATGAGCGGTCAAAAACAGAAAAGTTAGAGCTAGACATAGAGAAGATACAAGAAGAGATTGATAGAGAGAATCGCGGGTTTTGATAATAGGACGGTAACGTAAGCGTCAAATCGCACACATTCACATGGCGCCTCCCGCGCACTGCTGAATTTATGGGCAGCGGTATGGATGGCAACGATTGGTATAAGCCCGAGATTTAAAGAAAAATCAGCTTTATCAGGGGGCTCACGTTAAAGTCAAAGTACGCTAGAGTATTAATCTGCGTCTGTGTTGCTGGCAACACAGACGCAGATTCACTGTGTTTGACGAAGACAGCTCTTCGTGGCCACCAGTGCAACAGGCCTTCGCCAAAGCCATGCGGTACTATTTTAGAATTCAGCTCGCACTGGAAGGATAAGGCACTTGTGGGGGCGAATACGACGGGAAGGCGTAGCGGCGAAAGGCAAGCCGCTAAAAAGGGAGGCGATTTCATGCTCGGGCAGCGCGTTAAGCAGGCGCGATTAGCGAAGGGCCTCACCCAGGCAGAACTGGCCTGCGGCCTTGGTGGATGCGCAAAGAGCGGCGGCACTATCTGATCAGCTTGTCGCCAGCGAGCTTAAGGCCGAAGCCCTGATTGGGGCAGCTGTTTGCTTGATCAGCCTGCAAGATACGCTAGGTGCCCAGCGAGTGTTATCTGAGCTGCTAGAGTTGCCACAAATCGGTATAGCGACTAAGCGCAAAGCCTACAGGGAGGTATTGCTTGCGTTGAGTGAGC
>Ga0209316_100299_pt1 | contig 17347 bp, 14 predicted proteins | sample 3C3metaG_FD_184150 | JGI IMG/M metagenome (GOLD analysis project Ga0209316, IMG submission 184150) | Freshwater bacterial and archeal communities from Indian Creek, Illinois, USA - 3C3 metaG (SPAdes) (version 3) | ecosystem: Environmental > Aquatic > Freshwater > Unclassified | place: USA: Indian... | reverse complement strand
AATCTGCTACACAATATAGGTTAAGAGATTGGCTAATTTCGCGACAAAGATATTGGGGACCGCCAATTCCGCTTGTTTATTGCGAGCAATGTGCGGAAAAAGTAAAAAATGCGAAAGGAAAAGAAAGACAAAAATACAATGCTGGAGAGCTTTTAAACCCAGGTTGGTTTGCAGTTCAAGAAAATAAATTACCAGTTCTTTTGCCTTATATAAAAGAATTTCGTCCTACAGGAACAGGGGAATCACCGCTTGCTTCTATAAAATCTTTTCGCGACACCAAGTGTCCTAAATGTGATAGCGTTGCTATAAGAGAAACAGATGTTTCGGATACTTTTTTAGATTCTTCTTGGTATTACCTCGGATATTTAATCCTCGGAAATCAAAAATCAAAAATCAAAAATCAAAAATTTGCTTTTCTAAAAAACATAACTAAAAAATGGCTACCAGTTAATATGTATATTGGCGGGGCGGAACATTCTGTTTTGCATCTTTTGTATTCAAGATTTATAACAATGGCACTTAAAGATATGGGGCATATTAACTTTGAAGAACCGTTCACAAAGTTTAGAGCGCACGGATTAATTATTAGAGACGGAGCAAAAATGTCTAAATCAAAAGGCAACGTGGTTAATCCAGACGAATATATTAAAAAATTTGGAGCAGATGCATTAAGACTACATTTAATGTTTTTAGGTCCGCTAGAAGAAGGTGGAGATTTTCGTGATGCGGGCATGGCTGGCGTTACAAGATTTTTAGAAAGAATATGGTCTTTTAGCGTAACTTTTAACGCTATAAAAGGAGACAAAGAGTTGTCTCGACATATGCACAAAACAATTAAAGAAGTTACTGAAGATATTGAATTATTGAAATATAATACAGCGATATCAGAGCTTATGATTGCTTTAAATATATTTATAGAAAACCCAGAAGCAGTAACTAAAAAAGATTTTGAAACATTTTTAATTTTACTTGCACCATTCGCGCCGTTTATTACTGAGGAACTTTGGGAAGCAATCGGTAATAAATTTAGTATACATAAAGCGAAATGGCCGGAACATGATAAAAAAGCTTTAAAACAGGATAGTTTTATTCTAGTAATCCAAATTAACGGTAAAACTCGTCATACTATAAAAGTAGCAAAAGGGCTTAGCGAAAAGGATGTTTTAGAGATAACTCTTGCAGAAGAAAAAATTAAAAACTTGATTGGCGGCAAGGCGCCAAAAAAAGTTTTCTTCGTTCCAGAAAGACTCATCAATATTGTGTATTAAACAAATACGAGCGGGGTTTTAGAAACTTGACTTTTAACTCAAAATGTGCTTATATATGAAATATGGCTCCTACTAATAGACAATTATTAATACTTTTAATTTTATTCGTTGTCGTTTTCGGCTTCGGATTTTTAGTTAAATACACTATTACAGCTTTTAGAGATTTATCTACTGCTTCGTTAAATATGGCTGGAATAGAAACAAGCGTCTCATTTGATACAGTCCCAGTAAGAATTACAGATCTTGCTGCTGATGTCCATAATGGCAGAGTTACGCTTACTTGGCGACCAATTATGAAATCAAGACTCAAGGGCTATCGTATTTATAGAGGCAGCGCTTCTGAGCACCAATTTATAATCGGAGGGAGTAATCAACCTACCTTTATAGACACAGAAGTAAAATCCGGAGGGACTTATTATTATAGAGTCACAGCAATTAATGAATTCGGTGAAGGACATCCGTCGTCTCCGCTTAGAGTAGAGATAAGATAAAAATTAAAAAAACGGCAAAAGCCGTTTTAGTGGACCTACGGGGAGTCGAACCCCGACCTCCTCCATGCCATGGAGGCGTTCTACCGCTATACTATAGGCCCATTTAAAGGCTTTAATATTTTAGATTAAAATAATAAAAAAATAAAGACCTGGCTCTTGTCATTGGCTGGCTATTCCGTTTAAGCTTAATCTGTCTTTAGGTGGGGTGTCCGAGTGGTTGAAGGAGACAGTCTTGAAAACTGTTATATCCCAAAAGGGTATCGTGGGTTCGAATCCCACCCCCACCGCAACGTAATAAATTGCTTTGCAACTTAAGCGCTACCGGAACGCTTAATTTCTAAAGCGCTACCGGAACGCTTAATTTCTAAGAAATGTTTAATTTCTAAGATAAATTATTACATTTAGCAACCTAACTAATTAGAGCAAAAAATCTCGGCAAAGTACCGACCAGCAAGTTGGTCAGGAATTATTAAATTAAAAAAAGTATAAAGAATCTTTCGTGTCAGAGACGAACAGACGATATACTGAGCAATAATATATTTTAAAATTCGGTAATAATTTGAATTTATTTTTTACCTATTGACAGATAGTAACCACTCCTATATAGTAATATATGTGGATTGTAATAATAGCGAAACGGAAAAAATCGCTCAAATACTAAGGAAAGCGAAGCTAAAAATTACTCCTCAAAGAATGGCTGTTTTAGGCGAGCTTGCAGATAATCGCAATCACCCTACCGCCGACGCTATTTATCAAAAAATTAAGCAAAAACTACCAAATATCTCATTTGATACCGTTAATCGGACATTGATTGTTTTTGCCCAAAGCAGAATTATTAAAATCGCCGAATGGCAGGGTAGCGCAAAGAGATACGACCCGATAACAGAGCCACATCATCACTTTTATTGCGTAAAGTGCAATAGCATTATTGATTTTACAAACAAAGAATACGATGAAATTAAATTACCAGAAAGCATTACAAATAAACACCAAGTGTTAGGGCAGAAAATAGTTTTGGATGGAATTTGTAAAGATTGTAAAAATAAAAAAGATAATAAAGGTCGAAAATAATTTTAAATTAAAAATAAATTACAGCTATGTCAGACAATAAATACACATCAATCGTAAAACTCGATTTCCAATACGCGCATCGATTTATGAACTGGCCGAGAGAAGCCAAACATCTTCATGGGCATTCAGGTCTTTTAGAAATTGAGCTTGAGGATACAGTGGACCCGGTAACTGGATTTGCGCATGCTTGTAAAGATGGATTCAAAAAGGCATGGGAAGTTTGCGATCATTTTCACCACGCATCATTATTTCAAGAAGGTGATCCGCTTCTTGATGCAGTCATTGACGTATACAAAAAGGCAGGCATTAATAACGACCCAGAGCATTGCGTCCCGCTTAAAAAGATAGATCACGAACTTGCTTGGTCTTACCCAGAATACAGAATAGTGGTAACTAAGAAAGTTTCTACTTGCGAGAATCTTTGCGAGCTTTTCTACGAATTGCTTAAAGACAAAATGCCAATCAAAAAGATTACTTTCCGCTCGTCTTCAATGAATGCAGCATCAAAGGACTTCAAATAAGGTTTCAAATAGTGTGTCAGCTTAATGATACAGGCGAGGGCTTAACGCCCTCGCCTGTATTTAGTTTTCATCTTCCTTTTCGCTCCGACTTAAGGCGAGGCGGGTGGAGGCGGTTCGGGGGAGAGAAATTCCGCCCGCCAAGCTAATTGATCGCAAAATCAGTTCGGATTTTTCAAATACACGCCGCAAGTTAATGTGGGATTTGAGCTAAGCAAAGAAACGAAAAAAACTACTTAATAGTTTTTTTATATCAAAATACTGAAAGCATTAAAAAGCGTTGCTTTTTAGCACTATGCCTTCTCGATGGAAATGCTTTAGTGATATATAATATAATGTAAGTCATGTTTAATTTTGAAAAAAAATTTAATTTTCTAAAAACTCCTGAGAAGCCTAAGTCACTAAATCATTTTAGTATATATGGAGAGACTGCTTCAGCAGAAAATCGTCCCCAAAGAAATGAAGATGCAATATTAATAAATAAAGAAAAAGGGGCTTTTGGGATATTTGATGGTATGGGAGGACATGCCGCGGGAGATAAGGCATCGCAAGAAGCAAAAGATTATATTGCTGAAATTTTACAAAAATTACCTAACAACCTTACGCCTCAATTGATACAGAAAGAATTAGAAAAAGCGTTTTATGGGGCAAATAATAAATTATTGCAACTAGCGCAAGAAAATCCTGACTTAACAGGAATGGGAACTACGGCCTCTATTGTAAAAATTTTGGAAAACACGCAAGGGGACAAAAAAGCAGTTATTGCAAATATTGGCGATAGCCGTGTTTATATTCTGCGTACTAATAAACAATTAGAACAAATTACTTTAGATGATAATATTGTCAGCCACTCAGTCCAAGATGAGAGACAAGCGAGAATTATTCAACAAAAACTAAATAATGTAGTTGATTTTAATACTCTTTCTGCGGAAGAACAAGAATGGTTTAATAAACGAAATCAAATATCGCGAGCGCTAGGAATTAGCGAAAAAATAGAACCAAGAACATATATTATTCAAGTCCATGAAGAAGAAAAGATCGTTGTTGCTTCAGACGGCATTCATGATAATCTTACTGACAAAGAAATTGCTCAAATATTGTGTATGACAGAAGACGGCAAAGTGGCAATAGAAAATCTTATTAATGCTGCAAAAAAGAGAAGTCGCGAGCAAAGTATAAGAGCTAGGTCTGATGACATGAGTGTAATTGTTTTTGAGATTTCTGCGTTGTCTAATAACAGACAAGTAGAGAAAGCGCCATTTTCAAGATTAACAGAAGAATACTTAGGGAAAGAATGGCCTAAAGGCATGTCTGTTGCTGTGCGACGAAGTAGTGGTGTAATTGAATCAGGGTGGGTGGTCTTTGGTATTAATCCAAAAACTGGCGATGTTATAGTACAAAAATTTGAAAAAGATGGTGAAACAATGATGCGTAAGCAAATACCCCCAGCAGAATTACGAAGCCTTAATAAGCTAGAACGCCAGATTAGCATATCTTCAGCCAAAGATTTTTCAGAACTTTTTCAAGTTATTGAGTCAACTGGTGGCCTGCAAGGATCAGAAAAATTTTATGAAGCTACAGAGTTAAAAAAAATAATCAATTGGGTTCGTGAAGGAAAAATAAATGTAAAAACTGTTACTAGAACAGAGGGCTTGCGTGATCGCGTTGAATATTTACTTAACCAAGAATTATTAGAAACAAATTAATTTTTAAAAAAACAAAAATAATATGTGCTAATTATATATAATAAAAGGTTGAAATTTATACATGCATTTTATCTAGAAACGAGTTATAATGAAACGGTGCTAAAAGAATAAAATATGAAAGAAAAAAGGTCCAGCTGATGATAAAATAAACATAAATAAAATATGAATACAAAAATTTTAAAAATATCAACATTAGTATCTTATGTCGTAATGGTTGGAGTAAATTATCTGGCCGTTTTGCTTCCGCTCGGAGGCAGAAGCACTGGACAAATATCCGAAAATTATCAAAATCTTTTTGCGCCAGCTGGTTATGCATTTTCCATTTGGGGTTTAATTTATCTCCTTTTAGGAATATATGTCGTTTATCAATTATGGCATACAAAAGATGAGTTGGTGGCAAAAGTTAATCGCATATTTATTATAAATGCGCTTCTTAATGCTTCATGGATATTTGCTTGGCACTACGATTTAATCTGGCTCTCGGTCATTATTATGCTCGGGTTATTGGTTACTCTTATAAAAATTGCTGATATTTTCCATAAACGTACTATTACTCCAAAAGAGAATTGGCTTGTGCGCTTACCTTTCAGTATTTATTTTGGTTGGATTACGGTGGCTATGATTGCCAATATTACAGTTTTTCTTGTTTACCTTGGATGGAATGGCTTTGGTCTTTCAGAAAGTTTTTGGACAATCTTAGTGCTATTGGTTGGAACGATTATCGGCTTATGGCGTATGCTTCGTGACCGTTTTTTGCCTTATGGACTTGTTCTGATTTGGGCATACAGCGCCATTCTTGTAAAGCATCTTTCTATGTCAGGCTTTGCCGGAAATTATCCAAATATAATTTGGACTGTAGTCTTATGTCTACTCATATTTGCAGGAACAATTTTATTTATAAGCACTAAGAAAAAAAATAAATAAAATTTTTATTATTTTTCTGATTTTCTTTTGCTAATAAAAAAAGCATGCAAAAAACAGTTACGGTGAATGATAAAATGCAGAAAAATTATGTCTACGAGATTTCAGAGAAGCAAGGTAAAAATTTTGATAAAGACTTCAAGCCAGAATTAACTCCAAAAGAAATGTTAACGCTTGGTGTATTTGGCGGGAAATACATGACTGATTGTAAAGAAGAATTTCCTCGTGATTGGTTTAAGCAAGCTAAGTTGTGCTCTAAAAAACATGATGCAGAATTAAATTTTTTCGGAGTAAATGCCAGTCAGTCTTTATCAGTATGGAGAGAAAGGGGATGGATTCATCCTGATGACCCAAGGGGCTGGTTTCAGTGGTATTGCAGGTATTTTATTGGCAGAAGACATCAAGACGACCAAAGGCAAATACGAAGATGGAAAGCAATAAAAAGACATATCGCACAAATTAAAAATAATTGTTCTGCTGGAGACTGGAATTGTAGAAGAAAACAACGACAAGCCATATTGCACTGGGCTTACGATAGTAGAAAAATATAAAAAAGAATTAGCGAATATAAGGATTCGCTAAAATTTTTTCGTCAAAAAATTTTAATTTGGACATTGCTTCGCCAAAATTTTTTGCTGAAAATTTTAGCTCCGGCGTTCAAATCACTGTTTTAGAGCGGAGAGGGAGGGATTCGAACCCTCGATGCCTTTCAGCATACCCGCTTTCCAAGCGAGCGCAATAGACCGCTATGCGACCTCTCCTACGATTTTTATTTATAACAGAATTAGTCATAATTCACAACTTATATTATTTCATATATTAACTAATAATCCACATTAGTTTGTAGCTATTGACAATCGCGGCACTTATGAGACAATATCTATTGTAAGTTCAAGGTTTCCAGAGAGTGGGAGTTAGCCATAAGTGCGAAGTCCATATAAGGAATAGGTCGAGCTTACCAAATTATAAAAGAAATAAATAATGGTTAAGAAACTCTATATTGGAGGACTTCCTTATACCACTCGAGATGAAGAGCTCAAAGAAGCTTTTTCTCAAGCTGGAACAGTTGAGTCAGCCGTAGTCATCATAGATAAAATGACCGGTCGTTCTAAAGGTTTCGGATTCGTTGAATTCGCAACTGAAGCAGAAGCTGATCGCGCCATAGAAATGTTTGATGGCACTGACTTTGGTGGACGTAGCATCAAAGTAAATAAAGCTCGTCCTATGGAAGAGCGCCCTAAAAGGGATAATCGTGGAGGAGGAGGCTTCGGAAGAAGCTGGTAATCCTGATTATAAACACGAATCCCGCGTTTTCGGTTTTTGTCTTATAAAGTCAAAATCCGAGTAGCGCGGGATTTTTGTTTGGTATATAATAGAAAATAAAGATATGGAAAAAATTAGGATAGCTGTTTTAATGGGTGGGCCATCTTCTGAGCATGATATTTCTATTTTAAGTGGCAAAATGGTCTGCGAAAACTTAAATAAAGACAGATATGAAATTATTCCTGTACATATTAATCGTAGCGGAGAGTGGTCTATTCCCTTTGAAGGACTTATAGATAAAGCGGATATTGCTTTTCTTGCTTTACACGGCGAATACGGAGAAGACGGAACCGTTCAGCAATTTTTAGATAATATTGGGGTGCCTTATACAGGCTCATCCGCGCGGGCAAGCGCATTAGGAATGAATAAATCTGCCTCTTCTAAACTTTTTAAAGCTTATGGATTAGGCGTCCCTGATTGGGCTGAAATTAATCGAGAAAATAACTGGGCTTATTTTAGAGCGCCATTCGATTATCCAGTTGTTGTTAAGCCCGTAGACAGAGGGTCTTCTATTGGAGTTAATATCATTCGTAATGAATTTGGCACAAAAGAAGCTCTTTGTCAGGTGTTTAGAATAAGTCGAAATGCTATGGTGCAAAAATATATTACTGGCAGAGAAATTACTTGCGGAGTTATAGAGGATGAGCGTGGAGAGATCCCTTTACCACCGACCGAAGTTTTTTCTCTTCGTTCTGATTTTTTTGATTATAACGCTAAATATAGTCTGGGCTCTGCTAAAGAAATTACCCCCGCTCCTATTACAAGACAAGAAGCAGAGGAAGCTCAGCGCATTGCTCTTGCTGCTCACAAAATAATTGGAGCATCTGGCGTTTCTCGCACAGATATGATTATCGACAATAATGGCAGGTTCCATGTGTTAGAAATTAATACTATTCCAGGACTTATGCCTGCGGGATTATTATTACAAGCGGCAAATCATATCGGGCTTTCAAATAGCGCTCTTTTAGATAAAATTATTGCTTCAGCTATTAAAAGATATGGAAAATAACTAATAATAAACGGTAAAACGCAAGCAAAATTGAAAAAAGAAAAATTTAAAATTAGTATATTGAAAACTGAATTAAAATTAAAATTCGTAATTAATTGTAGGTTATAAGTCGATAATATGTCCGATAACGCTGTTCAACAAATTAAAGAAAAATTAGATCTCGTAGAATTTTTACGCAGTTATTTAGAGTTAAAGCCTGCTGGAAAAAACTTTAAGGCGAGTTGTCCATTTCATAAAGAAAAAACCCCATCGCTTATGATTTCTCCAGAACGCCAAATATGGCGCTGTTTTGGATGTAATGAGGGAGGAGATATATTCAAATTTCTAATGAAGTACGAGAATCTTGAGTTTTATGAAGCTTTAAAATTACTTGCTGAAAAAGCTAATATTCCGCTAAGTCGTATAAGCCCTTCTGAACAAAAAGAGTTTGGTGTTCTGTATGATATAAATCGTGTCGCTGTTGAGTATTATCGCGAATGTTTATATCGCGCTTCTATCGCAGAAGAATATCTTGCTTCTCGTAAATTATCTAAAAAATCAATAGACGAATTTGAAATAGGTTTTGCCCCAAATGATTTTGATGGATTAACTCTTCACCTTATTCAAAAAGGATTTGATGTGATAGATTCTACTCGCGCAGGACTAATTATTAAAACAGAGCGTGGCAAATATATAGATCGTTTTAGGGGAAGAATAATGTTTCCTCTTGAATCTACTTTCGGAAAAACTATCGGCTTTACCGGCAGGGTTCTGCCTCAATTTGACACAGGTGATTTTGGCAAATATATTAATTCTCCTGAAACACCAATTTTTTCTAAATCACGACTTTTATATGGCCTCTCTAAATCGAAAGACGATATTCGCGAACAAGGATTTGTTCTTTTAGTTGAGGGTCAGATGGATGTGATAATGTCGCATCAAGACGGGATCAAAAATGCGGTTGGCACTTCAGGCACTGCTCTTACAGAAGAACAGCTTACAATACTTCGTAGATACACGCATAAACTGCTCCTTAACTTTGACAATGATGAAGCAGGCAAAAGAGCGATGGAAAGAAGTATAGATGCAGCACACGCAAAAGATTTTGAGGTCGAAGTTTTAGATTTTAGCAGAGTCCCTGAAGCTGGGGGATTAAAAGACCCAGCAGATATTGTCTCCGTAAAACCAGGTGTGTTAAAAAATATTCTTACCCTCTCGGTTCCCGCGATGGAGTATTATATTTCACGTCACTTAATAGCGGGCTCTAATATTGGAACTAAAAAGCAGGGGATTAGAGAGATATTAAAAAAAATAATTAATCTTCCAAGCGCTGTTGAGCGCGCTCACTGGATACGAGAAGTTGCTTTTCGCTCTGGAACGCGAGAAGCTGATTTATTATTAGAAATTAAATCATTAAATATTGATACACAACAAAAACCTAGCTATTCTACTTATATTGCATCGAATATTACTACTCACCAAGATAAACCTAGTCGTAAGACACTAATCGCCAACAGACTTCTTTCTCTTTATTTTGTTTCAGATACTGCCAAAACAGAACTTAAAAGAGTTGAGGCATACTTGCCAGAAAGGGAATTAGAACTCTATAATGCCATTATTGCTGATTCTTTGTTAGAGCAGACTGAAGTCCATAAAAAGTCTCAAAATGAGGCTATGCAACAAAAAGTTGCTGACTTAGTCCTTATGTCTAGCTTAATGGAGGAAAATGTTGAGCGAGAAATACTGGAGCTTGCTAATAATTTAGAGCTGGAAAGCCTTATAGCAAAACGAGAAACTATATCTATTGAAATTAAATCACCTCAATTATCAGAAATAGAAAAAATAGAAAAGTCGTTTCTTCTTTTAGAAGTAGCTAAAAAAATAGAAGTATTAAAAAAACTAAATAACAGTGATGCCAAATAAAAAAAATAAAAAAATCGCTAAAAAATTGATGAAAAAAAATAAGCCTAAAAAATTGGTAAAAAAAATAACTCCTAAATTAGCAAAGTCAAAGAAAAAAATATCTGTAAAGCCTTTAAAATCAAAGAAAAAAGTAGTTATAAAATCAGTGACTAAAGTTATTAAAAAGAAAGTGCAAAAATCAGATGCCGTGATAATAAAAAAACAGCCCTCTCTTAAAAAAAATATTATCAAATCTGTTAAAAAGGAAATTAATAAATCCAAGCAATCAATGGCTCATAAGCCTGTGGAAAAACCTGAGTTTAAGTTTGATGAAGCAATCCTTGAAGAACTTACGACTCTTAGTCGATCAAAAGGATTTATAACTGATGTAGAAATATTAAAAGTTTTTCCTAAAATTGAAACTGATATCTCTTTTCTTGAACATCTCTATGATAGGCTTGATGAAACAGGTATAAAAATTATTGAAGTGGGGAATCTAATAGAGTTACCTGGCGATGAAATAACTCAAAAAGAACTCGCAGAAGCGACTATTATAAGCGCAGAGCTACCGGATAATGTCCAGATTTATTTAAAAGAAATTGGCAAAACCCCTCTTTTAAATTTTATAAGCGAGAAAGAAATTGCTAAAAAAGTAATTCAAGGAGATGAAGAAGCGAGACAAAAATTAATTAAATCCAACTTACGTCTTGTTGTCTCTATTGCTAAAAGATATGTGCATCGTTCGCCGCAACTATCCATTCTTGATCTTATACAAGAGGGCAACCTTGGTCTTTTTCGCGCGGTCCAAAAATTTGATTATCGCAAAGGATTCAAATTTTCAACCTATGCGACCTGGTGGATTCGTCAGGCAATAACACGAGCTCTTGCTGATTATTCCAGAACTATTCGTATTCCAGTACACATGGTAGAAACTATTTCTAAGTACACTCAGGCCAAAAGAAAGCTTATGCAAGAACTTGGTCGCGAACCTCTTGCAGAAGAAGTGGCGATCGAAATGGGGCTATCTGTAGAAAAAGTCCATCATGTCCAAAAAATTTCTCAAGAAGTTATTTCTCTTGAATCTCCTATTGGCGAAGAAGAAGATTCTACTCTTTCAGAATTTATTGAAGATGAAAAAACTCTTTCACCCAATCAGGCAACTTCGCAAGAATTATTAAAAGATAGAATACGCTCTATTTTAGATGAATTAACAGATAGGGAGAAAAAAATACTAGAATTGCGCTTTGGCTTGACTGATGATGTAACTCATACGCTTGAAGAAGTTGGCAGAGTTTTTGGTGTAACAAGAGAGCGTATCAGACAAATTGAAGCAAAGGCACTTGAAAAAATAAGATTACACAGCGAGTCAGAAAAACTTAAGGAATATTAGCTTAAAAGAAGGGGAGTGATTCCGGCAATATCACCAGCGCCCATCATAACGAGAATGTCATTTTTACCGATAGGTAATTTATTAATATTTTTCTGTATATTTTTAAGCGAACCGATATAAATTGCTTTGTTAGAGAGTTGAGATTTTGTTCTTATAAACGTACACGAATCGGAAGGGGAGTAATTGACTGACTTTTTGCTATTGTCATAGCAACAAGAACTTGTCAACGCGTTTATGTCTTTAGCTAAGCTTTCAGCATTTTTGTTTTTAGAAGATTCATCTCGTCCTTTTGGATTATATGTGTCAGTTAATACAACATAATCAGCGTCATTCCAGGAAGCAACGAAGTCTTGATATAAGGATGTAAGTCGGCGTTGCTGATGTGGTTGGAAATAAACGGCGATTTTTTTATTAGGAAATTTTTCACGAAGAGCCTGCAGGGTCGCACGAATTTCAGTGGGATGATGAGCATAGTCATCAAATAATTTGATACCACTTGTTGTCTTACCCTTGTATTCTATGCGACGCCAAACACCTTTATATTCTGATAAAGCTTTTTCAATTAAACTATCTTTTATACCTAAAGTTTTCGCAATCTGCCACGCAGAAAGCGCGTTCATTATATTGTGCTTGCCCGGAACTTTAATCACTCGGCGAATTTTTGCAATAGTGTTTTTATTTTTTTGAGAAAAAAACAAAATATTTTTTTGTTTAAGATAGGGAACTAAAGACATCGAATTTTCATTGTCGCCATTTAATACAACATGTCCTTCTTTAGAGACAGCATTTATAAACTTGCGAAAAGATGCCTTGACAGCAGTTAAATTTTTATAAAAATCAACATGTTCAAAATCAATATTCGTAATAATCGCGGAATGCGGATGATAATGCCAAAATGCTCCCTTATATTCATCTGCTTCTATTATGAGCCATTTACTTTGTCCGGCGCGAAAATTCCAGCCATTTAATTTAGTGCCTATGATAACTGTTGGGTCCATACCAGCTTTAATAAGAATAGACGCCACTATAGCAGTTGTAGAGCTTTTGCCATGACTGCCAGCTATGGCGATAGTTTTGTATTGTTTTGTTAAATTTCCTAAGGCCTCGGCATATTTTTCTATTTTAATGCCACTGCTTATAGCTAACTGTAATTCCGGGTTATCATCTGGAATTGCGGAGGTGTGTACTACTAAATCAGTATTTTGCGACAGATTTGTTTTTTTATGCCCAATTTTGACTTTTATACCATCTTTTACTAATTCTTGGGTGATTGAGCTCTTTGTGGCGTCAGAGCCTGTTACAAGCCAATTTTGAGCCAAAAACCAACGAGCTAAAGCACTCATCCCAATGCCTCCAATGCCTATAAAATGAACTTTTTTATGAGAAGATGACATGAATATGTATTATAACAGTTAGTAGATAGTTAACAACTTACATATACATATAGGATATAGAATTTAGAATATAGTATATAGTATTTAGAAATGCAAAATTAAATTCTACTGATAAGTTTTATATGGAAATAAATACTAGATTTTTGTTCTTACTAGAATAATAGAGGGGGAATCCAAAAATATAGGACAACTATGAAAATAATAGATAATGTGGGTTATTGCGCATAATAAATGTCGCAAAAGGTACATTATGCGACACAATGTGTTTGCGAATTAAGAAACAAAGACCCAATAAGGGCCTCCTTCCTCTTGCTCTTGTATAACTCTTTTTGGATCTATAAAAAATCCGCGGGATTCATAGTGACTCCAATAGGAGTAGCGCCCGCTCTACCGAATCTTCTAATTTCCATAGTCTGATATACTCCCAAATGCAGATGAGGGCCTGTTGAAAAACCAGTATTGCCGGAGTGGCCGATAATTTCTCCTTGGCTTACTAATTGGCCAACTCTTACTGATTCGCGCGAAAGGTGGCCATAAAGAGTAAAAAAATTATCAGTGTGTTTAATAACGATATATCTTCCGTATTGATATCTGCCATTATTACCAACAGCAAAAACTCTACCACTTGCGGCCGCAAGAATAGGCGTGCCAACAGGCATCCCGTAGTCAATTCCATTATGAAACCTTGTTCTGTAAGCAATCCTTGCAAATCTGGTTGACCCAAACGGTTGAGTCATTGGATGCCTTCCTGTAAAGGGTCTTATAAGAAATCCCCTACCCGGCGCAAGAGCGACATTAAAGTCTTTTCTTAAGCTTTCTTCTAAATCTTCAATTTCATCACTAACGCTTCTTTGTCTTCTTTCAAGTTCAGCAAGCTGTCTTTGATATACAGCTTCTTGATTTCTTGTTGTTCTCAAAACAGTCTCTCGGCGAGTTTTTTCTTCTTGAGCTATAATTCTACGATTACTTAAATTAATTTGCTCTCTTGCTATACTAGTTTTCCTAGAATCTATAGCCTGCATACTTTCGTTAAGTAAATGAGATAAATTTTCTAACGATGTTATTTCTTCTTCTATTGACTGTCTTAGAGTCTCTAAATCAGAAAGTTCTGTTATGCTGTTAGCAAGACTTTTCCCAGCGAGAAACTTTTCTAAAAAGCTTCCTCTTTCCGTTTGATGCATTGCTCTTATAAGAGACGATATGATAGGCTTCTTATCCTCTATCATTTTTTCTGTTTCAACAAGCTTGCCTTCTAAATCTTCAAGCTCAAGAGTAAGTCGCTCTATATTTATTTCACTTCTGCGAATATTAAGCTCAAGGTTCCTGATGGTATATTCAGTGCTTCTAATTTCACGAGAAAGAGTTCTTCTTTGTGAATGAATATTATCTAGTCTATTTTGTGTTCTGTTAATTTCAGTGCTTAAAACTGAAAGCTCGCGACTCTTTGCCTCAATGCGAGCGCGAAGCGCTGGGTCATCAGTTGCTAAAACCGCAGAGGTAAAAAAACTTCCCATAAATAAAAAAATGGTAAAAATATAAACGATTATTTTTGTTGATAATTTTAAGTAGTCGTTAATCATTAGCTGCTACTATTTGTTCAATTGCTTGTTGGATACGACTTAAACTTTCTTTTTTGCCCAATCCTTCCATTATTTCAAAAGGGCCAGGAGATTCTTTAGCTCCCGAAAGAGCGACTCGTAAAGGCCAGAGATAATCCCCTCTTTTTCCTTCTGGGATAATAGCAAAAATTGATGTTTTTAAACTTTCTGCATCAAAAGAATCTAAAGAAAAAATAGTGGCTAATATTTGCTCTAAATTTTCCTTAACACTCCCCTTCTCTCCTTTGAAATAAAGCATATCTACTGGATATTCTGGGGTTATAAAAAATAAACGAACGACTTCTTTTAAATCTGCTAATTTTTCTAAGCGAGTTTTTACAGCAGAAATAATACTCGGAGTCAGTCTCCACTCAGGAGGGACAAACTCTTGTCCCCTCTTTACAATTTCTTCTGTGGAAATAATTTCGGAAATATATTTTTTATTTAACCAATTTAATTTATTGAAATCAAAAATTGCGCCACCTTTTTGTATACGAAGCAGATCAAATTCTTTAATTAAATTATCTTTAGAAAAGATTTCTCGATCATCTTTAGGATGCCAACCAAGTAACGCAAGAAAATTAACAATTGCTTCTGGTAAATAGCCTAAATTTTTATATTCAATCACGCTTGTCGCGCCATGTCTTTTTGAAAGTTTAGAACGATCGGGAGCAAGCACTTGTGGCAAATGAGCAAATTTTGGTAAGTCCCAACCAAACATATTAAAAAGTACAATATGTTTTGGGGTGGAGGAAAGCCATTCTTCTGCTCGCAAAATATGGGTTATGCCCGCTTCATAGTCATCAACGACAGTTGCGAGATGATATGTAGGAAAGCCGTCTGATTTAAGCAATATCTGATCGTCTACTAAAGAGGCGTCAAACTCAATATCTCCCCTAATTAAATCATTAAACTTAATAACACCTTCTTTTGGTATTTTCATGCGAATAACATATTTTTTATCTACCATTGCTTCTGGCTTAATGTTTAAGTCTCGACAATGCTCTCCGTACATAGGGGGAATGTTTTTTGAGACCTGTTCTTTTCTTTCTTTTTCTTGCTTGTCTTTATCGCAAACACAAATATAGGCATGTCCTTTGTTTACGAGCTGAAAAGCATATTTTTTATATACATCAAGTCGATTAGATTGCACGATGATATCTGCAATATTATCTGGCACAATATCAAGCCATTTTAAAGATTCAATAATTCTTTCAGGCGCACCCAAAACATAGCGCTCCCTATCTGTGTCGTCAATTCTTAATAAAAACTTTCCGCCTTGATTTTTAGCAAAAAGATAGACAAATAAAGCAGACCTTGCGCTGCCAATATGTAATTCTCCTGTCGGACTTGGAGCAAATCTAGTTATTAACATTTAGGGCAATTCTAGCAGTTCTGCGGCTATTTGGCGAGATGCCTCTGGTTTTGCGAATTTTTTTGCTGATTCAGACATTTTCTGCAAAAGAGACGGATTAGTAATAAGTTGCTTTAAGGTTTCTATAAATAAAGGAGTGGATATCTTGTCTTCCGTGAGCATAATACAGGCGCCGGCGTGTTCATAGCTTAAAGCATTTTTTAGTTGGTGATTTTGCGCGGATTCAGGAAGAGGAATAAGAATAGATGGCTTACCAAGCGCGGCAAATTCAAATATAGAAGAGCCGGCGCGCGAAATAATAATATCGGCAGCCACAAGAACATCTTTAATGTTTTCATTAAAAAACTCGGTTGCGCGATAGCCAGATGATTCTATTTTTTTTAACGAACCAAAATTACTACTAACAGCTTCACTTACTTCTTTAAAAAGCTTAGCACCAGTTTGATGGAGCACTTGAATATCTAGTGCTAATATTTGCGGCAGGGATTCAATAATTAGATTATTGATTCTCTGCGAGCCCTGAGAACCGCCAATAATGACGATAAGAAATTTTTTAGGATTAAGTCCTAAATTAATTTTTGCGGTGTGCTGACTTGGTAAGTCTTCTAAGAAAGATAGGCGAAGAGGGTTGCCAATAATTACACATTTTTTTTGATGTTTTAAAGACAATCTTTCTCGAGCATCTTCAAAAGCTAAAAATATTTTTTTTGCGAATGGCGCTGTTAGTTTTGTAGTAATGCTTGGCTCAGCATCTGATTCGTGAATAATAACGGTAATTATAAAAAAACGTGCGGCGATAACTGGAGCAAGACTACTTGGCCCCCCTTTAGAAAAGACAATATCTGGCTTTTCTAAAAACACATACCACAAAGATTGTAAAAAGCTAAAAATAAATTTTGGTAACTCAAATAAATTATCCCAAAAAGCATATCTGCGTAATTTACTAGACACAATTTTTTTTGTAGGAATGTTTGATTCATTAAATTTATCTGTAAAAGCGCCTGGATTGCCAACATAAATAAAGCATGGAGATATTTCTCCATTCTTCACCTTTTCTAACTTCATAGTTGCTGCATAAATCGCGAGAAGCGGGTTTATATGACCGGCGGTCCCCCCGCCGACAAGCATTATTTTAATTTTTTTATTTTTAAGCATTGCGTATGATATTGACCATAAGTCCTGCTATCGCCATAAAAGTGACAAGAGCCGTTCCTCCAAAACTAATAAACGGTAAGGGTATTCCTGTTATGGGCAGAATACCGGCTACGGAAGCAATATGAATAAACACCTGAAGTCCAATTATAGAAGAAAATCCAATAAGTGCTAACTTTCCAAAATCTGTGCGGACATTGGTGCTACCTGCAAAACCGGCATAAATCAATAAGAAATAGAGAGAAATAAA
>Ga0209316_100295_pt1 | contig 17501 bp, 15 predicted proteins | sample 3C3metaG_FD_184150 | JGI IMG/M metagenome (GOLD analysis project Ga0209316, IMG submission 184150) | Freshwater bacterial and archeal communities from Indian Creek, Illinois, USA - 3C3 metaG (SPAdes) (version 3) | ecosystem: Environmental > Aquatic > Freshwater > Unclassified | place: USA: Indian... | reverse complement strand
CGACAATCGGCCCATGAATGCGACTTATGTGCTTATGCTGTCGTGCCCCGACAAACCGGGTATCGTACACGCCGTGTCGGGCTTTTTGCTGCAACACGGCGGCAACATCGAAGAAGCGGCGCAGTACAACGACCACACCACCGGCTTGTTTTTCATGCGCGTGCAGTTTGTGTGTGCGCGCTTGAGCGAGCCCGAATTGCGCTTGCAGGTGCAGGCGCTGGCGCAGGCGCACGCCATGCGCTGCGCCCTGCACGCCTGGCACGAGCCCATGCGCTGCGTGATCTTCGTCAGCCAGCAGGGCCACTGCCTGAACGACCTGCTGTTTCGCTGGAAGAGCGGACTGCTGCGGCTCGACATCCGCGCCATTGTGAGCAACCACCGCGATTTTTACCAGCTCGCGGCCAGCTACAACATCCCCTTTCACCACCTGCCGCTGCGCCCGGGGCTCAAGGCCGAGGTCGAGGCGCGCCAGCTCGAGCTCATCGAACAAGAACAGGCCGAACTGGTGGTGCTGGCGCGCTACATGCAGATTTTGTCCGACCCGATGTGCGAGCAGCTGGCCGGGCGCGCGATCAACATCCACCACAGTTTTTTGCCCAGCTTCAAGGGCGCCAAACCCTACAAGCAGGCGCACGAGCGCGGCGTCAAGCTCATCGGCGCCACCGCGCACTACGTCACGGCGGCGCTCGACGAAGGCCCGATCATCGAACAAGACGTGGCGCGGGTGGACCACAGCTTCACGGTGGACGATTTGGCCGCGCAGGGGCGCGACACCGAATGCGCGGTGCTGGCGCGCGCCGTCAAGTGGCACTGCGAACACCGGGTGCTGCTCAACGGCCACAAGACCGTGGTTTTTCGCTGAGGGGCCGAGAGGCAACTGCGCCCAACGGCCGAAATCGCACCCACAAAATCCGACCCATGCCCGCCCGCATCCCCCCCATCCAGTGCCTGCTCACCTTCGAGGCGCTGGCGCGGCTGCGCAGCGTCACGCAGGCGGCCGAAGAGCTGTGCGTCACGCCCAGCGCGGTCAGCCACCGCGTCAAGCAGCTCGAGCAGATACTGGGCGTCAAGCTCTTTGGCCGCGCCGATTTTTCGCTCACCACCGAGGGCAGCGAATACTTGGCGCACGTGCGCGAGGGCCTGCTGGCCCTGCAGCGCTTTCCCAGCCACCAGCCCAGCCCGGGGCGGCGCAAGCTGCGGCTGGCGGTCACGCCCACCTTTGCGCGCTCGCTGGTGATGCCGCGGTTGCAGCAGTTTGCCCAAGCCTACCCCGAGATCGACCTAACGCTACAGATCAGCATCCCGCTGCTCGACGTGGTGGCCGAAGACGCCGACCTCACCATCCGCTTCGGCACCGGGCGCTACGCCGACGTGGAGCACATCTGCCTGGTCAAAGACGCGGTGCTGCCGCTGGCCTCACCGGCTTTTGTGCGCGCGCACGGCCCCTTCGATTGCGCCAGCGACCTTGAAGGCGTGCCGCTGCTGCGCAGCCCGCTCGAGCCCTGGCGCACCTGGTTTGCGGCCCAGCACCTGGACTGGCCCGAACCCAGCGACGGCTCGCAGTTCAACGACATCGGCCTGATGTGCGACGGCGCCGCCGCCGGCATGGGCGTGGCGCTGGTGCGGCTGCGCCTAGGCGCACCCTGGCTCGAGACCGGCGCGCTGGTGCGCTTAGGGGAAGCCGACGCCTTTCGCACCCCGGTGCCCAGCCCGCACGCGCACTACCTGTGCTGGCGCACCGGCACCATGGACCGCTGGGAATGTGCGGCTTTTACCGAGTGGCTAAAGAAAGCTTTGGATTAAAGCCGATCCGATTCGATCGGCGCGCAGCCCCGGCAAGGCGGGCGGCGCGGGCACAGCTGCGCCAAAAGCGAAGCAGGATTTGGGATGTGAAGAAGGCACCGGCACCAGCGCTGAATCGGCTTGGCCGCCCCTTGCGCAGCAAGGGCTTGGTGGTGGGTGATACATGGATCGAACATGTGACCCCTGCCGTGTGAAGGCAGTGCTCTACCGCTGAGCTAATCACCCATCAAGCCTCAAATTATAGCGCAATTTCGTCCGCTTTGGCCTGGCCTAATCCACACCTCAACCAGACAGATAGAATCCCAAAAAAGCAGTCAGGAGCAGGGAACATGCAACCAACCCCAGAGGCCCGCCATGGCAACCGCCACCCTCACCCCTAATCGACCCGGCCCCGGCGTGCGCGCCCAGCGCCAAGCCGAGGTGGTGCGCGCGCTGGCCGCCGTGCTGCCGGCGCACGCGCTGCTCTACACCCCCGAAGACACCACGCCCTACGAGTGCGATGGCCTGACCGCCTACCGCGAGCGGCCGCTGTGCGTGGCGCTGCCCGAAAACTACGACCAGGTGCAGGCCGTGCTGCGCACCTGCCACCTGCTGGACGTGCCGGTGGTGGCGCGCGGCGCTGGCACGGGTTTGTCGGGTGGGGCCATGCCGCACACGCTGGGCGTGACTTTGAGCCTGGCCAAGTTCAACCGCATTTTGCGCATCGACCCGCTGGCGCAAACCGCCGTGGTGCAAGCCGGCGTGCGCAACCTGGCGATCAGCGAAGCGGCGGCGGCGCATGGCCTGTACTATGCACCCGACCCGAGCAGTCAGATCGCCTGCACCATCGGCGGCAACGTGGCCGAAAACTCGGGTGGCGTGCACTGCCTCAAGTACGGCCTGACGCTGCACAACGTGCTGCAAGTCGATGGCTACACCATGGCCGGCGAGCCGGTGCGCTTCGGCGGCACGGCGCTCGACAGCCCGGGGCTGGATTTGCTGGCGCTGCTGGTGGGCAGCGAGGGCATGTTGGCGCTGGTGACCGAAGTCACGGTGCGCCTGACACCCAAACCGCAACTGGCGCGCTGCATCATGGCCAGCTTTGCCGACGTGCGCGCCGCCGGCGACGCGGTGGCGGCGGTGATTGCCGCCGGCATCATCCCGGCCGGGCTCGAGATGATGGACCAGCCCATGACCGCGGCGGTAGAAGACTTCGTGCACGCCGGCTACGACCTGTCGGCGGCAGCCATTTTGCTGTGCGAGAGCGACGGCACGCCCGAAGAGGTGGAAGAAGAAATCGGGCGCATGAGCGCGGTGCTGCGCGCCAGCGGCGCCAGCGCCATCAGCGTGAGCCAGAACGAAGCCGAGCGCCTGCGCTTTTGGAGCGGGCGCAAAAACGCTTTTCCCGCCAGCGGCCGCATCAGCCCCGACTACATGTGCATGGACAGCACCATCCCGCGCAAGCGCTTGGCCGACATCCTGCTCGCCATCCAGGCCATGGAGACCAAATACGGCCTGCGCTGCGCCAACGTCTTTCATGCCGGCGACGGCAACCTGCACCCCCTGATTTTGTTCGACGCCAGCGACCCCGACCAACTGCGCCGCTGCGAGCTCTTTGGCGCCGATATCCTCGAGACCAGCGTCGCCATGGGCGGCACCATCACCGGCGAGCACGGCGTGGGGGTGGAAAAGCTCAGCAGCATGTGCGTGCAGTTCAGCCCCGAGGAGCGCGAGCAGATGTTTGGCGTCAAGCGCGCCTTTGACCCCAAGGGCTTGCTCAACCCCGGCAAGGTGATCCCGACGCTGCACCGCTGCGCCGAATACGGCAAGATGCTGGTGCGCGGCGGCCGCCTGGCCTTTCCCGAACTGGAGCGCTTCTGAACCGCACCCAGACCCGGGCCGAGCACTGGACGCTGCTGGCCGAGGCCTTGCGCGACGCGGCCATTTTTTTCCTCGACGCCGACGGCCGCGTCAGCGACTGGACGCCCAGCGCCGAGCGCCTGCTGGGCTGGAGCGCGCCGCAGATGCTGGGCCAGAGCGTGGCCTGCTTTGCCCCGGTGCGCCAGCCGCAGGCCAGCGCTACCCAGCCCGGCACGCAGCCCGGTGCCGAGCCCCACACCGAGCCCGGTCCGCAAGCCGACGACGCCGCCGACCCGATGACGCTGGGCATCGAGCGCGCCACCCTGCTGGGCCAGAGCGAAACCCCGGGCTGGCAGCAGCGCGCCGACGGCAGCCTGTTCTGGGCCCAGACCGTGCTCACCGCCTTGCACGACCCGGAGGCGGGCGAGCTGCAGGGCTACGCCTGCCTGATGCGCGACCAGACCGAGACCAAGCGCCTGCTCGAGCTGCTCGAGCAGCTCAACAGCGCGCTCGAAGCCCGGGTGCAAGAGCGCACGCGCCAGTTGCAAGAAATCAACCACGACCTCGAAGCCTTCAGCGCCTCGGTGTCGCACGATCTGCGCGCGCCGTTGCGCCACATCAGCAGCTACCTGGAGCTGCTGCGCGAAGACCTGGGGCCGCAACTTGGGCCCGAGGTGAAGCGGCACCTGGCCACCATCGGTTCGGCGGCCGAACACATGGGCCAGCTCATCGACGGCCTGCTGGCCTTTTCGCGCTTGGGCCGCTCGGCGCTGCAACGGCGCGAGCTGTCGATGACCGACCTGCTGCACTCCAGCCGCAACCGCGTGCTGCACGACCCCGCCCTGCAACGCCCCAGCGAGTGCCTGTGCTGGCACCTGCCGCCCGAGCTGCCGCAGGTGCAGGGCGACCCGCGGCTGCTCAGCCAGGTGTGGGACAACCTGCTGGCCAACGCGCTCAAATACAGCCGACCCCGCCCGCGGGTGGAAATCCGCGTCGGCTGGCGCCCACAGACCGGCCCCGAGGGTGCGCTGGAGCTGGTGTTCTGGGTGCAAGACAACGGCGTCGGCTTCGACACCCAGCGCGCCGAGCGCCTGTTTGGCGTGTTCCAGCGCCTGCACCGCGCGCGCGACTTCGAGGGCGTGGGCATCGGGCTGGCGCTGTGCCGGCGCATCGTCGAGCGCCACGGCGGACGCATCTGGGCCGACAGTGCCCCCGACCAAGGCAGCACCTTCTACTTCTCCTTGCCCGAGGCGGGCGCTGCCACAACCCCTTAAGCGCGCGGGCCAAAGATCGCACTGCCCACGCGCACCAGCGTGCTGCCGCTGGCGACGGCCGCCTCGAGGTCGGCGCTCATGCCCATCGACAGGGTGTCGAGCGCGGCCGCACCCGGCGGCCACGCCGCTTGCAGCTGCGCCAACAGCGCGCGCAACTGGCCAAACAGCGCGCACTGGGCGGCAAAATCGGGCGCCGGCTCGGGGATGCACATGAGGCCACGCAGGCGCAAGCGCGGCAGCCCCAGCAACTGCTGCGCCAGCGCCAGCGCCTCGGGCGCGGACACGCCGGCCTTGTTGCGCCCACCGTCGAGGTTGACCTGGATGCACACCTGCAGCGGCGCAAGCCCGGGCGGGCGCTGCGCGCTCAGGCGCTGGGCGATGGCCAGCCGTTCGATGCCGTGCACCCAGTCGAAGTGCTCGGCCACGGCACGCGTTTTGTTGCTTTGCAGCGCGCCAATGTAATGCCACTGCAAACCGGTGCAACCCAAGGCGCGCAAGGCGGCGATTTTGTCCACCCCTTCTTGCACGTAGTTCTCGCCAAAGGCGCGCTGACCGGCGTGCACCGCCTCCCGCACCGCCGCCGGGCTCATGGTTTTGCTCACCGCAAGCAAGGCCACGCCGGCCGGATCGCGGCCGTGCTGGGCACAGGCCCGGGCGATGCGCGCCCGCACCTGCAGCAGCCGGTGGTCAATCGTTGTCATAATGTTGTGGTCATATCAAATTTGGACGAGTCGATGGACATCACCCAGCTGCTGGCCTTCAGCCACAAAAACAAAGCCTCAGACTTGCACCTGTCGGCCGGCCTGCCGCCAATGATACGGGTGCACGGCGACGTGCGCCGCCTCAACGTCGAGCCGCTCGAGCACAAGCAGGTGCACGCCATGGTCTACGACATCATGAACGACGCCCAGCGCAAGCACTACGAGGAGTTCCTAGAGGTCGATTTCTCGTTCGAGATCGAGGGCTTGGCCCGCTTTCGCGTCAACGCCTTCAACCAAAAGCGCGGCGCGGCGGCGGTGTTTCGCACCATTCCGTCCAAAATCCTCTCGCTCGAAGACCTCAACTGCCCCAAGATCTTTGCCGACCTCGCGCTCAAGCCGCGTGGCCTGGTGCTGGTCACCGGCCCGACCGGTTCCGGCAAATCGACCACCCTGGCGGCGATGGTCAACCACCGCAACGAGCACGACTACGGCCACATCCTGACGATCGAAGACCCGATCGAGTTCGTGCACGAATCCAAAAAGAGCCTGATCAACCAGCGCGAAGTCAGTACCATGACGCTGAGCTTTGCGGCGGCGCTGCGCTCGGCCCTGCGCGAAGACCCGGACGTGGTGCTGGTGGGCGAGATGCGCGACCTCGAGACCATCCGCTTGGCCATGACCGCCGCCGAAACCGGGCACCTGGTGTTTGGCACCCTGCACACCTCGAGCGCGGCCAAGACCATCGACCGCATCATCGACGTCTTTCCGCCCGAAGAAAAAGAGATGGTGCGCGCCATGCTGTCGGAGTCGCTGGTGGCGGTGATCTCGCAGACCCTGCTCAAAACCGCCGACGGCAACGGCCGCGTGGCCGCGCACGAGATCATGATGGGCACGCCGGCGATCCGCAACCTGATCCGCGAAAACAAGGTGGCGCAGATGTACTCGGCCATCCAGACCGGCAACGGCTTTGGCATGCAGACGCTGGATCAGAGCCTGATGAACCTGGTGCGTGGCAACCGCGTGCATGTGGCCGAGGCCCGCGCCAAAGCCAAAATCCCGGAAAACTTCCCCGGCTGATAACCGCTTAACCCCCAACCCCGCCTAGTCACCCCCAAAGAGGCCGCCATGGAACGCGATCAAGCCAGCCAATTCGTCAACGACCTGCTGCGCCTGCTGGTGAGCCGCAACGGCAGCGATCTGTTTCTCACCGCCGACTTCCCGCCGGCGATCAAGGTCGATGGCAAGATCACCAAGATCTCGCCGCAGCCGCTTTCGGGCCAGCACACGCAGGCGCTGGCGCGCGCGCTCATGAACGACAAGCAGTCGGCCGAGTTCGAGCGCACCATGGAGTGCAATTTCGCCATTTCCCCCGGAGGCATTGGGCGCTTTCGCGTCAACGCCTTCGTGCAGATGGGCAAGGTCGGGCTGGTGATGCGCACCATTCCGGCCAAAATCCCGACCATCGACAGCCTGGGGCTGCCGCAGGTGCTCAAAAACCTGGCGCTGGCCAAACGCGGCATCTGCATCTTGGTGGGCGGCACCGGCTCGGGCAAATCGACCACGCTGGCGGCCATGGTGGACTGGCGCAACGAGCACACGCACGAGCACATCGTGACCATCGAAGACCCGGTGGAGTTCGTGCACCAGCACAAAAACTGCATCGTGACGCAGCGCGAAGTGGGGCTCGACACCGAAGGCTGGGACATTGCCCTCAAGAACTCGCTGCGCCAAGCCCCGAACGTGATTTTGATGGGCGAGATCCGCGACCGCGAAACCATGCAGCACGCGATTTCGTTTTCGGAAACCGGGCATCTGTGTTTGGCCACGCTGCACGCCAACAGCGCCAACCAAGCCATGGAGCGCATCATCAACTTCTTCCCCGAAGCGGTGCACGCCCAGATTCTGAAGGACGTCTCGCTCAACCTGCGCGGCATGGTGGCGCAGCGCCTGCTGCCGCGGCAAGACGGCAAGGGCCGCTACGCCGTGGTCGAGATTTTGCTGCACAGCGGCCTGATCGCCGACCAGATCATGAAGGGCGAGATCAACGAGCTCAAGGAGACCATGAAAAAAAGCGTCGAGGTCGGGATGCAAACCTTCGACCAGTCGCTCTTTACGGCCTTCGAAGCCAACCTGATCAGCTACGAAGAAGCCATCCGCAACGCCGACTCGCAAAACGACCTCAAGCTGCGCATCAAGCTGCAAAGCCAACGCGCCCGCAACACCGATCTGGGGGCGGGCACCGAACACCTGCAAATCCTCTAAACCACCATGCCCAGCCTGAACCCCAAACCCCACGCCGCCACGGCGCCGCTCAAGCTGGCCTTCATCGGCTTGGGCGCGATGGGCTTTCCCATGGCCGGCCACCTGGCGCAGGCCGGGCACCAGGTCACGGTCTATAACCGCAACCCCGCCAAGGCGCAGGCCTGGGTAGCCGAGTTCGGTGGTGCCAACCAGCCCACGCCGCGGCTGGCCGCGCTTGGGGCCGACGCGGTGCTGTGCTGCGTGGGCAACGACGCCGACGTGCGCGCGGTGCTGCTGGGCGAGCACGGCGCCATGGCCGGCTTGAGCGCAGGCGCGCTGCTGGTGGACCACACCACCGCCTCGGTCGAGTTGGCGCGCGAGCTCGACGCACTGGCACGGGCACGCGGGCTGCATTTTCTCGACGCCCCGGTCTCGGGCGGCCAACTGGGGGCGCAAAACGGCCAGCTCACGCTGATGTGCGGCGGCGCGCCCGAGGCCTTCGAGCGCGTGCGCCCCACCTTGCAGGCCTACGCCCGCGCCGTGACGCTGATGGGACCCTGCGGCGCCGGGCAGCTCACCAAAATGGTGAACCAGATCTGCATCGCCGGGCTGCTGCAGGGCTTGAGCGAGGCGGTGGCTTTTGGCCAGCGCGCCGGACTCGACATGGGGCAGGTGCTGGAGGTGATCGGCCAAGGTGCGGCGCAGAGCTGGCAGCTGCAGCAGCGCGGCCCCACGATGGCGGCCGACCGCTTCGACTTCGGCTTTGCGGTGGACTGGATGCGCAAAGACCTGGGGCTGGCGCTGGCCGAGGCGCAGCGCAACGGCGCCTCGCTGCCGGTGACGGCGCTGGTGGACCAGTTCTACGCCGACGTGCAGCGCATGGGCGGCGGCCGCTGGGACACCTCGAGCCTGGTGCGGCGGCTGCGCTAGAGGCGCTGCGGGGCACGCTTGTTGCCCCCCCGCGTCGTCTCTGCTTCTGTGGCCTTTATCTTCGGCCTTTCCCAGCGCCCTTTCCCGGCGTTTTTTAGTTTCCAGCGGGAGGCTGCGATGCCGCGTTGGCCGGCGCCGGTGCCGGCGCGATGCGCGCCAGCTCTGCTTCGGTGATGAGCTCAAACACCCGCACCACGCGCTGCACGCCAGCGGTGCGGCGCGCGATTTCGGTGGCCCGGTCGGCCTCGCGCGCCGTCACCCGACCCAGCAGATAGACGGTGCCGCGCTCGGTGACGATCAAAAACGCGTTGGAGGACAGGTCGGCGGCGTCGATCAGTCCGGCGCGCACGCGCGCGCTCACCAGCAGATCGGCCGCGCGCGCAGTGAGCGAAGGCGAACCCATGACGGCCAGTTCATCGACCACCGCCAGCACGTTTTCCACCCCGGCCACCAAGCGCAGCGCCAGCGCGCGGTCGGCTTCGGTGGACACTTCGCCGGTGATGAGCACGCGCCGGTTGAAGCTGGTGACGTTGACGCGGCCGCGGTTGCCGATCTCGGCGCGCAGCCGGCTGGCGGCGCGCATCTCGATGCCTTGGTCTTCGACCATGGCGCCCGAGGTGCGGCGGTCGGTGGCCACCAGCACCGTGCCGGCCACCGCGCCGCCCGCGATCAGCGGCGCGCAGGCCGACAGACCCATCGCCGCCGCCAGCGCCAGCGCCGCCACCGCCAACAGCCGCGCGCTGCGCGATACCCTATCTAAAGCCATGGCCAAATTCCTTGCAGATGTTTCAATCCGCCCATCATACCTGTGCGGTGAGGCGGCGCCCACTTGGGTTCGGCGCTGCAGGGGTAACGCTTTGTTTATGGCTTCAACAAAGACCTTGCGATTAAAACCCGTCGGCGTTGAAGGCGGCGCGTATCCATTCGACGTGCAGCGCCTCGCCTTCGCCTTGCACGGCCACCACATCGAAGCGGCACGGCGGCAGCTGGGCCCAGCGCAGCAAATAATGCCGCGCGGCAAACAACAGGCGCCGCTGTTTGAGCGCCGAGACCGACGCCGCCGCCCCACCGTGGCTGCGCTGGCGGCGCTGGCGCACCTCCACAAACACCAGCGTGCCGTCGCGCTCGCGCAGAATCAGGTCGATCTCGCCGCCGCCACGCCCCGGCGTGCGAAAATTGCGCACCAGCAGGCGCAAGCCTTGGCGCTGCAGGAAGGCCAGGGCCAGCGCCTCGGCGGCGGCGCCCCGTTCTTTGGTGCTTGGGGCTTTGGTGCTCTGAGCCTTCTGTCCCGTGGCGGCTGGCGCTGGCTTGGCTGGCCTCGGCTTGGTTGCCGCTGCCTTGGTCGCCGCATCGGTGGCCGGTTTAAAGATTTCGTTCATGGTCTCTGTCAACCCCTCGGGCGCACTTGCCCTGCAAGCCGCCCAGGCAGTGGCCGGTGCGCAGCATTATCCGCCTGCCACCCTGTACCTGGTGGCGACCCCGATCGGCAACTTGGCCGACATCAGCCTGCGCGCGCTGCACCTGCTGCAGCAAGTCGATGCCGTGGCCTGCGAAGACACGCGCCACAGCGCCGCGCTGCTGCGTGCCTACGGCATCGAGCGCCCCTTGCTGGCGCTGCATCAGCACAACGAGCGCGAAGCCGCCGCCGCCGTGGTGGCGCGGCTGCAAGCCGGCGCGCGCATCGCCTACGTGAGCGACGCCGGCACCCCCGGCATCAGCGACCCCGGCGCCCGGCTGTGCCAAGCCGTGGCCGCCGCCGGCCTGCGCTGCGTGCCGCTGCCCGGCGCCAGCAGCCTCACCGCCTTGCTCAGCGTGGCCGGCTGGGTCGAGAGCGAGGCGGCGCCGGGTTTTGTTTTCCTCGGCTTTCTGCCCGCCAAGGGGGCGGCGCGCGAGCGCGCACTGCGCCGCTTGGCGCAGCTGCCGCAGGCCGGCGTGCTGCTCGAGGCCCCGCACCGCATCCCGGCGCTGGCGCGCGAACTGGCGGCCTTGGGTGCGCGGTGCCTCACCGTAGGCCGCGAGCTGACCAAGCAGTTCGAGGAGATCGCTACCCTGCCCTGCGCCGACCTGCCCGCTTGGCTGGCGGCCAAGCCGCAGCGCCTGCGCGGCGAATTTGCCCTGCTGCTGCACCCGCCCGAGGCCGCGCCGGCCACCGACCCCGAGGCCGGACCAGATGCCGGCCTAGGTGCCGAGGCGCTGCGCGTGCTCGATCTGCTGCTGCCCGAGCTGCCCCTGAAAACCGCCGTGCGCCTGTGTGCCGAGATCACCGGCGCGCCGCGCAACGCGCTCTACGATGCGGCGCTGCAGCGCCAAGCGCGCCAAGCCAGCTAGGCCAAAGCCCTCTGCGCCCTGCCCTGCGGCCGCACACAGCCCTGAGGGGCCGGCGTGGTGGCGCCCGCGGCCGCTGTGTTATGGGCGCGGGTCGCCGGGGGGCCTGCTTGGGCCGTCGCCGGGCAAGGTCGGGTTGGGGGTCTGGCCCTCGCGCACCTCCACATCGCGCGCCTCGACATCGACCACCTCGTCGCCACGCCCAGCGGCAGCGCCGGGGCCGCGGCTGGCCCGCCCACCCCAACCGCGCCCGCGGGCGCGCATCCGCTCCTGCATCTGGCGGCGCAGCAGCTCGGCCGCCAGCGGCACGGCCACGCGCCGCCCGCGCAGCAAGGCCCACAGAGCGCCCAGCAGCAGCAAAGGCAGCGCCACGACCAGCAGCAAAACCCCGATCCCAATCAAAAACAGCCACAGCACCAGGCGCAGCAACGCGCCCAGCAGCCACGCCAAGCCATCCAGCAATTTGCCCATATCCCCTTTCTTGGCCGATTGGCCCGTTGCCACCCACAGACACCCGACCGCGTGCCATCGACACCGGCTTGCAATCATCGCGCACAATCGGCTCTGCTGCATGAAACTGTCATGCTTGCGGCTTTCAACCGAGCGCCTCACATGGATTCCACCCGCCCGACCGCCCTCGTCAAACGCCTGCCGCAGTACTTTCTGCGCGGCCTGATCACCATTTTGCCGCTGTTGCTCACCGTTTATCTGCTGTTTGCCTTGGTGGCATGGTCGGAGTCGCTGGCTTCCTACCTGATTCGCCCGCTGCTGGGCAGCCTCTACCTCCCCGGTTTGGGGCTGCTGGTGGCCATCGGCATCATCATTCTGACCGGCTACCTGATCTCGCGCCAAGACACATCGCGCCTGCTCAACTGGGTCGAGCTGCCCTTCACCAACATCCCGGTGGTGCGCAGCATCTACAACTCACTCAAAAGCTTTGCCGACTATTTTTCACCGCAAAGCCCCGGCGAAACCACGCAGCAGGTGGTGATTTTGCGCTGGCCCGAGCAGCCGCTCGAAGTGGTGGGCCTGGTCACGCGCAACCACCTCGCCGGGCTGCCCACGGGTTTTTTGCAAGGCGACCGGGTCGCGGTGTATTTGCCCATGGGCTACATGATCGGCGGCTACACTGTGTTCGTTCCGCGCGCCTGGCTGACGCCGATCGACATGAGCGTCGAAGAAGCCATGCGTTCGGCCCTGATCGCTTGGATGCCACCGCGCAAACAACCATGATGACCCGCCATTTGCATGCTTTGTTGGCCCCGCGCAGCGTCGCGGTTTTTGGGGCCTCCGACCGCCCGCAACGCGACGGCACCGCGATCTGGAACCGGCTCGCGGCCGAGTTCAAAGGCACGCTGCACGCCGTCAACCCACGCCTGCGCCAGTTGGGCACGCACAAGGTCTGGCACAGCGTGGCCGAGTTGCCGCAAACGCCCGATCTGGCCGTGATCTGCACCCCAGCGGCGACCGTACCCAGCCTGATCGGTGCCTTGGGCGCGCGCGGCTGCAAGGCGGCGGTGGTGGTGAGCACGGGCTTGAGCGCGGCGCAAAAGCAGGCCATGCTGGCGGCGGCCCAGCCCTACGCGCTGCGCATCCTCGGCCCCGACTGCACCGGCCTGCTGGTGCCCCACCTGGGGCTCAACATCAGCCTGACGCAGGTGGGCGCACAACCCGGGTCGGTGGCTTTCGTGTCGCAGTCGGCGGCGCTGGTCACCGCCATGATGGACTGGGCCAGTTCGCGCCAGATCGGCTTTTCGCACTTCATTGCCCTGGGCGAGCACGCCGACGTCGATTTCGCCGACGTGCTCGACTACCTCGCCAGCGATGCGCGCACGCGCGCCATCATGCTCTACGTCGAGACGCTGGACGCGCCGCGCAAATTTTTGTCGGCCGCCCGGGTGGCGGCGCGCAACAAACCGCTGATCGTGGTCAAGGGCGGGCGCTCGGGCCAGGGCCAGCAGGCCGCCTCCACCCACAGCGCGGCGCTGGCCGGCAGCGACCGCGTCTTTGACGCTGCCGTCTCGCGCGCCGGCATGTTGCGCGTGTTCCGGCTGCAGCACCTGTTCATGGCGGCCGAGCTGCTGGCGCGCTTTCGCGACAACCGCAGCGAACAGCTGATCGTGCTCACCAACGGCGGCGGGGCCGGCGTGCTGGCCGCCGACGCCGCCGACTACGCCCGCGTGCAGCTGGCGCCCCTGAGCCCCGAGCGCATCGCCGAGCTCGACGCGGTGCTGCCCGTCGGCTGGTCGCGCGCCAACCCGGTGGACATCGGCGGCGATGCGCCACCGCAGCGCTACCTCGACGCCCTGCGCATCCTGCTGCGCGAGCGCGACTGCGCCGTGCTGCTGGTGCACGCCCCCACCGGCCACGTGCCCAGCCTCGACATCGCCCAGGCGCTGCTGCCGCTGGCGAGCGAAAAACCGGTGCGCGTGCTTGGCTGCTGGCTGGGCACGCAGGCCGTGGCCGAGGCCAGCGCGCTGTTTCGTGCTGCCGGCATCCCCGACTACGACACCCCGGAAGACGCGGTGCGCGCCTTCGCCTCGCTGCGCCTGCACCGGCACCACCAGATCGACCTGATGGAGACTCCGCCCGCCGCGCCGCTGCACAGCCGCATGGACTTGCCCGGCATCCGCGAACTGGTCGAGTTCGTGCTGGCCGACGGGCGCGAGTGGCTCACCGAGCCCGAAACCAAAGAACTGCTCAAACGCGCCGGCTTGCCGGTCACGCCCACCCGGGTCGTGCCCCCCGAACCCGAGGCGGCCGTCTATGCTGCCGGCACGCTGGGCTTTCCGGTGGCGCTCAAGATTTTGTCGCACGACATCACGCACAAGTCCGATGTCGGTGGCGTGCGCCTGAACCTGCACAACGCCGCCGAAGTGGAGCAAGCGGCGCGCTCGATGCTCGAGCGCGTGTTGCAACTCCTGCCGCAGGCGCGCATCGAAGGCTTCACCGTGCAGCCCATGGTGCGGCGCCAGCACGCGCATGAGCTGATCATCGGTGCGCGCATCGACCCGCTGTTTGGCCCGGTGATGGTGTTCGGGCAAGGCGGCGTCGCCGTCGAGGTGCTGTCGGACCGCTCGGTGGCGCTGCCGCCGCTCAACGGCAAGCTGGCGCGCTCGCTGGTCGAGCGCACCCGCGTGGCGCGGCTGCTGCAGGGCTACCGCAACGTGCCCGCGGCCAAGCTGGAGGCGCTCATCGACGCCCTGGTGGCGGTGTCGCAGCTGCTGGCCGAGGTGCCCGAAATCGCCGAACTCGACATCAACCCGCTGCTGCTCAACCCCGAGGGCGCGCTGGTGCTCGATGCGCGGCTGCGCCTGAGCCGCGAGCGCCCGGCCGGAGCGGCCAACTTTGCCATCCGACCCTACCCGCTCGAGCTGATCGAAACCCTGCCCTTTGCCGACGGCCGCACGCTCACGCTGCGCCCGATCCGGCCCGAGGACGAGGGGCTGCTGGAGCGCTTTTTTGAGCAACTCGACCCCGAAGACATCCGCCTGCGCCTGTTCTACAGCCGGCGCAGCTTCGAGCACAGCGAGTTGGCGCGCATGACGCAGATCGACTACGAGCGCGAGATGGCCTTCATCGCCACCCTGCCCCTGCCCGACGGCAGCGAGGAGATGATCGGCGACGTGCGCGGCCTAGGCGACCCCGACAACCTCGAGGCCGAATTCGGCGTGCTGGTGCGCTCCGACATGAAGGGGCACCGGCTGGGCTGGATTTTGATGGATAAGCTCATCCGCTACCTGCGCGCCCACGGCACCCAGCGCATCGTGGGCGCGGTGCTGCGCGAAAACGACGGCATGCTGGGGCTGGGGCGCAAGCTCGGCTTTCACATCAGCGTGCACCCCGAAGACTCGGACCTGCGCCACCTCGAGCTGCCGCTGCAGACCGCCCAACGCGCCTAAAGCCTGACGCTCTGAGGGCACGTTGCGGGTGGATTCTGCAGGCGGCAGGTTGTAGCCTGCTGGCTGAGGGCGGCCGGGTAAGCGCTCAGTAGAGCAGGGCGATGGCGACGACGAACACGCCGATGGCCATATTCACCAGCACCCAGAACCGCACTTTTTCCATCACTGCAGCGGCCGCTGGCCAGTCCTTGGCCTGCACCGACTTGTCGCAGCGCTTGAACAGGGCAAAGCGGATGTGGCCAACGATCAGCAGCACCAGCACGCCCAAAGTGGACTTCACTTTCCAGTCCAACGGCATGGTGAAACTGCCGCCGCCCTCGATCGCGGCGCGCGCCACGTTGCCGATCATCCACAACCCGGTAAACAACACGATCAGCAACACCGCCACCACCGCGTTGGCAAAGCGCCGCATGACCTCGTGCATGAGCGGTAGGCGCACCGCCGGCTCGAGGGTGGCCAGCGCCGGACGCAAAAAGAACATAGCAAACACCATGCCGCCGAGCCAGACAATGTTGGCCAGCAGGTGCACGGTTTTGATGGAGGCGTAGAGCATGAAAATCCTTTGAGGAGGTTGAAAGTAAGCGGCTGCGGTGCGACACCGCCCAGCGGCAGAGTTCCCTTTGACTGTGGCACAAGCCGGTCGGGCACGTGCTCTGAGGGTTTTTGGGGTTTTTTGTTGCACCGCAGCAAAAAAGACTTGCAAAGCGCGCCAAAGCCCCTATACTTCGTTTCATGTTGCAGCGCAGCAAATCCGGGCTGACACGGTTTTGAAGCAAACGCGCGCTACAGTTTTCGAACTGTCAGATCTTTTGCCCTCACCCTTTTTTTAAGGAACCCTGCCATGTTGACCGTTGAACAAATCCTCGCCGCCCAAAAAGCCCAAGTCTCCACCCTGTTTGATCTGAGCAGCAAGGCGCTGGCCAGCGTCGAGCGCCTGAACGAGCTGAACCTGCAAGCCGCCCGCGCTTCGCTGTCGGAAAGCGCCAGCCACGCCCAAGCCGTGCTGGGTGCCAAAGACCTGCAAGACGTGGTCGCCCTGCAAAGCGCCGCACTGCAACCCCTGGCCGAAAAAGCCGCTTCCTACAGCCGCCACCTGTATGAAATCGCCACCGGCATGGGCACCGAGCTGAGCAAAGTCGCCGAAGCCCAAGCTTCGGACGTGCAAAAGCAGTTCGTCGCCGCCGTGGACAGCGCCGTGAAAAACGCGCCCCAGGGTTCGGAGTCGGCCGTGGCTGCCGTGAAGAGCGCCGTCTCGACCGCCAGCGCCGCCATGGAATTGGTGCAAAAAGGCGTCAAGCAAGCCACCGAGCTGGCCGAAGCCAACTTCAACGCCGTCACCAGCACCGCTGCTGCCAGCGCCAAACCGGCTGCCCGTTCCAGCAAATCGGCTGCCTGATCTATCGGTTGCCTGATCGGCACCGATCTGCTCCCCACCTAGGCCGGATGATTTCCGTGCCTTGGTGAGGTGGCCCCAAAGCCCCGAGTGCGTCACCGCCCTCGGGGCTTTGGCTTTGGGCGCGCGGCATGGCGCCAAAGGGACGCGCTGGCGCCACCGAATTGTCATGCTCGGGGAGCGCGCAACGGCATAATGACCCTATTGCCAACCGCCTTATCCAACCCTTCAGGAGAGCACACATGAGCGAAATCCACACCGTCGGCATCCTTGGCGCCGGCACCATGGGCCACGGCATCGCGCAGGTCTGCGCGCTCAACGGCATCGCGGTCGTCATGGTTGACATCAACGCCGCCGCGGTGCAAAAAGGCTTGGCCGCCATCACCGGCAACCTCGATCGCTTGCTGAAAAAAGAAAAAATCAGCGCCGCCGACAAAGACGCCGCGCTGGCGCGCATCCAGGTCGGCACCGACTACGCCGCGCTGCAAGGGGCGCAACTGGTGATCGAAGCCGCCACCGAAAACCTCGAGCTCAAGCTCAGCATCCTGCGCCAGCTCGACGCGCTGCTGCCGGCCGAAACCGTGGTCGCCACCAACACCAGCTCGATCAGCATCACCCAGCTGGCGGCCTTGAGCGGGCGGCCCGAGCGCTTCATTGGCATGCACTTTTTCAACCCGGTGCCGATGATGGCGCTGGTCGAGCTCATCCGTGGCCTGCAGACCAGCGACGCCACCCATGCCGCCGTGCATGCGCTCGCGCTCAAGCTCGGCAAAACGCCGATCACGGTCAAAAACGCGCCCGGTTTTGTCGTCAACCGGGTGCTGATCCCGATGATCAACGAGGCCTTTTTTGTGCTCGCCGAAGGGCTGGCCAGCGCCGAAGACATCGACTCGGGCATGAAACTGGGCTGCAACCACCCCATTGGGCCACTGGCGCTGGCCGACCTGATCGGGCTCGACGTCTGCCTGGCGGTGATGAACGTCTTTGTATCCGAGTTCAACGACAGCAAATACCGCCCCTGCCCGCTGCTCAAAGAACTGGTGGCCGCCGGCCGCTTGGGTCGCAAGAGCGGCCGCGGGGTGTACAGCTACTA
>Ga0209316_100294_pt1 | contig 17514 bp, 15 predicted proteins | sample 3C3metaG_FD_184150 | JGI IMG/M metagenome (GOLD analysis project Ga0209316, IMG submission 184150) | Freshwater bacterial and archeal communities from Indian Creek, Illinois, USA - 3C3 metaG (SPAdes) (version 3) | ecosystem: Environmental > Aquatic > Freshwater > Unclassified | place: USA: Indian... | reverse complement strand
ATATATTTAATGTAGGCAACTCAACATATGCGGGCAGATATATATTTGCCGGGTTTAGGACGGATGCTCCGGCATTTTCTCAGGGAGCGGGACATATTGTATTTGACGGAAATGCCGGAGAGATAGCATTTGAAGTCGGAGTAGGAAACAGGATTGCGGTGAACGTGACCGGCGGACCTGTTGTGCCCGGTGGACCTTCTGGAGTTGATATAGCGGGACTTTATGCTACTCTTGAAAATCTCGAAGATAATCTGAGAGGGACTGGGACGCCGCCAATCTCTATTGACTCATTTCTGACTGAAATCGATGGACACGCAAGACTTGCGCTATCTCACCGATCGGCTATCGGAGCCAAGACCAACAGATTTGAGATGATACGCGCCCGACTTCTAGACTCTGAGGTCAATTTCACTGAGCTCTTATCAAAAACACAAGATGCCGACATAGCTGAGGTCGTTATGAATTTAAAAGAGGCGGAAGCGATCTATAACGCTTCGCTGGCTACCGGTGCGAGGATTATAATGCCAACGCTGGTAGACTTTTTAAGATAAACACGAGAGGGGATAACAGTGCTTATAAATTCTGCTCATTTTGGCAATATTGAGATACCTGAGGGGGAGATAATCTCATTCCCCGAAGGCATTTACGGCTTTGAGGATTTGAAGCGATGGGCACTATTGGGCAAAGTTGAAGAAGAATCTTCATTTATGTGGCTTCATTCAATTGATGACCCCAAAATATGCTTTGTGGTGATTGATCCTTTCGTCTTTAGAAAAGATTATTTGCCGGAACCGGACGAGGGTATTCTTGCGAAGATTGAAACCGATAATGCAGAAGATTTGAGAGTTTTGGCGATCGTAACGGTGCCTGAGGACATAAATCGCATGACAGCCAATCTAAAAAGCCCGATACTTATAAACTCAGCGAAAAACATCGCTGTCCAAATGGTTATGGACACCGATAAATACACTTTCAAACACTATATTCTAGATGAGATACAAAAAACAGCTTAGAATGCGGGGAGTAATTCTGTGCTTGTAATTATGCGCAAAAACGGCGAATCGTTTTTAATAGGTAAAGATATAGAGATACAGATACTTGACGTTCAGCCAAACGGGGTGAAGATCGGTATTTCAGCCCCTAAGGAAGTCAGGATATTGCGTAAAGAACTTTTGAGCGAAGTCAGAAACGCCAATAAGGAATCGGTAATTATTCCTGCTAAGATTAAGTTATCCGATTTAGAAGTATTTATTGATAAAAAAGACTAAACTATCACATTGTAAAAAAAAATCGGTATGACTTGACAATGAAAAGGCGGACAGGCAATGCTTAAAAAAACATGTGCATTTATGGTATTAGATGGTGACGAAAAAGGCTTAAAGCGTAAAATTGAAGATTATAAATTTCCACCAAACAGTCTTTCGATGCCTATGCTGCCGGGAACAAGCGGCAATATTCGCACAGTTTGGTGGTATAGTGCCGCTGCTATCTATAACGGCATGGATCCAAACGGAAGCAAGCTTCTTTACTGGGGCAGCAGCAGATTTTTTGATGCTTTTCTAAGGGAAAGTGCAAAATGGGATAAACATACCCCGTATTTTTGGTCGCATTGGGACAGAACTATCGATAAAGGCATTTCGCGATTTAATGGGAGCTTTGGGATGTATATGCCTGATAACTCAGTATCAGAATTAGGTGAGCTTCCTTCGTGGCTGGGCAACAGGTTTTTGTTTGAATGCATTTCAGAGAAGTTATCAGAAAAGAAGATTAAATTAATCCAAAGAGGTAAGCCATGGCCGTCCTGTACTGAGGAATTGTCTATGCCTAAAGGACAGAGGCGCATAACCTTAGGGATGATTGTAAAAAATGAGGAGCAGTTTCTGGCGGGATGCCTTGAGCAGGCATTGCCATATATTGATGATTTAGTGGTGGTTGATACCGGATCAACTGATGAGACGATAAATATCGCTAAAATGTACGGCGCGAAGATAGTAAACCATATTTGGCAGGATGATTTTGCAGCCGCAAGAAATGCTTATATGGAAATTTTGCCCGAAGGATTCACACTTTGCCTTGACGCTGATGAGTTTATACTACCGGAAACTGGCGTTATAATGCGAGTGCTTGCCGAGAATAAAGATGAAAAGGTATATTATTTCAATACTTACAATTACGTTTCTGAAATTTTGTCGCAATTCAAAGTAAATGCTAATGTAAGGCTTTTTTATAAGAAAATGGATGCAAAGTACGTGGGATGTATCCACGAGCAGCTTGATACCTCGCTTGAGGAATGCAACGTTTCTGACTTGGTCGTGTTGCATTACGGCTATTTATCAAAAATAGTGCAGATGAAGAAAAAGCAGGAGAGAAATACCGATTTGCTTGAAACGGCGGTAAAGGAGCAAGGCAGAGCTTTTGATTTTTTCAATAAGGGTGTGGCATTGATGGAATATTCAAGTTTTCAGGATGCGTTTGATTCCTTTGCCAAATACTTTGAGATTCAGGACACTAATCTTTTACACTATTATCCATGTGCATACTGGCAGGCTGCAAGAGCCGCCCTTCTGATTGAAAATCGGAATAAAGCGCTTGAGCTTGCTGATAAAGCATGCGAATCTAATCTTTCCGAAGCTTTTTTTGTTCGGGCTACCATTTATGAAAAACTGGGCGAACAGGAAAAAGCGCTTGACGATTATATTAAAGCTTCCGAATTAACGCAAGATTTCGAAACTTATAAGCAATTCAATCTCTTAGACCCTTCAATTAAGATCTGGCAGGCAAACTACAGGGCGGCAATAATTCTTGAGAAATCAGGTAGGTTAGACAAAGCTGAGCAAAGATATAAATATTCGTATGAAGGCGACAAAAGAAATGTTTTGCCGATTCTTGCTCTTGCAAGGGTCAGTAGAAAACAGGAAATGCATGCACAGGCACTTTTGTGGGCTCAAAAGGCATTGGAATATGCAGATGAAGCTTTTGAGGTAAAAGTAGAGTATGTCGAATCGTTATATAATCTTGAGCGTTTTGACGAAGCATTATCGTTTGCGAAAAAATGTGTTGAAAAAACCAGCATTTGTTCCGCAATATACCTTAAGCTCGCCGAGTTGTTCCGCACCGGCGGCAGATTGGATTATTGCTGTGAAGCTCTTGACAGATATCTCAATATTAATCCTGACAACATTGACATCATGGTTTTGTATGCCCGCTGTGTAGCGGAAAACGGCAAGCCCCATGAAGCGCTAAGGCTGCTTGATAAAGACTGGCCTGAGGATTTATCTCACGAAACACAGCAGAAAATTCTTTTAGCAAAAGGAAACGCATATCATATTCTCGGCAAAGACAGGGATGCTTTAAACTTTTATGCCGCCGCTTTCGAATTAGGGGACGATAACCCTGAGCTGCTTTATAAAATCGCTTTGAGCATGGCTTTGATAGACAGACTTGAAGACTCTCTTGCCGCGCTTGATCGGCTTATAACAATTGATCCCGATTATCCCGGCAGCAAAAATCTATATGATCTTTTAGCTTTAAAAGTAAAATTGATTGGTTAAAAAAATCACTATAAAAGCCTAAATATTTTCTTGCTACTGTCGATATATATTATGAGTATGAGCGTTCAAGTTTAACGCTTCGGCCGGGCGAAGGGCGAAAACGCTTGTATATAAGGCGTAAAGCGCCGATTTGTCCGAAAGGATTCGGGCAAAATAATTTCAAGGAGGAAAAATCATGAGAATCAATCATAATATCGCGGCATTAAACACACACAGGCAGTTGACAGCAAACACGGCGTTAGCTTCTCGTTCATTAGAGAGACTGTCATCCGGGCTTCGTGTCAACAGAGCGGGCGACGATGCAGCGGGCTTAGGAATTTCGGAAGGTATGCGCGGGCAGATCCGTGGTTTGAACCAAGCCATCCGCAACGCTCAGGACGGAATATCGCTAATACAGACTGCCGAAGGCGCGCTTAACGAGACCCACAGCATTCTGCAGAGAATGCGCGAGCTTGCGGTACAAAGCGCCAACGACACCAATATCTCAACCGACAGGACTGCCCTTCAAGCGGAAGTTACCCAGCTTATAGGTGAAACCACTCGCATAGCTACTACCACCGAATTCAACACCCAAATATTGCTAGACGGCTCTTTTACAACAACTCCACGCTCGCTCCATGTAGGAGCTAATGCGGGGCAAAACGTAAATCTGTCAATTGCTAATATGACTGCAACAGGATTGACAATAACTGCGGTTGATGTTGGGACGCAGACTGGAGCAAATACAGCTATTTCAACTGTGACCGGCGCCATTAGTGCTGTATCAACAGCACGCTCTAATCTTGGCGCGATGCAGAACCGACTTCAGCACACTGTAAACAATCTTGGTACATCGGCTGAGAATCTTTCGGCTGCCGAATCTCGTATAAGAGATGTGGATATGGCAAATGAGATGATGCAGTTTACGAAGATGAACATACTGCAGCAGGCGGCACAAGCGATGCTTGCCCAAGCTATGCAGCAGCCTCAAGGGGTATTGCAGCTTCTCAGGTAACAAAATAAAATGCGTATTGAGAAACCTTAGGTTAGTCCTAAGGTTTCTTGCGCATTTTTTAAGAAAAAGCAGAGGGGGACACGAATATGTCATTGGTAAATATATCTCCTGCACTGAGCACTCCTCCTGTACAGCCTGTTAAGCGCGGTGAAACCAAGCAAACGAGGCTTGACGATGAGAAGGGCAGAAGAGAGTACGCAGCAGAGCTTTTGTTCAAAGACAGGGAATCTACAACGGCGGGCATTTCGGAAAACCAGATAAGCGAGGCTGTGCGCAGGGCGAATAGATCGCTTGAGTGGGCAAAAAGACATTTTGAATACTCGTTTCACGATAAGACGAATACTTTTGTAGTCAGGGTATATGACAGCGAATCGGAAGAACTGATTCGCGAAATACCTCCCGAGCGGATACTGGATCTCGTGGCAAGACTATGGGAGATAGCGGGACTTATCGTTGATGAGAGGGTATAGAATTAAGCAAATAGTCGTCAGACGTCAGGATTTGTAAGATCAAGTAATCAATGCAACCTGACTATGAGATTGGAAAAAAAGAAAATTTTAGTTGAATACTGTTAAAAGATTAGATTGTACCTGAATTGTCGGGGGAGGAAGGACTTATGTTTGTAGGGAGTTCAGGCCGGAATTCCGGAGGATTGAGAGTGGGCGGACTTGCCACGGGACTTGACACTGAGTCACTCGTAAGAGATATGATGCGCATTCATCAGGTGAGGGTTGACAGACTAAAGCAGGACAGGCAGATGGTCGAATGGAGAAGGGACGCATACAGGGAAGTCACAGGCATTTTGCGCCGCTTTGGAGATGATTTTCTAAGCGCGCTTAATCCGACGTCCGATATGAGATCAAAATCAAACCTTGCAGCTTTAACCGCCGTTTCAAGCGATCCATCTTATGTGACGGTTTCGGCCGCTTCTTCCGCCGTTTCAGGCACAATCACAATAGCGGGAGTGGACAGGCTTGCTACGCCAACAAGTTTATTGGGGAGTACTCAAGCGGGAATAAACATTGATTCTTCACTTGAAACGCTGGTGCCAACTTTAGGCTCAAGTATCGAGTTTACAATTTCGGGCAGGACATTTACCTTTAACTCAACGGACACAATGCGTCATGTAATGAATACGGTAAACACCGATGCCGCCGCGGGGGTAAGGTTTTCATACTCCGGCTTAGAATCAAGATTCATAATACAGACAAGAAATACCGGAGCCGCAACTTCTTCCCTTGTTGTGTCGGGAGCGTTTTTTGGAGTTTCGGGGCCTTTTGGCGCAGCGCAGACCAGAGTAGACGGCCAGGACGCAAGCGTGAGATTTCAGACGACCGGTGGTTTGGGTACGGTTACGTTAAATCAGGCTTCAAACACCTTCACGGTTGACGGTATCACATATAATTTACTGAGAGCAACGCCCGCGGGAGTTTCATTGAACGTAACCGTTTCTCAAAATACCGACCGGACGGTCAACGCTATAAAAGCATTTGTCGAAAGATACAATCAGATTTTAACCGGTCTTAATGAAAAACTTGGCGAACAAAGATTTCGTGATTACCGCCCGTTAACAGATGATCAAAGAAACGAGATGAGCGAACAGCAAATCGAGCAGTGGGAGAAACGCGCGAAAAGCGGTCTTTTGCAGAATAACAGAATAATTGAGTCGGCAGTAAACGCTTTAAGGACTGCGTTTACGCAGCCATTCCAGGCGGCCGGTATAAGCCTTCAAGAAATAGGGATAACTATGGGATCGCATTTTGAGCGCGGAAGACTTCATTTAGACGAGGCGCGCTTAAGAGAAGCGGTAGGTGTAAGACACGAGCAAATTTCCTCTTTATTTTCGAGTCAGTCTACAATCGCTTATTCGCCTGATTTGACTTCGGCTCAAAGAGCTCAGCGAACAGCCGAAAGCGGAATAGCCCACAGGGTATCGGATGTTTTACAGGATTTTGTACGTTTAACGCGTAATAGCAATGGAAGAAAAGGTACTTTGCTTGAACGAGCAGGCTTTACGGGCAGCATTACGGAATTTCAAAATGATATGAACACTCAAATGAGGGGTATAGACAACCGCATCGACACAGCGCTTGATGCGATGGATAGAAACGAACAGCGCTACTGGAGACAATTTACTGCGCTTGAGGATGCTATACAGCGCATGAATGCGCAAAGCGCGTGGTTAGCGCAGCAGCTAGGTACTGCTAATCAGTAAGGCAGGAGATGTTTATAAATGGTTACGAATCCTTACCAGATGTATCAGCAACAGAGCGTTATGACGGCAAGTCAGGAAGAGCTTCTGATAATGCTGTATAACGGCTGCATAAGGCTTATAAAGCAGGGGATGCAGGCGATAGATGATAAAGATGTCCCTAGAGCGCACACTAACATTGTCAAAGCGCAGGACATAATAGTTGAATTTATATCGACTCTAGATATGCGCTATGATGTAGCAAAAAGCTTGATGCCGCTTTATGACTATATTTACAGACGTCTTGTGGAGGCAAATGTCGGGAAAGACACCGGCATTTTAAAGGAAGTACTCGGACTTGTTACCGAGCTTAGAGATACTTGGGTTGAAGCCGCCAAATTGGTAAGACAGCAAAGAGCGGTCAGTGGGTGAGAAATATGGACAGTGCTAACAGCCGTTTAGTTACTCAGCTAATTGAAATCACACAAGCTAAGATCCGCCATCTTGAGAGAGTGCTGATATTAACGCAAAAACAGGCAGATGCGCTAAAAGATGGCGGCTATGAAGTGCTATCAATCCTTATTGACGAGAAACAGACACATATAGATGCAATAAAAAAGCTTGACAGCGATTTTGAAAAGATTTATTTGGAAATCAATGAAAAACCGTTGGTATTTTTACCGGCGCTTCAGGATTCGGTTTCGAAGGTCCAAAAGCTTGTCGCTTCGATTCAAACGATAGAAGCCGAAAACAACGCAATTGCCAAAGAGGCGATAGAAGAAACAAAAAGAAAACTTAAAAATATCGGTACAGGTAAAAAAGGTTACAACGCATATAGAAGCACAGTCATTTTGGGTGGGGGAACACGCATAGACGAGAATAAATAATTTGTATTTTTACTCAAATTTTACATCGCTCATTGCTTTTGCCAAGCTTTTGTCCCAATCGGGCAATGCCAGATCCAATTCCCTGTTTGTTTTTACATTTGATAACACCGAGTAAGCAGGCCTTTTAGCCTTTACAGGAAATTGAGCGGTTGGAACAGGCTGTAAATTCGGAACTTGATGCCCGGCATCGCTTATTTCAGTCAATATCGCTTTTGTGAAACCGTACCAGCTGGTCTCCCCGGCAGCGCTCAAATGGTAAATACCGCTTTTATAGTCATATTTTTCGTTTCGTGTCAGCATATGCGCAGTAGCATTTGCAACTTCCCAACTCCATGTCGGGGCGCCGATTTGATCAGTTACTACTTTGAGTTCTTTTTTCTCTTTGGATAAGCGTAGTATGGTTGATAAGAAGTTTCTTCCTCTTAAACCATATATCCAGCTTATGCGCAATATCAAAAAACGCCCTCCGACAGACTCTATAGCCTGTTCTCCCAGCAGTTTTGTCTTCCCGTAAACATTCATCGGATTAGGCAAGTCATTCTCTGTATAAGGCGTGGTTTTTGTTCCGTCAAAAACATAATCCGTGGAATAATGCACTAATAAAGCGTTCATACGTTTGACTTCTTCTGCCAGAATACCAGGCGCTCTGCCATTTACAGCCATAGCGGACTCCGGTTCATCCTCAGCTCTGTCAACCATCGTATACGCGGCAGCGTTAACTACTATATCAGGCTTTAAATGACGAATCATATCACGTATTGCCTGCTCGTCAGCCAAGTCAATTTCATCACGGCCAAGCGCTTTCACATTTCCTTCCGCATTGAGCAATTTATGCAGTTCCCAGCCAATCTGACCGTTTTTACCTATTATTATTAACTGTGGTTTTCTTATGCTCATAATTGTTTAGCCCTTTGACCAAGGCAGAAATTCCGGTAAAATCCCTTTAAGTTTCGGTAAGTTTTTGTCTTTCGGAGAGAGAAGAGGAATACCCGATGGCCAGACTATTCCAATATCCGGATCATTCCATGCAATGCCCCGATCAGCGGAAGGAACATAAAAATCCGAACACTTGTAGCATAGCAGGGCTGTTTCGCTTAAAACATAAAAACCATGAGCAAACCCTTTGGGAATAAAGAATTGATTTCTGCTTTCGGAAGAAAGCTTTACACTGACCCATCCGCCGAAAGTTTCCGAATCTTTTCTTATATCAACAGCTACATCGAGCACCTCCCCATCAAGCACCCAGACCAATTTGTCCTGTCCTTTTGGAAATTGATAATGAAGTCCCCGTAAAACATTTTTCCTCGAAAATGACAGATTGTCCTGCACAAATTTTGCAGGTATTCCTTCTCTCATATACTTTTCGTGATTCCATGTTTCCATAAAAAACCCACGCGCATCGGTATAAATATCAGGCTCAATCATTAAAACATCCGGAATCCCGGTTTGTGTGACTTTCATTTAAATAATTTCCTTTTAATCAAAAATTCCTATAATAAGGCTTCTATGACAATTGCTGACGGATACTCAGCGCAATGCAATCTGACGCTTCTAAAGCCTGCCTCAAAGGCAAATTTCCAAATATCCGCGCCAAATTCGTAATGCACAATATAATCATCAGGTAATTTTAAAGGATCTCCGTGATGGCTTTTTTTCAAACCTTCCCGTGAACGTGTCATGCGTCCAACGATAATCGGAACAGTAAAAATACACCTTCCATCCTTAACCATAACTCTGCGGCATTCCGATAAGCCTAAGACAGGATTCGGAACGTGTTCAAGGGTGTCCGAATGAATGACCAGATCATAACTCTCATGCTTTATTGAAAGGTTCATCATATCAAACTCAGGATACATCACAATTCTATGTCCGGGTATCCTTTTCAAAAAGGAAGTCAACCCTCCCGCCTCGTTTATCTCAAGCACCTTAAGGGTTTTAGCCTTATTAGATTCCGCAAATTTTTCGAGTGTCCCTGAAAACCCGTAAACGTCAAGAATCGCCGCCGCCAACGCCATAGATCTTAAGTTATTGCCACAGCTTTTACAAAGTAGTCCTTGTTGGCGGTTTATGTACTCAATCTCATATGCCGACAAGCGCCAGTCTTTTGCCAATTCATCCCATAAAACTTGTTTCTGGAGAAATTCTCGATTTCCGCAAACCGGACAAAAATTCATATATTGTGCTCCCATTTAAATAATCTGCCATTATACGGTTTTTAAAATATCCAAAAGATACTGGCCGTAAACATTATTTTTAAGAGGTTCGGCCAGTTTTGACAGTTTTTCGGCATCGATATAGCCTTTTCTGAATGCTATTTCCTCAGGGCAGGATATCTTAAGTCCCTGCCTTTGTTCGATGGTCTCAATGAAATTGGCTGCCTGAAGCAAAGTCTCATGTGTACCTGTATCAAGCCACGCAAAGCCTCGTCCAAGCTTCTCGACGTGCAACTGTTTAAGCTTAAGATACAGATTGTTTATGTCGGTTATCTCCAGTTCGCCTCGTGATGATGGTTTCAATGAAGCAGCCATGTTAACCACTTGATTGTCATAAAAGTATAGTCCTGTTATAGCATAATTTGATGCAGGATGTAAAGGTTTCTCCTCTATGCCTGAAGCGTTGCCGTTTTCGTCAAAAGTTACAACCCCATATTGCCGTGGATCTTTGACCCAGTAGCCAAAAACCGTGGCGCCTCTTTCCTGAAGGGTAGCTGAAATTAATTTTTCAGGCAATTGATGACCAAAGAATATATTATCCCCCAATATGAGGCAGCAACTGTCCTTGCCTATAAATTCCCGACCTATTATGAAAGCCTGCGCCAAACCATCGGGGCTTGGCTGCACGGCATAACTGATATTTATTCCCCATTGGCTTCCATTCCCCAGCAATTCATAAAACATTCGCTGATCCGAAGGTGTGGTTATCATCAAAATATCGGTAATGCCGGCGAGCATTAGCGTACTTAAAGGATAGTAGATCATAGGCTTATCATATATTGGCATAAGCTGCTTGCTCAAAACACGAGTGATGGGATAAAGCCTGGTACCAGAGCCTCCTGCCAGTATGATTCCTTTATTCATGGTTTAAAACCCCCAATCTTTCCCCGCGGTATTTACCGCTTGATACATGCTGTAACCATTCGCCGTTTTCAAGGTACCACTTTACAGTTTTAGCCAGCCCGGTTTCAAATGTTTCTTCGGGCATCCACCCTAATTCACGCCTTATTTTGTTTGCGTCAACAGCATATCGTTTATCATGACCCGGCCGATCTCCGACAAACGCAATTTGATCTTTATAACTTCTTTCATCTTCAAGCGGTGAACATAAATCAAGCAAATCGCAGATGGCGTTTACTACCTCAAGATTGGTCTTTTCGCAACTTCCTCCGATGTTATATACCTCTCCCTCCTTGCCGGATTTAAGCACCATTCTTAATGCCCTGCAATGATCCTCAACATATAACCAATCCCTTACATTTGAGCCATCGCCATAAACGGGCAGTCTGCTACCCTCCGTTGCTTTCAGTATCATAAGCGGTATGAGCTTTTCGGGAAATTGAAAAGGTCCGTAATTATTAGAACAATTGGTGGTTATAACCGGTAACCCGTATGTGTGGAAATATGAGCGCGCCAGATGATCCGCCGCCGCTTTGGAAGCCGAGTATGGAGAATTTGGCGCATATCTGCTGTCTTCTGTAAAAAAGCCTTTCGCTCCCAGCGAACCGTATACCTCATCCGTAGATACCTGTAAAAACCTAAAGCGTTTGCGGAATTCAGGGCAGGTACATTTGTTCAGATAGTGTCTGCTGATTTCAAGCAGATTAAACGTGCCTATTATGTTTGTTTGGATAAAAGCATCTGGACTGTCAACCGAACGATCCACATGCGATTCCGCAGCCAGATTGATAACCGCATAGGGCTGAAAACTTTCGAAAACATCGTTAACTTCCTTTTTGTCGGTGATATCCGCACGCATAAATATGTGCCGGCAATCATCGCGCAAATCATTAAGCGAATTTAAATTTCCGGCATATGTAAGTTTATCAAGGTTCACTACACAAAAACAGTCCTCTTTAATAAGTTGTCTTACAAGATTACTTCCTATAAATCCGGCGCCTCCGGTCACTAAAATCGTATTCAAAGCGGTATCTCCCTTCTGAATGGTTTTTATATGTCAAAGCCCGGTAAATCAAACGAGCCGTCAGGCTGGGCTATAACGATACGGCAATCACATTCAAATGCCATTGTTTCATATTGCTTAGGCGAATCGTTTTCTTTGATATAAAAATCCGAAGCTAGGAAAACCTCTCTTTCGTTTTTCAATGGATCATTCAGAAGTATCACATTTCTGTGCTTATCAGGATCATATCCTTGACTCTTAAATGCGTCTATTAATGCTGTTAACGCTTTTTCAAAATCAACTTCATGCGGATTGACTCTTATGAGCAGCGATACATCTTCATTTTTGCCAAACCGATTGATAAATTGCTTGAGGATTCCTTTGAGCTTGATTTTCTCATGTTGATTCCAATTAGGAACAGTAAGCAGGCACAACTTGCCCCGTCCTTCTATTCTCAGGCTTTCTTTTTGGCGTGTAAGAGAAGATTCAGGCGCGCAGTAGTGGTATTGATGAATAAAACCACAGCCGGTCAAATCCAGCCCCGTATATCCGGCAATCAGCGGACGTTCAGGCTCAATCCCCCATTTCTCCTTAAACTTCACCCAGTTCTCTTCCATAAGCGACGAGTAATCAATGCGTTCTCCGGCAAAAGTACGGCTTCCGTAATGATGAACGAACACATCAAGGCAGATGATTACTTTAAAACCGGCGATTGTTGTTCGAAGACACAAATCGTCATCTTCAAAGTTCCCGACTCCGAACAAAAGATCGAATCCGCCGATTGTGCGGATAAGTTCGCTTTTAACAAGCATGCAGAATCCGATAATCCTATTGGTTTCAAGCGTTTTGCCTGCATTCTTCACAGCAATCTCGCAAGCGTATTCATGCATTTCTTCAATATCTGAATATGGCACGTCAACTATTTGCTGCTGACCGACCACATAGTTTGTAAGCGGCCCCAGCACCGCAGCATGTTCAAATTCATTTGCGGTTCGGATCATTCTTGACAACCATCCTCTTGTAACAACCACATCGTTGTTAATCAAAACTATCCATTCTCCCCGCGCCGCTTTTAAACCCTGGTTGCACGCCGCGGCATAGCCTAAATTGGATTTGTTTTTTATCGTTTTTACGTTTTTATGTTTTTTTGAAAGCTGGGTCAAATAGTCCGCCGTAGAGTCGCTGCTCCCATTATCAATAATTATAAGCTCAAAAGGTTCCTCGGTAAACTCAAAAATGCTAATAACGCACTCTTTGGTAAAATCAAGCTGGTTTAAACACGGAATTATTATGCTTGTAAGCGGCCTGGTTATCGGTACTATATCCGGCAAAACTTTCCCCCACCATTTTTTATGCAGCCTAAGAATGTTTTCGCCGGTATTTTTAAAACGCCCGTCGCTCACCGATTCATGATGATAAAGTACGCTTTCAGGGCTGTATACTACTCTTAATCCTCTTTCTCTTACTTTGAAACAAAGGTCTACGTCCTCAAAGCCATTTATATAGTTTGTGTCATATCCGTTAATTGAGAAAAACAATTCTCTCCTAATCAAGAGGCACGCGCCTGTCACAACTTGATAGTCCCTTGACTTAAGTGCTTCAGGAAGGTCAGCATGACTTCTGTGGTACAAATGGAATGGGCTCAAAGGGCATGGAGCATTTTGGGCAATCGCTACCCCTGCGTGCTGGATGGTTCCGTCCGGAAATAAAAGTTTGCTGCCGACCACACCGATTTTTTTATCTTTTTCGATAGCTTTTATCAGCATTTCAAGCCAGCCCGGCAACGCGACAGTATCGTTGTTTAAAAAAAGAATATATCGTCCGGTTGAAGCGGCGGCGCCCTGATTGCACGCCTTAGAGAAACCCAAATTTTCGTCGTTGATTATCGTTGTAAAGCTATCGGAAAGTTGCTTTAAAAAAGCTTCAGTCCCATCGGTTGAGTTATTATCAACGACAATAATCTCTATGTCTTTTCTTGGCAAGGAAAGGGTTTTTTCGAGGCTTTTAATGCAGTTTATCGTATAATCAAGCTTGTTGTAAACCGGAATGACAATTGATACCAACACTTGTTCGCGAAACGCTTTGGAGTTTTGAAGAGGATTTTCCCTTCTGTAGAATTTTTCTAACACTTTGTAATAATTGTTTTCAAGCTTTGCTATCACAGCCCTTTTTATTTTAAGAACTTTTTTCGCGTCATCAAAGGCATATGCATCGTCAAAAATCAGGATTTTGTCGTTTGGCGCGCAAAGCATCGCGTCAAGCTCGTTTTTTATTTTCTGCGCCGGATATATTATCATATCAACTATTTTCGAATAAAGATATTTCAAATATCCATACTTAGCCGCAATCTTTGCGAGTATTTCCGCCCTTTTTTTTATGGCGAATATATCGTTTGTACGGTGGTGTCGCATCAAAATGTTTTCTGCAATTTCCATGTGAAATTGTTCCGAAGCACAGTTTAACGGTTGCTGTTGTGAATAATCCCACATCCAAAACTCGGAATAGTCACAGAATTCTCTTACAATAGGCAAGCCCAGATCTGATATAAATTGTATTATTTTGGGACTTATCCCGATAAGGCTTAGAACATGCACAATATCAGGTTTAAAGTCTTTTAGCACTTCTAAAACGTCTAAATTGTATTCTGCCCGCTCAATGTAGAAATCCTCAAAAAACCACTCGTTTATTTTAATTTCCGGAATCTTGTAAAACAGCAATCCAAAATATAACATCTTTTCAATTTTGCCGACATCCGATTTTGGCAGAAGTACAGCTGTCTTATGTCCTCTTTTCATCATTTCTCTCGCGCGAAAAAGCGTTAATGACGACACTTCATTTTTGTCAAACGGAAACATATCGTGCGATATGTATAGCACTTTTAACTTATCGTTATTTTTTGTTGCCGCTTTCTCCGTTTCGTTTCTTATATCCATGATTGAAGCTACAATCGCATATCTTTCAGGGATTTGCCCATCGCCTGTTTTCTTACGTTTAAAACGATTTTTAAGCTCGCTCTCAAAGTCGTCTCCTGCTTCGGCAACTGCAAATAAATCATATTTTAAAAATCTCTTTGAGAAAAACATGCGTATTTTTGACTCAGTCCAATTAGTGATGTGGTCGGAATTATATTCTATGCCATGAAATCTTGCGTCCGGCAGAACCATTATTAGAAGTCCGTCAGGTTTAACCAAACTGATGAGTTCTTCCATAAACACCTCGGGATCGTCTACGTGTTCCATTGCCTCAGAGCATATCACAATATCATAAAAATTCTTTTTGTCATTTTCAATATGTTGGGACAGTGATTCGTTTAAAAATGTTACATTATCATACAGATTGATTTGTGAAGCGAAATCAGTGGCTTCTTTATCCATGTCAATACCGGTAATTTTCAGTCTGCTGTCGTTTGAAAGAATTATAGCTCCGTTACCGATCCCGCAGCCGCAATCCAATACCGTGACGAACTCCTTTTCTTTTTTATAACCTTCGCATATTTGCTTAATCTCATTGTACACAACAATTGACCTGAAAGCGTCTATGTAGTTCGCGAGTCCTGTAATTGCCCGCCTATGCGGATTTGTCGCCATCTGATCGGTTAAGACGCTGAATTTTGCCGCTAAGGCTGAAAATGCAACCCTTGCCTGATAATCAATTGTCTTTTCAGTTGCGGTGAGCTTTTGGATCAAGGCCAATGACTCTATGTAGATTGATGATATGACTTCGGACTTAAGATTGGACAAAAGTGAGGAAAACACGATATCCAATGTGGGAGTACCCTCATTTTCGCCTGGGGTGGCTTCGTTTAAAAGTATAGGCGCGATTTTTCCGGTTTCAGGATCTCCTAACAGCAGATCGAAAAAAAACCTTCTTTTGACTTGTTTTAAATTCAGTGCAAGCACATGCCAATCCGTATCCTGCAATTTATTATAAATTTGAAACCTCGCATGCTCAGAATTAAACTTGTGTCGCATAGGATCTCCCTTCTTAATATTTGGGGACAATATTTGGGGACGGTTCTATCGATTGGGACAGATCTTTCATGGGGGACGGTTTCCTTTATATTATCCTGAGTGTCCATTTCCTTAAGCTCAAGAAGCTTGTCTTAAGTATCTTCATGGCTGTTTTCCTGTATTGAATATGTGAACGCTCGTTTTGGAACTGTGCAATTATGCCTGTGAGGATACGAGTGCAGCTTGACCGTCGATAATGTTGAACTCATATTTATTTTCCTAGCACCATCTGGTGTATATGCAAGCATCGACACCCAATCCATTGAAAGATCCATCCTGCTCGAATGAAGAACGAAATCGCTTTGCGATGGCCTTCCCCAATGCAGAAACAATTAAATAAAACATGAAAAAGTATGCTATCTGTGATTTTGTAGATTTGGCAAAAAAACAAAAAAAGGCACACTTTTTAGAAGTGAGTATACCACAAATTAGCACAACAATTCAAATTTTTTAAATTTGACGTGTGATTAATCTGTGTTAATGTCACCTTGCTAATTATTTTGAAAACTTGTCAATACTTTTGATGTCAATACTTTTGATTGAAATTATGCTTAAAAAAAGCTAAAATAAGCAAGAGTATAAACCTTTTGGCACAGCCCCAATTGATGGGAGGTCATTGTTATGTACGAAAAACTATCTAATATTTGCGAAAAATACGACATTTCCTTGCTTTAACTATTCGTCTCACAAAAAGACAGTTCATTGCAAATATTACATGGATTGCCGGTAAGTATAAACGATCCTTTGACCGACATAGATGTCGGAGTGGTGTTTTCTAAGCAGATTCCCGATGGATTGTTTAGAGCAAGACTTTACGGCAAATTGTACAACGAGCTTGAGGATGTGTTTTTACCATATAGACTGGATCTGGTATTTTTAGAAGAGAATTATTCTGTTTTCCAAGCTGAGGCGCTTAAAGGTATTTGTGTTTATGCTAAGGATCAGGCTGAAAAAGAACTTTATGAAGAGGACATACTTCGAAGGGCTTGCGACTTTGCGCCTTACCTTAAGATGTACTACAATGAATTATTGGAGGATTATTGATTGATAAGCAAATTCCTTATTTCAGGCAGGCTTGAGCTTATTGCCGATTATCTGATTTGATGTTAAAAAATTTATTTCTGAAATAAAGGCATACATAGAAACAATTGAATAACGACATGACAAGAGGTCGGGGTTGCTGATCCAAACATCCATTTTGCAATTTTATCATAAAGACGTCAGTGCTAATTTTGGTGTAAATTTGCCAAGGGTTGACTCATGAATGTATGACAATACCCCTGTCACCTTGTCACAATAAATCAAAGGTAATTTCTCATAAGGTAATCAAATGCTCCTAACGCCGCAGTTGCCCCTGTGCCCATTGAAATAATTATTTGTTTGTAGGCCGTGTCAGAGCAGTCGCCTGCCGCAAAGACACCGGGCAAGCTTGTTGCGCCGTTTTTATCGACGACGATTTCTCCCATCCAGTTTCTGTTTACCGTGTCTTTCAGCCATTCGGTATTAGGGACAAGACCGATGAGTATGAAAACTCCATGAAGATTAAGATGTTTTACCACTTTGGTGTCGCGTTCGATGTAAGTTAAGCCGCTTACTTTGTCATTGCCTTTTATTTCCGTTGCATTGACATTCTTAAGGACTGTCACATTTGAGAGACTGTAAAGGCGTTTTTGCAAAACCGCATCGGCTTTAAGATCAGGCAGGAACTCGAGCAATGTAACGTGATTGGCGATGCACGCCAGATCTATTGCCGCTTCGACTCCTG
>Ga0209316_100291_pt1 | contig 17717 bp, 15 predicted proteins | sample 3C3metaG_FD_184150 | JGI IMG/M metagenome (GOLD analysis project Ga0209316, IMG submission 184150) | Freshwater bacterial and archeal communities from Indian Creek, Illinois, USA - 3C3 metaG (SPAdes) (version 3) | ecosystem: Environmental > Aquatic > Freshwater > Unclassified | place: USA: Indian... | reverse complement strand
GGTGCTTCCAGGGACTTAAGGGAAGAAGAGATAGCAGCAGGTGCATACGGTATACAAATAGCACTTGATTCACTTGCGGTCATAGTACATGGAGATGTTGGGGTTGACAGCCTGTCTTTGGAGCAGGTGGCAAGAATATTTTCCGGAGAAATTCAAAACTGGTCGGAAGTCGGTGGTTCGGATGCTCCGATAGTAGTGGTTAACAGGGATGAAGCATCAGGTACTTTCGGAGCGTTTGAGGATTTGGTTATGGAGGAAGTGTTAGGCGATGACGCTGAATTTACAGTTGATGCGATGAGCGTTGCTTCCGCAGGAGAAGTTGTAACCAAGGTAGCCGGAACTCCGGGTACAATCGGATATGTAGGATTTGGACATCTCGATCGAGTTAGAGAAGCGGGAGCTAAGTACGTACTGGTGGATGACATTGAGATGACGATGGAGGCAGTTATGGCCGGAGAGTACCCGATATCAAGAAGAGTGTATGCCGTACACAAAGGGGAATTAGTCGAAGGAACGCTTGAAAAAGCATTTGTTGACTTCCTTTTATCTGATGAAGGGCAGAGCATTGTTGAAGAGGAAGGATTCATAAGGCTTCCAAAAAGATAAGGATTATAATTATAATGTAATTGGAAGCTGTCCCTAAGTATTAATATAAGGGGACAGCTTTATGCTGGAAAACAAGTACTTGTCTGCTACATGATGCATGGTATATAATCAAATGGTTATAGTTCGTTTTTTCGAAGATTGCAGTCTATTTGAGGTGATGTAATTGAAACATAGGAGATTAATGGAAGGCGCAGTTGAAAAGCTGCTTTTTATGTGTGCGATGGTTTCAATCCTTACCATCATCTTTATTTCTATTTTTATTTTTATGGCAGGTATTCCGCTTTTTGAGGAAGTAAGTATTATCGAATTTCTTTTTAGCGATAGATGGAGACCAACAGACAATCAGAATCCAGGATTTGGGATATTAGCATTTATAGTTGCTTCAATTTTAGTAACCGCGGGAGCACTTGTTATTGGCGTTCCTATAGGACTTGCGACCGCAATACATTTAGCCGAGATTGCAGGCGAACGGTCCTCTCGTTTTTTAAAGAGCGTAGTCGAGATACTTGCGGGAATACCGTCAGTTGTCTATGGTTTTTTTGGTACAGTTTTGCTCGCTCCCATAAATCGTATGATATTTGGGGGCACCGGTTTTAATATTTTAACTGCGTCGATAATACTTGCAATAATGATATTACCTACGGTTATAAGTTTATCTGAAGTGTCGATAAAATCCGTATCAAAGGATTTGAAAGCAGCATCACTCGCATTAGGAGCTTCACACTGGCAAACCATTATTAGAGTGATACTTCCTGCGGCGAGTTCAGGCATAATTACTGCTGTTGTACTTGGAACAGGAAGAGCTGTGGGTGAAACTATGGCTGTGCTTATGGTCGCGGGGAATGCAGCTATGATGCCCGAGGCAGTTACATCGATGGTCAGAACTTTGACGATGAGTATTGCAGGGGATATGGGTTATGCGGCGGGAATACACAGAACAGCACTTTTTGCTACTAGCATAGTGCTTTTCTTGTTTGTCATGGCATTAAATGTGTTTATTAAGATAATCACCCGGAAGGGAAGGATATAAGTTTGAAACAAGACGAAAACACTGTAAAAAGAGGCGGATTTGCACTCTCTCCGCATACACGTAAAGTTAGACTCGCGGAAACTACAGCTAAACTTACGCTGTGGATTGCCGCTGGCATTACTATGGGGACTTTGTTTATAATTATAGGGTATATATTATTTAGAGGATTTGTTTCCGACCTTCGAATACAACACGAAGTACTTCCAGTAGGAAGCAAAGTGCTGGCATATGAACAGAATGTTAAAGATGATATTGTGGTAATAGCAAATGGGGATATCAGAGCAACTGAGTTAACAATCACTGAGGTGACAGAACTTTTTAACGGCGAGATTGATAATTGGGGCGAGATAAGCGAACAAGACATCGATGTCAGAGTGTTTCTGCAAGATGGGAATATTAGAGAAGAGTTTGAAAGAGTTGTGTTCCCAGACACACCACAATTCGTTGAAACTGCGGTTGTTGCAGATGGAGATATACAGATAATTGATAGCGTTGCAAATACTAGGGGTAGCATAGGATTTATTTCGGCAGCAAATGTTGAACTTTTGAGCAACACTAATTCACATGCGCTTTATGTGAGACGTATTTCTGTTGCTGTTAACATAGAAGTGCTCAATCCTACCAACGGAATCAGGCTTCGATATCTTACCGGTGAGCAGATTGAAAATATTTTTCTTGGTAAATACAGAAATTGGTCAGAACTCGGAGCTGCAGATTTACCCATAGAAATTGCAGTATTTTCAGAAGGCAGTTTGGTTCGTAGTGAATTTGAGAGTGTGTTATTTAAGAGTGAATACATTCTCCCGGATAATGCTTCCGTGGTCGCTAACCCTTCTGAACTTGCACAATTTTTAGTACAGAATCCTGGCGCTATAGGTTATGTTTATTATAATGATGCCATAGTGTATGATTTGTCATTAGTATATATTGAAAGGCGAGAAACCCAGCTTAATCTAGACCCTGCTTTTATACTGGAAGCACCTAGAAGGGCAGGTCGTGTGGGAGGAATTTCGACTATTATTCTCAATACGCTTTTTATGATTTTCCTGACATTGCTATTGGCAGGCCCGATAGGAGTTGCAGCTGCGGTGTATTTAACAGAATATGCTAAGCAAAATCGCATGAATGAGATTTTAAGGTTTGGGACCGAAACTTTGGCAGGAATTCCGTCTATCATTTTCGGACTGTTTGGCTTTATTCTCTTTGTTATGTACTTAGATATCGGAGTTGGATTACTTTCAGGAACACTTACTATAACTTTTATGATACTGCCAACCATAATTCGCGCATCCGAAGAAGCCATAAAATCTGTTCCACAGGCAATGAGGGAATCGAGCCTAGCGCTTGGTGCAACCAAATGGCAGACAGTTGTACGGGTAGTCGTTCCTGCAGCTATACCGGGAATAATGACAGGCCTTATATTAGCTATCGGAAGAGCAGTAGGAGAAACAGCGGCGTTGCTTTTCACGATGGGGTCTGACTACAGATTGGCAAGGGATTTCCTATCATCCGCAAGAGTTTTATCAGTTCATTTATACATTTTGGTAAGAGAAGGAATATCCTTTGAAAGAGCTTTTGCTACGGGTACGATACTCATAATTATAATATTATTAATAAATTTTGTTACAAACAAGCTAATTGGCCGTATGGTCAGAATGCATGGTTAAGGAGCGCTTAGTAGTATGCAAACAAAACACAAAATAACTGTAGAGAAGTTAAATCTGTTTTACGGTGATTTTCAGGCATTAAAAAATGTAGACATAAATATTGATTTTAACAAAATAACAGCGCTGATAGGGCCTTCAGGCTGCGGTAAAACAACTTTTTTGAAGACTTTGAATCGTATGAACGATCTAATAACCGGGGTCAGTATTAATGGGCAGATACTCTATGAGGGTATCGATATTTACAACGGGAATTGCGATGTAATAGAATTGCGTAAAAAGATTGGCATGGTGTTTCAAAAACCCAATCCGTTTCCGATGTCGGTTTATGATAACATAGCGTATGGACCAAGAGTTCATGGAATTAAAGATAAAAAAAGTCTTGATGAGATCGTTGAAAAAAGCATAAAGCGAGCTGCCTTGTGGGATGAGGTTAAGGACAGGTTACGAAAACCAGCTTTAGGATTATCGGGGGGGCAACAACAAAGACTTTGCATAGCGAGAGTTCTGGCAGTTGAACCTGAAGTTGTGCTTATGGATGAGCCGACATCTGCTCTGGATCCCATTTCCACAGGTAAAATCGAAGATCTGCTTGATGAGCTTAAACTTAACTACACAATTGTAATTGTCACTCACAATATGCAGCAGGCTGGACGTATTTCTGATACCACGGCATTTTTCTTAAACGGTATTATGCTTGAGGCAGGACCAACCGATGAGATTTTTTACAAACCCAAAAATAAACGAACTGAAGATTACATATCAGGGCGATTCGGATGAGGAGGCGTTTTTATGAGCAGCAGACAGCATTATTTGGATAAGCTCGCTGATTTGCAGCGTGAACTTTTAAGAATGGGCTGCAACATGGAGGAAGCAGTTAAGAAATCTATAACTGCGCTGGTCAATCATGACGTTGATATGGCGCAAGAGGTTATTGATGGAGACGACGCTTTGGACGATCTTCTTATGTCCATAGAAAGTCAATGCGTTAAACTTATCGCAACTGAGCAGCCTGTTGCAAAAGATTTACGACTTATATTCACTGCTTTAAAGATTAGCACCGACCTTGAAAGAATGGCGGATTATGCTGTAGATATAGCTAAAATCGCCATACGTCTTTCGGATGAGATCTATATAAAGCCTCTGATTGACATACCGCGAATGGCTGATTTAGCGATAGATATGGTACAAGATTCTCTTGAAGCATATGTTAAGCAGGATGCATCTGCTGCCGAGGAAATATCGCATAGAGACGACATGATAGATGGGCTATACAAACAGATTTTCAGAGAACTTCTAACTTACATGATAGAGGATCCGAAGAATATCAATCAGGCAACATACTTTATTTTCGTTTCGCGTGCACTTGAGCGTATTGGAGATCATGCAACAAATTTGTGTGAATGGATTATTTATTTGGTAACCGGTGAGAGGAAGGATCTAAACAATTAGAGTGCATTAGAGATATACATTTGCTTTAACTATATAGTTTCGATTGCTAAAATAAACCGGCTATTTTATGGAAATGTAAGTATGCCGGTTTTATCCTATTGAAGTCATGAGGAAATCAAAGCTAGTGATCTGATTTTTCTTGACTTAATAACAACTAAGGACGATAATGATCATGCTGTGACGTTTAGTACCAGCTAATATCAACAGATGATATAAATTGAATGAGATTTGCCGAGGGATAGTATGGATACGAAAAATCATAAGGTTGTTGAGGTGAAACCCGGAAGTATTGCTAACGAGATGGGAATAGAGCCTGGAGATATAGTAGAAACTGTTTGCGGAAGTGCAGTCGTTGACCTTCTGGATTATATAGAGAAGACAAGTAGAGAAGAATTTGAAATAGAAATACTGAAGATAAATGGCGAGAGATGGGTAATAGAGGTAGAAAAGGAATCCTATGAGGATCTTGGTATTGTTTTTAATGATCGCATAATGGATATCGAGAAATCTTGCGAGAACAGATGTGTTTTTTGTTTCGTGGATCAGTTGCCGCCTGGGATGCGTCCGACTTTGTATTTTAAAGATGATGATTGGCGATTGTCGTTTTTGATGGGAAATTACGTAACTTTAACCAATTTAACCCGAGATGACATCGATAGAATAACAAGAGAACGTATAAGTCCTCTGTTTGTATCGGTTCATTCAACAAATCCTTCATTAAGAAGCAGGATGATGAATAACGAACAGGCCGTGGAGATTATGGAAATACTTAATTTGTTTAAGGCGGCAGGGATTGCTGTACACTGTCAGGTTGTTGTTTGTCCGGGATTAAACGATGGCAACGAGTTTGACAAAACAATCGGCGAACTTTTAGATTTGTGGCCTGCCGTTCAATCAGTTGCTGCTGTACCTGTTGGGTTAACATCACACAGGCAGAATTTAGTTAGCATTAACTCGTTTGATGAAATTATCGCAAGTGATCTTATCGCACAGGTAGAAAAATGGCAGAAATACTGCAGAATAAAGCATGATACGGCTTTTGTCTACGCTGCGGATGAGCTTTATTTGTTGGCAAAGTTACCCTTACCTGATTTTGAGGAATATGAAGATTTTCCACAACTTGAAAACGGTGTTGGATTGTTATCAAAACTTGTGAAAGAGTTTGATGAAGAAATTAATGATATAAATCTTGAAAGGTCTCACACCGGACTTATCTCTATAGTAACCGGTATGTCGGCTTACCCTGTAATAAGGAGTTTAGCTGAAAGAATTTCTGATAGATTTGGTGTCAAGATTATCGTTTATCCGGTAAAGAATCATTATTTTGGCGAACTGGTGACTGTAGCCGGTCTGATTACAGGGCAGGATATAATAGCTGAGCTAAGTGGTAGGGAATTAGGAAGCAAGCTATTAATACCGGCTTCGATGCTTCGTGCTGAAGGCGACTTGTTTCTTGATGATCTGCGCCTTGAGGATATAGAAAAAGCCTTATCGCTTCCTGTGGTTCCGGTTCCTGTAAATGGCAGGGAATTACTAAACGCGATTTTAGAATACAAAGAATAGAGGATTAAAAACCTAATGTCAAAACCGATAGTAGCCATAGTGGGCAGGCCAAATGTTGGCAAGTCTACTCTCTTTAATCAAATCAGCGGGAGAAGAATTTCGATTGTTGATGATACTCCGGGAGTTACTCGAGATAGGATTTATTCACAGGCAGAATGGCTAGGTATGAAATTTACTATAGTTGACACCGGAGGATTTGAACCTTTCAGCCAGGAGGATATTCCTAAACAGGTGAGACTACAAGCGAGCCTGGCGATTGAAACAGCTGATGTGATCATATTTGTTGTCGATGGCCAGCAAGGGTTAACGACTGATGATATTGAGGTTGCGAGCATTCTTAGAAGATGTGAAAAACCTGTTGTGCTAGCAGTCAATAAGCTTGATAATACCAACTTATATGATGAGCGTTTTGAATTCTACAATCTCGGAATTGGTGAACCTATGATAATCTCAGCGACACACAAACATGGTTTAGGTGATCTGCTAGATGCTGTAACAAAGCATTTTGATAGTCAAAGTGAAGAAACTCAGCAGACTGATTCGATAAAAATTGCCGTTGTCGGTAAACCGAACTCAGGTAAGTCATCATTTGTTAACCGGATTTTAGGTGAACAGAGAGTAATTGTGAGTGAAATTCCTGGCACCACCCGGGATGCTGTTGACACACAATTCACATTCGAAGGTCGCGATTATACAATAATTGATACTGCGGGAATCAGAAAAAAGAGCAAGATAGATGAATCATTAGAGTATTATAGTTTATTACGAGCTATGTCGGCCATAAAACGTTGTGATGTTGCTCTGATAGTTATTGATTCTTCAGAAGGTGTTACAGAGCAAACAGTTAAGATAGCTGGGTTGTTGCACGAAGAGGGGAAACCTTCTATTCTTGTCATGAATAAGTGGGATCTCATTGAGAAAGACACTTATACCATCAATGAACACACAAACAAGCTAAAGGAGCATTTTAGCTTCATGGATTATGCGCCAAACATCTTTATATCAGCTAAAAGTGGACTTAGAGTCAGTAAGACAATTGAACTGGTTGATATGGTCAATGCCCAATCAAACAAAAGGATTACGACAGGAATATTCGGAAGATGCCTCTATGAAGCAACAGCCGCTAATCAACCACCGTCTGATCGTGGAAGGGAGCTTAAGATATATTACGGAACGCAAGTGTCTGTTAAGCCGCCGACATTTGTTTTGTTTGTTAACGACGCTGAACTAATGCATTTTTCATATTTGCGCTATCTTGAAAACTTTTTCAGAAAAACGCTGTGTTTGGATAATGTACCTATACGTATCGTATTGCGTGAGAGATCAAAGCGGGAGAGGTAAGTTATGAATTACATATTGGCTCTAGTTATGGGATATTTGTTAGGAACTGTTTCTGCTTCATTTATCGTGGGGAAACTTACAAAAAATATCGATATTCGCAAACATGGCAGTGGCAATGCCGGGGCTACCAACACATTAAGAGTATTAGGTCTTAAAGCCGGATTACTAGTGTTCTTCGTTGATATATTAAAAGGAGTTGCTGCTGTATTATTAGGAAGACTTCTAGCAGGAGAAGCAGGCGGTATGGTAGCAGGAGCGGCTTCGGTAGCAGGTCATATTTGGCCGGTATTTCTAAATTTTAAGGGCGGTAAGGGTGTTGCTACATCATTTGGTGTTCTGGTGGTGATGTTTCCGGCTATAGCATTTATTCAATTTATTGTTTTGATAACATTAGTAGTCTTTACTCGTTTTATGTCATTAGGTTCAATAACAGCTGCTGTACTACTTCCCATTCTATTAGTGCTATTTGGATATAGTTGGTTGTACGTCGTATACGGAGCAGCTTTGGCAACTTTGATTGTGTATCTGCATAAAGGAAACATTGCCCGACTATTGGCAGGAAAAGAAAATAAAATTGGAAGCAAACCGAAAGTTAAATAGTTTTATTTTAACAAACCTGCCAAACGTGAGAAGCTTGTCAATTTGCAGTTTTCCTGCTATACTATTTTCATAACTATTGAAAGAGATATTAAATGTGGAAATAATCGATTGTCTTGAGAACAACCCTATAGTTGCCTCTTTGCATAACAATGATTTTTTGTCAGAAGCAAGCTCTTCACCTGTTAAAGTGATTTTCTTGCTATCTGGGAATATTTTACATATCGGCGATGTGGTAGATCATCTTAAATCCAATGATAAAAAAGTATTTATTCATATTGATCTAATAGACGGACTGGGCAGAGATTTTGCGTCCGTTGATTACATAAAGCAAAGGATTAAGCCACACGGCATTTTGTCCACTCGCAGCAATCTTTTAAGACATGGCAAGGAAATAGGCTTGATTACTATTCAACGTTTGTTTTTATTAGATTCACGTGCGCTTAATAGCGGAGTAGATATCATTAAATCATACCATCCTGATCTTGTGGAAGTTTTGCCCGGTATAATACCAAGAGGAATCGAAGAGCTTAAAAAAAGGGTGCATCAGCCAATTATAGCCGGAGGAATGATAACGCTCAAAAATGATGTCATTCAAGCGCTAAAAGCAGGAGCGCTGGCAGTATCGACCAGCAAAAAAGAGCTTTGGCAAATGTAATTTAGCCGCAGATTTGCTGCGGCTAAATTTATATAAGATACCCCATAAATAATGATGCTATACCAAAATACACTAGAAGCGCCGTTATATCTTTGATCGTAGTAACAAACGGACCTGCTGTCATGGCAGGGTCAATCTTCAAATGCACCGAGCATATAGGTACCATAATGCCAATAAGTGCTGCAACCGTCAAGGTTACAAGTGTTGCAATTCCAATAACCAAGCCAAGTGCGAGATTTCCTTTCCATAAAAAAGCTATTACTGCAATCACCACGCCGTTTAGAAATCCGAGCGATGCGCCTACTTTAAACTCATGAAGAATATAACTCCAGATGATTTTTAAATCCATTTCTCCGGTTGCGATTGCCCTAACCGCAATTGTCGAGGATTGCGTTCCTACGCCTCCGCCCATGTTCATTATCATAGGTATGAAAACGGCAAGTACTATCACAGATTGCAAATATGATTCATACGCAGAAATAACGCTACCTGCCAAAGTACCGCCGAATAATGCAATAAGAAGCCACGGAAGTCTTTTCTTTACCAAAGTTATGATTGGTATATCGATGATATTTATGCCTTCGGCTCTACCTGCGCCGGCCATATGCAAGATATCTTCGGTTGTCTCTTGTTCTATGACGTCTATAACGTCGTCTACGGTTATTACGCCAAGCAAATGTCCGGTTTTATCCGTTACGGGTATTGCCATTAGATCATATCTTGAAACTGTGGCAGCTACCTTCTCTTGATTCAAATCAACAGGAACGGTAATGGGATTTTGCCGCATAATATTCAAAAGAAGAACATCATCACGAGCTGATATTAGATCTCTGAGTTGGAGAGTACCTTTCAAAATATTAAAAGAATTAATCACATAAACGTAATATACGACTTCAGCACTTGGAGCAATTTTCCTAAGCTCAGCAAAAGCTTCTGCAACGGTTATAGTCTCATTCATTGCAATGTAGTCCGTAGTCATGATTCCACCTGCGCTGTCAGATGGATAACTTAAAAGATCTTCTATATCTTCTTTTGTCTCTTCCTCGACAAGCGCAAGCAAAGCATCAACTTCTTCGGAAGGCAGCTCGCCTAAAAGGTCTGTGGCATCGTCAGTATCCATTTCGTTTAGAATGGCAGAAGCGCGTTCTCTTGTCAAAATATGGATCAAATCAATTTGATCTGACTCTTCCATTTCTTGGACCAGGATTGCTGCGTCTTGTTCAGAAAGCAGTAAAAAAAGCTCTTTTTTTTGTTGTGTATCAAGTTCTGAAATTATCTCAGCCAGATCATTAGGATGGATGTCCGATGTATAGAGGTCAGATTGTACGTGTCCTTTATTTTTTAAGTAATTTAATACAGAATCAAATGACATTATAATACCTCCTCGCGAAAATTTTCCGTGCTAAGTGCCAAGTATGTTATCCGATATTTTCCTTTGGTTTCAGCTGAATAACTATTAGGCAAAGCAGGATACATTGCCGCGAAAAGGCAATAAACCTAGATAGATAACCTATCAACCCAAAACAAAGGATAATAGTGTGATCTAAAACTGCCATAATTATTCAATTCCATTAAAGTCCCAAGCAAACTACTAGGGTCCGCGTCCACACTATCACCCCTCTTGATTTCACTTATGTATTACTGAAGATATATTGCTCCTGGTTGATATTACTATATACTAAGATAATAAGTCAATTTTTTTATTGTTCGCTCAACATCAGTTTATGCAAAAAAATCTTGACTAGAGTGTTTGCTTGCTATATACTTTCAATATTGTTTGGGCCTTTAGCTCAGTTGGTCAGAGCGGCCGGCTCATAACCGGTTGGTCCGGGGTTCGAGTCCCTGAAGGCCCACCATAGACGTTTTTTTAAAACAACACTGGACGAAAGCGGTGTTGTTTTTTTACAGGTTCGTTTTAAGGAGTGATTTCATTGTTACCGAAGGTTATCGACATAATTAATATGATTGAGGACTTCGCCCCCTCCGCATTGGCTGAAAAATGGGACAACATAGGATTATTGATTGGTGATTATAATTTTTCGGTGCAAAGAATCATGCTCTGCATTGATGTGACTCGCGAGTTGGTAAATGAAGCAATCTTAAAAAAAGTAAATTTGATTATAACGCACCATCCGTTCATATATGAACCACTCAAAAATATAAGGCAGAATGATAACCAAGGAACCTTAATCCATTTATTGATCAAGAATAATATTTCTGTTTTTTGTGCGCATACTAATCTTGATAAAGCAGAGTATGGAACGGACTACGCTTTAGCATCACGTCTAGGCCTGCGCGACATATGTACTTTGCTTACAGAGAAATTCGATCAAAAGCTTTATAAGATTGCGGCGTTTGTTCCTGAGAAGTTTGAGAAAACTGTGTTCGAGGCAATGGCGGCGGCAGGAGCAGGACATATAGGGAATTACAGCCATTGTTCATTCCAAACGTATGGAACTGGGACTTTCTTGCCACTTGAAAGTGCCGATCCATATATTGGAAAGAAGGGCTTTGTTGAGAGCGTGAGAGAAGTACGAATTGAGATGGTAGCTTCTGATAAAATACTCGGCAATGTCCTAACAGCAATGATTAAGGTCCATCCTTATGATGAAGTTGCATATGATGTATTCAACTTGGCTAACCTTACCAATAGACATGGCTTAGGCAGGATTGGAACTCTAGCTAATAGAATACGATGTGGTGATTATTTAAAGCAGTTAAGTACTCTTTTAAATACAGATAGAGTTAATGTTTTTGGCGATTTAGATAAAGATATCGTTAAAGTCGCTGTATGTGCAGGAAGCGGTGCAGATTTGGCTCTAAGCGCAAAAGACTTGGGTGCTGAGTTATTTGTTACCGGTGAGGTCAAATATCATAAAGCCCTGGAAATTAGAAATATGAATATGTCATTTGTTGCGGCAGGACATTATGCTACTGAATTTCCAGTTTTACTGCTTTTAATTGAGCATTTACAAAAGATAGCATCTGCTTTACAATATGAAGTAGAATTATTTTTACCCGACACAGTTACTGATCCTTTTCATGTATTGAAATAAGCTGTCTGAGGATCTGATTAAGATTAGGACTTGTCTATTATAAAATAGCCGCTTAAGTCAAAGCGAGAGGAGGAATATAGTTGGAGCATATGGATTTATTGTGGAAATATCAGACTCTTGACATATTGGTTGATAATTGTGAAAATCAACGGAAAAATTCATTATTAAGGCAAAAACTCATTGAGTTAAAAAATTATCTTACTCAACAACAGTCTTTACTTTTAAGGCTTGAGGAGGAAATTGAAAGAAAAAATACTGTTTTGAAACGTGTAAATCATGAGTATGAAAGTTGCTCTATTGAAATTAAATCTGAGCGTCAAAAGCTTGAAATCGATCAGGTTAAAACACTGAGAGAACTCGAGCAAATGCGCGATGATGCAATAGAAATCAAAGATAAAATGACTAAAAAGTCTTTGGAGCTAGAAAAGCTTTTGACTGAGATTAAAGCTGTTGAGAATAAACTTGAAAACATACGTGTAAACGTATCAAAAGCAAAAATGGAATATGCAAGCGTTAAAGCTAAATATGACGAAGAACTAGCAGCAATACAGTGTGAATACGCTAAGCTAAAACGAGACAGAGACGATGTAGGGGTTAATATCGATGCTTCTTTGTTAGAAACATATACAAAACTAAAGGATAGACGAAGCACTGCGGTTGCTATGATTGAAAACGATCGCTGCAGTAGTTGCAACATGATGATAGCCTCTATACTTCTTCAAAGTATAAAAGACAAAAATGACTTGCTTGAATGCGAGAATTGCGGTCGATTACTATATCTTGTAAGGAAAAGCTCGTGAATTGTTTGGCAAAAATTTAGATTCTGTTCATAATCTGTTCAAAAATTCTTGATAGAATATTTGCTAAGTAGCGATATATCGAAGTAACATAAATACAGACAATAAGGGGGAGAAAGTTTGATTCAGGTCGAGAAACTTACAAAAAAATACGGACAACATTTAGCAGCTAAAAATCTTAATTTTACTGTAAACAAAGGCGAAGTTCTAGGCTTTTTAGGTCCAAACGGCGCAGGAAAATCTACGACTATGAACATAATAACCGGCTACATTTCAGCTACCGAAGGTACGGTCAGGATTGATGGGTTTGATGTATTGGAAAAACCTGAAGAAGTAAAGAAAAGAATAGGGTATTTACCAGAGTTCCCACCACTTTATACTGATATGACGGTTAAAGAGTATCTTGATTTTGTTAGCGACATAAAAAAAGTCAGCAAGGCTCAAAAAGCCAAAGATATGGAAAAGATCATGGATCTTGTAAGAATCGCTGATGTGAGAAAGCGACTTATTAAGAATCTTTCTAAAGGATATAAGCAAAGAGTAGGATTTGCCCAGGCTCTGATTGGTAATCCACCTGTACTTGTACTTGATGAGCCAACAATTGGACTTGACCCAAAACAGATAATTGAGATTAGAAATCTGATAAAAGATCTAGGTAAAGAGCACACCATAATATTAAGCTCTCATATACTGCCGGAAGTAAGTGCGGTCTGCGAGAGAGTCATTATTATAAACAAAGGTGAAATAGTTGCCAGCGGTACTCCGGATAGCCTGTCAAAAAACCTTAATAACAGCAGTAAATTAAGCTTAAGAGTAGCAGGTCCTGAAAAATCTGTAATTAAGGTTTTAAATGACACCCCTGGAGTTAAGCTTGCCGAGTATAATGGAACAAAAGAGCAGGATACGGTTGATGTTCTTGTTGAAGGCGATAAGGATGTGGATATACGCAAATCGCTGTTTTTTGCGTTGAGTCGTGCGCAATACCCGATTCTACAGATGAAATCAATGGATCTTACGCTTGAAGAGATCTTCCTTCAACTTACTACCAAAGACAGGGAGGTTTCATAAAATGTTAGCTATAATGAAAAGAGAATTTAAAGCATATTTCTCCTCTCCTACAGGATTTGTTTTCATGGGGTTCTTTTTGCTGCTTACAGGTTTTTTCTTCGTTATGTCAAACGTTTTGCAGGCGAGCCCTGACTACAATGCCGTGCTTGGAAGCATTACTTTTATATTTCTTATCGTTGTGCCTGTTCTCACCATGCGTCTCATATCCGAAGAAACTAAGCAGAAAACAGATCAGCTATTGCTAACCAGCCCGCTTAGTTTAACTAAGATGGTTTTGGGCAAGTATTTGGCTGCGGTAGGTGTGTTTCTGCTAACTTTGCTTGTAACTGCGATTTATCCTGTTTTACTGAGCTTTTTCGGCTCTGTTGCCGTTTGGGAAATCCTTGGAGGTTATATTGGCTTTTTCCTGTTAGGTTCATCTTTTATCGCAGTGGGGCTGTTTGTCTCCTCGTTGACGGATAATCAGGTGATTGCAGCTATTGTTACGTTTGTTTCACTTCTTTTTATGTGGCTTATTGATTGGATACAACAAGGGATTCCAGTTGACAGGGTTTCAGGAATCGTTTTCGCCGGGTTACTTGTGATTGGGGCAGCGGTTTTTGTATACTTTACAACGCGAACGATTTATGTAAGCATTGCTGTTTTTACTGTCGGTTCAGGTGTTGTGACCGGAATGCACTTTTTAAATCCTATTGTTTTTGAAGGCTTGATTGTCAGAGTTCTTGATTGGTTCTCCCTTCTTGCGCGTTACGGCGATTTTGCCATGGGAGTGTTAAGTATAAGCCCTATTGTTTATTACGTTACATTTAGCGCAATTTTTGTCTTTCTTACAATTAGGATGATCGAAAAAAGAAGATGGAGCTGAGGAGGAAGTACATGAAAAACATGAGTTTAAAATTTGACCTGTCAAAATCAATTAAAATGACATTTCGTAAAAAGAAATTCAGATACGGCGGATATGCCACCCTTGTTACGGCAGTTGTAATTACAATGTTGATCTTATTCAATCTCGTTATCGATCAAATCGATTTTACTCTGGATCTTACAAGGAATCGTCTTTTTTCCCTATCCGAGCAGACATTTGGAGTAATTGACGGATTAGAACAAGAAATCGATATTATCAGTTTAAACGAACCGGGGGCTGATAATCCGGTCGCCATTAAGATTATAGAGCAGTACACAGCGCGTAGTCGTTATATTAATTTCTCAACTATAGATCCCGTAAGACATCCTCATCTGGTTATGAGATACCAGGAGGATGGCAGAACGCTTTCACAGGGCAGCATTATTGTTGAGAATCGAGATTTGGACAGATTTAAAGTTATATCTGCACATGAGCTTGTAAATTTTAGATTTGATCAACAGCAACAACCTATCGCAGAATCACTTGCGGTAGAGCAGAGATTGACTGGTGCTATTATCTATGTAACGACAGAAGATTTACCTGTCATATATGTGCTCACAGGACATGATCAAGCACCTATCCCTTTTGAAGTAAGAGAGCAGATGGAGCTTGAGAACTTTAGAATAGAAGAAATCAATTTGATGACGACAGAATCCGTTCCCGATGATGCGCATGCTCTTTTGGTGATGTCACCGAAAAGAGATATGACTGAAACAGAGGAGCAACGACTGAGAGAGTTCCTTGAAAGGCAAGGGCGTGCAGTATTTCTTATGGATCTAATGAGCCAAAGCTTACCAAGATTTGAAGCGATATTTAGAAGTTACGGTGTTGAACTTAACCGTCTTATAGTAGTAGAGGGAGATGCCACTATGCACGTGGGAAATCCTCTCTATCTTGTTCCCGATATGGCAACACATGATATTATGACGCCTTTGAGAACTGCGGACATGCGCATGCTTATACCTTTTTCACAGGCAATAGAGATAATGGATGTAAGAAGGCGTACATTGAATATCGAACCCCTTCTGGTAACCTCAGAGTCAGCGTGGGGCAAAACTAATCTTGAATCTCAAACTATGGAAAAGGAAGATGGCGATGTTGAAGGGCCATTCAACATAGGCGTTGCAGTGACAGATGAAGTTTTCGTGGATAATCAGACTAAGACTACTAAACTTATTCTTCTTGCCAATGCGCAATTTTTAGGTGCTGAGATTTCGAGTCAGGTGCCGGGTAATGCAAACTTTTTACTCAATAGTCTAAATTGGATACAGGATAGAGAAGAAGCTATCTCAATAAGACCCAGAAGCCTTGCGACCCCTAGGCTGACCATGAACTGGCTACAACAGCTAATGCTAGCAGGTGTGGCAGTTATCCTTATTCCGTTGTTGATACTTGGCTCAGGACTCTTTGTCTGGATGAAGAGGAGGTACCTATGAGCAAAGGCCGCTCTTTAATCGCTCTTTTTGTAGTATTAGCACTAATTGCCGGAGTCTATGCGTACATGGTGACAAGAGGAGTTGGCGAACCGGAGCCTATGGCTGATGAGCGTGTCAGGATTTTGGAGTTTGACGTAGAAGAAATATCTGAAATGGTTCTAAAATCTCAGGATAAAACGCTTACGCTTACACGAGAGGGTGAAAGCTGGTCTACTGATTATCCGTATCCGGTTGTGCTCAACATAAGGAATGTTGAGGATATAGCGTATAGTTTTACCGGATTATCAGCTGAAGAAGTGGTTTCTGAATCGCCTGAGGATCTTTCCCCTTTCGGGCTTGACAATCCATCTGTTGAAGCTACCGTAACTCTTTTGGACGGAAGGGAGTTTACGGTATATCTTGGCAATAGAACTCCTGTCGGGAATATGTTTTATCTTATGAAAGAGGATGATCCCAGAGTTTTTACGGTTTGGGGCAGTCATGGCAATCATTTCAGCTATACTCTCAATGACTTAAGGGATACTCAGCTGACAGTGATCAACACACAGGAAGTCGCTTACTTTAGATTGGCTCGCGAAGGGGATAAAACCATAGAGATCGTAAAAACTGAACAAGCTGATGAACAACAGATTCAATTGGGTTTTGCTAGATGGCATATGATTCAGCCTTATAATGAACATGCGAGTGTGCATTATGAAAGGTTTAACACACTTTTAGCAACTTTACCTCAACTTGAAATCGCGAATTTTATAGACGATAGTCCGCAAGATCTTGCGCAATACGGGCTTGATACTCCGGCTATTGAACTTGAGGTAAGGGATAACCAAAATACGTTGCATCTTTTGTTTGGTAATGATTTGGATGAACAACATATTCATTTTCAGATAGCTGGCAAAAATACAGTGTATGCAATGGAAAAGGAAGCGCTTGCAAGTTTAGTGGCGACGACGCCGTTTGAATTGATCGACAGATTTTCTTTTATCGTAATGATAGATTATGTTGATGAAATAGTTATCGAAACAACTGATGCCAAGCACAGCCTGACACTTACGAGAACTGTTAAGGAAGCAGAAAAGCAGGATGAAGAAGATGAGGTCGTAACTACTTTTGCTGTTAATGGCAATGAAGTCGGCGATCAGGAATTCAGGGATTTTTATCAGGTGCTAATCGGGTTAATAGTTGAGGCTGAAAACAAAGAGATGATAGATGGAAAACCTCATGTTACAACTACATTCCGTTTCAATAAAGAAGATATGCCGGATGTGAGTATTGAATACGTACCCTATAATGATGATTTCTTTGCGGTTTTAAGAGGCGGGACGGCGGAATTTCTTGTATCAAGAAAGCAAGTCTATCATATGATAAATGAGATTAACGAGTTAGCAGCGCAATAGTTTAAAAGAACCGGCAAACGCCGGTTCTTTTTTTGATGTTAAGGAAATTATGGTGGTTTCATATTTCTTGGACTGGCTTATAGCAATAGTTTGAGTTGATTAATACTAATATTTCCAGTAAGCTTAGATCATGCGCAAAGAAGAATATTTG
>Ga0209316_100289_pt1 | contig 17812 bp, 15 predicted proteins | sample 3C3metaG_FD_184150 | JGI IMG/M metagenome (GOLD analysis project Ga0209316, IMG submission 184150) | Freshwater bacterial and archeal communities from Indian Creek, Illinois, USA - 3C3 metaG (SPAdes) (version 3) | ecosystem: Environmental > Aquatic > Freshwater > Unclassified | place: USA: Indian... | reverse complement strand
AATAAGGCGGTGGGCTTGCAGTGGCTGCGGTGTCGAGCATGATCGTGATACCAATGCTGCCAAAAACCTACTTGCCCGCTCGGGACATCGAGCGCCTGTAGAGGGAATCCCCATCCTTTAGGGCGGGGAGGATGTCAAACTAAATATTGGCATGTTGCACACTAAAAATAGCATGCCAATGTACACCTTATATATTTTATACATATTTTATATTCACCATAATGGCTGATGCATTGACACTTTTTTGGGTAAAATCTGTTTGCTTTTTTATCAGTGCCAAAATGCTAATTAAAGGTTGGATATTTTGTGACTCTATTTTGGAAGCCTAGCCTGTTTATAATGCTTACCAATTGAGTTCAATTAAGTCACAGCCGCCCATCACAATTTGTGATACCCAAAACCTGCTTACAGTTTTTCATGCTAACAATATTAAATTTTTTATCTATTCTGATTTTTTTCAAGATACCAATTTGAAATAGCCTTAAAAGAAAACTCCCCATCTACTCTTTGGAATACAATTCCCTCACGGTTTTTTGCAAAAAGTGAGGGGCCATCTGCCATTGCCAAAATAGACTCAACTGTAGTCCCTGGTTTAAAAGTAATTTTCCCAAGACTTGGTACACAATGCATGGTTGCCCCACAATCCTTCAATGCATTTACTACATATTTGAAATCTTCATTGTTGGCAAACTTCTGCTGCTCAATGTCCCAGATCTTAAAGAGGTAAAAATCCTGTCCTTTAAGACACTCATTATTTCCTTGAATTCCTTCCCCAATTAATTCCCCTTGGATAGCCAATGAGCGGCCCTCTTTTTCACAAAAGTTGCACAACGCATCAATCAGATTATTTCTCTTGGCAACATGCCACAAAGAATTTCCAACAGATTCACGCAATTGCCAATTGCGACCACAAACCCCAGTGTTATTTGGTGTGAAGTAGTTTGAACTCTTATTTACATAGAATACAGTCATTGAAGTACCATCGAGCTTTACTGTTTGCTCAAAAATTTGCTCATCAATATGGGTTGAAATTTTATCAATTAAATTTTGGATTCTCTCCTCATCGGTTTTGCGGATAAATGTTGGAACCCCCCCCACAACATCTCCTGCCAATTGAGCTGGGATTGGAGGCTCCCATTTTTCAACACCTAGCAATTTTGTAACATCCATACCATCAAATGGTTCCTGAATTTCCCCAAATAAGGAAATTGGCAGCATAAGTCCTTGTGCAATCTGCCCCTTTAGCTTGATGGTTCTGATGCGGGCGCCAAACTTTCCCTCCCAATTCATGAATTGCTTTGAAAGAAAAGAAAAGCGACTATCACTTGCATTAACAAACGAGTCTATTTCAAAATAAACTCCAAAATCACCCACATTGAATTCTCCTTTTTTTGTTATGCATTGCCAACCATCAACTTGGGTTTTAACAATTAAGTCGGCACCCTCAATAGGCTGAATATTGCGTACGTGGCGCACACTAGCAAGTACTCTCATTTTTACTCCTGCATTAATAACTGTTTGGATGTGGCAATTATAACATGTAAAACATAATTTGGTTAAATTATTTTATCTAGAGATTTAAAATAGACTTTTGGTTGCAATTAGGTGACAAAATTTGTGTTAAAAATTCTTTTACTTTTTACTTTACCCGGTACATCATGATTAATCATGATGATTGGTTTGTTGCTGGCTATCTTTCAGAAAATCAACAATTTTAAAATTATGTTTCACTGTGTCTCTAAAGGTAGTGATGAAGATTTCATTATTTTGAAATTCAGTGAAAAACCCTATTTCAGTCAGTTGCTCTAGCAACTGCATGTTTTCTAAAATTGTAGTATGTATTTTTGCATTTAAGCCCAAATTTTTATCTGACAAAACCTCTATATAGGTTTTTATAATTTGATTGCTGCTAGATATTAAATCTTGCACAAGATATAGATTGTCTATGTAATTGTCATTTTTTTCTGTAGTCATTTTGTCTCTAATTTTTAGATTTTTCTTGGTTGTGCCAAGTTATTCTAGTATTCTATTAACAAAAAAACACCATGTCAATAATTGGTATTATTAACTTACATGTAATATGTTGTTTGGTATATTTTTTAGTCTTGGTGTTGCCTTATTGCAACTTGGGAGTATTTGTCTCTTGTGTGGTTTATTTTTAAATGTTATTATCTTAAACTTAAATAACCTAAGAAGGGTAAAAATGACTTCAATCAGAATCATCCCTGTTGTTACCTGCATTGTTTCTGCAATCTCCCTTGCTGGATGTGGTGGTGGAACCACAGGGCCATTAATTGCCCCACCAATAGATGACCCTATCCCTGCCCCCCCACCACCTGCTCCTGCCCCTCCATCACCTGCTCCTCCGGCAACTATTGAATCTTATTTAGCCCCAGAGTCTGTTAAGGTGCGTGTTGGAATTGTGGACTCTGGTGTTAGAGTAAATCACTTTAGAATTGCGGACTCAATTGCAGAAACACATATTTCATCTGATGCTACAAGTATTGTGGATGATATTGTGCATGGAACCCCTGTGGCACAAATTATTGCAGATAACACCAGGAATGAGAGATTGTTTGTTTCAAAGGCAACTTCTAGAGCTGGGCAATTGTCATTTATTGATATCTTTGAATCTACTCAATGGCTAAACACAAGGGGGGTTAGGGTCATCAACTATAGCCTATCCCCACTTTATTTTTTTAGCCCCTTGTTTCAGGAAAACAGATTGCATGACACAGTTTCTGTAATTTCTGCAGGAAACCACATGCTAACCCCTCCTAATGTCGGGAATATTACTGTAGCTATTGGCACTAACCCATCGGCTTTTGATGTCGCTGGTCTTATGGATAACACTCTTATTGTGGGGGCTCTTGATTTAAATAATAATTTAGCCTCCTACTCATATATACCTGGTGGCAGAACGGATGTGCAGAATAGATTTTTGGTTGCTAATGCTCCCGCAACAGTTCATGATGTAAATTCAACAAGGGAAAACCCAATCACCGGGTTGTTTTATGGCACTTCTGCAACTGCACCTGTTGTAACTGCCGCTGTGGTCAATTTGTTAGCCAGGTGGCCCGCATTAACGGGCAAACAGGTGACTGATTTAATTTTGAACAACACCGATAGAAGCTTCACAAACCTGTATTCTGTTAATAGTTGTGGTGTGTCTCAAAACTTGAATTGTGGTCTCTACAATTTTGGTCAAGGGAAACTTGACATGTTTGCTGCCATCAGACCATTGGGGCCTGTTTCAGTGGCAATGTCTTCCACTGTTGAAGGCCCCTCTGTTGCTTTTGTAGACTCAAGTATTGTCTTGCCTTTGGCTTTTGGCGATGCTGCAAGAAATTTGAATGTAAGCACTGCTGTCTTTGACTCCATTGGAAGAGATTATCAGGTTGACATTAAGCATATAGTGAATAATCAGAAAGCTACAAATATTACACAGGTATTTTCCAATAAAATCCATCAGCAACACCAAAACTACTCAAGCCCAAATGTTAACATGAGTCTTGGCTTTTCTGGGGGTGTGATGAAATACAGCAACTTTAATTTTAAAAGCAATAACTTAAGCCTCAGTTTTGCTCAGAACAACAATATTCAAAATACAGTTGATACCTCTATTGGTAACTTCCTGTCTTTTAACTCCAATAGCATACTGGAAAACTATCATAACATGAATCAATTTGGCTTTGGCTTAAATGTGGCACCAACAGTTAAATTTTATGTAAAAACCACCAGGGCATCATTGGATACCAATAATACCAGTATTACCCCTAGTGCTGCCAACCAACAAGAGATCGGTATTGATTTAAATGTGTCACAGAATTCTACACTAACTGTTGGCTACAGAGTTACACGTGAGAATAATAGCATGCTTGGACTTGTTGGCAGGGGCGCCCTTAACCTCAATGGAAGCACAAACAGTGCACTACGGCTTCACTTGGTGAACCAGCATGGCAATGGTTGGTCTAGTTTTGGCATGGTGCAAAAAGGCACCAAAGAAACATATGGTAATGGATTGCTATCAAGCATATCTGATGCAAGAACCTCTGAATTTGCTGGTGGTCTATCATGGCAAGGTCAAAATCAAAGATTTAGCTTTTTGGTGGCACAACCACTGCGTGTGGATTCTGCCAAGGCTAACTTTAATGTAGCCACAGGACGCACCATAAATGGGGATGTCATGCGCAGCAATGTTGTTGCCCACTTGCAACCAAGTGGTCGGCACATAAACTTTGAGGCCTCTTTTGAGCAACAGTTAGGTAAAAACCATAGTTTTAATCTCCACACCATTTATGCAAGAGATCAAGGACATGTGAGTGGAAATAATAATTTGTTCATTGGTGGCATATATAGGGCAAGTTGGTAAAACTAAATGGCGTATAAACTGGTTGGCCAAATTGGGAAGCTACATTTTTTTATTTAGCTAAAAAACAACTTTACTTCCCTCCTGTTCTTGTATTACAATTGAACCACAAATTAACCATGGAGAATAATATGTTAAAAGCAACAAAACTACAGACCCTATTAGAGCACTTGAGGTCTCTTGAAAATGAACAAAGTAAATTTATAGACTCAATCCCATCTGAGGTAAATACAGTTTTTTTTGACAACACTTATGTTTCCTGTTTGCACAAGCAAGTTAGTCAATTAATTGAGTTTTCCTTTGATGGGTTGGCAGAGGATGTTAATTACTTCTTATATGAGCCCTACCCTCAAAAAATACAAACCACACAGGCAGGGGAGGTGAAAAATTACTCAATAAATTCTGCTGCAGATTTTATTGAGTATCTAGTTGATATGGGTCAAGTAGAGGATGATAGAGATTGTGCTACTGCAAGAAAGTCAAATGCATAAGCCTCACTGTGATAAACACTTAAAAATAGCCAAGTATTGGACTTGGCTTGGTCTTGCCACACTTGCATTTGGCGGGTTACTATTTGTTGTCTTTTATGGTCACTTATTGTTAGGGCTTTTAGCCATCTTTTTGATGGTACTTGGCCTGCTTGTTTTTTCAACTAGTTACCAAAAAATAAAAATACAACGAATAAGAGACATCACACAGAACTACTTGCGTGATATAAGCACCCCAAAGTAGGGCATTTTTTCTGTGCCCCACCAACCAATAATACAGCAGCAAAAACCCTAATTTTTGTTGCTAAAATTATTTTCTCTGATAAGATATGTTAATGCCAACAGTTTGGGATATATATGTCATATGAAATAATAGTTAAACCCTATTTCAACAACACAGTAACAGAGCCCTTTAATCAAGACTCATGGCTTATTGTCACAACAGAGTCAGAGACAGAAGATGTGCACTTTTCCTACATAAGTAAAGAGCAGGTTTTAAAGGAAGGATTTGAGAGCATTGGGGATTTTGTTGAGGTGTTTTTGGAACATTACCCTTACTCACAGAAATACACTGAACAAACCATAATGGGAAAGGGTGGTGTTTATACAGAGGTTAAGACATGCAGTGAATTGGTGGAGGATTTTGATGATCATAGTGGAAACACATCCACCATTGGACAAAGTTATGCTTTTGTAATTGAGGCTTATAGTGGGGGGATTGGAGTAGAGGATCTAGAAAAGTTAAGGAAGAATATAATCAGAGAATCCAATATGGCAATCAATGAATCACAAGCAGGGCTGCTAGAACTTTCAGAATATAAAAAAGATCCATATGGGTATTACGGAGTAAACAGAAGGGATTTTTAATCTAAAAATTAAACTATGACTATGCATGAAAAGCATAGGGAATAAATATTTTTCTCTTAAGTGACAATTAAGCAACAATAAAAATTAGTTTAAAATAAAATAGCATTACAGTTGAATTAATCCTTGAGAAAAAAACAAACTTCATATATAATACACCTATGTTCAACAATAAGTCTGCAGGTGGCAGAAGTCAAAATGTAAAACAGTATTCAAATCTAAACCCAAATAACCTATACCATTTTATGGTCAACAAAACTATAGCTACCCAATAAATTAGGTTTTTTTATTGGTGATTTATGTGGTTAGCCCAATAGTTTTTTCACTAATATCAATCCAATATGTAATTTTAGGAATTAAACGAAAATGTCGAAATATCAAACCGCAAGCAAACAAAAAGCAGAGAAAGCAGAGATGAGGGTTCTCTCCAAAGAGGATTACAACAAAAAAGTTACCATTGCAATGGCGCATAATGAGTATTTCAACCACATGTCTCGTCAAGAAGCACTGCGAAAGGCTCATTATGAGGTTGCACAAGAATATTTAATGGATGGTGGAGAAGGCTAGACTGCTCTAGCAACTAGTATCGAGGTCATCACGCATTCGGCGTGCTGGTTTTTCGGCGGAAGATTTTCGAGAAAAGGAAGCAAAATGGACACGGAAACTTTGGCGATTGTTTTTTACACGGCAATCGTCTGCATTGCGGCAGGCGTTCTGGTTTTCCTGGACTATGAAAATAGCCCAGAGGATGACGAAGACCAAGCGGCGGGAGAGATACCTGATCGCGACTGGCGGGCGTACGAGACTCCCCCCTGGTACCGCAAGCGGCGAGAAGGGGGGCGGGCGCAGCCCGCTTTCTTGGTCGCCATCTTGGTGGCTGCGGCTGTTGGTCTGCTCAGCGGCTGCGCTGCCCCCTCCGGGGCTTTGCAGCCCTCGGGGACGGTATTCGAGCGCAGCGAACACCTGCGTGAGGGTCGCGTCATCGAGGGGGTGGTTCTCAGTGTTCGCCCCGTGCAGGTTGCGGTTTCGCCGCAGGAGCGCGGAACGGTCACCGGCGCAGGCGCGGCGATTGGGGCCATTGCCGGGATTGCCATCGGCGGAAGTGACGCCGGTGCTCGCGCCGCACTTGGCATCCTGGGCGCCTTGGCCGGCGGTACAGTGGCCAACGCGGCAAGCCAGGAAACTGGCGTGCGCAAGGCCCATGAGATCGTGGTTCGCACCGAGGGTGGGCGGCGAATCATGGTTGTGCAACAGGGAGCGACTCCCGTTGTTGGCGCCAAGGTCTGGGTAACCGGGCTAGGGCGCAACACGAGGGTTGTGCCACAGTAATCACACCCCCCCCATGCAATGCATGGGGGGGGTGGTTCACAGAAGGAAAGAAATGAAGGCAAAACAATATACCGCAACGGCGCAGCAAGTGTTCCGAATTTTTGGCCCTGGCGACCTGTACGCCACAGCCTCAGACATCGACGAGGCGCTGCCATCGAAGATTGTCGGGCTGCTCAAGGGCTACAGTTCGCGCATCGTCCGTCGGGAGTTTCCGGCGCTGGCAAAGCGCACAGGCCGCGATCAACTGTGGACCAGCGCGTACTACGTCGGCACCGCCGGGCAAGTCAGCGCCGAAACCATCCGGCGCTACATCACACAATGCCAAGGACAGTAGCGGCCTGTCAGCCGCCCGCCTCTCATCCCCCGGCTAAAGCCCAGGGGAATTCCCGGCGGCTTTTTAAGGCACTTGTTGATGTTTGTATATGAGTGGGGTTATATTGGTTGGCTACTCTAACTAAGTTAACCTCACTTTCTTTTTTGAAGAATTTAATAAAAATATAATAACAACAATATAACAATAATATAATAACAATATAATTGCCACTAACTTTATTCTTGACAGTCTTTATTTTTTATATATTTTTACAATAGTGCCTCTGCAATTAAGTGGTATTATTGTAAAAATATGGTTTCTATAGGAAAATAATGAAAGCCAATCCAACCACAATTTCTCTGTCCATTGGTCTTGCTACTCTTTTAATTGGTGGTGGCACCTATGGTCTCTTGCTTGTGCAAAAAAATGCCATTCACTCCAATATGCAGCAATTGGCAGTCAGCCTTAGTCACCATCTTGGCAATGGTGAAGACCCTGGGTTTATTTTAAAACATGACCCCAGTCTATTTAAATCTTCTGGTATACTATCTTTTAATAGTGAAACACAGCCACATAGTAATTTTTCAATAATTTACAATATACAACATCCATTCTTTTCTTTGTTAAATAACAGTTATTTAATCAATGGTGAGGTTGTTGCCTCGGAAAAAATGAGTCGCATCGTTAAAGCCAAAGCTGGCCCACTTTTCTCATTTCATGGAACTGCTACTAGAAATGGCAACTTTGAGATAGATTATCTGAGTGAAGGTATAACAGTTTTAAGCCAGGAAAATTTTAAAATGGAGGCAGTTGTTGCTGACATCAGTGGTGAAATTTTAAAAACCACAGACCGGTTTTTATTGACCTACAGGGCAGCAAGTGGAGAATTGGCAGCAACACAAACCACACCACACATTAGGTATAATAATGCCACACTCTCGCTATTGAGGCGGGACTTAAAGAATGAGTCATTTGCTTTTAGCTTTAATATTTCTGAGATGAACTCGCGCCTTTTTGCTGCTAAAGATACTTTTTTTAATATGAACTTGACTCCAAATAATAACACCTATAATCTAGAAGGTAGCCTTGGCATTAAAAGAATGAACACACAAACCACACAAGGCATAAATGCAGAAGTCACATACTCTATCAATAATATACCAAGGCAACGAATACAAGAAATAAACACTTTGATTGAGCAAAACCAACAATATTTTTTGCCTACTGGTAGCACACTAGACACCAATCCTGAATTAGAAAAGCAGGTTGGTGTCACCATTCTTGGTGCCATAAAGGAAGGTGCACAGATTAATATAAGTGATTTGTCTATCAACAGCCCTGCAAGCAGGCTAAAATTAGATTTTAATTTTGAGTCTCCAAAAACTGATGATAATACAAACTACAGTCTTGAGCGGCATGCTACGGCCTCATTTAACCTTAATGTGGTGGGCACAAAAGTCCCATTAATTTCATTATTCATTGCCAACTCATTTAATAGCGCTGACTTACGCTCAGTTATCCCCTCTGGTCAAGAAATTAGGCTAAATCTTGACCACAAGGGGTTAACCACTCTTGTAAATTTAAGACCTTCAAACTCCACACTCATACGTTCTACTCTTGAAAATCTTGATAAAAGATTGGGTCTTCCTGCCACAACAAAACATTAATATAATGTTTATATCAATTTTTAAACCCATAAATTAAAATTAAAACCATGAGTAAACCTTCTGTATTTTTTTCATCTGACCACCATTTTTTTCATGCAAACATTATTAAATATGCAAATCGTCCATTTGCAGATATTGAAGAAATGAATTTTGAATTAATTTCAAGACACAACAAGGCTGTCTCCAATAATGATGCCATATATTTTATTGGAGATTTTTGTTTTTCAACTAATATTTCTGTTATAACTAATATCATTAGGCAACTTAATGGCGAAAAACACTTTATTTGTGGCAACCATGATGGAATTATGCAACATGGTGAAATAAAACGGCTTTTTAAGACCTTTTCTACATCACCACATAAGGAAATAAATATTCAGGATGAATTAGAGCCTAGTGGTAAAAAATCTATCACATTATGCCACTATGCCATGCGTGTTTGGAATAAATCACATTATGGTGCCTACCATCTTTATGGACACAGCCATGGCAACCTTCCAGATGACCCAAACTCTCTCAGTCTTGATATTGGCGTGGATTGCTTTAATTATGCCCCCATATCTTACACACAAATAAAGCAACTTATGAAGGCTAAAACCTGGACACCACATATCAGAGAAAAAGATACCCATAGCCACAAAGCCATCCCTGTCTAGCCACCTATATGAATGGCAGCATTATATAATTGCTGCTCAAACAAAAACCTGAAGCAGAGGGGTTTTTGTTTTGTGCTAAAAATTTTGGCTTTATTATTTTCTATAATATAAAAACTATATAGTATTTTCCATTAACACAAAACACCTCTTATTTCAAGAGACTGCATGAGTTCAATTAGATAAAAATTGATTCAAACCTTTATTGCCATAGGGTGCACATGGTTTTTTGCCGGGTTTGGTTTTAGGCTTGTATTTAATTGTTTGTACAATTGATGGACATCAATGGCTTGCTCTAAAAATTCTATACTGATATTAGCCCAATATGGGAGCATGTTATTTTTTTCTATTTTTGAGTCTTTAAAAATATCATGTGTTGCTGTTAGCTTTCTCGGTTGCCAATCAGACAAGTCATGTTCCATTATGGACAGGTAAAACATGTCACTCATATTAGTTACATTAGATACATCCCACTTGGAAATGTTTTGATTGAACCCTGCCCTATAAAACATTTGTCTCATATCAGTTACATTAGATACATTCCAATTTGTAATGTCTTGATTGAATTTGGAACTAAAAAACATAGATGTCATACCTGTTACTTTTGAAACATTCCATCTTGATATATCTTGATTGAAAGTAGATTTATAAAACATTCCTATCATGTTAGTTACTTTTGAAACATCCCAATTAGATATATCTTGGTCAAAAACTGACTCACCAAACATGAAAGCCATACTTTCCATACCTGACACATTCCATGTAGATATGTTTTGATTAAATTTAGATTGGTAGAACATGTAGTCTGCATATTCGACATTAGACACATCCCACTTTGATATATCTTTGTTAAATTCAGATTTGTGAAACATCCACTTCATTTGTCTAACTTTTGATACATTCCAACCAGATATATCTTGATTAAACACAGAATTAGAGAACACTGAATTCATATCAGTTACATTAGACGTGTCCCATTGGGAAATATCTTGGTTAAAAACACTGTTTGAAAACATACTGTTCATACTGGTTGCGCTTGAAGTATCCCATTGGCTTATGTCTCCATCAAATAAAGACCTGGAAAACATTTTTTCCATATTTGTTACTCTTGTAGTATTCCACAGGGATATGTCTCCATTGAATCTTGAGTTGCAAAACAAATATGACATATCAGTTACTTTGGACACATCAATATGGTTTAAATCACAATTATTTCCATTTAGTCTTACTTCCTGGCTAATAATCCGTTTTAAATGGTTTTTGTTTTCTGCTATTATTTTTGTTTTCATAACTTATTAAGGTAATGTTTTTTCTTTATTATTTTTACATCATATAATATATATATTATGATTTTCTCTCTGTAAACACAAGAGCACTTCTCTAAGTATTGGCTGTGTGGAAAAATTGTCATGCAAAAAACAGATTTAAAGTGTGGGCAATAAAATTACTTGATATCATTAAATGCTACACTAGTAGGTAATGGACTAATCATTAACATATAACTCAAAACAGCACAAATTCAGCACCAATTGCTAAATAATTCTTTTTCAGAATAAAAAACACTGAACAAGACTATAGTTTTAACTTTCCTGTTTTTTTAATTTGGTCTAGTGGCCTTGTATTTAATTTCAGACCCAATAAGTCATTTTTAATGGTGTTAAAAATATCTTTTACAACATTGGCGTCAATTGCCTCATGTGTTCTTCTTTTACATTTTCTTATAATGAATACATTATCAATTTCATTTGGATTGACAGTTTCATTTTCTGATAAATCCCATGTTTCCGATACAACATAAAACTTTCCTTTAGGATTTCCACTTTTTATTCTTTTTGCAGTGTTAATGCTTCCTTCTAACATTGTTTTGTCAATATATGTTTTGCACTCAATGGAAATCAATGGTATTTGCAAAATCAATCCATCACTTGATATCTCTTTTTCTGTATATATGGAGAAATCTTGGTTTTTTGTTTTTTGTGCTAAATTTGTAATTGCCAAGTTATTTTCATCTATGCTTACCTCAATATTCATTTCTGAATAAGCTTTTACTGGACCACATTTTATGTTATGTAAATTTCTCATTAGTGGTGATAAAAGAAAGCCCATAAATTCTTCTAAAATTGTCGGCTCATATTTTGACTGAGATGTGAAATAAGGACCACCCTCACCATTATTCATGTTATATGCAGCATCTTTGTATTTTTGCAACACATTAACCATTTGCACCTGTAAGTCTTCTAATCTTTCTCCCCCCATACACAACACCAGGCTATCTGTTTTGGTTCTAAACTCAATATACGGCTCAATAAATAACCTTATGTCTTCCACTGTTTTAAATGAAGCACTTTTTTCACCACAAATTGTGTTTTGTAGCTTCTTTATTAAATTATCCTTGTGAACATCAAAATTATTATTTTTAAATTTCTGCAGTTGTGCTAAATATAATAAGCTTGCTTTTTTTACTTCATCATTCATTGGTAATCCCATTTAAGCCTCATACTCTAAAGTAACTCTAAAATAACTCTAAATTTTTTTCTGAAAAATTTAACAAGCGTTCATTAATTATGTCAAAATATTTCTTGTCCTTTTCATAACCAATATAATTTCTATTTGTACGTTTACAGGCTATTGCTGTTGTGCCAGACCCCATGCAATTATCTAGGACAACATCATTTTCATCTGTGTAGGTTTTAATTAGATACTCAAATAAGGCTATTGGTTTTTGTGTTGGGTGATACACTCTTCCCTCACTCTCGGCAGTCTTAAAATATTGAACAGTTCTTGGGTATCTGAGTCCATCTTTGTTTTCAACTAGAATCTCCTTTTGTTCCCCATATACATCAGTTGGTCTATGTGCTATACCTTTGTAATATGGTTTGCCAAGAACCATTTGTGGATTGTACTTGGTCTGTTTTTTTGCAAACACCAATACATCCTCATGAGCCACTAATGGTCTTCTTTTTGAGTTTAAATATCCAGTGGCTTTGCTTTTTTCCCACACCCAACTGTATTTGAATAATTCAATATTGCTACTAATTAATAGAGATGTGAATGGCTGTGCAGAAGTCAGAACGATAGCCCCATTATCTTTAATGATTCGCTCATACTGTTCCCATAGATCTTTGAATGGTATAATGACATCCCACTTACACTGGGTTGTTCCATATGGCAAATCACATAAAATCATGTCAATTGATTTTGGCTGCAAGCTGCTCATCCCAATAATACAGTCCATATTGTGGACTGTATTTAAAGCTAAATCACTGCACTTGTTCATAAAATCTCCTAAAAGCAACCCTGAATTTTAACACTGTTCTTTTCCCTGTTCACATGTAAACATAACCATAAGATAGATAGCTAGCTAGCTGCTCCTCTGTGCTTTACCATAAATTTTGCAGTCAAAATAGAACAACTACACTGTTTGTTTGCAATATAAATTATACCATAGTTGTGATATGAAATATAGTATGGTTATATTATAAATGTAGATTAAACAACAAAAATTTATTTAGCTAACTTTTTTTATTGTGAGACAACATACCATTGTTTTAGTATTAATGTTTATTTTCTGTTCATCTTAACGGATTCATCACCTGCTCCAATTATTGCAATTTGGTGGTTATTTGCAACCACATAAAAAGATTTCTCTTTAATCATTTTTTTTAACAGCAACAGGTCTATGTCTTGTTCGTTTTGCACATGCTGCTCTTTTTTTTTGTTTAACCAAAATATTTTATCCACTAGATAAGTTAATCTATCTTTTTGCTTATTGATTTCTATTAAAATTTTTTGTGGCATAACTTTTTGAATTTCCAATGCACCCTTTTTTAAATTTGGGTGATTGCTAACCCAGATTTTACCATTAGAGCTATCTATTGTTACCACTTCCATACTTGCTATTGTGTTGTCACCAATTCCAACAATACATGGCTTCTTCATCATGCGGGCTAGAATTGCTGCATGAGATGTGACTCCTCCATGCTCTGTAATTATGGCATCACACTTGGATAATATCATACTATGTTCTGGTAGTGCTTGTCGTGTTAAAAAAATTAATTTTTGGTTTGGATTCTTGTTTTTTATATCCTCATAATCTTCTTCATTTCGGATGATTATGCCGGTTATTGCACCACCATTGACTGGCAAACCAGCATAGTCATTTATGACTCCATTGTTGGCAGAGATTGCCCCATATGTTTGCTCGATTTGGTCAACACAGGAAAAATCTCCCTCTGTAAATATGTTTGGTTTTTGATATTTTCTGTATGTCTCAATTTTGCTCCCTAATGACTGCTCTGCACTTCTCCTTTGTAAAAAATAAACCTTGCCATCTTCTACTGTTATTTCTATGTCTTGTACTCTCTTATATTTTTTTTCAAAAAATTTTGAAACTCCATAAATGGTATTGTACAATTGCTTGTCTGTTAGTAGAAGGTCATCTATCTTTTTTGGTGTTTGTAGACCACCTACAATATCCTCCCCTTGTGATTTTCTAATATACTCTCCCTGAATTTTAGAGTCAGCACTTTCACAATTGCTACTAAATACAACTGCCGAAAGTGAGTTTTCACTTTTATTCCCATAGACCATATGTTGGATAATGCAGTCTGTACCAATATCATGTTGTATTTGATTTAAATTTCGCCAAGCTATTGCCCTAGGGTTATTCCAAGAGCCAATTACCGCCTCTATTGAGGCATAAATCTGCTGCCATTTATTAAGAGGGAAAACCAGGTTTTCATTAAATCTCCAGTTGTGTTTTTTTAGCAGCCCTTTGAAAGTTTTTAAATTTTCTTCCATAGTTGTTTTAAACCCAAATTTTATGCCAAAAACAGCATCAGAGAATTGTCTCATAAAAATTCCTGCATTTTCATCTATCAATCTTTTGTCATACTTTTTGCATAAGATATCATAATTGCTGTCGTCTATCCCAACATTTAATATAGTGTTCATTATCCCCGGCATAGATTTTATTGAACCGGATCTAACTGAAACTAAATTGTCACTCATAAACTGGAGTAGTTCCTCCTTTCTTCTCTCTGTGCATTCCAAAAAAAACCCTTTTCTTACATAATATTGCCTTGTTGATAAAGAATGAATAATCATTGCTTCTGGCACATTGAGCCCCATTTGATTCATTTCAATTAAACTTTTTGCTTTGCCACTTAGCTTTCCCATTTGCTTTATGTTTTTTACACCACTATGTTTTCCAATCCTAAACATAAGAAAGTTTTTTTGTTTTTCTTTTATTATTGAAAAGTTATTAAATATTTGTTCAGTTATTTCTATTTCTTTTAAAATATTGTTTTTTTCAAATTGAGTTGAAACCTTTCCTTCTATATATTTGTTGAAATCTACATTTTGACCATACACATGTGGAATTGAATTAAAAAAATTATATAGACTAAAAATTTTCTGCCCAATAACCCTGTTGTGGTTTATGTGGGCTACAAGATTATTGCCTAGCTCATTATCGGTTTTTAAAATAAACTTTTTAATATCCAACATAGACTGCAAATTTGCCTTAAACCTGGCAGCAAAACCATGCTCTAATTTTAGAGACCCAATATACTCACTTATTAAAGAAAAATTGCAATTTTCTAACATTTCCTCAAATTGAACCCCAATAAATCCCAATATGTTTCCACTATTTTTCAATGATAAAATGGTATTTTTAAGTGATAAATGCACTTTTTCATAACTTTCCGATGGAAAATTAAATCTTAGCTTTTGCCTATCTTCATTTGGGTTTTTAAAAATTATTTCTTTATCAAAAAAATTACCAGAGTTATGCTCCAAACTTATTGCCTGGTCTATAAACAGTTTTGTATTTATTTTTCCACGAGCAAATAACAATACATGCTCCAATATATCAATCCACAATTTACCACCATAGCTTTTATAGAAGCTGCTTTCTTCTTTTATTACTGTCTTCATACAGGATAAAAAATCTTCTATTTTTATATCTTCAAAATGCAGTAAAAAATTATCTTCAATAAACATGTTCATCCCATTTGCACTACTTAATAAAGGCATTAGCCCTTTAAAATAAAATGATTTTTCCACAAACAGTTGGATACATCTATCTTCAATATTGGGATTGTCATTTTTTATTTTTTTTGATACTTCACTTTTGTGCTTCTCTACAAATTTTTCAAATTCTCTCTCTGTGATGTCTATGTTAATATTTGCCCAAGATTCATATTTTAGAAAGTTTTGTTTTTCTTTTAAATATTTCTGATAGTAAGGACTATTGATGGTGCTATTTTTCTCAACCTTATGTTGCTTGCATAAATACATTAGCCCCTGTGTGTTTTCAAATGTATGTGAGTTTAACATCTCAGCAAAACAGACCACCAAAGAGTAATGTAATATATCTTTTGAAAAACCCTCTATGAAGCATGCCTGCTCCTCATAAAGAAGCTGCTCCTTGTCATTTAAGAGTAATTCACTTTTTATAGAAAATTCATCATATAAGTAAAATCTCAGAATTGAGATGTTTAAATCTGACATGTTTGATTTATGTGAGTTTTTTGTGCTCCCAACATAGAATTCTTTACTTAATTCACAGAGACTAGTTTGTGAAAAATCTAAGTTATCCTCAAAATCCTTATACTTTTTTAAAAAAAAATGACTAGAATTGTGCGGCATGGTCATTAAACCTTGTGGGATTTTACTAAGCTGTTTTGACTTTTGACTTTTATTTGATTTTCTGCCATGCAATAGTTGAATATTTTTTTTATGGTATCAGCTAATGTGTAGCTGGCTTGTGATTTCATGTCTGCACTTGCCAAATAGGTGCGCATTAAAAACTCTTTATGCTCTGAAATCTTAACAAAGAAATTAGATAAACGAAAGTCCTCCCCGTCAGGGGATAGCACAAAAATGGTTCTGTCATGCAATAATATGCTTTTGTTTTTGCAATTTTCTTTTAAAAATGCAAATATTTCTTCTTGTAGCTCATCTTCAAACTTTAATGCTGCTTCTAAATTCAACTTTGTAAATGGATGGGTTTTTGTTTTTTTTAAATTTAAAAATAATTCAACTATATTAATTTTGAATTTTTCAGCAAACACAAAGCTTTCTATGCAGAAATCTTCTTTATTTTCTATATTAAATTTATCTTTTAGCTCAACATCTATCCATTCTCTAAAATGAATGTTTGAACGGTATATCTTTGAACTCAATAGCTTCTCTTGAAATTCCTTGCCATTTATTTTATCATCTAATTTCAACAAGATTAATTGCTTTATTTGTTTGTTTATTGACCCCAAATAGCATTCTATGGCTTCAAACTTTGGCTCTTTAGAGTTTTTTACATACATTTTTACCAATTCATTTCTTAATGTACACCCATAGTCAAATGATAAAGCTAATTTATCATTGAACTTAAGCAGTGCATCTTCTAAATGATTCACCATTGAATGGTCTAATTTCATAATCTCCCTTACAAAACTCAAATAATAGCATGTTATTTGGGAGTTTAGGAAATCTATTTCAGTTGCCTCATCTATCCAAGCAAATAAAAAATGTCCCATATTGCTTAAAACAACTTTTTGCTCTAACCCTGCATTCTCTATTTCTTTATGGCTTGGTGACAGGTTTGAAAATGGATCTTCAGGCTCTTCTAGTGCCTCAATGCTTGCCTTTAATTCTGGTTGGTTTGTCTTAATAAAATCAAAAACATCTTGTCTTGATTTATCTGTACAGTATCTAAACAGTAAATACAATTCACTGCAGCCTAATTTAATATTTTTATTGTTTGTCATTTGCTATTTGTTATTTATTAGTCATTAGTGTACCATTAGATTGCATAAAAACAATAGCCTGATAACACCATAACTGAATAATCCTCAACATAGGTCCCTTGTAAAATTTAAATATAAAGCAATTATGCCTTCTTGTTCCATTTCTTGTTGTGTATTTGTTATAATTTTATACAGTTATTTCTTAAAGGCTTATTTGCTGTTGGTGTAATTAAATTTTCATCTTGTCCCAAGCACGGAGACCTCGGCCTTCAGGCCGGGGAGGAAGTGCCTGCCTCCAGCGGTGTGCGTTGAGATTCGATATAGCGACGCAGCACCGCAATAGGTGCGCCACCCACCGATGCAACAAAATAGCTTGCCGAC
>Ga0209316_100287_pt1 | contig 17884 bp, 14 predicted proteins | sample 3C3metaG_FD_184150 | JGI IMG/M metagenome (GOLD analysis project Ga0209316, IMG submission 184150) | Freshwater bacterial and archeal communities from Indian Creek, Illinois, USA - 3C3 metaG (SPAdes) (version 3) | ecosystem: Environmental > Aquatic > Freshwater > Unclassified | place: USA: Indian... | reverse complement strand
CAATGCCGGCCTCCAACGATTCACGGATGTCGTAATTGAACAAAGCTTTTCTATTAGTGGCAAAAGCGGTCATAATATGTCTATAATCATAATTAATGATAGAGATAATTGTAAACATCATCGCTAAGGCGACTGGAGAAATAGAACCGAAGGTTACAGAGCCCGAAGATTCTAAATTTGGTCATTATTCCACTAATTTAGCAATGATTCGCGCGGGACTTAAAGAAACTATTCCACAAGAAGAAGCTAAGCAAATTAGGGAAAGCATTATCCAAACAGCGCCAGAAGGATTTTTTGAAAAAATTGAGATAGCGGGACCAGGGTTTATTAATTTTTTTCTTTCTCAAAAAACAATAAGCGAAGAAATAAAAAAGATTTTTATAAAAAAAGATAAATACGGCGCTAGGACTACCGGGAAGGGAAAGACTATAATTATAGATTATTCCGCGCCAAATATAGCAAAACCAATGTCTGTTGGACACTTGCGTTCAACGGTAATAGGGGCGGCGCTTATTAATTTACTGCAATTTCAAGGATATAAAGTAGTAAGCGATAATCATCTTGGAGATTGGGGGACACAATTCGGAGCGATTATTTACGCTTATAAACACTGGGCAGATAGCCAAGAATTCAAAAAAGATGCAGTGGGACACTTAGTGTCGCTCTATGTTAGGTTTCATAAAGAGGCGCATGAAAATGAAGCGTTAATGGATGCTGCAAGAGCAGAAACGGCAAAATTGCAAAAAAGAGATAAAGAGAACACCAAGCTTTGGAAATTTTTTGTAAAAGAAAGCCTTAAAGAGTTTGATAAAATTTATAAGCGACTCGGAATAGATTTTAGTGTTACGCTTGGTGAAAGTTTTTATCAGCCGATGCTTTTAGAGCTAGTGCAAGACGCCTTAAAGTCAGGGGTTGCGCGAAAAGACGAGGGCGCTATAAAGATTTTTTTTGATGACGAAAAGTTGCCACCATATGTAATAGAAAAATCGGATGGCTCGCATCTTTATACAACAACTGACCTTGCGACTATAAAATACAGGGTAAATAAATGGAATCCTGTAAAGATTCTTTATGTTGTAGCAAATGAACAAGCATTGCATTTTGCCCAACTTTTTGAAGCGACGCGATTGCTTGGCATAGCGCCAGGTGTTGATTTACAACATATAAAATTTGGTATGATGCTTGGAGACTCGGGTAAAAAGTTTTCTACTCGTAAAGGAGAGTTTATAAAATTAGAAGATTTGTTAAATAAGGCAAAGGCGGTGGCGACAGATATTAGTCCGCCTTCAGCGGAAGAAGTGGGGATTGGAGCAATAAAATATTATGATTTATCTCATCATCGGTTAAGCGATATTATTTTTGATTGGGACGCTATGTTAAATCTTAAAGGCAATTCAGCGCCTTATATTCAATATTCTTACGCACGACTTGTTAGTGTTGTGGCAAAGGCTCGAGGGCTAAAACCAAAGTTTAAAATAGAGCTTCTTACCAACAAAGCGGAAACAAGAGTTTTAGAATCTCTAATTTGTTTTTCTGACACCGTTGCTTACGCGGCATCACAATATGAGCCAAATTATTTAGCAAGCTATCTTTTCCGCACGGCAAATGCTCTAAACGCGTTTTATGAAACATCGCCCATCATAACTGCGGAAAAAGAAATAGCAGAATCAAGACTGGCCCTAGCTGTGGCTGGAGCTATAGTGTTAAAAAATGGACTTTCTCTTTTAGGTATTAAATTACCAAAGAAGATGTAGTGAGTAATGGAGGTGATAATGAGCTAAATAGGTAGTATTTAATTAGAACGCTTAAAAATACTTGGCGAAAAGCTATTTTTTTGTTATTTTATCAAAAGAGCGAGGGGCTATAGTTCAGCGGCAGAACGACGGTCTCCAAAACCGTTAACCAAGGTTCGAATCCTTGTAGCCCCGCAATGATTAAAAAACCAAAGACCAAAAACCAAAACTACAAACTAAAAACCGACAACCAATAAAGACCAAGGGCTAAGTAAAAATTACAAATCACAAACTACAAGCAGTTGAAAAATAATTAAATTATTTGTTACAATTAAATTGCGCTTATTAAATAAGCCGCGGTAGCTCAGTGGTAGAGCAGACGCCTGAAGAGCGTCGTGTCGGGGGTCCGATTCCCTCTCGCGGCACATTCTTGCAAAAACACCTTAATTGCAATTAAGGTGTTTTGTTATTAGTATTTTAGAGATCTTTTAGCCCTTGTAGTTCAATGGATAGAACAGCACACTCCTAACGTGCTAATAGAGGTTCGATTCCTCTCGAGGGCACCTTAAACGAACTAAATGATTTTGAAGAAGATAAGGAGTGGGCGTTGCGAAGCAACGCCCACGCTGTTTCGCCCGTTTTCGCCAATGAATTCTGGGTTCGGAATCCAGCACCGCCTTCGGCGGTGCGCACAGTTTCTTCGCCAAGAAGCAGGTTCGAGCCAAAGATTTCTTTGGCTACGACCTTTTTTGCAAAAAGGTCGGTATCAAATGCGATTTTATCCAATCCCTGTGCGACTTTTATCCAGTTTTGGAAAGGTTCGAGCCAAGCATTTTGCTTGTGTGAAAGAGATGTCATTTCTTCTTCGAGCGACTTCTTTTGTAAAAGTAATTTTCCTTTTTCAGAACGATAAATTTCTTTTTCAATATCTTGGTCAAGGTATCCTGTGAGAAGTCGCTCCAGTTTGATTTTGATATTTTGTATTTTTTCTTCCTTCTCTTTCACACAAGCAGTCAAAGACTGGGCAGAGTTTTTGTGGTCATTTTCTGCCATTTTCAATAATTCCTCCGCCCAGTCTTTGGGCAAAGAAACTTTTTGAATTATTGATGATAACTGATTACTTAATTCCTCTTGGCGAATACAAGGTTCCCCGCATGTCACACTTTTGTTTTTTTCGTGCAGTGATAATAAACATATTTGTGAATATTTCCATTTTTCTGCTTCTTCACCTTGTATTCACCAGTTATCATCATTCCGCATGAAGCACAGGAAATGAGCCCGCAAAATGGTTGTGGTTCATTCTTTGGTTTTCGTTCAGGCTTGCCTCGTTTCTTTAACATTTCCTGTGCTTCATCAAAAAGTTTCTTTGAAATGATTGGCTCGTGCTTTCCTTCGTGGAGTTCACCGCCATATCTAAATAGTCCAGTGTAAAATGGATTTGAGAGAATTGAAGTCGCACGGGATTTGTGGATTATGTTTCCTCTTTTCGAAATGATATTTTTCTTCGCCAAAAAGTTTGCGATGTCTTCTAACCTTTGATTTCCTTTTACACATAGTTCAAACGCTTGCTTGATAATTTTAGATTTCTTTCTATCAACAATGACGCTTTTTATTCGCGAGTCATTGATGTAGCCAACAGGAGCAAGCGTTGGATAATCTCCATTTCTAACTTTTTGGCGAAGTCCTCTTTTGGTATTTTCGGAAAGAGAATCCACATAGTATTTGCTTTGCCCAAATGCCATGTTCAACATAAATTTCCCTTGTGAAGTGTTATCGCACCAAAAGGTGGGAAATTTCAAGCTCGCAAGTTTTCCAATGTCGAGGAGATAAATAATCCTACCGCCGTCCACCGAATTGCGGGCGAGACGATCGGGGTTCCATGCGAGAATGTTTCCGCCGAACTTTTCAATCTCGTCTAACATTTTATTAAACAATGGACGACCAATATATTTCGCAGATTGTTTTTCTACCACTTCGGCGGAAATGATAATATCTTCTCGCTTGGCATACTCCCGCAATTCGGTAAGTTGCGCTTCAATACTTAAAACTTGTTTATCCTCGACATCCGTACTCTTGCGAGCATACAAAAAGAATTTTTGCATATATTTTTCTTAAAGCGGAAATGGCTATTTTAGGTTGAAATCCTAACGTTAGTTAGAAAACTAAAATAGCCATTTCCGCCAACTAACTGATAATGGATTTCAACACTTCCGGTATAGCAAAAATATTTATGCAACAAAAATTCTTTTTAAATTTAGTCAAAATTGCATTTGATACGAACCTGCTTCTTGGCGAAGAAACTGTGCGCACCGCCGAAGGCGGTGCTGGATTCCGAACCCAGAATTCATTGGCGAAAACGGGCGAAACAGCGTGGGCGTTGCTTCGCAACGCCCACTCCTTATCTTCTTCAAAATCATTTAGTTCGTTTAAGGTGCATTTATTCTACCAAATCAGAACCTATTTTCAAAACAAATGACACTAGCGTTACCCGCGCGCTGAAGCGCCTCTGTGCAAAGCACAGAGCTTCTGCTGAAGCAGAAGTGCGGGAAAACGCCCTGCACCTCGCCACTAATAATCTGGGAGAATGAGGCGAGGTGCAGAAATGCAAATATGGACTCGGTTTTGCGAAAACTATTTTCTGGGAGAATGATTCGCAAAACCGAGACTAATGTTTTTGAAATTTGGCGGGGATTTTGAATTTTGTCCGCGCGGGCTTTTGTTTTTTGGGATTTTTTGGCGAATTATTTACAAATAAGGTTATTTATGTTAAATTATTTATATTTTGGATAAATATGAGGATTATAAAATAAAACACATAAACGAAGACTTTCAGGTGACGGAGGTCTCTCTTATGCCATCATTTATATCAAAAGGTAAACGTAAGTTTACTTATATTTGGCTACAAAAATCTGGATTTACAACATTTGAAGCCTTAGAACAAATAAAGCTATTTTTTAAACTTTCATTTGAGGATGTATGTAGCCAAGGATTAAAAGATGAGGATGCTATCACCGAACAACTTATTTCCATCAAGAAAATTTTGAAAGAAAAAGATATCGTAGTATTTAACAAGAAACACAAATTTAAAAATCAATTTTCAAAAATTAAGTTTGTAATGGGCCATGGTGAAAAACCAATAAAAGACAGGGCTTTACACGGAAATGCTTTTAAAATAGTGGTAAGAAATTTAAATTCTACGATTGGAGATAATCTTTCAAATTATGTCCACAATCACAAACAACTTTATTTTATAAATTATTATGACAATCAAAGATTTGGCATGCCTGGTGGCCCCTATAATACTCATCTGATTGGTAAGGCAATAGTAGAAAATAATTGGAAACAGGCTTATGAACAACTAAAAATTACAAATAATATTACGCAAGGGGCTGAAATAAAAGCAAAAGACATCTCAGATTACAAGAAAGTTTTTGATGTCATGAATCCCAAAAAAGTTTCATTTTTTGTTTCCGCATATAATAGTTTTCTGTGGAATTCGCAGGCATCTTTGTTGATAGAGAAAAATACTAAAAGTAAAAAATTTATATTCAAAAATGTTGGCAAATTATATTTGCCAACAAATGCTGTATTCCAATGTCCACATATTTGTGAAGCTGGAGGGTTCGAACTAATTCCAGAAAATTTTTTAGTAAAACCAAAACCGAACAAGAGAAATCTCTTGGTCGCTACTAATATGTATGCTCATGATTTAGAGTCTGACGATCTTCATAAAAATAAAATGAAAATTACACTTTCCTTTTACTTACCTACTGGAAGTTATGCGACCATGATAATAAAGCAACTATTTATAAACCTAAAAAATCAATAAATATGGACAAAAATATAGAAATTGAAATACGAGGACCTTTATCAAAAGGAGAATTTGGGAATCTGATAAAATTTTTTGACAGCAGTGGAAAAAAGAAATCAGAGAAAGATAGAGTATTGATTGATTATTCAACTTTTCTAGAGGGAGGGGTAGAACATAGAAAAAAAGATATACGATTGCGAGTGACCAATGGAATTCCTGAAATTATTGTTAAAATTGGCGAATGGGGAGGAAATGAGCAACGTAAAGAGCTCTCGGTTTTTACTAAACAAGGCGAGTTTGATACTTTGGTTGAAATTTTCGGCGAACTTGGGTTTGGTAAAGGCATGCTTTGTGTTAGAAAAAGTAAAGTATATGAATATAAGGATATTGAATTTGCATTGGTAGAAGTACCTGGACATAGTTATTATTACGAAGCAGAAAAAATGGCATCTGGTAATGAAAATGGCGATGAATTGGTTAAAGGAATTGAAAATGTTTGTAAAGAACTTAGTCTTGATATTTTTGATAAAAAACAATTTTTTGAATATGTAGAAAAACTAAATAAAGAATCTAATGAGATTTTTGATTATAAAAACTATACATCTAATTATTTCAAAAAAAGATTTGATCTAAAATAAAAAAATAACGGGTGGTCTGATTGAATCAAACCACCCGTTGTGATGATGTTATCCATGATGACCCTTCACAAAGACTCTCCCTCGGATTATCTTATGTGCTGGACGATTGTGGATGATTGCATGTCGAGCAAACTCTTGACCGCAAGAAGGACACTTTAGATCGCCTTTGGTGTAATCCGACATTATCATGTCGGAATAACACTTGAGGAGATGTCCACCACCTTCTTTTTTGTAGCGATACAATAGGGTTCGACACGCATTGCAGTGAACCGCGATGATGTATGTGTTTTTTTTCATTTCTGTATTACCTCCTAGAATGATGCTTTGATAGCGTCGAATTTCGGAGGACATACTCCAACGCAAGCGTTGCATGAGATGCAGTTATCGGCAATGACCGCCAGTGCTTTGCCATCAGCACTATGAACCATTGACAGGGCGTCAAATGCACAGGACTGAATACAGATTCCACAGCCTGTGCACTTTTCTTCAATCACGACTGGACGAGGTGATGAAAACTTATGCTCACCTGTTTTGTCGAGTGTAAGTCCGACGAGGTCTTTGACTGAAGCATACTTAGGATTTTCATCGAGAAACCTTTGTAGTCCAGCCTTTACTCGTCTAAAGACCATAGGACCTTTCAGCGCAGGAGCTGTGTAGAGTTGAACTGCACTAGCACCTGCCATGAGCATTTGAATTACATCGTCTGCGGTGAAAATTCCACCACAACCGACAACAGGGATACTCACGGTTTCTGAAAGCTGGTGCACGCACCATAGAGCGATAGGGAAAATTGCTTTTCCCGTCATCCCACCACCCCCACCCTTGATTCCAAGTTTTGGTTTAGCGGTTTTGGTGTCGATCAACATTCCTGGACCAATGCTATTTGTGCAGACGATTGCATCTGCTCCGAGCTCTTCAGCTTGCTTTGCCATAGAGAACAGCAGATTTGAATACGACAACTTAATCCAGATTGGAGTTGTTGTAATGCTACGCACTCTTTTCATCAGTTGCTCTAGATGAAGTGCATCAACATTCAGATTTCCATGCAATGCTCCAGAATGCGAGCATGAGATGTTGATCTCATAGGCATCAACACCGATCTCATCGAAGACACGGATCAAATAGCAACAGCTATCCAAGTCGCGTCCTGAAAGCGAAATAATGACAGGACAACCAGTCTCTTTGACCTGTTGCACTCCATGATCTCGCCAATCCGTCCACGGTCTTTCATTTCCCCACTCGCAGTTAAGCATGCTGTCATTACCAAAGACTGCATAGCGTGGAGATGTAATCCGTGAACGCTCCGCCGGAACGTGTTGCTTGAGTGATCGAGTAACGATACCCGAACAGCCATACGGTTGAGCTCTCAGAAAGAACTCAGGCGTTTCGGTTATGTATCCTGAAGCCAGCAACAACGGTGTTTGCAACTTCAGATCACCAACTTGTGTTTTGAGTTTCATCGTTCTCCTCCTTTCGGTTTGATTTGTGATTGCAATATTGCATGAACCTTGTCGAACACCTGATCCTCTTCAGCTTCTGTAATTTCAATCACGGAAGCATACAAAGACCTGTGTTGTAGAATTGTCTCAATCTCACTTTTAGCTTTCGTAACTCTTTTTTCAATCTCCGCTTCACTTTCTGTCTTTCTCACGACAGCAAGTCTTTTACGAAGCAATGATAAATCAGAAGTCACGAGGCCAATTGCAAAAATTGCTGGGTTGATTTTGAGTGCTTCCACTAGATTTGCTGGATGCAATTCTGTCAGCCTGATACCTGAACTCGCTACCAGATCTTCTTTTTTTAGGCCATAACGATGACCAAAAAGATCTTGCACTAAAGCAAGTCTGCCAAGTTCAACCGACTCGTTAAACTGGGAAAGTGAAACTTGAATTCTGTTTGATCCTTGTTCGTTTGGTCGCAAGGTGCGGGTTGTATACCACACCAATTCTTGGATGTCTGGATAAAGCTGCAGTAGTCGTTCTCTGATGAAGCCCTTGCCGATACCGGAGGGCCCACTGAATGAAATAATCATTGGATCCTCCTTTTTTAAGTTGTGAATGAACAGTTTTGAGAAAGCCTGAATGACATTTTCTCTTCAATTTTTATAGCATAAATTTATGTTTTATACAAGGCCTTCGCCAAAAAATCCCAAAAAACAAAAGCCCGCGCGGATTCCCTCCCAGACCCTGCCTCCGCGCGGACAAAATTCAAAATCCCCGCCAAATTTCAAAAACATTAGTCTCGGTTTTGCGAATCATTCTCCCAGAAAATAGTTTTCGCAAAACCGAGTCCATATTTGCATTTCTGCACCTCGCCTCATTCTCCCAGATTATTAGTGGCGAGGTGCAGGGCGTTTTCCCGCACTTCTGCTTCAGCAGAAGCTCTGTGCTTTGCACAGAGGCGCTTCAGCGCGCGGGTAACGCTAGTGTCATTTGTTTTGAAAATAGGTTCTGATTTGGTAGAATAAATGCACAATTTAACAAGAGATGTAATCCTTAGCGAATTATTAAATAGAGAAGGTGGTGGTTTATAAAAAAACTTTGATAGATATTAAAATATGCTTTATACCAAGAACAGCTTAAAGATATTTCGCTACAAAATATAGAGGAGGATATCAGTTTAAGTTACGTTTTGAATTTAGGGGGAAGAAAAATTTTTTAAAAACTCAATAATTTGTATCGCCAAATGTCAAAATATTTTGTGACTCTAAAAAAAGTAAATTATCATAATATTCATCAAGATTATAATCGTCTTGCTCTGCAATGATTTTAATTATTTTTTTATCAATCTTCTCTATTTTCATATTTTTTTAATAATCCTAACGCCCTGCGGATAATTATTTTTTTGAATTCTTTATTTTCAATATATTCCTCAAATTTACTTGGCCAAATCCAGGAAATCTTATTTATGTTTCCTGCTATATCGTTTTTAAATTCTCCGAGAGGGGCAACGTCACAAAAATACTGTAGTCTATAATGATATTTCTTTCCGTCAGGGCTAACGATTTTTTGGTACGCTATCGGTAAAAAATTAATCACCTCGCAATTCGTTTCTTCTCGTATTTCTCTTTTTAAGGTTTCCTCGATTGATTCTCCATCATCGCGAGTACCACCAGGAATACTCCAAATATCCCATTCGGGATGATTAACTACGAGCATTTTACCATTGTGTATACACACAGCATGGGCTTTTAATTTCAGCTCATCAGAAATTTCGTCAAAATTATCAACATCAAAGTGATGTACGTCACATCTCTCTCCATTATGGGTGATTGCTTTTTTGAAAACTGTTGGATTTATTTCCAGCAACTTTTTGTCGTTTTGTATCACCAATATCATTAGGTCGAAATATTTTTTAGCAATACTTGAAGTTAATATTCTTTCTTTATTTTTATTTATTAAAGTATCTAAATCCAGTCTATGAGTTTTCCATGCATGCCCGCCGTCCAGAAAGATAGAAAAAATTGGCAGTAGTTTATCTACGGCATAAACGAGCTTACTTTCGTCATCTTCTTGCTTTTCATACTTTTCAATCCATTTATGAAGATCGGAAAAATTTAAGAATTCCTTTTTTATTTTTTCTATGGAGTCTATTCCCCTGTCTTTTTTGCTATTCAGATAGTCGCTATCCGATGTGTAAAGAGGAGTGTCGCCAGCATATATTTCTGGCAAATCATGAACAAGTGAGTATTTTAAAATTTTTTCTATGTCTAGTTTCTTACTTTCTGTAGTTGCAAGATACCAAGAAACCATCGCTAGTTGGTAGCTATGTTCCGAATTATTTTCTTTCTTAAAATCAGAAGATTGAGGGATGTCTCTCTCAATTCTCTTAAAATCATCGGTCAATTTAACGAAATGAAGTAAGTCTTTGAGATTTTCCATGTACATCACTAATCTACCCTGTCTCTAAACTTTTTGCAACATAAAAGAGTATCTTTGTCAAAATCCGCCGCGCATTTCTCCCGCACCCTCCTGCGCGGAGGAAGCGCCCCCAAAACAAAAAGAGCCGAGACAAAGCAAATCCTTTTCTCCCGCAAAAATAGTTTTGCTTTGCCTTGTCCGTATTGAAGCCCTACCACCTGCCCGATTCATTGAAGGCAGAGTCCCGCAGAAAAAATATTCTTTCTTTTTTAGAAAAAATTTCACCCCCGCTAAAATCAAAAGAGTAAGGAACATTTTTTCTGCGGGGCACGCGAGCGAAGCGAGCGGCGGCGGGGCGGTTTCCTTAGTCTGGTTTCGGTCAGGAATTTCGGATAAAATGAGTTCGAGTCAAACTGTAAAGCCACACCACTTATCGCAAGCTATAATAACTGATAGCTTGTTAAGAGGGGTTGGTAATTTATAAAAAAATTGAATTTTTTACAAAAAGCCTATAGACTTTAAAAGTCTTTTTTGCCCCGATAGTTCAATGGACAGAACAACTCCCTTCTAAGGAGTAAATGAAGGTTCGATTCCTTCTCGGGGTACGGTATTTCAGAGAAGGAATCGAACGCCGGACTGAAGTTTTTTCAGTAGAAAAAACAAAGGAGGCGAGGGCCAGAGACCTTTTGTGAGCGGCGGCGAGCAAAAGAGTCGATGGAATTTTTTTTGAAATACGGTTTATTAAGATAAGTTATAGTATAATAGAAACGTTCATATTTTTTATCCCACTGGATATAAAACGGACTGTAGTATAATGGCAGTATACGTGCTTTGGGAGCACGCGGCCTGGGTTCGATTCCCAGCAGTCCGACAAGTTGATTAAGTATTTATAATAGTGCGTGACTAAAGCTGAGACGAATAGATATTAAAATAATATAAAAAACATAAACTTTTATTTCTTTAATTTTATATTGATTCTATTATATATCGTATATAGAAAACACTGATGTCTTAAGCGCTAACGTAACGATAGTGACAGAGGGCGTAATTATCCTCTATTATTTAAATAAATTAAAATTGTTAATTTAATAACAAGAAAGAAGAAATAAAAATATGATTAATCAACAATTATTAACTTATATTAAGCAACAGTTACAACAAGGAATAAATAATGAACAAATTAAACAATCTCTAATTATAAAAGGGTGGCAAGTGGGCGATATTGAAAAAGCTTTTAGTGCGACAACGAAAACTCTTAAAAATCCTTATAAGCGAAGCTGGAAAAGGATTATTTTAATAATAACTAGCTTAATATTCATCTTAATTATAATAATTTTAATTCTTCCAATTTTTTTAAGCTTGTTTGCAAAAGATATCGCATCTATAGACGATAGCGATCTTCAGTTACAAAAGATGTTAATTCCTAATGAAGATAATGCTTATTTTTATTTAAATAAACTTGACGATGTTATTTATATTCCCGAGGGAAAATGGCAATTAATTGCCAGTATGTCTACTGGTGAAATGTGGGATAATCAGATTGCTACAGAAGTAATATCTAAAAATACTCAAGCATTTAGATATTTTACTCAAGCCGCTGAAAAATTAAAATACCAAAATCCAGAATCAGCAGACCCAGCGAACATTAATTTTGATATGACTATGCCTCCAATGCAATCTTGGATAAGAATGGCAACACTAAGTAGATTAAAGGCTTTATATTTATCTAAACAAGGGAAGGACATAGAAGCGTTAAATGAATCATTAAATTCAGTTAAAATAGGGAGTAAAATTAAAGAATCACAAGTTATGATGACTGAGTATATAATGGCTACGAGCTTAAAAACTACTGGCTTAATAACTATCCAACAAATAATCCCTTCATTAGATTTAACAAATACTGAATTAAAAAAATACATACAAAAATTAGATAATCTTTTTATTAGTAATAACGGTTTAATTATGGTTGCTAAAACAAACTATGCTTTGAGTTATTGGGTAATAAATATTCTTGCTACTGGGGACAAAGAAAAGATTCGAGAACTTATGGGCGAAGAAGAACCAGAAATGACTAGGAGAATAAATAATAGATTTTATTTTAAGCCAAATAAGACAAAATTGCTTTTAGCTGAATCTACTCGTAAGCAGATAGAGGAGATAGGTCAATTATGCGGAGAAATAGAAGATATCAGATCTCTTGGGTTGGCGCCAGCGAATCCTGTAACGTTCTATATAACAGAAAATGCGATTGGACGAATTTTACATGATAGCGCGATGACTGGTTTAACACCTCTGATAATGTCCTCAAAGTGCCAAGGAAATTTATTAGTAAGTGCTACGCAAACAATGATTGCTATTAAGATGTATAAAAACGACACAAATAATTATCCTTCCTCTCTTGAAGAGTTAGTTCCGAATTATTTATCATCAATTCCTATAGATCCATTTGATGGGAATCCACTAAGATATTCTGCGGAAAATAGAATTATCTATTCAGTTGGAATAGATATGAAAGATTCTGGTGGTAGTATCAAAGACGGTTGGGGATGGAGAGACGCAGTAGACCCAACCTTTGTGTTGAATTTTTAAAAAAATAACGTATAGGCTTTTTAACTTAAAGAAACACACTGACGACGAAAGAGAAAAAAGCAAATAATTATTTTTATATATTTGTCTTCCCTAATTGGGTTAGTTATTACTAGCCTGGCATTGTTAAGACTTTATTAAATTAAAATTAAATAGCGATTACTACTTATAGTTAATCTCTTAATAGAGTAGCTAAAAAATAAAAAAAGAAATGGACTTATTATCTAGTAGCTCTATAATAATTTTAGATTTTAATCTAGACTTAACTAATATAGTTTGATAAAATCACAAAATAATAAATAAAATTATTTATTACTTTTTAAGTAAAATCTATGATAGTAAATTTTTTAATTTTTATTGGTGCTCTTTTTCTTGTGGCTAAAGGCGCGATGCTGGCTACAAAATATTCTGCTAATGTAGCGGAACGCTTTAATATGTCCCGATATGTCATTGGGTTTGTTGTGGTGGCCTGTGTATCTGCCCTACCAGAAACTGTTGTTGCTATTAGCTCTGCGTTAGCAGGGAGACCAGAATTTGGATTAGCTACCCTTTTTGGTTCTAATGTTGCTGACTTAACTCTTATTTTTGCAATTGTCACGATAGCGGCGGGTAGAAGTATAAAAATAGAAAGTAAGATGCTTAAGGACATTCGTTATTATCCGCTTTTACTAATGATTCCTATTTTTTTTGGGCTAAATGGCCATTATTCTCGACTTGAAGGGATCCTTTTGTTAATTATCGGAATTTTATTTTATTATAAGACGTTTACGATAGGGGCGAGCCTCAAGAAAGCACATCATAGCGTTGGGAAAAAGTTAAAAGATATTTTATTATTGTTATTCGCAATAGTGATATTGCTTATTGGTGCGTATTTTACGATTGATTCAGCAACAGATATCGCAACCGCTTTAAGGGTAACGCCTGTGTTAATAGGAATGCTCGTAGTAAGCCTTGGCACGACTATGCCAGAGCTATTTTATTCATTAAAAGCGGTCCGTAAAAAAGAAGATGAATTAGCGATAGGGGATATTTTAGGAACAGTTATGACGGGGGCAACAATTGTTGTCGGCATCGTTTCTATTATAGAACCATTTTTTTTTCCGGCAAGAATAGTCTATGTCACGGGCGTGTTTATGATTATTGCCTCCCTTTTTCTTTTTTATCTTATGCGAACTGGCAAATCACTCACACGCCTAGAAAGCTTTTTCTTGCTTGCATTCTGGGTTATTTATGCTGTTATCGAGTTTACTATAAGCAAGACATTGATTTAAGTAATGAATATTCATATAATGTTTTACTGTATGGTGTCTATGGTGTAACGGTTAGCACTAGGGTTTGTGGAACCCTCAGTACGGGTTCGAGTCCCGTTAGACACCCATATTTAAAATTCAAAAATCAAAATCCAAATTTCAAAAAAATCTACTTCGTAGGTTAGAAAAAAATTAGATAGTAAATTATCTTGCTTAGCGGGATAATTTTGTAATAAAAATAAATTTTTCTTTATCGCAATTTTTCATCAAACTCTCCCATTAATCTTTGATACTTGCGATTTAATTCATTAATTGCAAGAGCATCATCGTTCATGGCTCTTATAATCTCTGTTGTTTCTGCATTAAAATTTGCTGGGTAGTCGCTTAGAAATTTATTTTGTAATACATCAAGCAATTGCCTAGTTTTTTCATGATAATTTAATAATCGATCAACTAATGACATTTTTGTTGCTATTGCTTGCATTCCGATTGATTGTGCTGAAGAAACTGGAATGTTAGGTATTGCGGCGGCCATAGTGGTAAGCTCTCCGAGGAGCTCTATGGTTTTTACACGAGCCTCTTGAACTTTTCTAAATTCCTGTACGGTTAAATCAAGGGCTCTGCCATATTCTCCAGCTTTATCCCTCTTTTCAATTTCGTTTATCCTTTCTGATGATTCCTGAAAGAAATTACTTAAGAAGTCAGAAATTACCGCTCCATTTATGCGGGCCTCTGCAAAACTTGCGGGAACAACGACTGTGTCTTTAGCAGCCAGAACAAAACCGATAATAACAATAAAAATAATTATTACTATTCCTGAAAACGGCAATATCCATTTACGAAACATATTTTTTATTCTATTAAATTACTTTACAAAAATCAATTTAAAAGCTAGATTTAATCTATCGGCGGGATTAGTATAGTGGCAGTACGCTACCTTGCCAAGGTAATGGCGCCGGTTCGATTCCGGTATCCCGCTCTAAAAACTTATCTTAGAATTTAACATGTTCTCGCAGATGATTCAATCTTTAATGGACATCATTTATTGGCTTGCTAGTATTGTGCCTTTGCCAGTTTTTGCTTTTTTAGGATCTTTAATTGAGGAGATTATTGCTCCGATACCATCACCTCTTATTATGACTCTTACGGGGTCTATCGCGGCGGCGCAAGGCGTTGGATGGATTTATGCAGCAGTCTTAATTGCAATAGGAGCTTTTGGAAAAACAATGGGGGGGCTAGTTCTTTATATCGTAGCTGATAAAGGAGAAGATATTATTACAAGAAGATTTGGTAGGTTTTTAGGACTATCTTCTCAAAAAATAGAACTTATTGGTAAAAGATTAAATAAAGGATGGCACGATGATTTAGTGCTTTTTCTCTTATATGCTGCGCCGATTGTAGCGAGCGCCCCTGTTTCTATTGCTTGTGGCTTAATCAAAATTAGCAAACGATCTTTTCTCATTGCTATGTTTTGTGGGACTTTTGTGAAGGGCTTATTCTATTTTTATATTGGGTATACAGGCGTAGAGGCCTTGATGTTAATGAGTCAAGATATCGGAGGCATAGAGAGATTAAGCTATATGATGATACTAATTATTATAGTAGCTATTTTTGTTAGTATTTATTTTCATCGAAGAAAAAATACTATCTAGCTTTAGATGTAAAACAAATTTTTTAACTTTATTGTCTAGCGTTTCAAATAGCGAGAAGTTTTAATATAGCATATTGCTAAAAGCGTGATAAAATAAGTACTGTGTTTACAAGTTTTATTGCCATTGTTCCGATAGGCGTTCTGGTGTTGTTGGCGTTTTTTTCGCGTCGTAATTTTTTGACTTCAGCTATTTTAGCCCTTGCAGTATTGTTAGGTGTTAGTGTTTTCGTTTGGCAAATAACGTCAGATATAATACTTGCCTCTGCGGTAAAAGGCATTTTTATCGCATTAGAAATTATAGCGATAATTTTTGGCGCGTTACTTGTTTTAGAGATATTTAAAAAACTAGGGGGAGAGCGAGCGGCACAGCAAATTTTTGATAAAATATCGCCTGATTATAGGGTTAAAATTGTTCTTGTCGCTTGGGCGCTTATCGCTTTTTTGGAAGGGATTTCTGGTTTTGGCACGCCGCCAATGATAGCGGCTCCTATTTTAATGGCTATTGGCGTTGCGCCGATTATTTCAGTGATAATTTCTCTTATTGGAGGGTCTTTGCCAGTTGCATTTGGAGCGGCTGGATTACCGATTATGTATGGAATGTCCTTTGTTGTTGGCGAAAGATTAGCTTTAGAAGCGGCCTCTATCATAGTGGTTCTTAACATAATAACTGCGCCACTAGTTGTTGCTGCCATACTTTTTATAGCGAGCAAAGAGAAAAACAGATGGCGGGAAATGCGGAAAAACTTTTTCTTTATTATTTTTGCCTCTCTTGCTGTATCGGTTCCGTCTTTTGCGGCGTTTCATCTTTTAGGACCAGAACTAACTTCTATAGTGGGAGGAATTGGTGGAATGTTAATTATATCTTTGTATGCTTTTGCGGAGAACATGCTTAAAAAAATAAAAACTTTAAAGTTTTCTGTTCAGAGTGTTTTTCCATTTGCGCCGTATATAATTGTGGCGATACTGCTTACGATAACAAGAATATATTATATCAATAATTTTTTAAAAGAAGCTTGGGTGATAGATATTCCTTCTATTTTGGGAACGGGGATAAATTATTCTTTTAATCCTTTAGTGTCTCCTTCGGCGGCGTTTTTCGCGGTAGCGATAGTGTTTTTTGTTTATTTACTTATTCGCGATAGAGATGACCACAAATATAAAACAGAAATTATAAACAATGCGGCACAAAAGCTTATCAAACCTGCGGCGGCGCTTATAACCATTCTGATTTTCGTGCAAATAATGTTTAATTCAGGCGTCAATAATGCCGGGCTGCCGAATATGATTGTGTCAGCGGCATATATTTTTAGTGGCGCAGGGCAAGTTGTTACTTTGCTCGTAGCTCCCTTTATTGGAGCACTTGGAGCTTTTATCGCTGGAAGCGCGACTGTGTCTAATCTTTTATTTTCATCAATTCAGCAATCAGCCGCTTTAATGTCTGGCAGTAAAGAAAGTATTATTCTTGCTATGCAAGGAATGGGCTCAGCGGCTGGCAATGTGATAGCGATACACAATATTTTAGCGGCTCTTGCGATTGCGGGCTTGGGCGCGCATTCGGAGAGAAAAGTATTGAAAGCAAATTTGCCTTATCTTGTTATTTATCTTGTTCTTACGGGGATATTGGGGCTCATGGTAACAGCGATTGTTGTGTGAAAATAACTCTAATCCAGCGGAGTGGGAAAGCTCGCTTTGCGAGAAAGTATTAAATCTTAAAAACCTAGGATCCCCGCGTCCCTCCTTGTTATTCCCGCATCTTCCTGTCATTCCCGCGGAAGCGGGAATCCAGGATTACTCTAGAATTAAAAATAACATTCTAACATTCTGCAGAATGTTAGAATGTTATGGATCTTTGCTTTATGAAGTTGGGCTTTCATAGCTTCCAGAGATTTATATAGACCCCCGCTTTCGCGGGGGTGACGAAGGGGGGTGTCATTCCCGCGAAAAAGAGGGCGACGAGAGGAGATGTCATTCCCGCGAAAGCGGGAATCTATAGCTTCCTATAAACTCTACACCCTCTCTTCCACAAGAGCGACAGGAAGAACACATGGACTTCCTTGCGTGACATTCACCCCAAATGCTAAAATAACTCTCATAAAGCACATAAAGCACAATGTCTTACTTTTATGCTTCATCTAAATCAAGGCTTCGAGAGAGAGAGAGAGAGAGAGTTAAAAGCTCTTCCTCATAACCCCCTAACAAATAAGAACAAAGGCTTCACTCTAGTAGAGCTTCTTATCGTTATTTCTATCTTAGCTGCCTTAGCAGCAGCAGTAGTTGTAGTTATAAACCCCGCAGAGATGCTCCGACAAGCCAGAGACTCTACAAGGATGGGAAACATAGGAACATTACACAGAA
>Ga0209316_100285_pt1 | contig 17923 bp, 21 predicted proteins | sample 3C3metaG_FD_184150 | JGI IMG/M metagenome (GOLD analysis project Ga0209316, IMG submission 184150) | Freshwater bacterial and archeal communities from Indian Creek, Illinois, USA - 3C3 metaG (SPAdes) (version 3) | ecosystem: Environmental > Aquatic > Freshwater > Unclassified | place: USA: Indian... | reverse complement strand
CCATTGCCCCCGCCGCCTCGGTAACGCTGCCCCTTACCGCCCGCTCCCAGTCACCTCTTGTTTTGTATCCCATTCTTTGCGCATCCTCTTCGCGCAAACTCAAAATAAACCGCCAAACTATGCCGTCGTATTCTCGCAACTCCCGGCGCACGTCTTTAATGTTTTCGCCCCCGCCGCTGCCGAATAGTCCCGCGCTACCCGGACGCTCGCCCATATACTTTGCATGGATAGCCGCCTCGTCGTCCTCTCGCTCGCTACGTTTCGCCCCCCTGTCGATGTAGGCGACATGGGCGGCGTTTTTATCCTTGTTTTTCCCCTGAGACACATAAAACCGCATTTTCATGACAAAGGGCGCCTGGCTGCTTGTCATATGTCGTCACCTCCCTCAGACTTATAGTTCAAAAAGTTCATCATCCGAAATGCCGCAAGATTCCCACTCAGGTTCAGGCGCAGGCTTGTCGCCGGCCGCCTCGGTCCCGCCCATCGTTTCCACCGCCGGCAGTTTGATATACTTGACAGCCATGCCGAGGGCGTCGTCCAGCCGTTTTGGGGCTTCCGTGCCTCCTGCGGTCTGTGCTGCCAGGTACATGCTTGCCGCTGCCGCTTTCATCGTCCTGATTATGAGATTGGCTAACCTGTCGGTGTCGGTACGTGATATTTCGCGGAACATTATCCCGACTGTCGCGGTGATGTTCCCGGTGTTATTTAATAATAGTTCGTAACTGATGCCGTGCCCTAACAAACGGGACATGGTGTCCGTGATCGACTGACCGTTTTTACTTGCCAGCATTTTTATAGTATCGTACACAACTGGCTCTACACGCACGGTTATTTTTACATGGTCACTATCAGGTTTCTTCATTTTCATGATCTCCTCCAAACAAATTTTTTTACTCATGATAACACCGCAGGGCTGGCAAGCTTGCCATCTCGATAAACGCTGTAACGACGGGAAAAATTGCCACACAAGCTGGCAACGTAGCTGGCAACAGGGCAAGAAGATGCCCTAAAAAGCTGGCACGGTTGCCAGCTCGATAAACGCTGTAACGACGGGGAAAATTGCCGCCCAAGCTGGCAACGTAGCTGGCAACAGGGCAAGAAATGCCCTAAAAAGCTGGCACGGTTGCCAGCTTACTTTCTTCAATCGTTGCAGGCTTTGCCTGCAATCTGTATGGCAAGCTTGCCAGCTTTTTTCCTTATCCTGCCTTCAAAAAGTTTTTGGTTATTAGAGAGCGCTTTTCATTTGTAATTCTCAAACTTCGCCTCCGTAAATCTTCTTTTGCTGGCTTCAACCGCCGCTTCATCTTTATCGATACCTATGAATTTTCGGCGCATTTTCACGGCAATAATTCCGGTAGTCCCGCCGCCCATGAACGGATCAAGGATAGTCTCTCCTGGTTTGGAGAATCGGTTAATAATATCCGCCATCCCGCTTTCGGACTGTCCCCAATCATGGAATCGCTTATCATTATCGTTTACAGCACTTTTGGTTACGTCCCCGATCCAGTCTCCGGTGTAATCGCCGTTTGTGAACCAAAGAAGCGGTTTCCAGAACGTGTTGACTTTACGTTGCCACATCTGTGCAGACTGTCCGCCGGGTGTAAGATAAGAAAGCACCCAGTGATACCGGATATGAGGGACCATCTTCGCAAGAATTTCCGGCAGGTACGATTGACCGATCATTACAACCAGTGAGCCGCCGGGCTTTAAAAGCCGCTTTGCGACAATCGCTAAATCTTGGTAAACGTCCAGATACTCTTTCGGATAAGGCGGATCTGTGATGATAACATCTATGCTGCCCGGCTCAATATCTTTTGTTATCTCACTAAAATCACCACGAAGAATTCGGTATTTATCACTAATTGCTGAAAAATCATATGGTAATATGCCCCTTATTTCTTGCGTGATAATTTTTTGTGCGGCTTTGACGTTTTTGGCTTCTCCGGAACGAATCTTTTCTGCCACCATTCGCTGTTTGCCGTCATCCATTTTCGCTAAGCGGATAAGGTTATCTTTGTGGTTTTCTGTTGGTGTGCCGCGAATCATTTCTTTAACATCATCTGCAAGGTTTGTGGCAACCTGTACTTCTTGTCGAATTGTACGTGCGGTTACGCCAGTTTTAGTGGCGGTGTCGGTGGCGAACGTTGGTGACGCTTCTTCCCGTGCGGAAATTATTTCCGCACGGTATTGCTTTAATCCTAGCTTCCGCCGTTCCTCCGCCTTCGTCTCCGGCCATTTTGCTTCGTACATCTCTTTACGCCTTTTTAGATGCTCACCCCGTTCGAGTACGGTTAGTTCAGCCCGAATCAGGTTTTCGTCTATCTCGGCAAGTTCAGTATCGAGTTCGTTGTAATCTTTGATGATACAATCAATTTCTTTCCAGCCTAAACGTATACAAGCTTCAAGCCTGTGCAACCCGGCAACCAGCACATTATCTTTTGTTAATACAATAGGTTGCAAGAGCCCTAGAGACTGTATGCTGAGGCTGATCTGAGCAACCTTTTCTTCTACTAAACGCCGTTGCCTTTGCGCTGGCCTAATAATATTTGCTATGACTGTTTTCAACTGTGATCAACCTCCTGTGATTTGATAGGTTTTGTTATCCTCCCGCACCTCGGTGATACACTGCATCTCGGGCACATAATTACCGCACCGAATGACCACGTACCGGAGACCGTTGCAAGTTTGCTTAACAAAAGCATCCTCCCAAACATGATCCAATTGCTTAATCCAATGGCAACTTGAGACAATTGCGTTGGCGCAGATCCAGCAGATGCTTTCCCTGTGTGACAGTGACAAAGGACTATCCCCTTTCTTCCTGTTAAGGTTTGTGAAAAACTCCTGTGCAGTACACTACATCCTGAGCAAATCGTCGATACTGGTTTCCAGAATATCTGCAAAGGCGCCATCATCACCACCGCCCGGCATTGTCTGCCGCAACCGGGGTTGTGTTACTTCCAAGGCGGTTGAAAGCTCCGCGATCCGCTCGTTCAAAAGTCTGATTTCCGCGCCCAAGTTGCCGTAAAACCGTATAGCATCTTTCATGTATTTGCCGCGAGCGGATCCAGACATCGAACCAAGTGTCTTTTGTATGTCCTCATCGTCCTTGCCTAGGCGAAAACTGTAAGTCTTAATGGCAACCACCTCCCCGAACAAAAATGTTTACATCGTATAAGTCCCGCCATTGAAGGGAAAACGGCACTATTTTTAAAAAAATGTAAACATGGCAGAGTTTCTGCACAAAAAAATGTTTACAAAGTTCAGAAAAACAGTCATAAAAGTCAATAACCACGGGGCGTTAAGAATGTAAACACTTCATGTTTACATTCTTAAAAAAAACAGCCGCAAAAGCCAATGGCTACAAAGGGTTAGGGTGTAAACATATGTTTACCCGGTCGTGATACTGGACATCTCTTCTGAGGAAGTAGAATACTGTTGATTGCCGATAACGAAGAGCGGCGTCAGGGCGATGATAACCCGATGCGAAAAGCGCGGCGGGCCGAATTTTTGAGACAATACCGGAGCATCAGGGATGGCAGACCATCAAAACCAGACCAAATTGGTCTGGTTAAAACCATGGCTGATGTAGCGGATGCAAGCGGTACACTACATCCTGAGCAAGGCGCAATTTCACCCGAGGGACAAATTGGCCTTCGGGTGAAAACCTTGACTAATGTAGCTGAAACGATTGGAGAAACTGTTTACAAAGTTCAGAAAAACAGTCATAAAAGTCAATAACCACGACGTGTTAGGGATGTAGACATATATTTATCCGGCTGCCATCTTCCTCCCTTCGTTCTCAGCGACCTTCAAGAAACCCCTCGCGTTCGCGAATTGCGGATCCCTGACGATCACGGCGCTGGGGTGCAAACCGATCAAAGCGCGTCCAAGCGCAGTCGCGCCGCCTCCCGCAAGCAAAATTGAGTGGAAAAAGTTGAGTTTGTTGCCCCATGTCCCTTTGAGGCGGTCTTTGATGGTTTTTGCGAAATCATATTTAATGGCTTCAATCTCCCGAGAAAACTCCAGCTCCTCCCCCTTGAACGCAATCCGTCCGGAATCCACCAGACGCATCAGTTCGGGGACATCCAGCCTGCCGCCGGTTTTCGCGGTGAACATTTTGTCTACAGTAGCCTGCACCGCCGAGACACCTGCGTTGATCGTCCCTGAGAGGTCTTCCCGCATGATAAGCCGGTCCTCAACCAGAAAAACTATAAAATCAGTGGTTTTGAAACCGATGTCCACCAACCCCAGGTAACCGCCCTTAACAAGATACTTGCTCCGGTCATCCCAAACAGCATGGTAGACAGCCCCCGCCGCCTGGGGGAAGACTGTTACTTTCGCGAACCTTATGCTTTTCACGTTCCGCCCCTCTTTATGGCGGACAAAAACGCTGAACCTGTCCAGAACCTGTTTGAATTCGTCTTTCTTGTGGATATACTGCTCAAGCGGCAAACCGGTAACAAGATGGACCGGGACGTGTCCCTCGGGAAACAACAGATACCCGGCGGCGGCAAGCAAGTCCTGCGTTGCCGGGTGAGCGGCTTTGTCTTCATCGAACGCGAAGGAAACGTTCCGCCCCTCTCTCCGCGCAAGTTCCCCGACAAATATCTCCCGTGCAGCGCCGTCCGTCACTATAAGGTTCAGGTTGTTTTCGCCGTCGCCGGATGATCCGCCAAACAGCCCCGACAACGGCCTGTCGAACCCTTCACAAACCAGCGAAGGAAAAGACACTTCTTTCCCTGTTTGGTTGACGCCCTTTACATAACCGTAACCAAGGTCCAGCCCGATTTTAAACACAGCATTTTCCTCCATTCGTTAAATCCCAAAATCTAAAAACCGGCTCAACAAAGCCCCGACAAAAATCGCAGGGACAAAGGGCAGCTCCTGCCGTGTCTTGCGCAACGCGAGTGAGTACAAGACAAACACAACGCAAGCGACCAGCAGGACGACCCAGATTCGGACACCTTCACCGATGGCTAGCGTGGTCAGGATTTTCACATCCGCGCCGCCGATACCGCCGTTTCGCCAAAACAGGTAAAGCACGGCAAACACCAACGACACATTCAGGACTAGAGGCCAAAGCGCCGTCTGGCCGACCCAGGCCCGCATAACGGACAAAAAAAGGAGCGTCAGAGGATATGCGTCTTTGACTTCCATTTTCCGCACATCCTCCAACGCCGCAAGAAACAAAACCAGGAGAGATATTAGGATCAGCAAAGCTTTACCGTCCACGGCGCGGAGCCGGCGCAGGAGCGGACCTCACCGCCGGAGCAGGCACACGTCTCACTGTCGTAGCTGCAGGACGTGGCGCAAGAGCTGGCGCAGGAACAGTCACCGCCGGACGCGGTGCAAACCTCACCGTCGGCGCAGGAGTTGCAGGAGGAGTAGGCATAGGCCTCACCGGCGGCGCAGGAGCCTGCGTCGCAAGGATTTGCGCGATCGTTGCTGATGCAGGCCTTAAGATATGAGCATCAGGCACACGCCCAGGCATTGATAACACATTGGGAACAAGCTCGGATAAAACTCTCGCAATGTTGCTCGATACTGGCAACTCAATAACAGATGCATTCAGAACAATCGTCAAAGGAAAAAGCACCGGTATCTGTATGACTACAGGCTGTTGAGTTGTCCCTCGTACCGGAACAGGCGCAGGTATAGATGTCAGGCGTTCCATCTGTCTGATAGTCTGCTGAGGAGCCGGAGCCGGAACCGGGCGTGGCGCAGGAGTAGTCACCGCTACACGGCGTGGAGCAGGACGCGGCGCCGCAGGCGGAGCCACTATTCGCGGAGCAGGAGCCACAGGCGGAGTCGCTATTCGCGGAGCAGGAGCCGCAGGCGGAGCCACTATTCGCGGAGCAGGAGCCACAGGCGGAGTCGCTATTCGCCGCGCTGTAGCAGGTGGAGCCACTATTCGCGGAGCCGCAGGCTGAATCACTATTGCAGGTGCTGGCGCAGGAGCCGCCGGCCCTGCCCAAGTCAATGTCCCGACCCTTGCCCTGGCCGCAAGGAACTGCGGCGGCGGCAGGTCTGTGCGCTCCGTGAAGGTGATCCCGTTGACCGGGATATTGCCATGGATTTCAACTACTCCCCCGCCCGCCAAGTCTAACCAAACGCGGAGCGTGGAGTTTTCGTTGCCTGGCCTGGGGTAGATGAAGCGTAGCCGCCAGGTCCCGTCCGGGAACGGGACGACCACGGGCGTTATATTCATCCGCCCCTGACCTTGGAACCGCTCAATAACGTGTTCTGCGCGTACCCCTGTGACAGCGCGGTTCAGGTTGTGCCGGATGATGACGGACATATCATAATCCGTGCCGGCAGGCCTGCGCAGCTCAGTGAAGACATACGGCTGCTCCCTTTCCAACGTAACATTCCCTCTTAAGACAGCATCGCCATGGCCGGTAAGCCAACTGGCGGCGCAATGTACAGTAACCCGCGTCGCGGGTCTGGCATAAACCCCTGCCGGGAAAACCCCGACAAGAACAAGCGAGCAAATAACGATCGAAACAAGGATTTTTAACATTGGTCAACCTCCTCAAAATTAGTTTACTACCTTACGGGCAGTGTAGCAGCCGCACCTGCCCCGGGAATCCCGCCGTGGCGAACCACGACGGTGACCAGGGCGCCGCCTGGGTTAAGGCTGACATCAAAAGTGGCCCCGGCCGCGCCTTCGCGGTCTGTTATCTCCCTTGCGATCCGCCCGGCGATAGCTTGGTCTACCTCGTTTGTCCCGACCCGCGCCGCTACCGCGCACATCCCGGCTGTGACCACGTTCCCGGCAATTTCCTCAGCCATGCGCGACAGGTGGCTGCGCATAGCGACATGGTGAGAAAAAACAGTCACGGCGTGCAGGGCCATCACACCGATAACGACGAGGAAAAGAAGCATGAGGACGGTCGATTCACCCTTTTCATCACGCAAAATCTTCACGGCAGATCAACCGCCCTCATGGAGCTGCGTCCTGTGATTACGCGCTCCTGCCCGCCGATTAGTACGAATCTGTACCGCACTTCAACGTTTAGTGTCCGCCGGGCAAAAGAGACGTCTAGGCCCAGCCTGTCGTCCAGCCTCCAGCCACTGACTCCCTCGCCGAAACTGAGAATTGCCGCCCTAGCGGTCGCAGCGGGGTCTGCAGAGCGAATCCCGACCCGTGCGCCCTGCAGGGCGGCTTCGTTGACAAATGTCTGGGCTGATGTAACGACCGAAACATTGATCATGGCAGCGACAAGCAGCATAAGGACCGGTATCATTGCGGCCAGCGTTAGCATCTGTGCGAAACCGCGCTTGTCTTTTAAGATCTTCAAGGTTACCGCCCCCCGGTTGTGCCCCTGAACAGAGTGGCGGCCGCGTTTAACGCGTCTGTGGTCACTTGTTGGATAGTCGTTCGGATAATCGGCGACACTACAGACAGGACACCGACTGTAATGCTGATCAGCCCAATGGCGGTCAGCAATTCATTTGACGTACCCTTCCTGCATAACAGCAGCTTTCTGGCACTGAAGTACAGCTCAATCATTTTGTTGTTTAACATTTTCAGACCTCCTGATTTTTTTTTTTTTTTGGTTTTTAACAAATTGCGATGTGTTCACCAACGCCGTTGCACCAACGCCAACTGTCATTCTCACCCCCTGGAAAATTAGAAAATTTCGAACAGATCACGGATCGACAACAAAAATGGCAATGAAAACAGGATCAGAATCGGCAAAAAGTAGCCGATGAAAATTGGAAAGAAGAGCTTAGTGTCAAGTGTCGCCGCCCGCTCGATGCGTCTGTTCTGCCTGATCTCCTCAATTTCGTCCAGGAACTCTTCCAGGTACTGCTTCACGGCGCCGCTTCCCGTTTCTCTGCCCTGCGTCAGGATCAGGGCGAAGCGCTTGTAGTGACTGTTAAGACTGTTTTCCGCCGCCTCCAGCAGCGCGTCTTTCAGCGGCTTCCCTGCGTCCAAGTCGTCTAATACTTTGGCAAGCGATCGCCCCATTGCGCCGTCCAGGTTTTTTGCCGACTGGGTGACGATGTTCTCGATGCTGATACCGGCTTCAAGGCCCGCGAGGCACATCTCCACCGCCACCGGCAGCTCATCGTCTTGCATGTAGCGTTCTTTGTGTGCTACAATTGGGTTGCGCCAGCCAAGATAAAACATGACCGCCAGGCCGACGGCAATAAGGCTGAAGTTCATGGCGCTGAACGTGCCAAGCGCCACGCCTATTGCGGCTACCGCCGCCGCGCCTGCGGCAAACAGCAAAGCGACTGAAAACAATTCGGCGACGCTATTGATCGTCAAAAAAAATACCTTTACACCGCCGACTGCCTGCAGCTCTCTATCCCAGACCCGCATAGTTGCTTTATCGACGCCGCAGCGGTTTACGTATTTGACCGGCAAGAGCAGGCGCATGTTAACCACTCATTTCCTTATCGATTTTCTCAAACACATACAGCGTGGCAAATACTATCATCAGCACCGCCCCGCTAGCCACCGCCATGCCCAGTGGAGCGGTGTAAAACGCAATGAACTCCGGATTTGTAGCCATAGTGGTGACGACCAGGAACAGCAGCATCCCACCCAATGCGATCATAAGCGCTTTTGATTGCATGGACTGCGCGGCTACTTTGTCCGCCATTTTCAACTTTGCTGTCAGCCGCTTTGCGGTCCTTGTGCACAGCGCGGAAAGATCGCCTTTAATGCGGACGGCAAAGACAACGCAATCCACCCACGTGCGCACATAAACGCTGGGGATAGCTTTGAGCGTGCTGATTGCGTCTTCTGTGGACTCTCCGCCATTGATGCCGTGCACCGCTCTTTCGATATAACCGCTCAGCGGCTTTTCAGTCTCGGCGGCAGTTTTGATGAGTGCCGCCTGAAACGACGACACAACTTTCATATGCAAAGCAAGCGACAGCAAAAATTGGCGAAACTGCGCTTCCAGCACCCGCTGCCGCCTGAGTGCCAGGGCGTCTAGGATGCGGAAAGCGATGGCTCGCAAGATGACCGGCGTAACGGCCGCCAACAGCAAAAAACTGGCGGCGACCAGGAACGCCATAATAACAGCGTTAACCAGGAGAAACCACAAGAACGCCTCGTCCGGGTCACGGACCACGCCGGACGCTTCAAAGCGACTGATCAACTTGTCCCTGGTTTTGGCATAGCCCAGCGACTTCAGCCACGACTCCGGCTCCGACTTTTTGGACTTCAGCTTTTCAAGCCTGATCCGCAGCCTGCCATTCCGTTCTTCGCGGAGCGACTGGACGAAGAATACCGCCACGAAAATAAAAGTGCCGAATAATACGGCTATCAACATATAACCGCCACCTCCTGCAGGATGTAGTCCCCGCCGTCCGTGTCCAGGATTTCATAGACTTCCGCCAGCTTCCGCCCGGCCGTGTCACCCTTTTCGTCACTCTCCAGACGCAGGTTCACTATCACATCAACCGCCCGGCTTATCAGCCTGCGCACTGTCTGCTTCTCGATATCTCGGTGCTCGCTGATGAGCAATTCGAGCCTAAACAGCGCATCCAGGCAACTGTTGGCGTGGATGGTGGTCATGGATCCCCTGTGCCCTGAGTTAAGCACATGGATGAACTCATACGCCGCGACGGGTGAGCGTATCTCTGTTAAAATGATCCTGTCCGGGTCGGCTCGCAGACAATCTTTCAGGATGTCCGAGTAACTGATCTCTCGCGCTTCGCCCGCCGCCTCTCGTATCTTGAAGTAATACACGAACGAGAGCGGCAGCTTGATTTCCCGCGTGTCTTCCAGCACTGCCACGACATGCTTTTCCTGTATCTCAAACCCCAGGGCGTTGATAAACGTCGTCTTGCCCGCACCGGTCTCCCCCACGACCACAATGTTTTTGCGCTCCCGGACGGCGTGTTTGAAATACTCAAGCATACCGGTCAGGCCGTCAATTTTGTCGGCCAATGCTTTAAGCGGCACGCTGAGCATATTATGCTTGCGGATAATGATCACGGGACGTTCCGACTGCGGCGGGATGACTATGAGCGCACGAGATCCGTCGTAAAGCTCCGTATCTTGGCTGGGCTGAGCGGTCGTCACAGACTTATTTTTCAACGCAAGGATGCGATCTTGCAGCACACGCACCGCACTGTCGTCTATAAATCGTTCATCCGCAATTATCTTGCGACCCTCTTTTTTGTACATGATCTGCGTGCCGATGATTGAGATGTCGGTTATCGCAGTATCGTCCAGATATTTTTCCAACAAGCCGAGACCATACAGCCGCTGGTATATCGCTTCCGCATACTCTTCGAGGCTGTCGATCTCATGCGGGTACTTTCCCCGCAGGAGCCGCGCTGTCTCTTCTTTGAGCGATGCTTTGATGCCCGCTTTCCCGTGCCATTGCAGCATCCGTTCACGGATTTCCGGCACCATCGCGTCTATATCGGGCTTATCATGCATCTGTTTGCCAAGTGATTTTAGGCTCATCAACGCCCACTTCCTTTCGTCCTCTCGCAAAGTTTAGAGACCGCCTTTAGCAGTCGGCGGTCCCTATACCCGGTCAAATTTTTGATCAGCGGCACGCTGTAAGTAGCCTGTCCGGCCAAGCCCGCGCAGGAAAGGAATCTGTCCTTGCCGCGCCGCTTGTTGACTACCACCCGGACTTTGGCCAGATCAACATAGTTGTTGTTATACAGGTATTCCAGTGCCCCCGCCGTCCTCGCGGCCGCCGCCAGGTTGTCTTCAACAACCACAAGGATCGTATCCGCCAGGTGCAGGGCCGCCACCACGTTGTCCGTCAGGTACGCCTGTGTGTCGATGACGATGTGCTCATATTGTAATTGTAAATCACCCACGAGGCTGACAACGTTTTTGTACCCCATGTTTTCCCCAATGTCCGGGTACCCGCCCGTCAAGATGTCAAATTTTGCGCCAGGCGGTGTCTGCGCGGCCAGTGCCGCCCCATCTAGGGCATCAGTCAAGTTTTTGAGTTCAATATCGGCCAAGACGGCCACGTCACCCGGCGAAAAGTCAACCTCAAGTAAACACGTCCGGGCCTCTTCGGACAAAACAGCGGTCAGCGCCAGGGCCAGTGTGGTTTTCCCCACGCCGCCCTTAGGACCATAGAGCGTGATAACTGCCATAGTTACCACCTCCTTACTAAAACGAAACTGCGTGTCCCCAGAAACGGGACCAAGTGCACAATGATCTTTTCGTCCCCAGCTAGTCTCACGTAAGCGTGGTCGCCGTCCGCCGCCACCGACAGAACCGCAAAGTCCCCGAGCAAGCCGCCGCCCGTTTGGTCAAAGACCGCGAACGCAACTACATCGCCCTCCTTGAGCGCCGCTGCGTCTTGGGCAGGGATCGTCACAGTCAGGAACCCGCTGCCCTCAGCCGGGGCCGACCGCTCCGCACCCAGGGCGGCGGGCGGGATCAGGTCCCCCACGGCACGGGGGACAACGACTGTCTTTCCGATCGCCCCGGCTGCTTCAGTAAGCGTATCCTTGGCGATGGCCGCAGCGGCGGGGATTTGGACGACCTCAATCATGCCCTCTTCGATAACCGTCCCGACCGGCAGATCCCGTGCCGCCACAACAATAGACCTTGTGGACCCCTGCGCTTGCAGCAGCAGAGATACGGCCAGCGTGACCATGATGCCGGCAATAATCGCGATAATAATCGTTTTTTTCACAGTGATTCATCTCCTTGTGTTTTGCTGATCGTGTTTTTCTTGATCGTGCATAAATTGTAGAAAGAGCGATCACGAGAGCAGAGATAGTTTTGTTGTGTTTTGCTGATCGTGTTTTTCTTGATCGTGCGAGGTGAAAGTTTTTCGATTTTTATCCCTCCCTGCGTCGCGCCGATTCTTCAGCGATCTGCCGCACATAATCAGGTATATTGGGCCCCCAACCAATATATTGCGGTTCTTTTTGTGTCTGAACGGGTACCGCTATTTTGTTGTCATAACGTCCCTCTAAGATCTTGGTCATGTTTTGGTCGTTTAATATCCAATCCATGGTGCATATCCACCCGTTCCTGTTTGTATTGCTCTTGTTAGTCAAAAAATCAGACTTCTCAATGCGCTGAAAAAAATCAGCAAAAACTGTAATGTTCTCTTTATTATCTTTCCACCGTGCGGCTATCTGTTTCTTTCGGGCGTCGGTAATTTTAAGCACACGGGGCAATGATGGACAATGTTCGTGATATGATGCCACGATTTCGTTGTAAGGGACCGTAGCTACGACCGTTTGATTTTTTTGACGTTTACTTTTAATGTCGATGAGTTCGTTCTGTTTTTCATCGGGTATAAAAAAAGCCTCCGCCTCGCTTTTTACTTGTGAAATTATAGAGGAGGTAGGAGGAGGTTCTTTTTTAGTAATCTCTGTAGTAGTCTTTGTATTTGTCTTACGTTCTGCTGTAGTGGCTCCTACGTTTGAGCGTAAGGGTATGTTACGTTCTATCGTAGGAGCTTTTACATTTGGACGTCCAGTTATTTTTTTAATATTTTCTAATACTGGTTCGATAAACATAACGTTTGGAATATTCTGGCCCTCTACCTGGATAACCCGAAACTCGATCGTGATCAAACCCAAATTTTTCAGAAAATCACATGCGGCTTTCACTTGTCTCTTAGTGAGGCCAAACCGTTTCCCTAGTGCATCATAGGATTTTTGCAATTTGTCAGCCTTAAATTTTTTCTTGTATTCCCAGACATCTTCGATGGTTTTACTCTTGATTTTTGTGGGCTTGTACCAATAGATGATTTCCGACAAAATCATAATTGCACTGAAATTCGGCGAACCGTTGCTATATCGTAAATTTTCTATCCAACCGTTGTCAACAATGTTCCCGCACAACAATAGTTCTTCGACACCCAAAAAAACTTCCAACACGATTTCTCCTTTCATTTGTTCCAATAGGCTCAGGTCTATTGGGCGTATTATTTTGCGTTCCACACGATCTGTCAAAATTTAGTTGTCCTACCGATCCCCCCAGCGTCATGTTTTTTGTCCAAGCGGCGCGGTAGTTCGCGTTGCTTTTTGTAGGCTGGTTTTAAGCGCATGTTATCGTATGCGCTCCGCGCCCAAGCTGCAGCGTCGTTAACATTAATGTGCTTGTCATGTAGCCCCCCGGGTACGTCACGGCACACGTTCGCATCACGGAGCGGTCGCCCTTGGGGCAGGTAGACACCGACAGCATGCAGGATCTTGCTGATAGTTTTCACCGACTTGACCCCGGTTTCCGCCGCGATTTCTTTGCGCTTGTGTCCAGCCTGGCCGCGAGCGATAATTTGTTGCTTAATCACGTCCGATATTTCCGGTCTCCCAACGCGGCGGGGAATTTTTACCTCTTTTTCTGGCATAATTAAGCCCCCCGTCCTTTCTCTGCGAAGAATATTCGCTTTTCTTAATTATTATATGCGAATTTGTTTCACATTGCAAACATTAAACCGAAACCACTGAAACCACTGAAACCACCAAAGAACCTATAACTGCGGGATATTTTTGCCAGTGGTTTTCTCGTAGTTTTGTGGTTTTGTCAGTGGTTTTAATAACTCCCGCAGCCAAAACCACTGAACCATCAAAGGTTGTAAACCCTTACCATGTTTGACTTTTTTTACCGCCGAATGATTTCAGTGGTTTCAACTGCCAACACGAAATTCCAACCGATATGCCGCGCTCCGTGTCACGCCGTCTTGCCCTGCCGACCGAATCACATAAGTACCTAACACTCGATCTCGTTTTTTGTTTAATGCGTGTCCTATCCGCTGCAGCGCCCCCGTTTTCCCCCTGTTTCCCCATACGCCCAGCAGTAGGTTATGCTTTTTGACAAGCTCAAACAAACCACTGGCAGTAATCGCACGGTCTTGGTAACTTTCCCACCACAAGCTGACGGCGGCCATCCACTCCTGCGTCTCTGTATCCGCTGCCCCGTGTAATCGCGCCCGGTTCTGCAAGCATCCCTGGTAGCCTGCCATATCCAATAGGCCGCCCATCACGCCCGCCCAAGATTCGTAACGTCCCAGCGTTGCGGCCCCCTGTGGCTGCCCGGCGTCAATCCAAGCTCGGACGATTGAGAGGCAAGCAGAAACCAGCGCAGGCCGATTTTCATAAGCCCATCCGGGGAGTTCACGCCTGAAGCCCGTCCGATCCTCGGGGCGCTCCACCTGCGCATCAAGCCGGATCGGGATAATCCGCCTCGCCATTTCATCCGACACTTCAACATTGTTGCCGGTTGCAAGCCACGTGGCACAGTTAGGGATATATACCATCTCCGACCGACCCAACCGGCGGCCGTTCCAAACTGGCGCGGTCAACGCGGCTTCAAGGTGGGAGGAACGAAGTGTTTTCACGTTATCTAACTGGATATGGCTGCGACCGCCAAGCAGTAACGATGTTATGCGCTTCTCCACCTCGTCACCGCTACCAACTAACGACATCACAGGAGCAGCCACACCGGTCGGCACTATTGTAACAATCTCAGCAAGTAACCCTTTCCCCGTCCCTCGTGCCGGCGCATCAACAAGATAAAGCGGTGTAGGACTGTTGATCAACTCCCGGACAAAAGGCTGAAGCAAGAGCGCGATGGCATGCGTCTGACTCGACTCATCGGCAAAGGGAAAATCACAAAACAACTCGTCTAGCCAGTCACGCGCTTCCTGCAGCGACATATCGGCATGAACACTATCTAACCCGCGCAGGCGCAGCAGCCATCCGCTAGCGGCGTCAAAACCGTCCTGTATCAATAACCTACCACAGGAAAGAAAAAGCGGAGCATGCCGGACACCGCTCAGTGAATGGAACGGAATATCTTGTGTCGGCAGCGATAAAATATCCTGCACAACATCCATTGGCGGTCTCGCCGGTACTTCCTCATCGAGACCATTAAATTTCTTATAGTCCGCAACTCTGTCCATGCGACCGCGCAGAGCAGTCACTGACAGCGGCTCTGCCACACCTGCCGGACTAACCCGGACAATCAAATTTCCGACTTTGAACAGGTCGGGTGGGTTGTTCGCCGTACCTAAACAGTTTAGCGTCTCATCAGTAATCTCTCTCAAAAAGCGATCCACGACAAGGATGCTCGAGCGCCTGTTGCTTAGCATAATATTTTCTCCTTGTTACCCCAGCAGCCGTGCCGGGGTTATTTTTTTGCTAGGCTGGTCTATTGGGCGTATTATTTTGCGTTCCACACGACTTGTTTTTTGGGACGTTCCAGTTAGAAACTTGACTTTGTTAGGAATCTGTCAAGATTTAGCTGTCTTGCCGATCCCCGCTGATAGTTTTCACCGACCTGACGCCGGTTTCCGCTGCGATTTCCTTGCGTTTGTGGCCGGCGCGAGCACAAGCGACAATTTGCCGTGGCTCATTTAAAATCCATTGTTGATTTTCTTATGCAGCATAGGCTGTGCAAGCCATAAGGCGCAGTTCATTTTGTGCGACTGCATAGGCCTTACCTTTTGCGACACGTTCAAGGAACTCGAACCGGTGCATATAGTTGTTTGTTCTCAATGTTTGCACACGTTCGATAATCAACAGATTGTTTTAAATGAGCCTTTGCCGTTTAATCACGTCCGATATTTCCGGCCGTCCGACTCGACGGGGAATTTTTACCTCTTTTTTAGACATGGCGGGTTCCCTCCTGTGCTGTTGACGTAAGTGTAAAATCTCTCACTGTTAATGTAGTACGCCCAGCGCCGGAATTTGACGGCCGTACCAAACTCGGAAAAGCGACCCTGCCGCAGACCCATGCGGAGAAACTGCGCCGTGACACCCAGAATAGTAGCCGCCTCAAGGACTGTGAGTTTAACCATCATGGGCTGCGCTCTGTCCACGCCAGCTAGTTTTACTAATTGCTGTTGAGTGAGCAGTTTTTTCTCCATAACTTGCTTAGAATACACAAAAGCACCACCTATCTGTGACGTTAGTTCGCTTTTACCTAATTATACGCGAAGCAATTTCATATTGTCAAATATTAAAGCGAAATATTTTCACGTATATTGCGTTGTGAATTTGTTTCGCATATAATCAAGATAACCCAATTTTTAGGAGGGGCATCCGTGAGTTTAGGTAAAATCTTAAGGAAATTACGCCTTTCAAAAAAATTGAATCAAAGCGATTTAGCAAAGCTATTAAACATAGATAGAACCACATATGGCAAATATGAGACCGGTGACAGCTCGCCAGACTACGGCAAACTGTTAAAGATGGCAAACTTTTTTGAGGTGTCTACTGACTACCTCCTTGGTCGTACTGATAACATATGCTTTGGAAACATGACCGCCGCCGAACTCCCTGCCCGCTACGGCGAAACCAAAGCCGCCCCGCCTTCCGTGGAGACGTTTGTTACCAACGATGTTTTAAACGCAGAATTGGAAAAAATCAGAGAAGAACTAAAGGAACTAAAGCAAGTTCTCAAAATTATCTACGATTCTACCGGTCAGCAGACATCCTTCTCCCACGAAGAAGACTGGACAGAGCATGAGCTCCAGAAAATAAAGGAATATAAATCTTTTATCAGGAATCAGCGCCAGGGAGAAAACTTTAATTTGCATTTTATATCCTCATTAACAACACAGGAAAAATCTACCCCACCCGACACAAAGCCAACAAAAAAGCCCCGGTAGGGGCTTGGTTTGAAAGAAATACTTTCATGCTTTTGTGCCTTGACGCGCAGCGGAAAGGACAGGCAGGAGGCACCGCCTTGAAACTCCCCAATAGTCATGGTACTGTTTACAAAGAAAAAGGCCGCCGGCGAAAGCCCTGGGCGGCTAGGATCACTGTGGGCTGGTCGCCTGACGGGAGGCAACTGCGACAGATTGTTGGACACTTCGCGACCAAGCAGGAGGGGCTGGATGCCTTGTCCCTCCACCGGGTCAGCCCGGTATCGCCAAAAACGAACATAACCCTAGAAGAATTATATCTGGAATGGTCCGCCGGCAAATATAGAAACATCTCCAAATCCACACAGGACAACTACCGGGCTGCTTGGAAATACATTAAGCGATACGAAAAGGCAAAGTTCAAAGACCTGCGCACCAGCCACTGGCAGAACGTGATAGACAAATGCGCTGAAGAAAAGCTGAGCAAATCAACCTTAGAAAAAATCCGCACGCTGGGCGTCATGTTAAATAACTTTGCCATGCAAAACGACATCATCAACAAAAACTACGCCAAGTTCGTTGAGCTTCCTAGGTCCGAGCGGACAAAGAAGGCCCACTTCACCGGCTTGGAGGTCAAGAAAATATCGGAGGCGGCCAAAACCATACCGTGGGCGGATACCATTTTAATCATGATAAAGACGGGCCTGCGCATATCCGAAATGCTGGGTCTGACTCGCTTTAACGTAGACCTGAACAACTGGGTAATTACCGGCGGCATTAAGACGGAGGCCGGGAAGGACAGAATAATACCGGTGCACGAAGATATCAAAGAGTATATAAGAAAGTGGTACGCCAAAGGCGGTGAAACCCTGATTTGCGACGCCAAAGGCAAGAAGCTGACGGTTAAGAGATACCGGGATAAGATGTATTATCCGGCACTCGCAGCGGTCGGCACAAGGAAATTGACTCCGCACGCCTGCCGGCACACCTTCTGCACCAGGCTGTCTGATGCGGGCGTCAAGACTGTTGATATTCAAAAACTTGCTGGCCACGCCGACCACGGCTTCACGGCCAACACCTACACCCACCCGGAGATCGAAACGCTAAGGACGGCGATTAATAAGGCTTAATGGTTGCTGGCTACGCGCTGGCTACCGCCGCAAATTTATACGATTTTACACAAATTTACACGAACTCCAGAGCAAAACAAAAACCCGGAAACTCAATGTTTCCGGGATTATTTTTGGTGGAGATGAGGGGAATCGAACCCCTGACCTCTTGAATGCCATTCAAGTCAACCACTTTTAACGACCTCAATAAACATGGGCAAAGTTCCGATGATTATTAGGTTTTTCCAGTTTTGTATTATG